>Ga0256407_10000525_pt1 | contig 91007 bp, 76 predicted proteins | sample RumenRJG_04DNA_FD_193489 | JGI IMG/M metagenome (GOLD analysis project Ga0256407, IMG submission 193489) | Bovine rumen microbial communities from Lethbridge, Alberta, Canada - RJG_04 | ecosystem: Host-associated > Mammals > Digestive system > Stomach > Rumen | place: Canada: Alberta... | reverse complement strand
CGCCGATGCAGTCGGTGACGAATTCAAACACGGTTTTGGTGTAGTAATCCAGACCGCGCACGATGGTGGGGTTGACGGTATAGGCAACGCCGGCGCCGGTGAGATAGCGCTGCACCTCGGCAAAGTGTGCCTCGCATTCCTCGCAGAGATAATCGGTAATTTTGGGCGCTCCCTCGGCGATTTTGTGATCCTCGGGACTCTTGCAGTCGAGCAGGCGCATGGGATTCTTTTCCAAACGCGACAGACAGGTGGTGCAGAGCTGCTCCCTGTACTGTCCGAAATAGGCGCGCAGCGCTTCATTGTATTTGGCGCGGCAGGAAGGGCAGCCGATGGAATTCAGCTCCAAATGCACGCCGGTCAAACCGAGCCGGTCGAGCACCGACTGTGCCAGACAAATCAGCTCTGCGTCGGCAATGGGCGACTGCGTGCCGAATTCCTCCACACCGAACTGGTGAAACTCGCGCAGTCTGCCTGCCTGCGGCTTTTCGTAGCGGTAGCAGGACACAAAGTAGCTCGCCTTGATCGGAAGCCCCTCGTTTTCGAGCGCGTGCTCCAGCACAGCCCTCGCCGCGCCGGCGGTGCCCTCGGGACGCAGGGTCACGCTCTCGCCGCCCTTGGTGTCGAAGGTGTACATTTCCTTTTGCACCACGTCGGTCGTCTGACCCACGCCGCGCGCAAACAGCTCGGTGTGTTCAAACACCGGCGTGCGCATTTCGCGGAAGCCGTAGGCACGGCTTTCCTCGCGCATGATATTTTCAACGAACTGCCAGCGGTAGCTCTGCTTGGGCAGCACGTCCTCTGTACCTTTGATTTTTTTGGTAATTAATGCCATTCTCTTCCCTCCAAACAATATTCACACTCCATTATACACCATCTCTCCCCAAACTTCAAGTGCAACGTGACGTTGCATCCAAGGCGGCTTTGGATAGTAGGCAAGTCAGATACACTCCATCAACGCCGCGTCAGAAAGGGCGCTCCCACGTAAATCACTTTTACAAAAATGTGCATGGTTTCCTTTTCGTTGTAGGGGCGAACCCACGTGTTCGCCCAGCCGCGCTATCCTGTCAAACCGATTTTGAACAGGAAAACAACGGTTTCCTACCCGGGCGCACACACGGGTGCGCCCCTACACATTTTTTTATAAGCTCTGCGCAAATTGCCGCCGCTGCCATGCGTTCCAATGCTCCCTAAGAACAATTCCTTATTTGATAAAATTGAGAAAAAGTCAGTGTTTATGCGGCTTTTCTCAATCTTATCAGCTTGTTTCTTATTTGATAAGATTGGCGATAATATCACATAGCAACAATATATCATTAAAAAATGACCGTGCAGAAAGCTTTTTAGCAGCGCAAAACCAATACGATATTGTTATAATATAATAGTATTGCCAATCTTATCAAATAAGCTTTTTGCTGAGAAGATTGTAAAAACCCACTGTTTAAGCCATTTTTATCAATCTTATCAAATAAGCGCGTGTCCTTAGGGCGGCGTGCCGCCGCTGTCAGCGCGGCTTTGGATAGCAGGATTTGGAGACAAAGCTTCATCAACGCCGCGTCAGAAAGGGCGCTTGTACTTATGTCGTTATTGCAATCTATAACGCGGCTATGCAGGCAATCTCACCATCAAACGTCCGAATCGCGGACTGCCCACCGCGGCAGCGGTCGCCGCGTCAGAAAAGGCGTTTGCGGTTGTTTTCCAAATCTCTTTGCAACGTAATTATTCTGACCAACACCACATTTTGACAGTGCCTGACAATCCCTTGTCGCCAAATCTCTTTCAAACGCGTGTCAGCATTTTTTCTCCAAAGTCAACGTCAGCAGCGCGGATTGGATCAAGCGTCACGCTTGCGGATTGCCCACCGCGGCAGCGGTCGCCGCGTCGGAAAAGGCTGTTGTGGGTGTGTTGCTATTGCTATTCAGAACGCGGCTATGCAGGCAATCTCACCATCAAACGTCAGCAGCATAATGCAAATTTGCCTATTTCGTTGTAGGGGCGACCATTGCAAAAGACTGTTTTTGATGTCGCTTTCCTCTCGCACCAAAGCCTTCTCCCGAGGAGAAGGTGGCGCACTGCCTGCGATGATGCTTTCCTCTATCGAATCGGTTAGGAATAGCTGTGGTTTTGTTGCGAGAAAACGTCGGCGGCAGTGTGACGGAAGAGGGCAAGCGAACCTGTCCTCTTGCTGACCGTCCGATTTTGGAAGCGCATCGCTTGCCCTCTTCCGTCACGGCACCGCAAAGCTTTCTGCTTGTTTGACGCTTGACCTATTACAAAGCCTTGCCATACAGATAACTATACTGCTCAGGTGCCGCGCCACCTTCCCCTCGGGGGAAGGCTTTCGCGCAGCTAAATGTTTCCGTTAAAATCATAACGCTGTTTTTAACACAATCATATACGGCTCGGATTTGATTCTCCGAGCTGTTTGTTTTTTTTCATTATTATATGCTGTTTCGGGTTCTGCATGTTCTAATGCACTTATGTCGCTAATGCAATTTATAACGCGTGTCAGCATTTTTCCTCCAAAGTCAACGTCAGCAGCGCGGATTGGGTCAAGCGTCACGCTTGCGGATTGCGCTCCGTCGCAACGGCGGCGGAATCTTTGTGCTTGCTTTTTTTCTGATTCTATGCTATGATAGCTCTGTATAGGCAGAGTAAATAAATCAACAGGAATTGTTGATAGTAATTTGTTGAATCAATACGGAAAACGGCGCCTTGCTTTGCCGCCGGAACCGTGATTTACCGGCAGGGGACAACACGACAGGGAACAGCGTTCCGCAACGGGAGAAAGGACAGAACATGACAGACAGATCAAAGGTGATTTTCGGCAACGAAATCAGTGCGCGTGCCTATCGCAAGGCGGTCGCGGGCAAACAGAAATACATCAAAAAATTCGGCGACGACAGCAAGGCGGACTATCCCGTCAAGCTGACCGCGAACGCCACGCTCGGTGAAATGCTCGGCGTGCGCGACATCCGCGTTGCCGAGGGAGAGGGCGAGACGGATTTTGATCTCGAGAAGGGCGTCATCGTCGGCAACATCCGCATGGGTTTCGGTCACTACCGCATCTCTATTGCGATGGCGTCGGCAGCACACGCGCTGGGCTACAAGCCCTATTGGATGGATCTCAACTCCTTCAGGGACACCACCTGCACCAAGGTCATCGGTGCGCAGAACGACCTCTATTCGCTCGGCTCGCGCCTGTCGCAGAAGAGCCGGCTGTTCAACAAGCTGGTCTGGGAGCCGCTCAACTACGAGGGCTTTCGTCAGCTCGCCTACAACGCCGCAGACCAGAAGAACGCCGAGCTGATGGCGCCGGTGTTCCGGAATATTCCCAAGGAGCTGCCCGTTATCGGCACGCACGTCTGGCCGGCACAGGCAGCGCTGCACGCCGGCATGCAGTATGTCGTCAACGCCATTCCCGACAACTGGCCGATGGCGCTGCATCTCTCCGAGGGCGCGGTGCATCTGGTGCAGACCCGTCAGTCTTATTTTGGCTACCGCATCCTCAACGGCATGGCAAAAAAGAAGCTTCTCAAGCCCATGCCCTCCGACGCGCTCCGCTACACGGGTCATTACATCGACCATGAGCTGGTGTTCAATATCGAAAAGGACTGCGCGGCGCGTTTGGCACGTAAGGAAAACGGCAAGCCCATGCGCTTTTTGCTGACCATCGGCGGCGCCGGTGCGCAAAAGGAGCTGTTTGCGGCGGTGATCAAATATCTCATTCCGGCTGTCCGCGAAAACCGCGCGGCGCTCTATATCAATGTCGGCGATTACCGTCAGGTCTGGGAGGCGCTGCGCCGTGAGGTGCCGGCGCTCAACACCCTTGCCGTTACGCATTTTGACGACTGGGAGGACACCAAGGCGTTCTGCTCCGCCGCGGTAGACGGCGAGGTGGAGGGCGTCCACGTCTTTTTGCACGAGAATATCTTTGAGGCGGTCTACTGCACCAACCTGCTGATGCGCTCCGCCGATGTGCTGCTGACAAAGCCCAGCGAGCTGGCGTTCTATCCCATTCCCAAGCTCTTTCTCAAGCGTGTCGGCGGCCACGAAAAATGGGGCGCGATCCATGGCGCGGAGTATGGCGACGGCACCATGGAATGCGAGGACGTGCCGCACACGCTCCAAATGGTGAGCATGTTCCTGGATGACGACGCGCTGCTGCGTGAGATGTGCGGCGCGATCATCACCAACAAATCCATCGGACTGTATGACGGCGCCTACAAGGCGGTTGAGATTGCCATGGAGCTCAAAAAGAACCCGTTGACAAGAGAGAAATAGGAGATAACAATGAAACGCTTAACCAAAAGACAAATGAGGATTTTTGCGGTGGGTCAGCTCGGATGGTCAACGCTCAGCGGTATCATCAGCGCCTGGTTCGTCACCTTTTATCTGCCGACGCAGAACGACATCAACAGCGGCGCCGTGCAGTTTATCGTGCCCGGTCTGGTCATCGGCGGCTTTTTGACGGTGCTGGGCTTGATCACGGCGCTGTCGCGTGTGTTTGACGCCGTGACCGACCCGTTGATCGCGTCCCTGTCCGACCGCAGCACCAACAAGCGCGGCAGACGCATTCCCTTTATGCAATACGCGGCGATCCCGCTTTCGCTGGTCACGGTGCTGCTGTTCTGCGCGCCCGTTGAGGCGATCAGCGGCTGGAACATCGTGTGGATCTCGGTGTTTATCGTGCTGTTCTATCTGTTCATGACGATGTACTGCACGCCCTACAACGCCCTGATCTCGGAGTTCGGCAAGACGCAGGATGACCGCATGTACATTTCCACCGCCATTTCGCTGACCTTCTTTGCCGGTACCATGCTCGCCTACACGCCGTTTGCGTTCGCAGGCATGCTGCGCGGCGCCGTCGGCTTTGCGTGGAGCTACCGCATTTGCTTTATCGTGCTGGCGGTTATCGCCTGCATCTGTATGCTGGTGCCGACCTTCTGTCTCAGGGAGAAGGATTTTGTCGATACCAAGCCCTCCAAGGCCAATATGTTCAAATCCCTTGCCGCGACCTTCCGCAACGGCAACTTCCGCACCTTTGTATTTTCGGACATTATGTACTGGGTCGGTCTGACCTTGTTCCAGACAGGTCTGCCGTTCTTTGTCAAGGTTTCGATGAAGCTCGACGAATCCTTTACCATGATTTTCCTCGGCGGCATGACCGTCCTGTCGGCGGCGTTTTATCCGATTGTGCCGAAGCTCGTCAAAAAATTCGGCAAGAAAAAGCTCGTCATCTCCGGCTTTCTCGGTCTGGCAGTCGCCTATGTTATCACCGGTCTGATCGGCGTTATCGGCACAACGGTGATTCCGGGCGTCGTCTACGGCGTGCTGATTTGTGTCATCGCGGCATTTCCGATGGCGCTGCTGGGCATTATTCCGCAGTCGATTGTCGCCGACGTTGCGGAGGCGGACGGCTATGAAACCGGCGAAAACCGCGAGGGCATGTTCTTTGCTGCGCGCACCTTTGCCATGAAATTCGGTCAGTCGCTCGCCATGCTGGTGTTCACCTCGCTGGCGATTATCGGCACCACCCAGAACGCCAACAGCAACGACATCACCGCGTCCGTCACCGGCATGACCTTTGTCGGCTTTGTCGCCGTGGCGTTCTGCTCGCTGGGCGCGATCCTTCTCGGCTTCTACAACGAGAAAAAGGTGATGGACACCATCGAAGAAAACCACAAAAAATAAACAGGTGATGATATGATTAGAAGATTAAAGGCTGCATATCCCGTTTTTGTACTCGATACCGACAACACCACCTATCTGTTCGCGGTCACGCCCTCCGGACATTTGGAGCATCTGTATTACGGCGGCAAGATCCGCATCGACAAGGCGGAGGACTGCGCGCACATCCGCGAACGCCACGAATTTGAGCTGGGCAACTGCATCAGCTACGACAAAAAGTTTCCCCAAGTGATGCTGGAGGATATGTGCTTGGAGATGTCCGGCGCCGGTCACGGCGATATCCGCGAGCCGTTTGTGTCGCTGGTCTATCCGGACGGCAGCCGCAGCGTGGACTTCCTCTATGAAAAATCGACTCTCAGCAATCAAAAGGAGCCGCTGCAGACCCTGCCCTGCGCCTACACCGAGAACGGCAAGACCGAGCATTTGATAGTCGAGCTGCGCGACGGCGCGCTGGTGATGGAGCTGCACTACACGGTCTATCCCGCCTGCGACGTCATCACGCGCAGCGCCGTTCTGCTCAACGAGGGCGACAAGGTGCAGGTGGACCGGCTGATGAGCATGCAGCTCGATATGCCGTTTGGCGGCGCCGCAGTCACCTCCTTCCACGGCGCTTGGGGACGCGAAATGAAAAAAAATACTGCCGTTTTGTCCGCCGGAAAGCTGGTGCTCGAATCGCGGACGGGCTGCTCCTCCAACCGCGTCAATCCGTTTTTTATGGTACACAGCCCCGACGCCAACGAGGCAGCGGGCAGCGTGTACGGTTTCAATTTGATATACAGCGGCAGCCACTATGCCGCCGCCGAGGTCAACGCCTACGGCAAGACCCGCATCGTCTCCGGTATCCAGCCCGAGGGCTTCCGCTGGCTGCTCGAAAAGGACGGGCGCTTTGAAACGCCCGAGGCGGTCATGACCTATTCCGAAAACGGCTTTACGGGGCAGAGCCAAAACATGCACCGCTTTGTGCGCAGCCATATCGTGCGCGGCGTGTGGCGCGACCGTCCGCGTCCGGTGCTGCTCAACAGCTGGGAAGCGTGTTACTTTAACATCAGCGAAAAGAGCCTTGTTTCGATGGCGCGCTCCGCCAAGGATCTGGGCGTGGAGCTGCTGGTGATGGACGACGGCTGGTTCGGCGAGCGCGACAACGACCGCCGCTCGCTGGGCGACTGGACGCCGAGCGTCAAGAAGCTGCCCGGCGGCTTGCGGAGCCTTGCCGAAAAAGTCATCGCCGAGGGCTTGCAGTTCGGCATTTGGGTAGAGCCGGAGATGGTCAACACCGACAGCCGACTCTACCGCAAGCACCCCGACTGGGCGATGGCGATCCCCGGCAAGCGCCATTCGGAGGGCAGAACCCAGCGCGTGCTCGACCTCGCCAATCCCGAGGTGCAGGACTTTTTGATTCAAAAGATGAGCGAGGTGTTTTCGTCCGCGCCCGTCAGCTATGTCAAGTGGGACATGAACCGCATTTTCTCGGACGTCTATTCGCCCTATCTGCCTGCCGAGTGGCAGGGTGAGACGGCGCACCGCTACATCATGGGTCTGCACCGCGTTGCCGATACGCTGGCAAAAAGCTTCCCCGACATTCTCTTTGAGGGCTGCGCCTCCGGCGGCAACCGCTTTGACCTCGGCATGCTCTGCTGGTTTCCGCAGATTTGGGGCAGCGACAACACCGACGCCATCTGCCGCGCCCACATTCAGGAGGGCTACAGCTACGGATATCCGCAGTCCTGCGTCGGCGCGCATGTCAGCGCAAGCCCCAACCACCAGACCCTGCGCAGAACGCCGCTTGCGACGCGCTTTGCCGTGGCGGCATTCGGCGCGCTCGGCTACGAATGTGATGTGCGCGGTCTGCCGTCCGCAGAAAAGCAAGCTATCCGCGAACAAATCGCTCTTTATAAAAAATGGCGTGAGGTCATGCAGTTCGGTGACTTCTACCGCATCACCGAGGGCAACCTGCACCGCTGGACGTGCGTTTCTCCCGACAGATCGCGCGCGGTCGTCCTCTTGCTGCAGGAGCTGACCGAGGCAAACGCGCAGGCGCACCGCTTGCAGCTGCGCGGTCTCGACCCCGATAAAACCTACCGCCTTTACAACATTCCCGGTCGTGTGGACGTCAGGACGTTCGGCAGCCTGATCAACACCGTCACGCCGGTGCACGTCCGGCAGGACTCCGTTCTGCACAACGTCATTGCCAAGCAGGTGAAGATGAACGGCGAGACCGAAAACGTGACCGCGACCGGTTCTGTTCTCATGCACACCGGCGTCATGCTCAGTCCGGCGTTCTCCGGCTCGGGCTTCAACGAAAAGGTGAGGATTTTCCCCGACTTTGCGGCGAGGCTGTACTTTTTGGAGGCGGAAAAAAACGATGCGTAATGCGTGATCGCATATCGGAAAGAGCCATCTTGACAGGTGGCTTTTTTCGTATCAAAAAAGAGCGTGCCTCAAACGAAGCACGCTCAATTTTTAGGTTATACTATTTAATATAGATACCGAACGAAAATTACAGCTCAGCGAAGTACTTGATGGTTCTGACCATCTGGCTGGTGTAGGAGTTCTCGTTGTCGTACCAGGAAACTACCTGAACCTCATAGAGGTCGTCGGCAACCTTGGAAACCATGGTCTGGGTAGCGTCGAACAGGGAGCCGTAACGCATGCCGATAACGTCGGAAGAAACGATGGGATCCTCGTTGTAGCCGAAGGACTCGGAAGCAGCAGCCTTCATAGCAGCGTTGATGCCTTCAACGGTAACGTCGGTGCCCTTGACAACGGCGGTCAAAATGGTGGTGGAGCCGGTGGGAACCGGAACACGCTGAGCGGAGCCGATGAGCTTGCCGTCGAGCTCGGGAATGACCAGACCGATAGCCTTGGCAGCGCCGGTGGAGTTGGGAACGATGTTGGCAGCGCCTGCTCTTGCTCTTCTGAGGTCGCCCTTTCTGTGAGGACCGTCGAGGATCATCTGATCGCCGGTATAAGCGTGGATGGTGCTCATGATACCGCTCTGGATGGGAGCGTACTTGTTCAGGGTGTCAGCCATGGGAGCGAGGCAGTTGGTGGTGCAGGAAGCAGCGGAGATGATGGTATCCTCAGCGGTGAGAACGCCTTCGTTAACGCTGAATACAACGGTGGGAAGATCCTTGCCTGCGGGAGCGGAGATAACGACCTTCTTGGCGCCTGCATCGATATGAGCCTGGCTCTTAGCCTTGGAGCAATAGAAGCCTGTGCACTCGAGAACTACGTCAATGCCCAGCTCGCCCCAGGGCAGCTCGGCAGCGTTAGCCTTTGCATAGATGGTGATCTCTTTACCGTCAACGATAATGGAGTTTTCGCCGGCCTCTACAGTGTGCAGATTCTCGCCGATGGTGCCGCAATAGCCCTTCTGAGCAGTGTCATACTTGAGCAGGTTAGCGAGCATTTTGGGATCGGTCAGGTCGTTGATAGCCACAACCTCATAACCCTCTGCGCCGAACATCTGACGGAAAGCCAGACGGCCGATACGACCAAAACCGTTAATAGCAACTTTTACTGACATAATAAATTCCTCCTAAAAAATTAAGATAGCTTTATTATACCTTATTTTTTTGATTTCTTCAATAGTTTACAAAAAATTAACGTAAAAATTTTTATATATATTGCAAATATTGCGGCGCTGTCACTGTATTTAAGACAGACTCGGTCAGACGCTGCCCGGGTGGGGGGCGGTAAATAGTGTTTGCAGCTGATTCAATTTTGCGAATTAAGAATTATTTTCTCGGAATTGTTGCTAAACTTATTGACATCTGCTTGATTTTAGTATAAAATTACATTAGACTCCGTATCTATGGGGTCCGCAAAATAAAATGCGTGAATATTTGCTCAAACCGCATTTTTATTTGCTTTTTTTAATCAGACTCTTTCGGGAGCCGTTATATATAGATATTTTTGCGGTGTGTGCCGCATCCAATGCGAATTTGTAGCCGAGCTGCTCAGACAGATCCCTGTCGGGCGGTGTGTTATCAATTGGATAAGTCCCTTTGGGGTCAAAAATATTGAACATTAATAACAATTTAATAGTATGTAACGGCACCTAAAAGGTTTTTTGATTGGATTGAATTTGGGTAAAAATCACAAAACAAGGAGGTGTCTGGGAGATGGTTCATGCAGCTGTTTTGATTATCTGCATCATTGCAGCGCTTGCTGCCGGTGTTGCCGCCGGTGTTTTTGCCGGTATGAATATCCGCAGGAATACCGCCGAAAAAGAAATCGGTTCCGCAGAGGAAGAGGCAAGGCGCATTGTGGCTGACGCAATGAAGACAGGTGAGGCAAAAAAGAAGGAGCTTGTTCTTGAGGGAAAAGAAGAGGTTCACCGCTTCCGCAATGAAAGCGAGAAGGAGATTGCCGACCGCCGCCGTGAGGTGCAGCGTCAGGAGAGACGTATCCAGCAAAAGGAAGAGACCCTCGACCGCAAGCTCGACAATGTTGAGAAAAAGGACGAGAAGGTTCAAAAGAAGATCCGCGAAGCGGACGCCAAGCTGGAAGAAATCGAAACGATCAAGAAAAGCCAGTTCGAGATGCTCGAAAAAATTTCGGGCTACACCGCAGAACAGGCAAAGAACTATTTGCTCTCCCAATTGGAGGACGAGCTGACTCACGAAAAGTCCGTGAAGATCATGGAATACCAGGAGCAGCTCAAGGAAGAAGCAGACGAAAAGGCGAGAAACATCATCTCGCTTTCCATTCAAAAGCTTGCCGCCGAGCAGGTGGCAGAGGCGACTATTTCGGTCGTGCCGCTTCCCAATGACGAGATGAAGGGCAGGATCATCGGCAGAGAGGGACGCAACATCCGCGCGATCGAGACCCTCACCGGCGTCGATCTGATCATCGACGACACGCCCGAGGCGATCACGCTGTCCTGCTTTGAGCCGGTGCGCCGCGAGGTGGCGCGTATCGCGCTGGAGCGTTTGATTTCGGACGGACGTATTCATCCCGCCAGAATCGAGGAGACAATCGAAAAAGCGCGCCGCGAGGTTGACGCGACCATCAAGCGCGAGGGCGAGCACGCGGTATTGGAGCTGGGTATTCACAATATCCATCCCGAGCTTGTCAAGCTGCTGGGCAGACTGCGCTACCGCACCAGCTACGGTCAAAATGTGCTCAACCATTCTATCGAGGTGGCATATCTCGCCGGCATGATGGCGAGCGAGCTGGGCATTGACCCCACCTTGGCAAAGCGCGCCGGTCTTTTGCACGATATCGGCAAGTCGATCGACCACGAGGTCGAGGGAACGCACATCCAGATCGGTGTTGATCTCGCCAGAAAATACAAGGAGAGCGACGCGGTCATCCACGCGATCCACGCGCACCACGGCGATGTGGAGGCAAAGTCCATCACGGCGATCCTGGTGCAGGCAGCCGACGCTCTTTCCGCAGCGCGTCCCGGCGCAAGACGCGAGAACGTCGAAAATTACATCAAGCGTCTCCAAAAGCTGGAGGAGGTCGCTTCCTCCTTCCCGGGTGTTGACAACTGCTACGCCATTCAGGCAGGCCGTGAGGTACGCGTCATGGTCAAGCCCGAGGTCGTCAAGGACGAGCGCATGATCCCGCTTGCCCGTGAGATCTGCAAGAAGATCGAGAACGAGCTGGAATATCCCGGACAAATCAAGGTCAACATCATCCGCGAAAGCCGCGCCGCCGAATTTGCCAAATGACGCAGTCATTTTCGGCGCCTTTGGAGCCATGGCTCTGAATTAAACGTTTCATAAACGGCGCGTCGGAACGTTGCGTTAGTTGATAAACGGCTGACTGCGTTTGCGGTAATTTTGACTAAAAAAATAACATCACCTTTGTTTTTGGCAAGGGTGATGTTTTTGTTTTAGATGATGTTTTTCTGCGGAAGTACAGGCAGCAGTTACCATAATCGGCAACGCCTGATAGTGCAAAACGTCAGTGGTAACCGCTCTCCAACCGCTTGTGCGCGTTGACGGCGAGGCGTCCCACAATGAAAATCAGCAGGATTTCAGGCACGCACAAAATCGCCTGCTGAATCAGCCGCCAGAACAGCCAATAGCCAAAGTAGTCGCCGCCGTACATAAAATAGAGCCAATAGGCTTTCAAAAAGGTTTCCGAAATCAGCGCCTTGACGACCCATGCGCCGATGATGCGCGGCAGCGTGATTTGGTTTTTATACAGAAAGAAACCGTAGGTTGCCGCCGTCATTGCGGCGCATAGGGTAATGCCCGGAAAAAACGAGCCGTTCGGTACCAGCATAATCGCGATAATATCCGCCAGTGCGCCGACCAGCAGCGAAGCGACGGGACCGTACAATGCACCGGCAATCGCCATGGGCAGACCGGTAAAGTTCAGCTTGACCGCGTTGCCGAACATGGTGATGTTGGCAACCGTGCCCAGCACGACGCAGAGTGCCAGCAGCATGGCGAGAATGACGAGCGAGCGCAGGTTTTTCAATTCAAAAAAAGAGTTTTTGAGTGCTTTGACGGGTGACATAAATTCCTCCAAATTACTGTGTCACTACGAAAGAAAAGGAGCAGGCAAAATGCCCGCTCCGCAACATTCTTTCCAAAGTAACAGCGGGATGCGAAACCGGCATCGCGGAACCTCCTTCGTTCTCACGGCAACTCCCCGTCCGTGAAACACTTAAACGCGCCGGTCTCTACTCTGTGAACTTTTTAACGATTCTATTATAGCACCTTGTCGGTTTTTGTCAAGATGCTCAAATGATTTTGGCAAATATCAAAAGCACCAGCAGCAGCGTCGCCACTGCCACCGCCGACACGATCACGATGATGACGGTGTTGGTCTTTTTGTTGGGGCTGTCGTTGCTCTCTCTGGTGGGGATCAGCTTGGACTTGCGCAGCGCGGTCACCACCGGCTTGTAGAGCAGCAGCACCAGCGAGGCGTTGAGCGCCGCCTTGATCGCGTTGAACGGCAGCAGCAGGGTGGGGATCATGCTCACCACGGCCTCACGCGGCACGCCCATATAGATCGGCGTCATGATATAGTTCCACAGCAGCATCACGGCAGTCATTGCCGCGGCGCCTGCCACCAGTCCGATGATCGCGCGTGCGATCGTCTTTTTGCGGTGATAGATCACCGACGCCACGCCCACAAACACAGCGGACGCCAAAAAGTTCATCAGCAAGCCGATAAAGCCCGTGGAGCTGACGGTCACCATCTCCACCAGACAGACGACCAGCGACATCACCAGTCCGGCGATCGGGTTGTAGATGAACGCGCCGATGGTCAGGATCACGTCCTTTGGCTCATAGGTGAGAAAGCCGCCGATGCCCGGGATGCGCAGAAAAATATCCGCTGCGACCGCCAGCGCGGTCAGCATCGCCATGATGGCGAGGGTTTTGATGTTGTTTGTTGATTTTGTTGTCACAGTAACAACCTCCTGAGATAAAAATATAGTAAGGTTGAAAACGGCAAAAAGCTCCGCCGTACCTTGGTACAACGGAGCCTTATACGCGACAAATAGCTGCCAACACAGCCGCAAAGCGCGCCTTCTTTCATCCGGACTGTAACCGTCGGTGCCTGAATTGCACAGGCTCGGCAGACAAACTGTCTGTTCGTGGACTATCACCACCGGTGGAGAATTTCGCTCCGCCCCGAAGACAACCTCTGTTCTTAATTATATGCGGATTTTTTGTTTTGTCAATAGTTTTTTAATATTCCGACATCACGCCAATCTGATTTATTAATTTTGTTATATTCCCGAAGTAGGGGCGAGCATTGCTCGCCCGCCGTGCCGTGTTGTCCTGTCAAACCGATTTTGGATTGGAAAACCATGCTGCTCTATCTGCGGGCGACCGATGGTCGCCCCTACTGTCCGATACCATTTTTCATTTGTGTTTCAAAAATATATCGAAATTAGATTGACGTTGCGGCAGGCGGTCACGCTTTGCCCTCAAAAAGGGGGCGATCCTATGGGCTGTATAGCATATTTACCACGTTTGTCAGGACAAATTCCATATAATCGGAGACGCCTGTATCGAATTTTTGTATGTTTTGTATGGTGGGCTATTGACAAATATCTGTACTTTTAGTATAATAAAGACAAGAAAAATCTATTTTGGAGGTTATGTCTTATGAAAAAAGCGATAGCGATCATGCTTTCGGTGCTTGTTTTGTTTGCCGTCGTTCCAGCCGGGGCGCTGCAGGCGTCCGCGTTGGAGAACGGCGACGTGCAGCTTACGCTGAACGTACCCTACGCGGCTGAAATAGGCGGAAACGAGACGAAATCATTTTTCTTCACGCCCGAAAGCGACGGTATTTACATCTTTTCTTCGCAGTCGGAGCTGGATACCCGCGCCAGCCTGAACAACGATCAGGGTTACCTTGCGTATGATGACGACGACGGCGAGGATTTCAATTTCCTCATCGAGTATTTTCTCACGGCAGGCGTCACCTATCGGCTGGACGTCGATCTGCTGGGCGGCAGAGACGGCGGCAGCGTAACGATCCTCTGTGCGCTTTCGGACAAGGTACCGGCGACGGGCTTTCGTTTTGCGTTGGGAGAAACCGCGACGGGTTATACCGGCACCGATCTGACCCTGGCGCTTGTCGCCGAACCGGAAAACGGTTTGGTTTCCGGCGTCAGCTATATGTCCTCTGATACCGATGTGGCGTATATCCGCTATGCGTACAGTGATGAGGTTGCCCTGTCCTGCTGCGGCACAGGCGAAACGGTCATCACCGCGACCGACGATTACAACCACACGGCGCAGTGTACCGTAACGGTCAGGGAGCCTGCGGCGGTCGAGATGGGAAAGGCGTACAGCGGCTCCTTTAAAGCAAAGGGAGAATCGGTTTATTACCGCTTTGTACCGCAGGAGACCAAGGAGTATTTTATCGCGGCAACTGCATCGGAAATGCTGCGCGTCAAAATTTTGGACGACTACGGCGGCAGTCTGGACAATATTATGTATTACAACGGCAAGGTGCGTATCAGCGAGGAGCTGGAGGAGAACGAGGTGTATTATATCGGCGTGATCGCCGACAGCGCGTCAACTGGCGACTATACGCTGACGATCTCGGACGGCTTCAGTCTCAGCGGGATCGCGGTGGAGACCATGCCCGACAACACGCATTATATGGAGGGCTTTTCCTACGACGACGTCGATTTGGAGGGTCTGGAATTAAAGCTGACCTGGTCGGACGGCGTTGAAACGGTTTGGAAAAACGATGCGTCGTATGATGAGAGAGAGGAAGCGCTCAGAGGAGAGCAGCTGAATTTTTCGCTCGACGAGGAAAACCGTATTTGCGCTGTGTGCGGCGACTGCACGGCGTATATCCCCCTGACCGTAACGGCGTCAACGGTTGAGAGCATCGAGCTGGTCGATGCGCCTCATTGGACATATTACGAAGAATTTGAAGGCTATTGGAATACAAGATGGAATCCCGCAACCGAGTCCTATGACGACCGGTATTACTATTATTCTCCCAAGGGCACCTATTCGATACAGGTTTTGATCCGCTACAAGGACGGCACGAGCGAGACTGCCCATATTTATGAACAGATCGGCGGCAGCACGATCCAAATCTCGGACGATCAGGCGGAAACGCCGTGGACGGTCGGCGAGCATGCCTTTACCGTCAGCTATCTGGATAAGCAGGCGATTATTCCCGTCACGGTTTTGCCGAACCCCGTCGCATCCGTTTCGATAGAGGAAGGCGCTGCGCTGACGCTGATCGAAAATGCCGACGGATATTGGAGCGAATCCGTTACGCCGGAGGGCGTTAAGCCTGCTTTCTATTATTATCTTCCCGATATGTCCGCATATGAGGTGACCATCCGCTTCACGGACGGCAGAACCGCCACCGCAAAGGTCGACAAAATGTTTGAGGGCTATCGGGTAGAGACCGGCGGCGATCAGTATAGCAAGCCGTGGACGCCGGGCGGCGACAATTATCTGACCGTATCCTATATGGGACGCGAGACCCGTATGCCCGTTATCATCGGCGAAACGCCTGTGGATCATATTGAGATCACCTCCGCGCCCTCGCGCGTCTACCTCTACGGCGACGAGTATTTCGGCGGAACGGAGCATTTTATGCCCGACGACTTAACGGGTCTGGCGTTTGACGTTCACTTCAAGGACGGCACCGTCAAAAGCTATACCGGCTCGCAAATTGATTACGAGTATATCGACGGTCACCAGTTCACCCTGACGCCCTCCCTGCCCCAGCAGGTGGGAGAAAACGAGGTGCGGTTCAGCTATCTGGGAGCGGAAGCGACGTATAACGTGACCGTCAGAGAGGACAATATCAAGTCTATTGCGATGACCAAGCTGCCGCCTGTCACTGTGTTCGATCAGTACTTTTTGCCGGACTGGATCGGCGCGGAGATCACCGTGACCTATAACGACGGCAGCACCTCGAGCGTCACGCTCAACAAAGACAACGTGTCCTATAGGGTCACCTTTACCAATCAGGTCGTCACGACCTTTGAGCTGGACGGCGTGTTCGGCAGAATCTCCGGCGAAAAAGCCTATTCCATCCGCTACGGAAGCACCACGGCGGAGATCGAGGGTATGCGGTACGTCGAGCATGCAAAGCTCACCGCCTTGGAGGTCGAGGATTTCACCATGACCGGTAAAAATATGCTGGTCAAGATGCACTTTGAGGACGGTACGGATGAGCAGTACCGCTTTGAGGATACGCCTCCCGTCAACTATCCGATGGCGAGTATCCGAGCCGGCGTTGCCCGAACCGAAAAAGGCATGCTGGTATATATGATCTCCCTGTATTTCATGGAAGAGCAGGGCGTCAATATCGGCGGTGTGTTCGCGCCTGTTGAACATTTCCGCGCAGGCGATGTGGACGGCGATCTGCTGCTCACCGTGAACGACGCGACCGTTCTGCAGCGGTATCTCTCCGAGTACGATATCGAGAATGCGGACAAGGTGCGTGTCTGCAGCGATATGAACTTTAACGGCGTCATCGACGTCGGGGACGTCACCGCTATTCAGCGTACCTTAGCGGAAATCGGATAGAGCACAGTACCCTTTTTGAGAAAAATCCCATATACATATAATAAGAGCCATCCCGCAACCGGGATGGCTCCTTGATATTTTTATGAAACGTCAGTTGTGCGATCATTACGCATTAAGAATTTTCCGCAGCGCTTCCGCCTTGTCCGTCTGCTCCCACTTCACGCCGAGCTCCTCTCTGCCCATGTGACCATAGGCGGCAAGCGCGTAATACTGCGGCTTTTGCAGCTCCAGCTGGGTGATGATGGAGTTGGGGCGGCAGTCGAACACCTGATTGACCGCGTCGGCGATCGCTTCGTTGCTGTATTGGGAGGTGCCGAACGCGTCCACCATGACGGAAACGGGCTTGGCTACGCCGATGGCATAGGCGAGCTGTACCTCACATTTTTCGGCAATGCCGGCTGCAACCACGTTTTTGGCGATGTAGCGCGCATAGTATGCCGCGCTGCGGTCAACCTTTGTCGGATCCTTGCCGCTGAACGCGCCGCCGCCGTGACGGGAAAAGCCGCCGTAGGTGTCAACAATGATCTTTCTGCCGGTCAGACCTGCGTCGCCGACGGGGCCGCCGATGACGAATCTGCCGGTGGGATTGACAAAAATCTTGGTATCCCTGAGCAGCTCCGCCGGAATGACGGGATCGATCACATACGCGATCATATCCTTGCGGATCTGCTCGCCCGTCACATCGGGGTCGTGCTGGGTCGATACAACGACCGTGTCCACACGCACCGCCTTGCCGTCCTCATACTCCACGGTCACCTGCGTTTTGCCGTCGGGACGCAGATAGGGCAGCGTGCCGTCCTTGCGCACCTTGGTGAGCTGCTTGGCGAGCTTGTGTGCCAGCGAGATCGGCAGCGGCATCAGCTCGGGCGTTTCGTTGCAGGCGTAGCCGAACATCATGCCCTGGTCGCCGGCGCCGATGAGGTTGTTGACGTCGGTTTCGCCGTCCTTGTGCTCAAAGCTCTCGTTCACGCCCATGGCGATATCCGCCGACTGGCGGTCGAGCGAGGTCAGCACGGCGCAGCTTGCGGCGTCAAAGCCGTAGTGGGGGTCGGTGTAGCCGATGTCCTTGATCACCCTGCGCGCCACAGCGGTGACGTCCACCTGCGCGGTGGTGGAGATTTCGCCCATGATGTGCACAACGCCGGTGGTGACGGTCGTTTCGCAGGCAACATGCGCTTTGCTGTCCTGCGCGAGAATGCTGTCGAGGACCGCGTCGGATATTTTGTCACAGACCTTGTCGGGATGTCCCTCGGTCACAGATTCGGATGTAAATAAAAATTTCGCCATAACCTTTTTCTCCTTGCAAAAAAATAACGCCCTTCGACCGAAAGGCGTGTTTCTACTCATCTTCCGGTAAAACCGCAGGATTTAGCACCTTGCAATGCAGGTTGCCGGACTTCTCAGGGCCTGTCCCTCCGTCACTCTTGATAAGCTTAATATTCAGCTAACCATCATTATATATGAAATCGAAAAAAATAGCAAGACATTTAGGCGAGATTTTGGCGGCACGCGTTGCAATTTGGCGATTAGTATGATAAAATATCGGTGAAGCAGAGGATTTTTATGCATGTTATAAAAGTAACAACAGGAGGAACATATGGTTTATGATTTAATCAACGAAACTCCCGAGGTGCTGCCGCACTTCAAGGGCGGCGAAGGGGAATTTATCGCCGCGATTCACTTTGACGGTCTCAACAAGATTCTGCGCGGCACGCTGCCGCCGGGTGCGACCATCGGCAGGCATACCCACGAGGACGACAGCGAGATCATCTATATTCTCAGCGGTCACGGCACCGTGGACGACGACGGCACGCTCTGTCCGCTCAAGCCGGGAGACTGCACCTACTGTCCAAAGGGACACGCGCACAGCCTGATGAATACCGGTGAGGAGGATTTGGTGTTTTTTGCGGTGGTGCCGGTGCAATAAAAAGATGACAAATGTGACAGGATTCTGAAAATTATTCGATAATTTAATTCTTTTCGAGAATTATTGTTGACAGATTCTGGCAAAATGATATAATGGTAACAGAAAGATTACGATTGTGTAAAATATTTGTAGGGAGGTTCACACGTGAGAAAATTTCGTGCCATTATTTCCATGCTTCTTGCCTTTGTGCTTGTCGTCAGTGTGATCACGATTGCGATTGTTTCAACCGGTGTGGTTTCCGCCGCTTCCGCGGCGCCATCCCTGAGCCTCAGCAACAAGTACAACGGTATTCGGGGCAAATGGACGGCGGTGAGCGGCGCCTCGCATTATATCGTCTATTTCCGGCGTGCGAGCGAAACGCAATGGTCGTCCGACATTACCTACAACAACTACTATCCGCTGCGCGACACCGGCTATCTGTTTATGGAGCTGACGCCGGGCGTGAATTATTCCTTCCAGCTCCGTGCGCTCAACGGTCTGAGCAATCCGTTTTCCGCTGTGAGCAAGATCACCTATGTGCCGCAGTTCCAAACGGAGGTCAGCCTCTCCAATCAAACCTCGTCCAGGAGTATCCTTGCCGAATGGGCTCCGGTCACCGGGGCGACGCAGTACACGGTTTATTTCAAATCGGCGTCGTCTGCTTCCTGGCGCAGTGTCACCACCGATGAGAATGAGATCGTCTTGACGAACGCGAACCAAGGGACCCTCTATTCGGTGCAGGTGCGCCCGTTGTTCAGCGGCACCCCGGTTTGTATTCCAAGGTCGCAAGCATCGCCTCCGAAGTCCAGTGATCATGCTTTTTTGATAAACCGATCATCAAACAATGATATAAAAACAGGGGCTTGGCTCTTACTCATAACATGAGTTTTGAGCCGGCTCCTTTTTTTGCACCCGAACGCTTCCAAAGGCGGAATTGGGTGCAGCATCACGCTGCCGACACGCTGCCGGGCCGCCGTTGATGATTTTTTTCGAACCCCAAAACGCTTCCAAAGGCGGAATTGGATGCAGGGACACGCTGCCTTTGTACAATTATTATAAAAAATACACGAAAAATTCGTTTGGAAATTTTCCAATTTGCTTGAAATTCACAGATTTTTTTGGTATGATATATAGTAGTAAGCTATAAGATAGGATAATTGCGGTTTTTTCCGCGTGAAAAGGGAGTTGAAGACATGAATTACAGCCTTCATGACGCACGCAGCGAGGTCACCCGCTTTGTGGAGGGCGACAGCGTGCGCGCTTATGACTACTTCGGCGCACATCCTGAGGAACGTGACGGCAAGTCCGGTGTGGTGTTCCGCGTGTGGGCGCCCAACGCGGAGAATGTCTCGGTAGTCGGTGACTTCAACAATCACGAAAAGAACCTGAATTTTATGGAAAAGCGCGAGGGCGGCACCTGGGAGTGCTTTGTCGAAAACGCCAGGGAAGGACAGAGCTATCAGTTCTGCATCGAGACCCCTGTTTTTGAGCGGATCATGAAGTCCGACCCCTTTGCCTTTTTTGCACAGGTGCGGCCGCACACCGCGTCTGTTATCTATGATTTGAACGGCTACCGGTGGAACGACGACGCGTGGCTTGCACGCCGTGCCGCCGCCGATTCGCTCAAGGAGCCTATGAATATTTATGAGGTGCACCTCGGCTCCTGGAAGCGCAACGAGGACGGCAGCTTTTTCAGCTACCGTCAGTTTGCCGACGAGCTGACTGCCTATGTCACCGACATGCACTACACCCATGTGCAGCTCATGCCGATCATGGAATTTCCGTTTGACGGCAGCTGGGGCTACCAGACCACCGGCTACTACGCCGCCACCTCGCGGTTCGGTGAGCCGAAGGACTTTATGTATCTGGTCGATTGCCTGCACCAAGCCGGTATCGGCGTGATCGTGGACTGGGTCCCCTCCAACTTTCCAAAGGACGCGTTCGCGCTTGCCAAGTTTGACGGTACGGCGCTGTTTGAAGACGAAAACCCCAAGCGCGGCGAGCGCTCGTCATGGGGCACCTGCCTGTTCAACTTTGAGCGTCCCGAGGTGCTGAGCTTTTTGGTGTCCTGCGCCAATTTCTGGTTTGACAAGTTCCATCTCGACGGTATGCGCGTCGGCTCGCTCTCGTCCATGCTGTATCTCGACTACGGCAAAAAGGCAGGCGAATGGGAGCCGAACCGGTTTGGCGGCAAGGAGAATCTGGAGGCGATCGAGTTTGTCAAGCGGCTGAACACCGCCGTGCACCTGTTCCATCCCAATGTGCTGATGTTTGCCGAGGAGAACACCTCCTGGTCAAAGATCACGCACAAGATCGAAGAGGGCGGCATGGGCTTTGACTACAAATGGAACCGCGGCTGGATGAAAGATATGCTCAACTACATGACGCTCGATCCCCAGTGGCGTCCGTTCAACCACGACAACCTCACCTACAGCTTTTTCTATGCGTTCTCCGAGCATTTTCTGCTGCCGCTTTCGCACGACGAGGTCTCTACCGGTCAGGGCACGCTGCTCTCGCGCATGCCCGGCAACCAAAACGACAAGTTCTCCGATCTGAGGGCGTTCATCACCTATATGTATGCCCACCCGGGCAAAAAGCTGCTCTTTATGGGCACCGAATCCGGTCAGGTCATCGAATGGGACTACCGCGTGCCGGTGTTCTGGAACCTGCTCGAGGAGGACAAGCACCGCAAGCTGCAGCACTTCTTCCGCAGCCTGAACAAATTCTATCTGGAAAACCGCCCGTTCTATGAGCGCGACACCAGCTGGAAGGGCTTTGACTGGATCCACCACGACGACTACACCAACTCTGTTATCGCGTTCAAGCGCACCGACGAGGACGACAACGAGATCATCGCGGTTTGTAATTTTCGCCCGATACAGCATCATAAGTATTTTATCGGCGTCTCCAAAAACGCCGTCTATGCCGAGGTGTTCAGCTCCGACTGCGCCGAATTCGGCGGCTCCGGCGTCACCAACGGCAGCGAGATCCGTCCCGTTCCCATGAAGATCCACGGCTGCAACCAGGGACTCTCTCTGACCCTGCCGCCGATGAGCGTCATTTATCTGAAGTGTGTTAATTAAAAAGCCAACATTATTGGAAACAATTAAAATATAAATATGAAAACGGAGGTTTTTGCATGCAAATGTTCCCAAAGAAGGAAGTAGTAGCAATGCTGCTTGCAGGCGGACAGGGCTCCAGACTGGGCGTGCTTACCAAAAAGCTTGCCAAGCCTGCCGTACCGTTCGGCGGCAAGTACCGCATCATCGACTTCCCGCTCTCAAACTGTGTTAATTCCGGCATTGAGGCCGTGGGCATTCTTACGCAGTACCAGCCGCTGATCCTCAACGAGTACATCGGAAACGGTCAGCCCTGGGATCTCGACGGAATGCACGCAGGCGTTAACTGCCTCAGCCCGTATCAGGCGATCAAGGGCGCCGACTGGTATTCGGGTACCGCCAATGCGATATATCAGAATATCAACTACATCGAGCGCTATGATCCGGAATATGTAGTCATTCTTTCGGGCGATCACATCTACAAAATGGACTACAACAAAATGCTCGAATATCACAAAGCAAAGAACGCTGCCTGCACCATCGCGGTCATCGACGTTCCGCTGGAGGAGGCTTCGCGCTTTGGTATTCTGAACACCAACGCCGACGGTTCTATCTATGAATTTGACGAAAAGCCCGCGCATCCCAAGAGCACCAACGCGTCGATGGGTATCTACATTTTCAGCTGGAAGGAGCTGCGCAAGTATCTGACCGAGGACGAGGCAAAGGAAGGCTCCAGCCACGACTTCGGCAAGGACGTGCTGCCCACCATGCTCAACGCAGGCGAGCGCATGTTTGCCTATCCCTTTGAGGGCTACTGGAAGGACGTCGGCACCATCGACAGCCTTTGGGAAGCCAACATGGATCTGCTCGACCCCAAGGTGACCCTTGATCTGAAGGACATCTATTCGCGCAATCCCATGATGCCGCCGCACTATGTTTCTCCCGACGCCAACATCCAGAACTCCCTGGTCGCAGACGGCTGTGAGGTCGAGGGCAATCTTGAATTCTCCATCCTCTTCTCCGGCGTTACCGTCGGCAAGGGTGCGACCGTCAACTCCTCCATCATCATGCCCGGCGCAGTGATCGAGGACGGCGCGACCGTGCAGTTCGCCATCGTTGCCGAAAACACCGTGATCGGCAAGAACGCCAAGATCGGTCAGCGTCCCGAAGAGGTCGAGGACCGCGAAAACTGGGGCATTGCCGTTATCGGCGAGAACACCCGTATTGCAGAAGGCGCGTTTGTTAAGGCAAAAGAAATGATTGACAGTGAAACGGAGGTGACGGGTAAATGAGAAGTAATGACGTATTAGGCTTCATCTTTGCGGACTCGCTTGCCGAAAAGGTTCCCGAGCTTTCCGCCTCCCGTACAACAGCGAGCATTCCCGTCGGCGGCAAATATCGCGTCATCGACTTTGTGCTCTCCAACATGTCCAACTCGGGCATCAACAACGTGGGCATTATTGCCAAGAGCAACTTCCTGTCGCTGACCGACCACGTCGGCTCCGGCAGCGCCTACGATCTCTCCAAGAGAAGAAGCAACCTCACCCTGCTGACTCCCTACGGCGGCAAGTCGTTTGGCAGCATGGTAGAGACTATCTACAACATGCACGGCTATCTTGACAACTGCCGTGAAGAATATGTGATGATCTCTCCCGGCAACATCATCACCAATTTTGACTACACCGACCTGTTTGAATTCCATTCCAAGAACAACGCCGACGTGACCTTTGTCTACAGGACCGGCGTGGTGCCCGGCGGCTACGACCGTCCGCTCACTGTTGACGTGGACGAGAACGGCAAGGTCACGCAGATCTTCATCAAGCCCAGCGTCACCGACGAGGTCGTCAACCATGTGTTCGGCTCCATTTTGATCAGAAAGTCGCTTTTGATGGAAGAGATCCGTCAGGCGCTCAGCCTCAACCGTCTCGACTTCAAGCGCATGCTGCAGGATATGGCGGACAAATACAATGTTTACGGCTATGAGAACAAGGGCTACACCGCTGTTATCAGCTCCATCAACTCCTACTTTGATTTCAACATGGATCTGATGAAGAAGGAAGTCCGCGACGAGCTGTTCAATCCGCAGCACCCCATCTACACCAAGGTGCGAGACGACGCTCCCTCCAAGTACGGTCTGCGCAGCAGCGTCAAGAACTCCATCATCGCGCAGGGCTGCGTCATTGACGGCGAGGTCGAGAACTGCGTTATCTCCAAGGGCGTTTATGTCGGCGAGGGCGCCAAGCTGAGCAACTGCATCGTCATGCAGGACACCAAGATCGGCAAGGACACCAACCTCAACTATGTCATTATCGACAAGGACGTCACCATCAAGAATGAGCGTTCGCTGATGGGCTTTGAATCCTATCCGATCTACATCGCCAAAAAGTCAGTAGTATAAACCGGTGCCCCGGCGGGCAGTGCGCCTTTGGACAGCTTGCGCTTGATTATATGTTAGTGTAACGGCGCCTCAAGCTTTGGATTGACAGGGTTAACGGGTCATGCTGTTCGGCGGCGCGTCATCGGTAAACATAAAAAAGTTTATTAGGAAAGAAGGGCGAATGCTTTTGTTCGCCCCGACAGCCTTTCATAAAAATAAAAAATAGGAGGAGAACCCTATGAGAATTTTATACTGTGCCTCTGAGGCAAATCCCTTCTGCGGCAGCGGCGGTCTGGCAGACGTAGCCGGCAGCCTTCCGCATACCCTTTGCAGAAAAGGTCAGGATTGCCGTATCGTTGTTCCGCTTTACGGCACCATTCCGCAGGATCTCAGAAACCAGCTGAACTTCATCACCAACTTTACAGTCCCGGTTGCATGGAGACATCAGTACTGCGGTCTGTTCTGGGCGCGCTGGAATGACTGCACCTACTACTTCATCGACAACGAGTACTATTTCAAGCGCGGCACCCTTTACGGTCACTATGACGACGCAGAGCGCTTTGCGTTCTTCTCGCGCGCGATCCTTGAGATGCTGCCCTATATCGACTTCCATCCCGATATTATCCACGCCAACGACTGGCAGACAGCGCTTGTTCCGGTTTATTACTATCTGTTCTATTCTCACAGACCTTGGTACTACAACATCAAGAGCCTGTTCACCATCCACAACATCCAGTATCAGGGTGAGTATGGCTGGGAGGTCAACACCGAGTGCGTCGGTATTCCGGCGAGCGAGTGCAACATTCTCGAAATGAACGGCAAGCTCAACATGATGAAGGGCGCCATCGAGACCTCTACCCGTGTTTCGACCGTATCGCCGAGCTACGCGGCTGAGATCAAGGATCCGTGGTACAGCTGGGGTCTGCACGACGAGCTGAACCTCCGTCACTACAAGCTCTGCGGCATCAAGAACGGTATCGACGTTGCCAGCTATGACCCGGCGACCGACTACCAGATCTACTGCAACTACACCAAGGAGGACATGAGCGGCAAGGGCGAGTGCAAGCGCCGTTTGCAGGAGCGTCTGACCCTCGAGGTCAACTGGAGCATTCCGCTGGTTGCCATGGTCACCCGTCTGGTTTCTCACAAGGGCTTGGATTTGGTGCGTATGGGTCTGGAAGAGCTGATGAACACCGAGAACATGCAGTTCGTTATCCTCGGCTCCGGCGACAAGGAGTATGAGGACTACTTCAACTACATGCAGGCAAAGTATCCGGGCAGACTCATCTTCTGTCACGGCTTTGTTCCCGAGCTTGCCAGAAAGATCTATTCCGGCGCGGATATCTTCCTCATGCCTTCTGCGCAGGAGCCCTGCGGCTTGGCGCAGATGATCGCCCTCCGTTACGGCACCATTCCGGTCGTCCGCGAGGTCGGCGGCTTGAAGGATTCCGTATTCGATTCCGCCGACAACTACGGCAACGGCTTCACCTTCAAGAATTACTACACCGCAGACATGCAGCATGCTGTCCGCCGTGCTCTTTGGGGCATTCAGGACAACCAGGGCTGGCACCAGCTCATGTGGCGTGCGATGATGAGCGACAACAGCTGGGATCGCTCCGCACAGGACTACATCAACGTCTACAGCGACACCCTCAACTGGGCATAGTGCGCGCCGTGCGCCGGTGGGCGCCTTATCCGCGCATCAAAACTTTGTGTCGATTAAGGGTTTGGTTCCCGCGTTTGGCGTTCGCGTGTGAGGCGAGATTGTTCACCATGTTTATTTAGTTTTATTCAACAGGGCGCAGGTCTTTTGGATTTGCGCCCTTTGTTATCAATGAGGTGGTTTTTATGAAAAAGACACTGAAGATCATGGCTGTTGCGGCTGCTCTGGTGCTTGCTGCAACGGTATTTGCGGCTTGCGGCGGCAAGACCGAGGGCGGCACCTCTGCTGCTTCGGCTGCTGCGAGCGCGGCCTCGTCTGCCGAGAGCAAGGCGGAGAGCACAGCCGATAACAAGACGGCTGACCTGTCGAATCCCGACATCACCATCAACAACGGCGACTATGACGCGATGAAAACTTTTGCTTCCGAAATGCAGGGCAAGACCCACGAGGGCAAGGTCGTCAAGGTGACCGGCATCAGCACGCGCTCCAACTTCGGCGCCAAGGCGTCCATCATGGAGAGCGACGGCGGCTCGCAGAAAATCGGCGCGACCTACAAGCTGACCGGTGTGGACGCGATCGACGGCTATCCTGCGGATGACGCAGTTGTCGAGCTGACCGGCGTCGTCAAGGTGGATGACAACGGCATCAGCTGCTATATCGAAGTAGCGCCCGATAACCTCAAAACCGTTGGCTAAATAAATCAAAAAAACCTCCCGTCCTTCACGCTTGTAAAAGGACGGGAGATTTTTATGTGGAAAAGTTTGTAGAAAACTGTGTAGAAAACTGTGTAAGATCGGATACAGCGTCACGCTGCTATACATACATGTAATCCATGCCGTAGGATTCGGCGGTCGGTTCAAAAAGGCGGTCGGCGCTGCCGGTGACCGGTGCTTCCTGCTTCACCGACGGGCGAACGGTGCCGGTCACGGTCTTTGTCTTTGACTTTGCTTTGGATGCGGCTGCCGCGGTCGTTGTCATGGTTGCCGCTGCTGCGGCGAGAATCATCAGTTTTATTAACATGCTTATCACCTCGTAAATTCTGTTGATCTATATTATCAGCCTACATAGGGCGCCACGGTGTTGAACTCTGCCTCTGCGTCCTGCTGCGGTGTCTGCTGCGATTGTTGGGGTTGCTGGGACTGCTGCTCCTGATACGGCGCCACGGTGTTGTATTCGCCCTGCTGCTGTGTTTGCTGCGACTGCTGTGTCTGCTGAGACTGCTGCGATTGCTGCTCCTGATAGGGCGCCACGGTGTTGAACTGTTCGCCGGCGGCGGTCTGCGCGGTGCTGATGGGAACCGTTGTGGCAGCGGTGGTGCCGGTCGCCGACGAGCTTTTACCTCCGCAGGCTGTCAGTGTGACGGCGGCGGTGGTGACGATAAGGGCGGATGCTATGATTAAAACAATCTTTCTCATTTTTTATGATCTCCTTTTTTCTTTGACTGTGGCTATAGTATAACAGACTGACTATGACAAAACCGTGACAAAATCCCTGACAAATCAAAAGCTTTTTCAAAAAATCCGTTGCGACCGTTGGAATAATATGCTATACTATAGAAAACTGTTTTGAAACAAGAATAGGAGATGGCAATAGTGAGTATGAAAAGATGGATCGCGCTGGTGCTGGCTGCCTTGCTGGTCGTGTCGATCGTTCCGGCAGCGGCGGCGTCCGGCGACGAACAACCACAGCCCGAAGAAACACCGGCGATTACAGCCGCCACGCTGATCGGCGATGTGACGTTGGACGGCAAGGTGGACGTGATGGACGTCACGGCGATGCAAAAAAATCTGGCGCGGGACAAGTCTTTGTCCGGCGATGAGCTGCTTGTGAGCGACACACAGGGCGACGGCAGATTCACCATCTCGGACGCGACCGAGATACAGCGCTATATCGCGGAAATGCCGTATAATCCGGTCATCGGCATGCCGCTCGGTGAAGTATATCCCGACGCTTTCCCGACGGAAGCGCCGACGGAAATGCCGACGGAACAGCCGACGCAGGCACCGACAGAAGCCCTGACGGAGCAGCCAACCGAGCAGCAGACGCAGGTACCGACGGAACAGCCGACAGAAGTCCCGACGGAACAGCCGACAGAAGCGCCGACAGAAGCACCGACGGAGCAGCCTACAGAAGCACCGACGGAGCAGCCGACAGAAGCACCGACGGAGCAACCGACAGAGGCGCCGACATTGCCGGTGGTTCCCACCGTTATCACCCTGAATGCGGAAGAACTCACCCTTGGTGTGAACGAGCACTTCCAGCTGACAGCGGAATCGGACGCGGCGGTCACGATCTTCCGCTATCATTCCAACCGCCCCGAGGTGGCGGAGGTTTCCGACAGCGGCTTGATCAAGGCGCTACAGACGGGCGACGCCATCATCACCTGCACCGACGGAACGGTTTCGGCGACGTGCATGGTCAAGGTTTGTCCGGAGGCGACCTCTCTGACCCTGAACAAGACGGCGCTGACGCTCGGCGTGGGCGAGAGCTATGACCTGAACAGCACGATCAACGCAGGTGCGGCAGCACATCACCGCTTCTATTTTTCCGATAACAAGGAGGTCGCGCCCGTCACCCTCAGCGGCGGCGTTGTCACGGCGCAGGCGGCAGGCACGGCGAACATCTCCTGCGTGCTGCTCAACGGCGTCAAGGCGGTTTGCGCGGTCACGGTTCTGCCCATGGCGGATTCGCTGACCCTCAACCAAACGGCGGTCTCGCTGACCCCCGGCGGCAGCTTTGACTTCAACAGCTCCATTCCCAAAAACACGGCGGCGTTCCACCGCGCTTATTACAGCGAGGATCCCAAGATCGTGTCGATCACAAAATCGGGCGGTATCGCGACGGGTCAAAAGGAAGGCAAAACGCGGATCTACTGCGAGATCAACGGCGGCACACGCGCCTATGCCACGGTCACGGTCGCCGAAATGCCCGAGATCCGTACCGTGATGGTGGAGCACCTGCGCGCGCAGGTCGGCAACCACAACACTCCTTATGTGCAATACATCAACGCGCGTTCCAATTTGAACGTGACCATGTCGTTCCCGTGGTGCGCGGTGTTTGCGTGGAGCGCGCTCGACCAGTTTGCGACCAAGATAGGCAGACCCAATCCGCTGCAGGCAGCCAAGCACGTCAGCGACATCGCGGAGCCTGCGCGCAAAATGGGCGCACTGCACAATATTTATGACTACGACTACACGCCCAAGCCCGGCGACCTGTTCTGCACCTCCGCGCTCAAACGCCCGATCGACGGCGGCCGCGACCACATCGGTTATGTCGAATCCGTTGACACCGACGCGTCCGGCAAGGTCATCAGGGTGCACACCATCGAAGGCAACTATGCATGGGAGGTCAACGGCGCGTTCGACACCTACGTATGGCGCGGCACATGGGTGCCCGGTGTTCCCAACGAATACCAGTCCGCTATGGTAGAATTCATAGATATAGAAAAACTCTTCAACGTGCAAGCGTGACGCTTGACCCAATCCGCGCTACGGACGTTTGTCGTTGAGAAAAAATTCATACACGCATTTAAAAAGGATATAGCGACCCACGTTGCTATATCCTTTTTTGACGTTTTATAATTCGCGCAACAGACGGTTGATAGGGAAAAATCACGTACACGTTCAGAAAGACAGTAGCGACTCACGTTGTCATAGCCTTTTATGACGCGGCGTTGCTGACACGTCATCTCAAAATCCTACTCTCCAAAGCCGCATTGCCCACTGCGGCAGCGGTCGGTGAATAGTGGGGGAGATTCGGGCAATACTGGTAATAGTGATTGTTCGGAGGGATCGTATGCAATACGGAAAAGTAGAGATATGCGGCGTCAACACCTCGCGTTTGAAGCTGCTCAGCGAGGACAAAAAGCGCGAGCTGCTGCACCGGATACACAGCGGCACGCCCGAGGAGCGCAAGCAGGCGCGCGACGAAATGATAAACGGCAATTTGCGGCTGGTGCTGTCGGTGATACAGCGGTTTGTCGGCAGAGGAGAGAACCCCGACGATCTGTTCCAAGTCGGCGTGATCGGTCTGATCAAGGCGATCGACAACTTTGACCCCGAGCTGGACGTGCGGTTTTCGACCTACGGCGTTCCGATGATCATCGGTGAGATCCGCCGCTATCTGCGTGACAACAACGCTGTGCGCGTCTCGCGGTCGATGCGCGACACGGCATACCGCGCCATGCAGATCAAGGAGCAGCTGACGGCGCGCAACAACCGTGAGCCGACAGTGGAGGAGATCGCGCGGCTGATGGACACGCCCAAGGAGAATGTCGTGCTGGCGCTGGAGGCAGTGGTGGAGCCGGTGTCGCTGTATGAGCCGGTGTTTTCGGACGGCGGCGACACGGTCTACGTCATGGATCAGATCGGCGACAACAGCGACGACAACACGTGGCTGGAGGAGCTGGCGCTCAAGGAGGCTATCCAAAACCTCAGCGAACGCGAAAAAAGGATCCTCACGCTGCGCTTTTTCCGCGGCAAAACGCAAATGGAGGTTGCCGCCGCCATCGGCATCTCACAGGCGCAGGTGAGTCGCATTGAAAAAAACGCGCTGAACAGCATCAAGAAAAACATGTAAAGCAAAACCATACGCCGCCAAAGCGCACGCTTTTTCGATATAAAATAGCATAATATATTGATTTTCGGGTCGAGATATGATAATATATCTGTATCTCATCAAGAAAAGAAGTGTAGTATGAAAAAATTAATAGCTTTAGTCATGGCGGCTTCCTTGTGCGCTGCGCTGATTTGCGGCTGCGGCAAAAAGGAGGAGCCTTCTGCAGCGTCTGCCGGAACGCCTGACGGAACGGCTGCCGAGACGCCGACACAGGCTGCGGCAACGCAGGCAGCGGCGCCGCAGGACGGCATGGTCGATCCGCATTGGTTCGACGACGCGGTGTTTGTGGGCGACAGCATCACCACCACCCTGGAGGACTTTTGCTTTGACGACCCGAACCTGCTCGGCGACGCGGACTTTGTGTGCGCGGATTCGCTGAGCTATCACAATGCGCAGTGGGACTTGAATGACGAAAACGCCGTCCATCCCACCATTCAGGGCGAAACCGTTTTGGCGGAAACCGCTGCCGAGATCACCGGCTCGTCCAAAATCTTTATCCTGATGGGCATCAACGACATCGACACCTACGGCGTTGAGGACACCATGGCTTCGATGAAGGAATTCATCCGCAAGGTGCTCTCCCATTCGCCGAATGTGGAGATCTATCTCCAGTCCACCACGCCGATGATCCCTGCCAAGGAGACCGATATTCTCAATAATGTGCTGATCAGACAGTTTGACGAGGAGCTGGAGCTGTACTGCAATGAGAACGGCTACCACTATCTGGATGTCTATCACCGTATGTGTGACGAAAACGGCGCGCTGAGAGCTGATTATTGTGTTGACCCGGAGGATGACGGTATCCACTTTACCTACGACGCAACGATCGTCTGGGTGAATTATCTGCGTTCCGCAGTTGCCGGTTAAGGAGGTTGTTTTATGAAGAGAGTGATCGCTTTTTTGCTCGCGGCACTGATGCTTTTGTTCTGTGCCTGCGGCAAGACAGCGGAGGCAAAGCCGCTGGCGGATGTGTTTAACGACATCAAGGCGCAGGTCGCCTTTGAGAATATCACCGAGCTCAAGGAGGCGCGTCAGCTCGACCGCCGCTACGGTATCACCGAGGACATGGTGGCGGAGTTTGCCGGCTGCAACAACGCAACGGGCGGCAATCAGGAGGAGATCGTGCTGATCAAGGCTGCCGACGAGACCAAGGCAGCCGCCGTCAAGGAAAAGCTCGACAAGCGCTATGAGTCCAAGCTCAACCAGAGCAGGAATTACGACGCCGAGCAGGCTGCCATCGTGGAGAAATGCTCCGTGACACAGGACGGTCTGTATGTGGCGATGATCGTTTCCGACAAGGCAGATAAGATCACCGAGATCTACCGCAAGGGCGCCGGACTGCAATAATATAACAAGAGAATAAGCAAAGCGAAAGGGGCCGGCTCAAAACTCATTTGATGAGTAAGAGCCAAGCCCCTGTTTTTTATATCATTATATAATAATAGAAAGGCGGTCTATGGTCACCCTTATGACCTTGTTTGATCCATCGTGCAGGACTTGGGTCGGATTTTTGAGCCTGTCCCTTTGCTGTTCGCGGACTCAATCAACTAAAATCGTGACACGGCTGCCGATCGGATAGTCCGATGCAAACTCGGCGAGGTAGGATTGGATTAGCGTCGCGTCCATGTCTACCTCGACGTTCAAAAAGTCCTCCGTGAATTGTGCCTTGTCCTTGTACGTCTCGATCCAAACGGTGTAGGCACAGCGGTAAATGCCCTTGTCGTAGGTGGAGGCGGTGTAGTCCGACCAGCTGCCGTCGCTGTTTTTTACCTGCCATTGAGAGGACGTGTGCACGATGTCCTCCACATTGTCATGCTTACACGTCCTTTCGTGTGTATGATAGGAAGCACGGATCGGTGGTTCCTGTATATTCATATTATATATCAAAAACAATGATTGCCTATAGTTTTCTGTGCAAAGATGTGGTATAATAACAAAAGAGGTGAAAAGAATGCAAGAAAAATACTTTAATATCAACACGGCAGGCAACAGCATCCGCTGCAAGCTGTACTTTGCCGACCTGAAAGCAGTCAAACGCGTCGTCCTCTGTGTGCACGGCTTTACCGGTCACAAGGACAACAAGGCGGTCGAGCGCTTTGCCGACTATGTGCTGAAAAAGCACAGGGATGTGGCGGTCATCATCTACAACGCGCCCTGTCACGGTGACGACGTCAAAAAGAAGCTCACGCTTGCCGACTGTGACGCCTACATCACGCTGGTCACGGCGTACATCCGCGAGCGCTTCAAGCCCGAACAGCTCTTTGTCTATGCCAACAGCTTCGGCGGCTACCAAATTTTGAAGTATATCGCGGAGCACGGCGATCCCTTTGACAAGATCGCGCTGCGCTGTCCGGCTGTCAACATGTATCAGTCCATGGCGGAGCGCATCGTGAAGCCCGAGGAGCAGCGGGCGCTGGCACGCAACAAGCCGATCGAGGTGGGCTTTGACCGCAAGGTCAGGATCACGCGCTCGTTCTTGGAGGAGGTCAAGGCTGCGGACATCACGCAGTGGGACTTCCGTCCGCTCGCGGAGAATATCCTGATCCTGCACGGCACCGCGGACGAGATCGTGCCGTATGAAGCCGTTAGGGCGTTTGCGGAGAAAAACGACATCCGCTTTGTGTCGGTCGAGAACGCCGATCACCGCTTTGTCGATCCGCTGAAAATGGATCTGGTGATCAAGCATATCACGGAATTGTTCGGCATGTAAAAAAGCGACCGCCGCAGTTTCATACCGCGGCGGCGTTTTCAGTGGGTTCAGTCTGCCAAATGCTCTTCTTTGATGATGTCGGCGATCAGCTCGCGCTCGTCCATGTGGTACTTCACGCCCTTGATCTCCTGATAATCCTCGTGACCCTTGCCGGCGAGAACGATGATGTCGCCGTCCTCGGCGTTGAGCATGCAGTAGCGGATCGCTTCCTTGCGGTTGGGCACCACGACATATTTGCCGTCGGTCTTGTGCAGACCGGTTTTGATGTCCTCGATAATATCCATCATGTCCTCAAACCGCGAGTTGTCCTCGGTGATGACCGAGAGGTCGCTCAGTCTGCCGGAGGTTTCGCCCATCTCGTAGCGGCGCACCTTGGGGCGGTTGCCGCCGGCGCCGAACAGGGTGATCAGACGGTGCGGCCGGTAGCGGCGCAGGGTCGTCAGCACGTTTTCCATCGACAGCGCGTTGTGGGCGTAGTCGATCAGCAGGCTGTAGTTGCCCGGCACCTTGACCGGCTCCACCCTGCCCTTGACATGTGCGACGCGCAGACCGTCGATGATCGCCTGATCGGGAATGTCAAAAAAGCTGACTGCACTGATGGCGGCAAGCGCGTTGTAAACGTTAAAGACGCCCGGCACGCCCACGTCGAGCGAGAGGGTCTTGGCGCCCTCGGTTTCAAAGTGAACGCCGATAAAGCCGCCCTCGGAGAGCAGTCGCTCGTTTTTGGCGCGGAGCTGTGCCTGTTCGGAGAAGCCGAAGGTGTGCAGCTCGCCGTCAAAATCCTTGGTGGCGGCGCGGTACTGCGCGTCGTCGCAGTTGGCGGCGGCATGCCTGACCTGACGGAACAGCAGGCTCTTGCAGGCGAGGTATTCTTCCATATCCTTGTGCTCCACGCCGCCGATATGGTCGTGCGAGAAGTTCGTAAAAATACCCACGTCAAAGGTCATGCCGTCCAGACGGTGGTGCTTTAAGCCGATGGACGACGCCTCGATCACCATCGCGCCGCAGCCGGCGTTCAGCATGTCGCGCATCGCCTTTTGGATCTCGTAGCTCTCGGGCGTGGTGTTGTCGGTTTTGAAGGTTTTGCCGTCGTAGACGATGCCGAGCGTGCCGATGGTGCCGGTTTTGATGCCGGCGTGCTCAAAGATCTCGGCGATCATGGCGGTGGTGGTGGTTTTGCCCTTGGTGCCGGTGATGGCGACGGTTTTCAGCTCATCGGCAGGGTTGCCGAACAGTTCGGCACTCATCAGCGCCAGCGCCCGGCGGGTGTCGTCTGTCTTGATGACAGCCACCTCGGCAGGAGGCGCAAAGTCGAGGTCGTCGCTGATGACGAGCGCCGACACGCCCTGCTCCACGGCGGCCTTGGCAAAGCGGTGTCCGTTGGAGGTGTATCCCTTCAGGCAGACAAAGACGGTGCCCGGACGCGCCTTGCGCGAATCGTAGACGATGTCGGTGATCTCCGCGTCGGCGGCTCCCGAGGCGGTATAGGAAAGATGAGTTAACAGCTGAGAAAGATACATGACGGCAGCTCCTTTGGTTTCTATAAATATTATAGTATTATTATAGCAACTTTTTTCGGGGATTACAACCGTCTGAGGAGCTTTGATCTGATGAAATTCGGCGCAAAAAACATCTTTGTGTTCATTTTTTTGGGAATTGGTGAAAATTCACCAAAATTTTTAAGAAAATTTTTTCGCCCCTCAAAAATCAAGGGCTCCGACCCCCTCAAATGGGGCAATTCACTCAATTAATACGGTTCGGCTTTGGCAAAAGTCACAAAGGAGTTGATGTGATATTATACAAAAACTATCGCATAAGATTATGCAAAACTGCCAAAATAAAGAAAATTATGGGTCAATTTGCACAAAATTTCAATGCAAAATTAACAAGTTAGATAAAAAGTACAAAAGTAGTTGAAATTTCCGCGGTTTTTTGATATTATTTAATTAGTGGAACTGAGCATTATTTGTGCAATTTGCTCCATTACACAAAAATTTTTAGAAAGAAGGATATTCCAATGAAAAAAGTTCTCGCCATTTTATTGGCAGGCATGATGACAGCAACCGCGTTTGCAGGCTGCGGCGGCGGAGACACCAAGTCCTCCGGTGCAGGCGGCGAAAGCAAAGCGGCTGAAGGCAGCAAAGCAGATGCTTCCGCTGCTGCAACGATCGACCCCTCCTGGCCTGATGCGAAGCTGTTTGGCGACGAGACCGACATCGTTTTGAAGGTTTGGGCTCCTGACGCAGCTGTTCCGCTGGTAACAAAGCAGGTTGAGGCATTCAAGTCCCACTATGCTGACGTTAAGTTCAAGAAAATCGAAGTTGTTGCGCAGGGCGAATCCGACGCGGCTACCCAGATCATCAACGACCCCGACAAGGCGGCCGACGTGTTCGGCTTCCCCAGCGACCAGCTCGACAAGCTGATCGCAGCTAAGGTTCTTTCTCCCGTTACCAAGGGCTTTGCCGCTACGGTCGAGTCCAACAACGGCGCAGAGAGCATCAACGCGATCAAGGCAGAGAGCGGCGACCTCCTCGCTTATCCCGAGGCTAACAACGGTTACTATCTCGTTTATGACAACACCGCTCTTACCGCTGACGACGCCAAGACCCTCGAGGGCACCCTTGAGGCTTGCAAGAAGGCCGGCAAGCAGTTTATCATGGACTGCGGCGACGGCTTCTATGCCTGCACTTTCGCTTTCACCGCAGGCGTTAAGATCAACGGTCTGAACGCAGAGGGCACCCAGCAGTTTGCCGAGTACAACGAGAAAGATGCTGTGGACACCCTGATGGCGTTCGCAAAGCTGATGAAGGACTACAAGGGCACCTTCTCCTCCCAGCAGCCCGCCAACATCTCCACCGGCTTCAAGAACGGCAAGGTCGCTGCAGGTGTAGACGGCTCATGGAACTCCAAGGCTGACAAGGACGCTCTCGGCGACAAGCTCGCTGCCGCCAAGCTGCCCACCATCAATGTTAACGGCACAGACAAGGATCTTGTTTCCCTGTTCGGTTACAAGTACATCGGCGTTAACTCCCACACCAAGTTCCAGCGCTCTGCTCAGATCCTGGCTTACTACCTGACCGGTCTTGACTGCCAGAAGGAAAGAGCCACCGAGCTCGGTTGGGGTCCCACCAACACCGCTGCTCAGGAAGCTGCTTCCTCCGATCCGCTCCTCCAGGCTGCATCTGCTCAGTCCGCCAACGCGGTTCCGCAGGTCAACATTGCGCCCACCTTCTGGACTGCAATGGGTACCCTCGGCTCCACCATGTACAAGGACGACTGGGATCCCAGCAACGAGGCGAAGACCAAGGATCTGCTCAACAAGGTTATCGCTCAGATCAAGGACGAATAATTTCTGAGATCAACTCACAAATCAATAACAGGGTGCCCCTTTTTGGGGTGCCCTGTGTACCCTGATTTACGTTTTCTATACACCAAACGAATAATGTTTTTTATTATATGGGGAAACGTAAAAGGCATTATTAGTTTGGTGTTATATAATAAGAGAGATTTTCAGACTTTTTAAAGGAGAGCTATATGACATACGTTGATTATAAACAGCTCAGTCCGATGCAAAAATTTACGTATAAGTTAAAGAAGTTCTTTACAAGCATCCCCAAGGCGATCGGAAGCTTTTTCAAGACGATCGGATTGGGAATCGCCCACTTCGTTATGGGCATTATCAAGGGCTTCAAAAACTACGGCACGACCTTTGTCAAAGGTGACTGGGCTACAAAACTGTCTTATGTTATTTTCGGCTTCGGCGACCTCCACAAGGGCAAGACCTACAAGGGCATTTTGTATATGCTCGTTGAAGCGCTCTACATTATGTTCATGATCGTGTTCGGCGCCGACAAGCTGTACTGGCTGCCGACGCTCGGCACCCAGGAGCGTGTTATCGGTTACGATGAGTTTGGTTTTGAATATGTCGTGCAGGAAGGCCAGCGCTCCATGCTGCTGCTTCTCTTCGGCACACTCACCCTCGTTGTGACCGTGGTCGTATTTGCCATCTACATCTCCAACATCAAGGACGCCTACAAGCATCAGCTGATGAGAGAAAGAGGAGAAAAGCCCACCACCCTCAAGCAGGATGCGCGCGACTACCTCGACGGCAAATATCACATCACCCTTTTGTCTTTCCCGATCCTGATGATCGGCATCTTCAACATTCTGCCGCTGATCTTCATGATTCTTATCGCGTTCACCAACTACAACGGCGGTGAAAACTTTGTATTGTTCGACTGGTGCGGACTCACCAACTTCGGCAACCTGTTCGACGTTGTTAACAGTGCCGCCAAGGCAAAGACCTTCTTCGGCGTTGCCGGCTGGACACTGATCTGGGCTGTTGCGGCTACGTTCTCCAACTACATTCTCGGTATGATCGTTGCCCTGATGATCAACAAAAAGGGCATCAAGCTCAAGGCTGTGTTCAGAACCATGTTCGTTATCACCATCGCGGTTCCCCAGTTCGTATCCCTGCTCCTGATGAGCCAGATGCTCACCCAGGAAGGCGCGTTCAACATCTTCCTCGGTCTGTTCACGGGTCAAAACCCGCGTATCGACTTCTTGGGAGGCAGCGCACTCACCGCACGAATTACGGTTATTATCGTTAACTGTTGGGTCGGTATCCCCTATACCATCCTCTCCATGTCCGGTATCTTGATGAACATTCCGGAGGACTTGTACGAATCCGCCCGTATCGACGGCGCGACCCCGGTCAAGACCTTTACCGCCATCACGCTGCCCTACATGATCTTCGTTACCACACCGCAGCTGATCACTCAGTTCGTTGGTAACATCAACAACTTCAACGTAATCTTCCTGTTGACAGGCGGTAAGCCCGCAAACGTTGAATACTTCGGCGCGGGCGACACCGATATCCTTGTCACATGGCTGTATAACCTGTCCATGGGCGACAAGAAGGACTACGGTCTTGCCTCTGCGATCGGTATTTTGGTATTCATCATCTGCGCAACCCTGTCGCTGATTATCTACAACAATTCTAAGTCTATGAAGGATGAGGAGGCGTTCTCATGATAAAAAGCTATAAATTAAGAAGAAACCTCTCCAACGCCATCATCTATTTGATTCTTGGAGTTATGTGCCTCATTTGGGTCGCACCGTTCGTTTACCTTCTGCTGCACTCGCTGCGTGCCGACGGTGGTGTTTTGACCAACGACGCGCTGCTGCCCAAGTGGTTCACCTTCCAGCACTATATTGACCTGTTTGCAGGTTCCGAATCCTCTTCGCTGAACTTCCCGAAGTGGTTCATGAACACCTTCGTAGTTGCCTGCTTCAGCTGCGTTATCTCCACCATCTCGGTTCTGGCTGTTGCCTATGCATTCAGCCGTCTGCGTTTCGGCATTCGTAAAACCCTGATGAACATTGCCATGATCCTCGGCATGTTCCCCGGCTTTATGACCATGATCGCTATCTACTATCTGCTCAAGATCATGCACCTCGACGGCAACCTGATCGCACTGGTGCTCTGCTACAGCTGCGGCGCAGGTCTCGGTTTCCAGATCTCCAAGGGCTTCTTCGATACCATTCCGAGAGCACTTGACGAGGCGGCGACCATCGACGGCGCAACCAAAAACCAGATCTTCTGGAAGATCATTCTTCCGATGTCTAAGCCTATCGTTGTTTACACGGTTCTCACCGCGTTCATCGGTCCCTGGACAGACTTTATTCTCGCCAAGATCATCATGGGCGACACCCATGCCAACTACACCGTTGCCATCGGTCTGCAAATGATGATTGATAACGACCACAAGACGACCTGGTTCCAGGAGTTTATGGCAGGTTCGGTTGTAGTAGCCGTTCCGATCACCCTGCTCTTCCTCAAGATGCAGAAGTATTATGTAGAAGGCGTTACCGCCGGTGGTGTAAAGGGTTAATTTCCTTTCCATACAAATTCATAAGCTCAATCAGGGGCGGCAGTGTGAGGCTGCCGCCCCTTGTGGATTTTTTGTGCCCAACGGCACATTCCGAAAAGGAACGCTATGAAAAAATTTCTTTCTATTCTGTTATGTGCGGCATTGGCAGGCAGCTGTGTGCTGGCTGGCTGCGGCTCCTCCGGCGAATCCAAGCCGCAGGAAAGCACCGCGTCTGCTGCCTCTCAAACGCAGGACGGCAAAACGACCGCCGATCCTGCCGAGGGACTCACACCGGCAGCCTCCACCGACAAATACCGCAATGTTTATCAGATTTTTACACAGTCGTTCTGTGATTCCAACGACGACAACATCGGCGACTTTCAGGGCATCATCTCGCAGCTGGACTACATCAACGACGGCGACCCCGCAAAGGGCGATGACCTCGGTGCGGACGCGCTGTGGATGACCCCGATCATGCCCTCCGATTCCTACCACAAATACAACGTGGAGGACTACTACAATGTAGACAAGGATTTCGGCACGCTGGAGGACTTTGACAAGCTGGTGGAAGAATGCCACAAGCGCGGCATCAGCGTGATCCTGGATTTGGTGCTCAACCATATTTCCTACAAGAATCCGCTCTTCCTCGATGCGTGTGAGGAGGTCAAGCAGGGCAAGCTCGACGGCAAGGCGAAATATTTTGAATTCCACGAACCCGGCTACTATGGCGACGACGTCAAGACCATCAAGGTCGGCGACTATGTTTGCGAGGCGAATTTCTCCGACACCATGCCCGAGTGGAACCTCGGCGCCGAGCAGACCAAGGAGGAGTTTGCCAAGGTAGCCAAGTTCTGGCTCGACAGAGGCGTGGACGGCTTCCGTCTGGACGCGATAAAATATTTCAATAACAAGCATACCGACGGCGTGGCGTTCCTCAAATGGTTTGTGGACACCTGCCGCGGCATCAAGCCCGACGTCTATCTTGTCGGCGAGGAGTGGTCGGATGACGCCGAGATCGTCGATAAGTACGCGAGCGGCATCGACAGCCTGTTTGCCTTCCGCTTTGCGCAAAGCTCCGGTGAGATCGTACAGTCCATGTCGATGAACAAGGGCGCTGCACTGATCAAAAAATTCGTTTCGTATGATAAAAAAATGAGTGAGGCAAACCCCGAATACATCAACGCAGTGTTCCTTTCCAACCACGACCAGGTGCGCATTGCGAACGCACTGGAGGGAAAGGGCGTTGAAGCGGAAAAATTTGCCGCAAATGTTTACATGCTGGTGCCGGGCAACTCCTTTACCTACTACGGTGAGGAGATCGGTATGACGGCTCCGGCGACCGATGCGGACAAATGGTATCGTCTGCCGATGGTCTTTGACAGCGACAATCTGCCGAAGATCACCGTGGACGGCGCGTCCGGAACCGAGGCGCCCAAATTCGGCGGCGTCAAGCAGCAGCTTGCCGACGAAAATTCGCTCCTCAACCATTACCGCCGTTTGATCAAGGTGAAGCTCTCCGTTCCTGCGATCGCAAGAGGCAGGATCACCGGACAGGTCAGCTTTGACGACGCGGAGGTCGGCGCGTACACCATCGAAAAGGACAGCGAGAAGCTGCTCGTTATCCACAACTTCAACGCATCGACTGAAAAGACGCTGACGATCACCGATGACATGGTCAAGAACGCGCAGGTGATTGCCGACTTCCTCGGCTCCTCCGACGCCGGTCACTTGGCAATAAAGGACGGCAAGCTCACCATGCCGGCGCTTTCGTCGGTCGTTATCGGTTCAAAGCAGTAAACCACGGCAAAACACACACAAAAGCGCATCGGCAAATCATGGCGTAAAACAACAAATTTGTCGCCGGATTTGCAAAATATTGATAAAAGGTACCTAAAAAATCTTGACACAAGAGGTGATTTATGGTATCATCATCAATAGAGGGATTACGCTTTTGCGGCAATTCAAATGTATATTTATGAGGTGTGTTATGGACATTAGTATTTTAACGAAAAGATATAGTACGCCGGTTGCGATCAAGGCGATTGGCTCCATTGTCTTTATTGTCGCTTTCATTATGATGGTAGCGATTCCCGTATTCGCGCTGATTCCTCAGGATCAGTATATCAATGTATTTAACATGCAGGGTGTTGCAAACGGAACCTATGATTCCACCACCTACACCATCTTCACCATGCTGGCAAACGACTACGGCTCGGGCCTTGCAATGGGCATCATGCTGACTCAGTGCATCCTCTCCGTTATCTGCGGTATCGCTTTCCTGTGGATGAACAGACCCAAGCTCGCCGCTATTCCCGCAGCGCTTATCTTCTGGCAGGTCATCTTCTCGGTATTCAGAGCGCGTCAGACCGGTATCAACAAGGCTGTCCCTGCAAAGCTCTTCACCGGCGTAGAGTTCTGGACCTCCGTTGACAAGAGTATTGCCTCACAGGATCAGCCGATCGACAAGGCGACCGGTTTTGTGCAGCAATACACGCACGACGGACAGGATTATATCTTCCAGTATCTCGGAAACTACTGGATGCTCTGGTGCATCGCCATCGTGCTCTTGGCTGTTGTGATCGTTGCCATCGTCACCACTAAGACCATGATTGAGAAGAAAAAACAATAATCATCGGAATTTCCTAAAGCGGTCGGCTCAACAGAGTCGGCTGCTTTTTCTTTCGTACGATTCTAATTCATTCATCTCGCAACATTTCGGTACGACTGCACTTTCCGTCACGGGCAAAACACAACCCTCGGCATTCAACCCTCAACGCTAACAAAAACCGCGTTGCTATCGCAAAAAACACTTGACAATTACAAAACAATGGTTTATAATAATCTGGTGTGAACATGGCAGAAGTGCGCCTTTTAATAGGTAGAGGCGAGACTGTCGTTCGCCAAGCTTATCAATTCTAATTTATCTTGAAAGGAGGAAAAACATGCCTACTTTTAACCAGTTGGTACGCAAGGGCAGAGAGGTTTCTGAGAAGAAAGCCAAGGCTCCGGCACTGTTGAAGGGCTGGAACTCTAAGAAGAGAGTGGCTATCAATCACAACTCCCCGCAAAAAAGAGGTGTCTGCACTGCTGTAAAGACCGCTACCCCCAAAAAGCCTAACTCCGCGCTGAGAAAAATCGCCAGAGTAAGACTTTCGAACGGTATTGAAGTCAGTTCCTACATCCCCGGCGTCGGACATAACCTGCAGGAGCACAGCGTTGTTCTGATCCGCGGCGGCCGTGTAAAGGACTTGCCTGGTGTTCGTTACCACATTGTCCGCGGCACACTTGACGCGCAGGGCGTAAACGGTCGTATGCAGAGCCGTTCCAAGTACGGTGCAAAGCGTCCGAAGAAAAAGTAAGGAATTGACAAAGCTCTCATAACTTAATCATTAAGTTCTGCTATGCGGCAGGAACATTCATATATAAGAGGTTCTTGTTGGCATACGGGAGTTTGTCGCTTTCGAGTACCTATGATATCTCAATTATTGTGAAGGAGGGAAGCAAAGTGCCAAGAAGAGGTTCTATTGCGAAGCGTGATGTATTACCCGATCCGCTTTATAATTCAAAACTGGTAACCCGTCTTATCAACAACATCATGTACGACGGCAAAAAGGGCGTTGCCCAGAAGATCGTTTACGGCGCATTTGATATTATTGCTGAAAAGACAGGAAACAACCCGCTTGAGGTTTTTGAGCAGGCAATGGAAAACGTTATGCCTGTTCTCGAGGTTAAGGCGCGCCGTGTCGGCGGTGCCACCTATCAGGTTCCTATGGAAGTCCGCGCTGAGAGACGCCAGACCCTGGGTCTGCGCTGGATCACCGGCTATTCCAGAAACAGAAGCGAAAAGACCATGAAGGAAAGACTTGCAGGCGAGATCCTCGACGCCACCAACGGCGCCGGCGGCGCGTTCAAGAAGCGCGAGGATACCCACAAGATGGCAGAGGCCAACAAGGCGTTCGCTCACTACAGATGGTAATCGCTTTTTCAGCTATTTACTGATCGTTATTTTAGTTCCGCTGCCGAGGGACGATGTGCAACAGCATCTTCCGGGCGGGATTTCGTGCAACCCACAGGTTGCTTCCGTAAATTTTAGGAGGAATTATGCCAAGACAGGTATCACTTGAACAAACAAGAAATATCGGTATCATGGCGCACATCGATGCCGGTAAGACGACTACCACTGAGCGTATCCTGTATTATACCGGCGTAAACCACAAGATCGGTGAGACCCACGACGGCGCTTCAACCATGGACTGGATGGCGCAGGAAAAAGAGCGCGGTATCACCATTACCTCTGCTGCGACAACTGCTTTCTGGGAAGGCAGCAAGCATCAGTATAAAAAGCACAGAATCAACATCATCGACACCCCCGGACACGTTGACTTCACCGTTGAGGTCGAGCGTTCGCTGCGCGTGCTCGACGGTTCTGTCACGGTTCTCTGTGCAAAGGGCGGCGTTGAGCCTCAGTCTGAGACTGTTTGGCGTCAGGCCGACAACTACGGCGTTCCGAGAATGGTTTACGTTAACAAGATGGACATCATGGGCGCAGATTTTTACCATGTTGTTCAAATGATGAAGGATCGACTCAAATGTAACGCTGTGCCGATTCAGCTGCCCATCGGCGCCGAGAGTGATTTCACCGGTATTATCGACCTGGTGACCATGAAGGCGGAGATCTATCACAACGAAGACGGCACAGATTATTCTGAGGAAGAGATTCCCGAGCACATGCAGGCAATTGCCGAGGAGTACCATGAGAAGCTCATCGAGTCCGTTGCGGAACTCGACGAGGAGCTGATGGAGAAATACTTCGGCGGCGAGGACATCACGATCGACGAGATCAAGGCGGTCATCCGCAAGGCGACCATCGAAAACACCATGGTTCCCGTGACCTGCGGTTCTTCTTACCGCAACAAGGGTGTACAGATGATGCTCGACGCGGTCATCGACTACATGCCTGCTCCTACCGACATCCCTGCCATCAAGGGTACCAACCCCGACACCGACGAAGAAGAGGAAAGACCCGCTTCTGACGACGAGCCGTTCTCCGCGCTCGCGTTCAAGATCGCGACCGACCCCTATGTGGGCAAGCTCTGCTTCTTCCGCGTCTATTCCGGTAAGGTTGACGCCGGTACCACCGTATTTAACTCTGTCAAGGGCAACAGAGAGCGTATGGGACGTATTCTCCAGATGCACGCCAACGACAGAAAGGATATTGAGTGCTGCTACTCCGGCGATATTGCCGCTGCGGTCGGTTTGAAGAACACCACCACCGGCGACACGCTCTGCGACGAAAAGCACCCGATCATTCTTGAATCCATGGAATTCCCGGAGCCTGTTATCCGCGTTGCCATCGAGCCCAAGACCAAAGCCGGTCAGGAGAAGATGGGCATTGCGCTGGCAAAGCTCGCTGAGGAAGACCCCACCTTTAAGGCATACACCGACGAGGAAACCGGTCAGACCATCATCGCCGGTATGGGCGAGCTGCACCTTGAGATCATCGTTGACCGTCTGCTCCGCGAATTCAAGGTAGAGGCGAACATCGGTGCTCCGCAGGTCGCTTACAAAGAGACCATCCGCAAGGAAGCGAGCGTTGACGAAAAATACGCCCGTCAGTCCGGCGGTAAGGGTCAGTACGGTCACGTTAAGATCAACGTGTTCCCGAACAAAGACCACGGCTACGAGTTCGTCAACTCTGTTGTCGGCGGTGCGATCCCCAAGGAATACATCCCCGCTGTCGATCAGGGTATCCAGGGCGCCATGCTCAGCGGCGTTGTCGCCGGATACAATGTCGTGGACGTCAAGGTCGAGCTGTACGATGGTTCTTATCACGAAGTCGACTCCTCCGAAATGGCGTTCAAGATCGCCGGTTCCATGGCATTCAAGAGCGCTATGAGAAAGGCAGACCCCGTTCTGCTTGAGCCGATCATGAAGGTTTCCGTTATCACGCCTGAGGAGTACCTCGGCGACGTTATCGGCGACCTCAACAGCCGCCGCGGTATGATCCAGAGCATGGAGGCTGACAACGGTGTACAGCGCGTTATCGCGCAGGTGCCGCTTTCCGAGATGTTCGGTTACGCTACCGACATGCGTTCCAAGACACAGGGCCGCGGTCAGTACGTAATGGAGCCCGACACCTATGCCGAGGTTCCGAAGAATATCGCCGAAAAGATCATGAATGACCGCAACAAGAGAGACTGATTCCAAATAAACTCTTGATTTTTTGCGGATAATTTGATACAATAATACAAATAATGTAAATGATACATTTACAAGTCTAAGGAGGAAATTTCCAATGGCAAGAGAAAAATTTGAAAGAAATAAGCCGCACGTTAACATTGGTACGATCGGCCACGTTGACCACGGCAAGACCACTTTGACCGCTGCTATCACAAAGGTTCTCGCTCTTGAGGGTGACGCTGCATTCGTTGATTATGCAAACATCGATAAGGCTCCCGAAGAGAGAGAGCGTGGTATCACCATTAACACCGCTCACGTTGAGTATGAGACCGCTAACCGTCACTATGCTCACGTTGACTGCCCCGGCCATGCTGACTACGTTAAGAACATGATCACCGGTGCTGCTCAGATGGACGGCGCTATCCTCGTTGTTTCCGCTGCTGACGGCCCGATGCCCCAGACCAGAGAGCACATCCTGCTTTCCCGTCAGGTAGGCGTTCCCTACATCGTTGTATTTATGAACAAGACTGACCAGGTTGACGACGAAGAGCTGCTCGAGCTGGTTGAGATGGAGATCCGTGACCTGCTCAACGAGTATGAGTTCCCGGGCGACGACACACCCATCATCAAGGGTTCTGCTTATCTTGCTCTCCAGAGCACTTCCAAGGATCCCCATGCTCCCGAGTATGAGTGCATCCACGAGCTGATGGCTGCTGTTGACGAGTTCATCCCGACTCCCGACCGTAAAGCTGACCAGCCCTTCCTTATGCCTGTTGAGGACGTATTCACCATCACCGGTCGTGGTACCGTTGCTACCGGTAGAGTTGAGAGAGGCCAGATCCGCACCTCCGAGTCTGTTGAGATCGTTGGTCTGACCGAAGAGAAGAGAACCGTTGTTGTTACCGGTCTTGAGATGTTCAGAAAGACTCTGGACTATGCTGAAGCCGGCGATAACGTAGGCGTTTTGCTCCGTGGCGTTCAGAGAACCGAGATCCAGAGAGGTCAGGTTCTTGCGAAGCCCAACACCATTCATCCCCACACCAAGTTCCGCGGCCAGGTTTATGTTCTGACCAAGGACGAGGGTGGCCGTCACACTCCTTTCTTCAACAACTATCGTCCCCAGTTCTATTTCAGAACCACTGACGTAACCGGCACCATCTCCCTGCCCGAGGGCGTTGAGATGTGCATGCCCGGCGATAACGTTGAGATGGACGTTGAGCTGATTACTCCTATCGCTATCGAAGTTGGTCTGCGTTTCGCTATCCGCGAAGGCGGCAGAACTGTTGGTTCCGGTGCTGTTATCGCTATCAACGAGTAATTTCTTATCGCACTTCAAGGCTGTCTTGCTCCGGCAAGGCAGCCTTTTTTATGGCAATCTTATCTGTATGCTGTTGATGAAAGCGTGGGCAGGTTATATTCTTTCAAGGGTGAGGAAGCGTGTTTACCGAAAAAATGATTCGGCAGTTTAACTGTGAACGATGGAAAAGTATGCAGGTGATGGCGATAGCGTGTGCATGATAAAGAAAAGCCTTCTCCCGAGGAGAAGGTGGCACGGCACCTGAGCAGAGGGTTATCTGCATTGCCATGATTAGAATGAGAGAAAGCTTTTGATTAAACGGATTTTTTGCGGTGACGTGACGGAAGAGGGCAAGCGAACCTATCCTTTTGCTGACCGTTCCATTTTGGAAACGTTTCGCTTGCCCTCTTCCGTCACGCTGCCACCGGGATTTGATTGAATCCAAAGTGTAATAGCTTGCTAACCTTTGCTATAAAGATCAACTGCATAAAAGGCAGCGCGCCACCTTCTCCTCGGGAGAAGGCTTTCGGATGTTCTGCTTACATCAAATCATTCTTTCCTTTGGAATACGCATATCTAAAAAGGAATTTTCTAAAGTACCGCAGGCACATACGCTGCCGTGTTGCCGAATAGGAAAGGTAAGACACCGCCGTTGATGGAGCTTTCCTCTCAAAAAAACTTTATAAAAGGCGGATTTGGGTGCAACGACACGCTGCCACGCTGCCGCGTTGTCGAACAGGAAAAGTAAGACCCCGCCGTTGATGAAGTTTTCCTCTCAAAAAAACTTTATAAAAGGCGGAACTGGGTGCAGCGACACGCTGCCACGCTGCCACGCTGCCGCTTGACCTTTTCATATGTATTGTGTTATAATGAGCATATACTAACCGATTCGGAGGCAGCCATGACACTATACAAAATTGCCGGCGTACATATCGCGGCGGAGCCGCAATACCCGGAAACGATCGACCGCATGGAGCCGTACCGCTGCGACGGCGGCGAGGCGGATTTTTCCGTAGAGATCAGTCCGGAGGAATTGGCGGACTTTACCGCAAGCTCAAATTTTCCGGATCGTCCCGACATGAACGAGGGACCTCTGCTTTATACAAAAATTTGCAAAAGGATGCTCAGCGAATACGACGGCTTTTTCTTCCATTCGTCCGCGCTGGAGCTGGACGGTGAGGGCTACCTTTTTACCGCGCTGAGCGGCACCGGCAAGTCCACGCACACGCGCAACTGGCGCAGGCTGTTCGGCGACCGCGTGACCATGATCAATGATGACAAGCCGATCATTCGCAAGATCGACGACAGGTTCTACGTCTGCGGCACGCCGTGGATGGGCAAGAGCAATATCGGCTGCAACTGCATGGCGCCTGTCAAGGCGGTCTACGTGCTCCAAAGGGGAGAGCAGAACAGCGCGCAAACGATCAGCCCCGGCGTTGTTCTCAAGCAGCTGTTGGAGGCGACGCTCCTGCCGAAAACCAAGGAGACCATGAGCAATCTGCTCAGTCTGTACAACGATCTGTTCAGCTCAGCCAAGCTGATCTTGCTCACCTGCAACAAGGATGTGGAAGCCGCGCAGGTGGCATATGACGCGGCACAGGACGAAAGGATAACACAATGACTTTGCCAAATGTTGTAACGGTTCAAAATATGCGCGACAGCGACGCACAGACCATCGCCTCCGGTGTGACCTCTGCGGAGCTGATGTACCGCGCGGCGCTGGGACTCTTTCAGGCGGTGCGGTTTGTCGGAAAAATTGCGATCGTCTGCGGCTCCGGCAACAACGGCGGCGATGGCTATGCGCTTGCCTGTGTGTTGCTCGAAAACGGCATCACGCCGACCATCTTTCGCGTGAACGAAAAATTTTCCAAGGACGGTTTGTTTTACTATCAAACCGCCATGTCCAAGGGCGCAGAGGAGGGCGATCTCCGCGTTCCTGCGCCGTTCACCGGCTATGATATTGTGGTGGACTGCCTGCTCGGCACCGGCTTTTCGGGCGAGGTGCGCGGCGAAATGCGCACGGCGATCGAGCTGATCAACGCCTGCTCCGCCTACATCATCAGCGCCGACATCAACAGCGGCGTCAACGGGGACACCGGCGAGGCGGCGATCGCTGTCAATTCCGATTTGACCGTGTCCATCGGCTCCTTCAAGGTTGGCATGTTCCTCGGCGACGCGCCCTATTACATCGGCAGCATGCGCAACGCCGACATCGGGATTCAGCTCGTGCGGCAGGAATATCACCTGATCGACTGGGAGCAGCTGCACGTGTTTGAGGGTTACAACTCCGTTGTGATGACGGAGGAGGAATTCCGCGACCGCTTTGACCGCGGCGACGGCGATTTTGACAGTGCCGACAGAGCCGCCAAGCTGAGTGCGGAGCTGGGCAAGATCATCGTTGTCAAAACCGGACATTCGGCGATGGTCGCGGACATGCAGTTTTTATATTTTTGCGCCGATTATATTATTTGATTCACAGGAGGCAGCTATGGGATTCTTGGAAAAATTTCGTCAGTTTATGATAGGCAGATACGGTTTTGATACGCTCAGCGGCTTTTTGCTGGTGCTCTCGGTACTGCTTTGGCTGGTGAACGTATTTGTGTGGAACCACATTGCCAGTTTGGTTTTGCTGGCGATAGAAATGGGCTTGGTGGCGCTGGTGGTTTTTCGCGCGCTTTCGCGGAATATCAACATGCGTGCGCTCGAAAACCGCCGTTTCAAAAAGGTGTATGACCCTGCGTCAAAATGGGTCAGGCTGCAAATCAAAAAGTTCAGGGAGCGCAAGGATTACAAATATCTCAAATGTCCGTCCTGCAAGGCGCAGCTGCGCGTCCGCAACCAAAAGGGCGACCACGGCGTCCGCTGTCCCAAGTGCGGCAATAATTTTAGGGTAAAGATATAGCGGTCGTCTGTATGCTGGCAGAAATTTGCCGTGCGGAAAACTATTGACATTTTGCTTGTTTATGATATACTGTATGATATATTGAAAGAAGCGCAAAAGCATGCTCTTTCGGAAAGGAGATTGTTATGGCTGACGAAGAACTCATGGAAGAAATGGACAACGAAGGTGCTCTGATCACGCTGGAGGATGAAGAGGGCAACGAGGTTGAATTCGAGTTTCTCGACGTTGTAGAGTATGAGGGTGAGGAGTACATCGTTCTGATCGAAAACGACGAGGATGCCGACGAGGTGGTTATTCTCAAGATTAACGTAATTGACGACGAAACCGAAGAATATGCCAGCATCGACGACGAGGCGCTGCTTGATAAGCTGTTCGATATTTTCAAAAGCAAATACGAGGGCGACATCGACTTCGTCTAAACCGCTGACCGTTGCCGCGGTGGGCGATCCGCGACCGCTGCCGCGGTGGGCAGTTCGCGCTGCTGATGTTTGATGGTGCGGAAAGATATGTTCCCGCGTTATGACGCGGTGGGCAACCGTTGCCACGGTGGGCAATCCGCGCTGCTGACGTTTGAAGGTGCGGAGAGATGTGTTCCCGCGTTTTGACGCGGCGTGTTGGATCGTTACCGGTTTTCCATTAAAAATGCACACAGAAAAAAGCGGGAAGTGAGTTTCCCGCTTTTTGATTTGTTATTGGATTGTCAGTCGGTTATTTGGAAATGGACAAAAAGCTTTCGTCAAGGATCTCATAGGACTGCTTGAACTGCTCGATCTCCTTGGTCATCAGCTTCAGCTCGAGATTGCGGTTAGCGCCGTTACTGTTGATGATGCAGGGATGGCCGATAAAGACCTCCTTGCGCAGACCGTATTCGCCGCGCAGGCGGACAGAAACGGTGAACACGCTGTTTTCGTTGTGGAAAATCGCGCGCACGATGCGGCAGATCGCCATGCCGATGCCGTAGTAGGTGCTGCCCTTTGCCTTGATGATCTGATAGGCGGCGGTGCGCACCTCCTCCTCGATCTTGTCAAGGTCCTCAAATTTATAGCGGTTCTGGTTGTCGGCGATCACGTCATAGACGGGCGACACCGCCATGATCGCCTGGCTCCACGGAACAAACTCGCTGTCGCCGTGCTCGCCGATCACATAGGCGTGCATGTGGCGCGGATCTACCTCAAAATAGTTGCCCAGCAAATAGCGCAGACGCGCAGTGTCGAGGGTGGTGCCGCTGCCGATGACCTTGGCGGAGTTGAAGCCGCTCAGCTCATAGGTGATACGCGTCATGATGTCAACAGGGTTGGTGGCGACAAGGAAAATGCCCTTGAAGCCGGACGAAACCACGCGCGGCACGATGGATTCAAACACCTTGTAGTTGCGGGCAAGCAGCTGCAAACGGGTCTCGCCTTCCTTTTGGGCAACGCCGGCGCAAATCACAACGATGTCCGCATCGGAGCAGTCGGCGTAGCTGCCAAAGTAGATCTGCATGCTGGAGTTGGAGAACGCCAAGCCGTGGTTGAGGTCCATTGCCTCGCCTCTTGCACGCACTTCGTTGAGGTCAACCAGCACCAGCTCATCGCAGACGCTCTGGTTCAGCGCCGCATAAGCAAAGCTCATACCGACCATACCTGTGCCCACCAGCACGACTTTTCTTTTTAAATTTGCCATATTGTCACTATCCTTTCAAGGTAGATTTTTCATACGCAGTCGGATGCAGAGAATCAAAGGATTCCTATACACATTGTACCAAATTAATCTGCAATAGTAAAGACTTTTTTGCAAAATAACCCATAGAAAAAACAGTTGAAAACGGTCTGTATATATGATAAAATATGGACAGAACAATGGATCGAAGCTGCTGTCCGAGGAGGATGTTTATGTATAAAATCGTGGAAAAAAGGCCGTTGAGCCGCAATATCACCCTGATGCAGATCGAAGCGCCGCTGGTCGCCAAAAAAGCGGAGCCGGGACAGTTCGTTATTTTGCGCGCCACAAGCGACGGCGAGCGCATCCCGCTGACGATCTCCGGCACCGACACGCAGCGCGGCACGGTTTGCATTATCTTTCAGATCGTCGGGGCGACGACGCGTCAGCTCAACACACTCGAGGCGGGCGATTCTCTCGCCGATTTTGCCGGTCCTCTCGGCAAGCCGACCGAACTGAACGGACTCAAAAAGGTCTGTGTCGTCGGCGGCGGCGTAGGCTGCGCCATCGCCATGCCCATCGCGCAAAAGCTGCACCAAATGGGTTGCGAGGTACACAGCATCGTGGGCTTCCGCAACCGTGACTTTGTGATTTTGGAGGAGGAGTTCACTGCCTGCTCCGACAAATATATCATTATGACCGACGACGGCTCCTACGGCGAAAAGGGTGTTGTGACCGCTCCGCTCAAGGCGCTGATCGAGAGCGGCGAGCAATATGACATGGTGATCGCCATCGGACCCCTGCTGATGATGAAATTTGTGGTCGAGACCACGCGTCCGTTCGGCATCCCGACAACGGTTTCGATGAACCCGATCATGATCGACGGCACCGGCATGTGCGGCGGCTGTCGCCTGACGGTGGGCGGCGAGACAAAATTCGCCTGCGTGGACGGACCCGACTTTGACGGCTTTAAGGTCGATTTTGACGAGGCGATGAAGCGCACGGCGATGTACCGCAAATTTGAGCGCCACGCCTACGAAGCCACATGCAATCTGCTCAACAAGGAGGTGCAGTGACATGCCGAATATGAATCCGCACAAAACGCCCATGCCCTCACAGGACCCCAAGGTGCGTGCGCACAACTTTTTGGAGGTGTCGCAGGGCTACACCGAGGAGATGGCACAGGAGGAGGCGGCGCGCTGCCTCAACTGCAAGCACCGTCCCTGCGTGAGCGGCTGTCCGGTACACATTCAGATCCCCGATTTTATTCAGCAGATCGTCAAGGGCGATTACGACGCTGCCTATGACATCATTGCCGATGCAAGCAATCTGCCGGCTGTCTGCGGCAGGGTATGTCCGCAGGAGAACCAGTGCGAAAAGGTCTGCGTGCGCGGCATCAAGGGCGACCCGGTCGGCATTGGCAGACTGGAGCGCTTTGTCGCCGACCGCCACAACAACCGGCCCAAGCAGCAGATAAAGCTGCCTGCGCCCAACGGTCACAAGGTGGCGGTCATCGGTTCGGGTCCCTCCGGACTGACCTGTGCCGGCGACCTCGCCAAAAAGGGCTACGCGGTCACGGTGTTTGAGGCGCTGCACCTCGCTGGCGGTGTGCTGGTCTATGGCATTCCCGAGTTCCGTCTGCCCAAGGACATCGTGCAGAAGGAAGTGGACAACCTCAAGGCGATGGGCGTCAAGATCGAGACCAACATGGTCATCGGCAAGGTGCTCTCCATCGACGAGCTGATGGGTGAATACGGCTTTGAGGCGGTGTTCATCGGCTCCGGCGCCGGCTTGCCGCGTTTTATGGGCATTCCGGGCGAGAACCTTTGCGGCGTCTATTCCGCCAACGAGTTTTTGACGCGCACCAATTTGATGAAGGCATACAAGCACAACGCGCTGACCCCGATCATGCACGCCAAAAAGGTGGCGGTCGTCGGCGGCGGCAACGTGGCGATGGACGCGGCGCGTTCAGCGCTGCGTATCGGCGCCGAAAAGGTGTTCATCATGTACCGCCGCAGCGATGAGGAGCTGCCTGCACGCCGTGAGGAGGTACATCACGCCAAGGAAGAGGGCGTGGAATTTATGATGCTCACCAATCCCGTGGAGATCCTCGGCAATGAGGAGGACTTTGTCAAGGCGGTTCGCTGTGAGCGCATGGAGCTGGGCGAGCCCGACGCGAGCGGCAGACGCCGTCCCGTCAGGGTGCCCGACAGCATGTTCACCTTGGAGGTAGACTGCGTGATCATGGCGATCGGCACCTCGCCGAATCCGCTGATCAAATCCACCACCGAGGGTCTGGAGACCCAAAAATGGGGCGGCATCATCGTAGACGAGACCACCGCGACCACGCGCGAGGGCGTTTTTGCCGGCGGCGACGCTGTCACCGGCGCGGCGACCGTTATCCTTGCGATGGGCGAGGGAAAAGCGGCGGCAAGGTCGATCGACAAATATATCACCGAGAAAAACGCAAAAAACGCATAGATAAAAGTATAAGGAATACCGCTTTTGGTATTCCTTATTTTGAATAGGGGGAGCTATGAAGATTTTAAAAATGACAGGCAGGATCCTCGGCGCCGTTGTGGCTGCCGTCGGGCTGGTGGCGTTTATCGCGCCGGTGTTCAAATACGGCTTGCTCAACATCGGCAACCTCACCGGCATGGCGCTTTGCGGCTGGATGCTGGTGCTCTGCGTCACGCCGCTGCCGCGTTTGTTCAAGCGGTATGCCGTGACGCGGTGGCTGTTTCGGGTGATCAACGTATGCTACGCGATTTTTCTGCTCTACGGCGTGGTCGTCACCGGCGCCATTCTGCTGGCGTGCAGCGATACACCGGCGCCGAACGCCACGGCGGTGGTGCTGGGCGCGCAGGTCAAGGGAACCAATCCATCCGTGATCCTGTACGGGCGTATTCAAGCGGCGGAGCGCTATTTGCAGGAAAACCCCGAAGCCAAGGCGGTGCTGACCGGCGGCAAGGGCAGTGACGAGCAGATCAGCGAGGCGGACTGCATGTACAACGTGATGGTCGCCGAGGGCATTGATCCGCAGCGGCTCATCAAGGAGGACAAGGCGACCGACACCAAGGAGAATTTCGCGTTCTCCATGCAGCTGATCGGGCAGAACGGACTGAACCCCGACATAGCGGTGGTGACGGACGGCTTCCATCAATTCCGTGCCAAGCTGATCGCGCAAAAGCAGGGCGTCAGCGGCAAGCTCGGCGCGGTCTGCGCCGATACCGACTGGGTGTTCGTCCCGACCTACACCGTCCGCGAATGGCTGGCGCTGCCGACCTTGCTGTGGAAGTAAATATGATATAAAACCGGCTCCTCACGGGAACCGGTTTTTACTTTAAATGAAATCTTGCTTCAACAAATCAGTGCTTCCACGAGCGTCTCTTTCGCTTTCGAATATCCAAAACGATCACACCGGCGGTGGCGGCGGTCAGCAACGCGAGGGTGATCCATGCGCCGGCAGTATTTTCGGTCTGACGCGGCGGCTTGGGGTTCCGTCTGCCTGCGGAGCGCGTTGCGATGGTGAGCGGCTGGGTGGTGGGAAGCGCGTTTTCGGAGGTCGTGATCTTGACCGCGACATAGAGCGTGTTGTCCTCCCGAACCGGCCGGATGGCGCCGATTGCGTTGCCCTGCTGTGCGGCGGCGTAATCATTGGTGCTGCACCACAGCTCGTCGGAATGGCCGTCGCCCCAATAAATGCCGACGCGGTGGCGGCTGCTCTGCTCCGATTCCGCGTTGTTGTCAAACATAAAAATCAAATCGCCCTTGGTGAGATAGCCCGAGCCGAGCATTTCGTCCTTGGACGCAAAATATTTGCGGCTGATGGTGTTCGCCATATAAAAGGTGTACCAGCGCGTGCCGCCGTCGTAGGGGATCTCCGACACCTTGCCGCCGCTCGCCTTGGTCGCCTGCGCGAGCACATGCCAGACAAAGCCGAGGTCGTTCATGGCGGCAACGCCGACCGAATCGGCAGAGCCGTGCGCGTCCTGACAGTCGCCGTTGGGGTTGCGGTGGTCGCCGCTAATGTAGGGTGTGCCGATATAATAGGAATCGCGCGCGTGTGATTCGAGCCACGAGAGGTACTTTTCGTCCTGCAAGCCGAGCACCTTTGCCACGGTCACGCCGCGGATCTCAGCCGGAACAGCGCCTGCCTTGAGCATGTGCAGCGGCACAACGGTCAGCAGCAGGCCGAGCGTCACCGCGAGCGCGGAAAGCCGAATGGCTGTTCTTGATTGTGTCACGGCGCGTCCCTCCCTTGGTATTTCCATTATAAGCCAATATCAATTTTTAGTCAACTGATTTTTTGCGCATTTGTGTGAAAATATGGACAGGCTGCGGACGCGCAAATCCGTACACGGTGCCAAGTGTTCCTTTTGCCTCCAAAAAGAAGCTCCAAGGACAAAAAATTCCTTTGGAGCACTAACTATTAAAAAAGTGTTAAAATTTTTGAAAAAACCCTTGACAAAAGCCCTACGGGAGCGTAGAATAGTATAATGTACCATAATGGGGGTATGCGCCGAAAGCGCCGAAACTTTCCGCAAGAAACTATCTTTAACAAGGGGATATTATCATAAAATCTCTTTTCTGTCAAGATACAAATTGTTGAAAATTTTCGTTCCGTTTTTGTGCAACGTGTACCCAATCTTGCTTTCGGAGCACGAGCGCTTTGCGAAGTGTTCCTCACCGGCAGGTCAAAGAATGGTTAATACAGCACTACCGCACAAGCAATACCCATACTGTAAAAACAAGGAGTGATACGCCTATGGTTAATGTCAAACCCGTAAAGCTTGGCAACACCGAACGCATGAGCTTTGGCAAGATCGAAGAAGTCATTGATATGCCCAATCTCATTGAGGTGCAAAAGGAATCCTACCGCTGGTTCCTCGAAGAAGGTCTCAAGGAGGTCTTTAAGGATGTGTCGGGCATCACCGACTATCAGGACAACCTCGTGCTCGACTTTATCGACTACACCCTCGATGTTGACCACCCCAACTACAGCGTCATCGAATGTAAGGTGCGCGACGCCACCTATTCCGCGGCGCTTCGCGTGACCGCGCGTCTGCTCAACAAGGCGACGGGCGAAATCAAAGAGAGCAACGTCTTTATGGGTGATTTTCCGCTGATGACTCCCAGCGGCACCTTCGTTATCAACGGTGCGGAGCGTGTCATCGTTTCGCAGTTGGTGCGTTCACCGGGCGTTTACTATAAAATGGATCACGACAAGACCGGTAAGGAGCTGTATTCCACCACCGTTATCCCGAACCGCGGTGCATGGCTCGAATATGAGACCGACGTCAACGACGTGTTCTATGTCCGTATCGACAAAAACCGCAAGCTGCCTGTCACTTCCTTTATCCGTGCGCTCGGCATGGGCACCGACGCCGAGATCCTTGATTTCTTCGGCGACGATCCGCGCATGAAGGCGACCATCGAAAAGGATCAGGCGCACAATATCGAGGAGGGCTTGATCGAGGTCTACAAAAAGCTCCGTCCGTCGGAGCCGCCGACGGTGGACAGCGCGCAGACCCATATCCACAACCTGTTTTTTGATCCCAACCGCTACGACATGTCGCGCGTGGGCAGATACAAATACAACAAAAAGCTCGGCATCGCCAACCGTCTTGAGGGCAAAAGGCTGACCGAGGCGGTCGCCAATCCGCGCACCGGCGAGGTGATGGCGCTTGCCGGCGACAAGATCTCCAAGGAAAAGGCGCTCGAGATCGAGAACGCAGGCGTCAAGGTCGTTTATGTCAAGGGCAACGACGACGCGCCTGTCAAGGTCATCTCCAACAACATGGTAGACATCTCCAAGTATGTGGACTTTGACGCGGAGGCGGAATGCGGCATCCGCGAGAACGTTTCGTTTGACGTGCTCTGCGAGGTGCTCGACGCGGCGCAGAGCGAAGAAGAGCTCAAGGAGCTCCTGCGCGAAAGAGCCGACGAGCTGGTGCCCAACTACATCACCGTTGACGATATTTTTGCCACCATCAACTACCTCAACTGCGTGGCGCGCGGCGTCGGCAACACCGACGACATTGACAACCTGGGCAACAGACGTATCCGCTGCGTGGGCGAGCTGCTCCAAAACCAGTTCCGCATCGGCTTCTCCCGTCTGGAGCGTGTCGTCCGCGAGAGAATGACCACCCAGTCGCAGGATATGGACAGTCTGTCCCCCAATTCCCTCATCAACATCCGTCCTGTCACAGCGGCGATCAAGGAGTTTTTCGGCTCCTCGCCTCTGTCACAGTTTATGGATCAGACCAACCCGCTCGCGGAGCTGACGCACAAGCGCCGTTTGTCCGCGCTGGGTCCCGGCGGTTTGTCCCGTGACCGCGCCGGATTTGAGGTGCGTGACGTTCACTACACCCACTACGGCAGAATGTGTCCTATCGAGACGCCGGAAGGTCCGAACATCGGTCTGATCTCCTATCTCGCATCCTTTGCGAAAATCAATAAATACGGCTTTGTGGAGGCTCCCTTCCGCAGGATCGACAAAGAAACCGGCGTTGTCACCGACGACGTCGTCTACATGACCGCCGACGTGGAGGACAACTACTATGTGGCGCAGGCGAACGAGCCGCTCGACGAGAACGGCAGATTCGTTCATTCCAGAGTCGTAGGCCGCTACCGCGACGAGTTTGTGGAGCTGCCTGCCGAGCGCTTTGACTACATGGACGTTTCGCCTAAGATGGTCGTGTCCGTGGCGACCGCGATGATCCCGTTCCTCGAGAACGACGACGCCAACCGCGCGCTGATGGGCGCGAACATGCAGCGTCAGGCTGTGCCGCTTTTGCAGTCGCAGGCGCCTATCGTCGGCACCGGCATGGAATACAAGGCAGGCACCGACTCCGGCGTTTGCATCCTCGCCGAGGACGACGGTATCGTGATGAGCGTGGACGCGCGTACCATTCGCGTGCAATACGACAACGGCACCGTCAAGGACTACGAGGTCATCAAGTTCCTGCGCTCCAACCAGGGCACCTGCTTTAACCAAAAGCCGATCGTTTCCCGCGGTCAGCGCGTCAAAAAGGGCGAGGTGCTCGCCGACGGTCCCGCTACCGAAAACGGCGAGATCGCGCTCGGCAAGAACGCGCTCATCGGCTTTATGACCTGGGAAGGCTACAACTACGAGGACGCCGTTTTGCTCAACGAAAAGATCGTGCGCGACGACGTATATACCTCTATCCATATCGAAGAATACGACACCGAGGCGCGAGACACCAAGCTCGGCCCCGAAGAGATCACACGTGACATCCCCAACGTCGGTGAGGATATGCTCAAATACCTCGATGAGGACGGCATTATCCAGATCGGCTCCGAGGTCAAGGCAGGCGACATCCTCGTCGGCAAGGTGACGCCCAAGGGCGAGACCGAGCTGACCGCCGAGGAAAGACTGCTGCGCGCCATCTTCGGCGAAAAGGCGAGAGAGGTCAGAGACACCTCCCTGCGCGTGCCGCACGGCGAGCAGGGCACGGTTGTGGACGTCAAGGTCTTTACCCGTGCCGAGAGCCGCAACGAGCTGCAGCCCGGCGTCAACAAGGTCGTGCGCGTCTACCTTGCGCTCAAGCGCAAGATCAGCGTCGGCGACAAGATGGCAGGCCGACACGGCAACAAGGGTGTTGTGTCGCGTATTCTCCCGGTGGAGGATATGCCTTTCCTGCCCGACGGCACGCCGCTCGACATCGTGCTCAACCCCTTGGGCGTACCTTCCCGTATGAACATCGGTCAGGTGCTCGAGGTTCACCTCGGCTACGCCGCCAAGGCGCTTGGCTGGAAGATCATGACGCCTGTTTTTGACGGCGCGCACGAGGACGACATCTTTGCCGCTCTCAAGGACGCCGGCTATAACGAAAACGGCAAGACGACGCTGATCGACGGACGTACCGGCGAGCCGTTTGACAACCCGGTCACCGTCGGCTACATGTACTACTTAAAGCTCCATCACTTGGTTGATGAAAAGATACACGCCAGAAGCACCGGTCCCTACTCCCTTGTTACCCAGCAGCCGCTCGGCGGCAAGGCGCAGTTCGGCGGACAGCGCTTTGGTGAAATGGAGGTTTGGGCGCTGGAGGCTTACGGCGCCGCCTATACCCTGCAGGAGATCCTGACCGTCAAGTCCGACGACGTGGTAGGCCGTGTCAAGACCTACGAGAGCATCGTCAAGGGTCAGAACATCCCGACGCCGGGCATTCCCGAGTCCTTCCGCGTACTGATCAAGGAGCTGCAGTCGCTCTCCCTCGATGTGCGCGTGCTCGACCAGCAGGGCGAAGAGATCGACATCAAGCAGAAGTTTGACGAGGACGAGGAGATCGCCGATGCAGCGGCTTCCGAGTTCGATGAAGAGGATGTAATGACCTCTATGGACGGCTACACCCTCGACGAAGGCGGCGAGGACGACAACATGTTTGATGATTCGCTGTCCGACGAAGAATATGACGACGGCTTTGACAGCCTCTTTGACGACTTTGGCACCGACGAATTATAAGGAGGAAGTAAAGTAAATATGATCGACAACAATGTTTTTGATTCCATAAAAATCGGACTTGCTTCTCCCGACCAGATTCGCGCGTGGTCCTACGGTGAGGTCAAAAAGCCCGAAACCATCAACTACCGCACACTCAAGCCCGAGCGCGAGGGTCTGTTCTGCGAGCGCATCTTCGGACCCACCAAGGACTGGGAGTGTCACTGCGGCAAATATAAAAGGATCCGTTTCAAGGGCAAGATCTGCGACCGCTGCGGCGTCGAGGTCACCCGTTCCAAGGTCAGACGCGAGCGCATGGGTCATATCGAGCTTGCCGCTCCCGTCTCCCACATCTGGTACTTCAAGGGCATTCCGTCGCGTATCGCGCTCATGCTCGATATCTCGCCCAAGGTGCTCGAGAATGTGCTCTACTTCTCGCAGTACATCGTCACCGACCCCGGCGACTGCCGCGATTTGGCAAAGTACCAGTGCCTTTCCGAAACCGAATACAACGATATGCGTGAAAAATATGAGGACGACTTCAAGGCAGGCATGGGCGCCGAGTCCATCAAGCTGCTGCTCGAAGAGATCGACCTCGACGCGCTTTCCGCGCAGCTGCACGAGGAGCTGGAGGCTGCCTCGGGTCAGAAGCGCATCCGTCTGCTCAAGCGCCTGGACGTGGTGGAGAGCTTCCGTTTGTCGGGCAACCGTCCCGAGTGGATGATCCTCGACGTGGTGCCGGTCATTCCGCCGGACATCCGTCCGATGGTACAGCTCGACGGCGGCCGTTTTGCGACAAGCGACCTCAACGACCTCTACCGCCGTGTGATCAACCGCAACAACCGTCTCAAAAAGCTGCTCGAGCTGAACGCGCCCGAAATCATTATCCGCAACGAAAAGCGCATGCTGCAGGAATCCGTTGACGCGCTGATCGACAACGGCAGACGCGGCAGACCCGTCACCGGCCCCAACAACCGCGCGCTCAAATCCCTTTCCGATATGCTGAAGGGCAAGCAGGGACGCTTCCGTCAAAACCTGCTCGGCAAGCGTGTTGACTACTCCGGCCGTTCGGTCATCGTCGTCGGCCCTGAGCTGAAGATGTACCAGTGCGGTCTGCCCAAGGAGATGGCGCTGGAGCTGTTCAAGCCGTTTGTGATGAAGCGCCTGGTCGAGACCAAGGCGGAGCAGAATATCAAGTCCGCACGAAAAGCCGTGGAACGCGCCAAGGAGAACGTTTGGGACGCACTCGAGGTCGTCATCAAGGGTCATCCCGTCATGCTCAACCGTGCGCCTACCCTGCACAGACTCGGCATCCAGGCATTTGAGCCGGTGCTCGTAGAGGGCCGCGCCATCAAGCTGCATCCGCTGGTTTGTACCGCGTTCAACGCCGACTTTGACGGCGACCAGATGGCGGTGCACGTGCCGCTCTCCGCAGAGGCGCAGGCAGAGGCACGTTTCCTCATGCTGGCGGCAGGCAACCTGCTCAAGCCCTCCGACGGTCAGCCGGTCGCGGTGCCGACGCAGGATATGATCCTCGGCTCCTACTACCTCACCCTCGACAAGCCCGGTGAGCGCGGCGAGGGCAAGGTGTTCCGCAACGTGGACGAGGTCATGATGGCATATCAGACCGGTGTTATCGAGCTGCACTCCAAAATCAAGGTGCGCCGCGAAATGGAGATCGACGGCGTGATGCAGTCCGCGTTGGTGGAAACCACCATCGGCAAGATCATCTTCAACAATCCGATCCCGCAGGATCTGGGCTTTGTTGACAGATCTATTCCCGAAAACAAATTCAAGTTTGAGGTGGACTTCCTCGTGGGCAAGTCCGGACTCAAAAAGATCATAGACGCTTCCATCAAGAAGCACGGCACAGCGCGCACCAGTGTGCTGCTGGACGACATCAAGGCACAGGGCTACAAGTATTCCACCATCGGTGCGCTGACCGTCGCGGTCTGCGACGCGGTGATCCCTCCCAAGAAGAAGGAGATCATTGCACAGGCGGAAAAAGAGGTCGATTCGATCCGCGAGGAATACATGATGGGTCTGCGCAGCGACGAGGAACGCTACGAGGAGATCCTCCGCATTTGGAACAAGGCGACCGACGATGTTACCAGTGAACTGCAAAAGAACCTCGACCAATACAACCCGATCTATATGATGGCGGACTCCGGTGCGCGTGGTAGTATGAGCCAGATCCGTCAGCTCGCCGGCATGCGCGGACTGATCGCCAACACCTCCGGTAAGACGATCGAGATCCCGATCCGTGCAAACTACCGTGAAGGTCTGAACATTTTGGAATACTTCATCTCCTCGCGCGGCGCGCGTAAGGGTCTTGCCGATACCGCGCTCCGTACCGCCGACTCGGGTTATCTGACCCGTCGTCTGGTCGATGTTTCGCAGGAGGTCATCATCCGCGACGAGGACTGCGGCACCACCGAGGGTCTTGAGATCTTCGACATCAAGGCAGGCGAGAACAACGTCATCGAGCCGCTGCACGAGAGACTGATCGGCCGCTTTTTGCTCGACGATTTCTGCGACGAGAACGGCAATGTGCTCGTTTCCAAGAACACCATGATGGGCGACAAAGAGGCAGATATCATTTGCAGCTCCGGCGCAGAGAGCGTCAAGATCCGTTCGGTGCTGGAATGCCGCGCCAAGCATGGCGCCTGCCGCAAGTGCTACGGCGCCAACCTTGCCAACCGTCAGCCCGTGACCGTCGGTGAAGCCGTCGGCATCATCGCGGCGCAGTCCATCGGTGAACCAGGTACACAGCTTACCATGCGTACCTTCCACACCGGCGGTGTTGCAGGCGGTGAGGACATCACACAGGGTCTTCCGCGTGTTGAGGAGCTGTTTGAGGCGAGAAAGCCTAAGAGCCTTGCCATTATGACCGAGATCGACGGCGTGGTGCGCTTTGAGGAGATCAAGGGCGCACGCCATGCGGTCGTGTTCAATACCGAGACCGCCGAAGAAAAAACCTATCTGATCCCGTTCGGCTTCCGCGTGAGAGTCATCGAGGGTCAGGAGATCAAAAAGGGTGACAAAATCACCGACGGTGCGCTCAATCCGCACGACATTCTCGACATTCTCGGCGCCGAGGCGGTCATGAACTACCTCATCTCCGAGGTGCAGTCCACCTACCGCTTGCAGGGTGTTGAAATCAACGACAAGCACATTGAGGTCATTGTCCGTCAGATGATGCGCCGCGTCAAGATGGAGGATCCGGGCAGCACAGGCTTTATGTCCGGTCAGATGTATGACAAGAACGACGTGCTCTATGAGAACGAGAAGATCAAAAAGCGCATTGCCGCAGGCGAAGAAGGTTTGCGCGTGGCGACCTTTACCCAAATGCTGCTCGGTATCACCAAGGCAGCGCTCGCGACCGACAGCTTCCTGTCAGCAGCCTCCTTCCAGGAGACCACGAGAGTGCTCACCGACGCCGCCATCAAGGGCAAGATCGATCCGTTGGTCGGCTTGAAGGAGAACGTGCTCATCGGTAAGGTCATCCCTGCCGGTACCGGTATGCCGCGCTATGCAGGCGTACAGCTTGAGGGTTATCCCGATGAACCGACAGAAGCTCCTGCCGGAGAGGAATGATCCGTTTTCAGCGGTGGAAACAAAACGCAAAATTCCTATACAATAAGAAAGAGGTTGGCTCGTGTGAGTCAACCTCTGTTTTTGAGTATGCGTTTTTGTAAGGGCTAATCGTCACCGCTGCCTGCAACACCTTGCTTGATTCCGCCGTTGCCAATTGCTGTCCATCATATCTTTACAACATACCGTAAAAAAGTTATCCTTAACGCCATTTATAACACCGCCGTTGCAGAACCTTATCTACACCGCCATCTGTCAATAGGCGGAATTGGGTGCAGCGACACGCTGCCGGCGTCACCGTTGCAATTGACACACAAAGCTTGTTTTGAGGAGTGCGCCGTAGTTTTCGGCGCCGGCTATCCAGTAATAACGATAGACTGCGTTGAGCACGCCGTTCTCGTCAAAGAAAAACTGCGCCTGATCCAAATTCTCCTGCGCCAGCGAACGCGCTCTTGAACGTTCCATTTGGTCAAGCATACCGCCCGACACATCCAAATTGTCACAGCGCGTGTTGATGTCGTCGATGATCTCGCCCAGCACGTCCTGCGTCGTTGTGCCGGCGATCGCTGCCACCTCGTCGCGCGTCAGGCGGTTGCCTGTCTCCACATTAAAATTATAGACCATAAAAAAGCTGTTGGGCGTGTCCACCGAGCGCGTTTCAACGGCAAGGCTCAAAATCTGGTTGCCGTTGAGCGCCGCGGTGTAGTCCGCTCTGGCGTTCACATAGCCGTTGTTGTCATAGCCGTTGAACAGGCTGTCCAGACGCTCGTGTATCTCGGCGTTCACGGCGGCGGCGTCCGGGTTGTCCAGCCGCAGCTCCGGCAAACGCGCGGTGGCGGTTTCGCTTGTGCGCGGTTCCTCGCCGGTCAGCTGAAACGCGCCGTTATAGGCGATTTGGCGCTCTTTTGCGGTGATCACATAGTCCTCCACACGGCGCGCAGGTGCTTCGGTCGTCGGCGCGACCGTGGTGACAGCCGCCGTGGCGGCGCCGGTCTCCGTTGTGTCGGAGGCTGAGGTCTGCGGCATGTCCGCCTTGGAGACAGGTGTCGGTGCCCCACAGGCGGCAGCGCCGAGCACCAGTGCGGCGGCACAGGCTGCGGTCATGATCGGTTTTATTTTCATCATAACATCTCCTTTTGTTTGCTGCTACTATCATAGCAAATAAATCCGAATTTAGCAAGCCTTTTGCGGCGTGACAAGGCACCCGTTCAAGGAAAGTTTCGCCAGCAGCGAAAAACGGCGTATTCCACCCTATAGCAACAAACGAAACAACGTGTACCAGGAGAAGGTACACGCTGTTCCGTTTGTCTGTAAAAAATGAGGGGTACAAATATGAGCCTCTGAGGCGGCTCATATTGAGGAGGGTAGAACAATATACTCGACGGTTGCGGTTCCGTCTCTTGAGTACAGTTATATTAAACAATATCTTTATGAAAACTGTGTGAATTTCAATTGAAGTTCGGTTGAATTTTAAAAAAATATTCAGAAAAAAGCAAAATTATCTGAACAAACGTTTGATTTTTCGGAACGGTTGTGCTATAATAGGAATAGTATAAAAGGGTAGGTGTCATTATGAAGCCGTTAAGCAAAAGTCAGCTCCGCATTTTGGATTATCTCAAGCGCTGTTCCGCCGACGGACGCGTTCCCTCGGTGCGCGAGATCTGCGACGAGGTTGGTCTCAGCTCCACCTCCACCGTCCACCATCACCTCAAGGCACTGGAAGAAAAGGGCTTTATCGTCCGCGAGCACGGCGTGAACCGCTGTATTCAAATCACCGGTGAGGAAAAGAGCCTCAGCGTTCCCGTTCTGGGCAGGGTCGCGGCAGGCAACCCGATCGTCGCCATTGAGGACGTGGAGTGCTATGTGCCGGTGCCCGAGCAGCTCGGCAGAGGCAGAGAGCTGTTTGCGCTGCGGATACAGGGCGAAAGTATGGTGAAGGCAGGCATTTTGGACAACGATATCGTCATCGTGAACCGCACGCCTGTCGCCGAAAACGGCGAGATCGTCGTGGCGCTGGTGGAGGATTCCGCCACCGTCAAGCGCTTTTACAAAGAGAACGGGCATTTCCGTTTGCAGCCCGAGAATGACAGCTACGAGCCGATCATTGTAGACGAGGTCGTCCTGCTCGGCAAGGTGATCTCGCTTGTCAGAAACTATGAATAAGAGGTCTTATGAATGAAGTTTATTTGCGTATTCGGCTCCTCCAGCGAGCAAATTGACCGCCGTTATATCGAAACGGCAGAGGAGCTGGGCAGATATTTGGCAGAAAAGCAGTGCGGCGTGGTCTACGGCGCAGGCAGATACGGCATAATGGGCGCCGTGGCGCGCGGTGTGCGCGAAAAGGGCGGCGCGCTGATCGGCGTCAGTCCCGACTTTTTTGTGGAAAAAAAGGTGCTGACCGACGATTACGGCGAGCTGATCCTCACGCCGACCATGCGCGAGCGCAAGGCGGTGATGGAGGACAAGGCGGACGCGTTTGTCATTTGTCCCGGCGGCATCGGCACGCTCGAGGAGTTTTTTGAGGTGATCACGCTCAAGCAGCTCGGACGGCACCAAAAGCCCATCGTCATCCTCAACACCCTGCAATTCTACGACCCGATGCTCGATATGATGGAGCAGTCGGTGGCGAATGATTTTATGGCGGACGCCGTGCACAAGCTCTACACCGTGGCATACAGCTTGGATGAGGTGTGGGAGCAGCTCGAGAATTATCAGCCGTTCACCTACGACAAATACGATATATAGGAGTGCCGGAATGGATCATTGCGAACAATGCGCCCATTACGTGACCGACGAGGAATTCGGCGACTATTGCGACGTCAACCTCGACGAGGACGAGATGGAAAAGTTTATCACCCAAACCATGAAGAGCTGTCATTATTTTCAATTCTACGACGAATACAAAATCGTCCGCAAACAGAATTGACCGCTGCCGCGGTGGGCAGCTCGCGACCGCTGCCGCGGTGGGCAGTCCGCGCTTCTGACGTTTGATGGGGTGGTTACTGTCATAGCCGCGTTCTAAGTGGCGGCGGCGACATAGCGGTTTTCACGAAAAGGTAAAATGACAAAGGCAGAAAGGAGCTTGTCCTCTCTGCCTTTCGTTTTGTCTGAAATCATTCGTTGTCGATTGGCTTGATCACGCGGCACGGGTTGCCGGCGGCAAAGGAATTTGCCGGAATGTCGCGCGTCACAACGCTGCCGGCGCCGATGACGCAGCCCTCGCCGATGGTGACGCCGCCGCAGATGACCACGTTGGAGGCGATCCAGCAATTGCTGCCGATGGTGATCGGCTTGGCATATTCCCGGCACACAAAGCTGCCGTCCTCGGCATAAACGCCGTTGCGCTCCTTGTAGCGCATGGGGTGCATCGGTGTGGCGATGGTGCAGTTGGGTCCGAAGAACACCTTGTCGCCGATGGTGACAGGGCAGCAGTCGAGCACGACAAAATTGAAATTCGCGTAGCAGTCCTTGCCGAAGGTCGTAAACAGACCGTAATCAAACTGCACGGGTCCCTGCAAAAACAGGTTCGGCGGCAGGGTGCCGAGCAGCTCGCGCAAGACCGCGTCGCGCCGCTTTGTGTCGCGGTCATACAATTCGTTGTAGTTCTTGCTCAGACCGTGTGCACGCAGGCGCAGCTCGATGAGCTCGGCGTCGCCGGAGTTGTAGAGCATACCGGCAAGCATTTTTTCTTTTTCTGTCATGGTGTTTCCTCCCCGGGACGGACGACGGTGATAGTCACGTCCTTTTTGGTGCTGCGGTGCAGCGCGTCTGTCGCCTGATAGGTCAGCTTGTAGGTGCCGGCGCGGTCGGGGTTGACATGTCCGATGATTTCGAGCCTGTAGGTGATGTCGTTGCCGCAGGAGTCCGCCACCCTGACCTTTGCCGCCGCGTCAAAGCCGCTGCCTGCCGTGATGGTTTTGTCCTCCGCGCCGGTGATGACGGGGTAGGACTTGTTGTAGGGATTCCCCTTGTCTTGATCGGTGGGGTCCCAAAGGCATTTTTTGTCGGTGATGCGGATCGCCTCGGGTCTGCCGAGCGGTCCGGGAATGTCGTTTTCATAGATAAAGACGACCGTGCCCTCGGCGCAGTTGTCGTTGATCCACTTTGCGTCGCCGACCGCCAAACGGATACAGCCGCGTGAAGCCGCTTCGCCGAGCTTGTTGAATTCATCAACCTTGAGCGAATTTTTGGCAAAATCGGTGTAGGGGACGCTGTGGAACATGATGTCATCCACGATGGAGCTGGCGTATTGCCCGATGACGTCGTTGACGAGCGGATGCCATATCGTGTGAAAGCCGATGTCGTAGATGCCGGTGACGGTGGTGTTTTCCAAGCCGCAGGAGCAGAGCATCGTGCGCACAGGCACGGTATATTTGCCGTCTGCACCGTAGGTGTAGGCGGTTACACAGTTCATCTTACGGTTGACGTGCAGCCGGTAGGGGAGCTTTTTGCTCTTCTTTTGGTTCTTGGCGTTCTGCTCCGCGATGGTTTCATTGGCGATGATGGCGGTGGTGAATTTGTCCGCCTTTTGTTCCGGCTCGGCTTCTTTGACCGTGACATGGCAGGTGTAGGTGTGTCCGTCCGAAAAATACGCCGTCACGTCGGCGGCGCCCTCCTTTGCGGCGTCCAGCCTGCCGCCGCTGTCCACGGTGACGATCGCTTCGTTGCTGCTTTTCCATGCGGTCAGCATATCATCTTCCGACGCGTCCGCCAGCGCAAGCACCAGCGTGCCGCCTGCCGGCAGGCTTGTGTATGCCGAACGGGTTTGGTGCGCCGAATCGGCGGTTGCCGCAGGAACCGGAGAAGCCGTGTCATACGAGAGCATGACGCAAATGAGCGCGGCAAGCACAACGACCCATCCCACAACAGCAATGGTGTAGCGTTTCAGATGATAGCCTCCCTTCCGAATGGTCTGTAACAAAAAAGATATAAGTATTACAAAATAGTTATTTCTTATTATTATAGCTTATTTTTGGGAATAGTGCAAGCGTTTTAAAGAATTTTGGCAAAAGAAATTGTAATTCCGTCCGCTTTATGTTATACTGAATGATGGTGATAAAAATGGCACATCCGATAAAGCATTTTCGAACAATAACCAGGCATCGTCACTTTGTCATAGCCCACTGCGCCAAGGCAGGCATTTTGTGGCAGGGCTTGCGGCATGACCTGTCCAAATACAGTCCCACGGAGTTTATTCCGGGCGCGAGATTTTATCAGGGCGACCGCAGTCCCAACGAAAAGGAGCGCGAGCTGTACGGCGCGTCGCTGGCGTGGCTGCACCACAAGGGCAGAAACCGCCATCACTATGAGTATTGGACGGACTACAACCCCAAGACCAAGCGCCCCGAGCCGGTGGAGATGCCGCTGCGCTATGTGATCGAGATGTTCTGCGACAGGGTCGCCGCGAGCAAGATATACAAGGCGGACAACTACACCGACGAGGAGCCGTATATTTATTTTTTGCGCGTCAAGGGCAAGCACCGCATGCATGAAAACACCGAGGCACAGCTCAACGAGCTGCTTGAAATGCTGCGTGATGAGGGAGAGGAAAAGACCTTTGCCCACATCCGCCGTCTGCTAAAGGAGCGCCGCCGTGGCTGAGCAGCTGATACATCCGTTTCCGCCGCTGTTTGACAGCGAGAGCCGCGTGCTGATCTTGGGGAGCTTTCCGTCGGTCAAATCGCGCGAGGCGAGGTTTTTTTACGGCCATCCGCAAAACCGTTTTTGGAAGCTGATCCCGCGGCTGTTTGACGCGCCGGTGCCGCAGACGATCGAGGAAAAGAAGGCGCTGATCTTGTCCTGCCATCTTGCGCTGTGGGACACCATTCAGTCCTGCACCATCACCGGCTCCTCCGACAGCTCCATCAGAGACGCGGCGCCCAACGATTTGCGCGTGATCTTGGACAACAGCCGCGTGGAGCGCATCTTCTGCAACGGCGCGGTCTCGTATAACCTCTATCAAAAATACTCCTATCCCATCACCAAGATGAAGGCGCAAAAGCTGCCGTCCACCAGTCCGGCAAATGCCGCGTGGTCGCTTGACCGTTTGGCAGCGGCATGGCGCGTTATTCTATAGCAGCTTGACGCTGCACCCGATCCCGCCTCTTGAAACGCTTTGACGTCAGAAGAAATGCTGCAACGGCGGGGCAAAAAGGATGATTTCCTATATAACAGCATTCTTTAAATCTGCATATTATAAAAAATCACCGCGATGATTCACGGTGATTTTTTCTTATGTATTCTTTAAAAGCTTTTCCCATTCCTTGATGATGCTGCGGTCGGCAAAATAGTCGATGCGCATCGCCTTTTGCACCTTGGCGAGCGTGGCGCCGGTTGTCTCTCTCGCCTTGGCGGTGCCTGCTGCCAAAATGTCGTAGACGGAGGCGATGTCCTTTTCCCATCTGGCGCGCTCGGCGCGAATCGGGCTGAGGGTCTCCTCCAAAACCTGAATGAGGAATTTTTTGCATTTGCCGTCGCCCAGACCGCCGCGGCGGTAGTGCGCCTTCATCTCTTCAAGGTTCTGATACTCGGGCAGATATTCGGCAAAGTGCGCGTCGGTGCAGAGCGCGTCGAGGTAGGTGAACACCACGTTGCCCTCGGTGTGGCCCGGGTCCTCAATGCGGAGGTGCGTGGGGTCGGTGAACATTTTGCCGTTGACCTGCTGCTTGATGGTCTTGGCGGTGTCGGAAAGATAGATGCAGTTGCCGAGGGATTTGCTCATCTTTGCCTTGCCGTCCACGCCGGGCAAACGGCGTTGGGTCTCGTTTTCGGGGATCATCGCCTTGGGCAGCACAAGCGTGTCGCCGTAGAGGCGGTTGAACTTTTCAACAATCTCGCGCGTCTGCTCGATCATGGGGAGCTGATCCTCGCCGACGGGCACAACGGTGGCGTTGAAGGCGGTGATGTCCGCAGCCTGCGAGACGGGGTAGTTGAAGAAGCCGACGGGCAAGCCCTCGTCAGCAAAGCCGCGCATCTGGATCTCCGCCTTTACGGTCGGATTGCGCGCGAGACGGGCGGTCGTGACAAGGTTCATGTAATAGAAGGTGAGCGCGTGCAGCGCCGGCAGCGCGGACTGGACGCAGATGGTCGTCTTTTCGGGGTCAAGACCGACAGAGAGGTAGTCGAGCACCACGTTGATGATGTTGTCGCGGATCTTGTCGGGATTGTCGGCGTTGTCGGTCAGCGCCTGGTCGTCGGCGATCAGGATGTTGATCTCGTCAAATTTGCCGGAGTTTTGCAGCTCCACGCGCCTTTTGAGCGAGCCTACGTAGTGGCCGAGGTGCAGGCGTCCGGTGGGGCGGTCGCCCGTCAAAATGATTTGCTTTTGCGATTCCATGTTGTTGTCCTCCGTTATCGGGAATTGGCGAGCTCGCCGAGGATCTTGATACCCTTTTCGAGCTGTTCGTCGGTGGGTGTGGAGAAGTTGATGCGGAAGCTGTGGCACTCGTCGGTCTCGTTGACCAGGAACGCGTTGCCCGGCACGACGCAGACCTTGTTGAGCACCGCGTTTTTGCAGAAGGCAGGCATGTCCACATCACGGGGCAGGTCGCACCAGATGAACAGACCGCCGTCGATCTTGTGATAGGTGATGGCAGGCGCACAGTATTTGTCGAGCAGATCCATGCAGAACTGCGCCTTTTTGGTGTAGATGTCGCGCAGCATTTGGAGGTGCGCGTTAAAGTCATATTTGGTGATGAATTCGTCGCAGACGACCTGAGACCAGATGTTGGTGTGCACGTCGTTGCCCTGCTTGCAGACCACCAGCTTTTGAAAAATCGGCTTGGGCGCGATGGTGTAGGCAACGCGCATGCCCGGTGAGATGACCTTGGAGAACGAGCCGGCGTAGATGACGATGCCGTCTGTGTCAAAGCTTTTGATGTTGGGCAGGCTCTCGCCGCTGTAGCGCAGGTCGCCGTAGGGGTTGTCCTCGAGGATCAGTACGCCGTATTCCTTGGCGAGTGCATACATCTTTTTGCGCTTTTCAAGGCTCATGGTGACGCCGGAGGGATTTTGGAAGTTCGGAATGGTGTAGATGAATTTGGCGTTGGGATTTGCCTTGAGCTTTTCTTCCAGCTCGGTCATGCTCATGCCGTCCGGCTCGACGGTCACGCCGACCAGCTTGGCGTTGTAGCTGCGGAAGGTGTTGAGCGAGCCGATAAAGGACGGTGCCTCCACAAGCACTACCTCGCCCTCGTTGACGAGCGCCTTGGTGCAGAGATCCATGATCTGCTGCGCGCCGGTGGTGATCAAAATGTCGTCCGCTTCGCTGCCGGTGTTGTGCTCGCGCTTCATGTAGTCGAGCATGTGCTGACGCAGCGGCGTGTAGCCCTCCGTGACGCTGTATTGCAAAACGGAGATGGGATTCTCGCGCAGCACGCGCGCCGAGATCTCCTCGATCGCCTTGGCAGGAAACGCGTCGGGCGAAGGGTTGCCTGCGGAGAGCGAAACGACCGACGGGTCAGCCGCATACTTAAAGATCTCTCTGATGGCGCTGGGCTTTAGATTCGATACTCTGTCGGAAAATGTGTATTCCATAGTCATACCTCTTTTACATCATGATATACCTTATTATTGTAGCACGTTTGCACGCGATACGCAAGTAAAAAATCAAGTCCGCACGGTTTTGGACTTGACTTTTGCTGTGAATCTGATATAATAAAAATAGATAAGGCAAGCCGATAAGCGGCGTGCCCTCAACGACATATTATTATTAGAAATAAACCGTACTTTGGGCGAGGCGGTTTATTTCTTATTTATTGCAAGTACAGTGAAAAAGATAACAATTACAACGATAATAACCGTTATGTATTCCATTTGCAACGCCCCCTTTCGAGGGCAAGAGTAGCCGCCTACCGTAGTGTGGTTTGCCTTATCTGCCAGTCATTATACTATATTAATCTACATCTGTCAATAATTCCATTCACGAAATAAAACCAAAAGGACACGGCAAACGCACCGTGTCCCTTTTTTATGCGATGTATTATAAAGTAAATAAATCGACCATTCATCCAACTTCTGACGCGCCGTTTAGTAAACGCAAGAATCAGAGCAAGCTGTCCAAAGGCGCGCCGGATAAAACGTCACGTTTTAGTCGAAGAATTTTCTGTGGATGGCGCGAACTGCTTTGTCGGCGTCGTTGATGTCAATCAAAACGGAAACCTTGATCTCGCTGGTGGAGATCATCTGAATGTTGATCTGCGCGTCATAGAGCGCCTCAAACATCTTGGTGGCAACGCCTGCGTGGCTCTCCATGCCTGCGCCGACGATGGAGATCTTGGCGACCTCGTCGTCATAGAGCACTTCCTTGGCGCCGTGGCTCACCATGTAATCCTCGAGAGCGGCGACGGCTTCTTTGCCTCTTGACTTGGCAACCGTGAAGCTGATGTCCTTTTTGCCGTCGTGGCCGATGGACTGGAGGATGATGTCAACGTTGATGTCCTTGGCGGACAGCTTGGAGAACATCTTGAACGCGATCCCCGGAATGTTGGGAACGCCCATCACCGAAATTCTCGCTACGTCTGTATCCTTCGCAACACCGCTGATTAACATTTTTTCCATTTTTGTTTTCTCCTTTACAATTGTACCCGGGGCTTTGGCAAGACTGGAAAGCACCTCAAGCTCGATGTTATATTTTTTCGCCATTTCCACGGAACGGTTGTTGAGCACCTGTGCGCCCAGCGTAGCCAGCTCCAGCATTTCGTCATAAGAAATCTCGGAAAGCTTGCGTGCGTTCTCGACCTTGCGCGGATCTGCGGTATAAACACCCTCTACGTCTGTGTAAATCTGACAGAGATCCGCATGCATTGCCGCCGCGATCGCCACTGCGCTGGTGTCGGAGCCGCCTCTGCCGAGCGTGGTGATGTCGCCGCGGCGGGAGATCCCCTGAAAGCCTGCCACAACCACGATGTTGTGCTTGTCGAGTGCCTCGCGGATCCTCTCGGTGTTCACTCTTTTGATCCTGGCGCTGGTGTGTGCGGACGAGGTCTCAAAGCCTGCCTGCCAGCCGAGGAGAGAGGTGGCGTGATAGCCGAGCTTTTCGATCGCCATTGCCAGCAACGCAATGGAAATCTGCTCGCCTGCTGCCAGCAGCATGTCTTTTTCTCTTCTGGATGCCTTGGGATTGATTTCCTCCGCCTTCGCAAGCAGGTCGTCGGTGGTGTCGCCCTGCGCGGAAACGACCACTACAACGTCGTTGCCCTTGGCGAAGGTGTCGGTGACGATTTTTGCCACGTTCATCACGCGCTCAGCGTCGCGCACCGAGGTTCCTCCGAATTTCTGTACGATTAAACTCATGTGCTTTTACTCCTTTGTCTATAGATACAATGTGTCAGGATGGACGCGCCTGCACCCTATACTATTAATATATACTATGCAGAGCACACCCGGGGGCGAATCTTTGCTTTCTTAAATATCGCCGATACGGATGCCTGTCAACACCTGAACGCCGTCGGCTTCAAGCGCCTGACACTTGCTTTCAAACTCACGGTAGGACATTTCGCCGGTCAAAACGCCCAGCTCGCTGCCGCCGGAAACGGTGGTGATCTCACCGAATACCTTTTCTGCCTTGGCAACGGCGTCGTCGCCGGTCAGACGGACAAACATTGCCGAAACGGAATCGCGCCAGTCAATGATGTTGCTGCCGTCGCCGTCCGCCCAGAACAGGAAGCGTCTTGCCTTGAGGTGCTTGCAGCAGTCCACAATGTCCGCCACGACGGCGCTTGCGGTGGGCAGCTTGCCTGCGCCCTTGCCGTAGAACACCACGTCGCCGGTGCAGTCGCCGCGCACCATAATGCCGTTGAATTCGTTGTCGATATTGGAAAGCTGGCTCTTGAAGGGCACCAGCATGGGAGCGGTGATGATGTCGATCTTGCCGTCATCGAGCTTCTTGACTCTGCCGATCAGCTTGATGACATAGCCAAACGCCTCCGCCATGTTCACATCCTCGAGCGTGATGGCGGTGATGCCCTCGGTATGTACGCTCTCTGGATAGACGTGTCTGCCATAGGCGAGAGATGCGAGAATGCAGATCTTGCGGCAGGCGTCGTGACCCTCGATGTCGGCAGCCGGATTGCGCTCGGCAAAGCCCAGGTCCTGCGCCAGCTTGAGCGCATCGGCAAAGGTCATGCCGTCCTGGATCATCTTGGTGAGAATAAAGTTGGTAGTGCCGTTGAGAATACCGGCGACCTCGCCGACCTTGTTGGCGACAAGACACTGGTTCATCGGACGGATGATCGGAATGCCGCCGCCGACGCTCGCCTCAAACATAAAGTTGACGTTTTCTTCCTTGGCAATTGCAAGCAGCTCTGCGCCGTGAGCGGCGACCAGCTCCTTGTTGGAGGTGACAACGCTCTTGCCTGCCTTGAGACAGCGCTTGACAAAATCATATGCCGGACGCAGACCGCCCATCACCTCGGCGACCACACGGATCTCGCGGTCGTTGATGATCTCTTCAAAATCCTTGGTGAACCTGTCGGCGATCGGGCTGTCGGGGAATTCTCTCAGATCGAGGATCTTTTTGATATAGATCTCCTCGCCGAGACCCGCAAACAGCTTTTGCTTGTGCGTCAGAAGGATTTCGGCAACGCCGGAGCCAACGACTCCGTGTCCCATGATTGCTACTGATACCATATTTACCTTACCTTTCCAAACAGCGTTTGGCGGCAGGGAAGAACTTCCCACGCCGTCAAATCACTGATGTTATCATCTTTTTGCTAACATATAACGAACATATAACAAGTAATAAAATGATCTCTGCTATACGAGAGGAGCGGCCTCGCCGCCACCGCCGCCTGCGTCGCCTGCACCGCCGCCGGCATCGTAGCCGCCTGCGCCGCCGCCTGCGTCATAACCGCCTGCACCGCCGCCAGCATCGTAACCGCCTGCGCCGCCGCCGGCGTCGTAACCGCCTGCGCCGCCGCCGGCGTCATATCCGCCTGCGCCGCCGCCTGCGTCATAGCCGCTGTTCTGCTGATAGGAATCATTGTTGCCGCGGCTGGTGTAATCGTCGTCATCGTCGTAGTTGCCTCTGCCGTAGTAGTCGTAATCGTCGTCATAATACGATTCGCCGTAGGCAGGCAGGTTGTCCTTGACGTAGTAGCCGATATATTTGCCGGTCGGGTTATCGGTGGAAACGATCAGACCGGAATACGGGTTGTAGGACGCCGCGATCACGTTGGGCGAGAGGCTGTAGTCCTTTTGCTTTTTGCCCTCGAGATACTTGGTCATCACGTTTTTGAAGAATTTTGCGGAGCGTGTGGTGTCGTTGATGGTCTCGGGAACGTCAAAGCCCGTCCACGTCGCCATGACCGCGTAGGGCGACATGCCGCAGAACCAGCAGTCCTTGTCGTCGTTGGTGGTACCGGTCTTGCCGACGATGTCCCAGTCGTCGATCTGCGCGTACATCGCGCGTGTGTGCTGGGAGTTGGTGACGTTGTAGTGCAGCAGACGGTTCATGATCGTCGCTGTTTCGGGAGAATAAGCCTGCTTGGGCACCTTGTCGCGGTTGTCGATGATCACGTTGCCCTCGCTGTCGGTGACATAGTAGTAGGTGTACGGCTCATAGTAAAGACCGCCGTTGCCCATGTAGGAGAAGCCGGCTGCCATCTCGCGTACGCTGACGCCGCCGACCATACCGCCGATGGACAGGGAACCAATCTGGTAGGAGTCCTCCTCGCTGAGCTTTTTGAAGCCCATCTTGGTGGTCGCCTGCTCATAGGCGACGTTCGGACCGCCGATCATCTTCATTACCTGCACCGCCGTGGCGTTGGAGGAATACTCGATCGCGTCGGGTAGGAGCATTTCGCCGAAGTAGGAGCCGTAGGCGTTGCGCGGACCGGAGATCTTCTGACCGTCGGTGCCGGTCTCGTAGTCGTCGAGCGGCTCGTCAAGCACCTCGGAGGAGAAGTAGAGCTGCTGCTTTTCGATGGCGATCGGATAAACAAGCACCGGCTTGATGGACGAACCGGGCTGCAGCGCCGAGTGGGTCGCTCTGTCCCAGTCGAGAGGACCGGTCTTGCGCTGCGAGCTGCCGACGGTGGCGATGACTCTGCCGTCAAAGTCCATCAGCACGGAGCCGATCTGGATATCGGGATCCTCGCCGCGGTCCATGTTGAGCGCCGCTTCTTCGATATAGTCCTGCATTTTTTCGTCCATCGCGCTGTAAATGCTCAGACCCTCGGTGTAGATCTTTTCGCTTGCCGCGCCCTCGCTGATGTTGTAGAGCTTGGCGAGGTCGGCGCGCAGATCATAGATCATCTGGTTGTAGTACCAGTTTTGTACCTTGTCCTCGGTCTCCTCGTCGTCCTCGTCGTAGTTGGTCGAGAAGCCCTTGAATTCCAGCTTTTTGGATTCGGCGAGCGCCGCGTTCAGCTCGTCCTGAGAGATCTTGCCCTGGTCATACATCTCATAGAGGATGTTTTCGCGGCGGCGGTTATTGTTTTCGGGATAGAGCAGCGGATTCCAGTAGGACGGGTTCTGCGTGATGCCGGCGATCGCCGCGCACTCCGCCAGCGAGCAGTCGCGGATGCTCTTGCCGAAATACAGCTGTGCCGCCGCTTCCACGCCCTGACAGTTGTTGCCGTAGTTGACGACGTTGAGATACGCCTCCAAGATCTGCTCCTTGGTGTATTCCTGCTCCAGCTTGAGCGCCTTGCAGATCTCGCGCAGCTTTCGGGTGATGGACACCTCGTTGTCGTCGGTGATGTTCTTGATCAGCTGCTGGGTGATGGTGGAGCCGCCGTAGGAACCCCTGCCGCCGACAAGCGCGCCGACAGCGGAGGCGGTTCTTGTCCAGTCAACGCCGTTGTGGTCAAAAAAGCGCTTGTCCTCGATCGTGACCTGCGCATCCTTCATGTGCTGCGGGATCTCGGCGTAGTCCACCCAGATGCGGTTTTCCACATCATAGAGCTTTTGGCGCTCGGTAAACTTGCCGGAGTCCGCATCCATCACAAAAATACGGCTCGTTTGGTTCAGGGATTTTGCCTTGAGGTCGATACCGGTCGGCTCGGAGGCGAGATGGAAGATGTAGACGCCGAGAGAAACCAGCGTGATCACGCCTGCGATACAGCAGACGACGAACGCCGTCAGCATCACCTTGCCGAAAATCTTGAAGAACCGCTTTACACCGCTTTGGGTCCTTTCCTCGGCTGCCGGGGTTTCGGGGATCTTATCAGTGTAGTTACTGATGTCTGTTTCACGTTTTTTGCGCATATTAACTCCTTTTTGGTTAAACAAATAATTAATAAACACATTTAAAGTTATTATATCACTTTACTGAAAAAAAATAAATATCTTATTCAAATTTTTTGATAGAAAAAATTTATTTCCGTTCGCCTAATTTTATGAAAAAGGGTGAATCTTGGCTTGTCCGCGCGTTGCATTTGTCTGCAAATTGCAAAAAATTTGTCTGCCGCGGCGTATTTTCCGAAAAAAACAGCCGATACTAAGCAAAAACCAACCGGAAGGACGACAGAGATGAAAAAATTGATCGCGATCACCGGCGTCATCCTGATCTCCTGCGTGTGCGCAGGCAGTCTTTGGGCGCCGTCAGCCGCCTCTGCGCAGCCGCAGACGGACGGCGTGCAGGAGAAAACCGAGCCGGGCAGCTACAAAATCGCCGACAGCGGCGGACATGTGGCGGTATTTTATGCGGACGCGCCGCTGCTCACCACCGACACGCTCACCGATTCACTGCCGCGCGCCGACGCCAAGCGCGTGCGCGAGGGCATTCCGGCAAGGTCCAGGCAGGAGATCGAAAGGCTGCTCGAGGATTTTTGCAGCTGAAAAGCAAGCGCGTGCGCCCGAACGACAGACGGACAGGGCGCACGGCGTTTTTGCCGTTTTTGCCGGGAGGGCGTGATCTGCTGATTTTATAAGTTGACATTTCTCTCAAAGTGCGGTATGATAATTACAATAATATCTTAGTGTGCGAATTTGACGCTACTATAGGTTATTATTTGCGAAATATGATAAATTTGTGCGTTATCAAACCAAAGGAGAATGTACATATGATCTCAACTGTGATCGACCGAGCGCTTGGCTTGGAGTTCCCGATTTTTCAGGGCGGCATGGCTTGGGTAGCCGATGCTGCGCTGGCGGCAGGCGTGTCCAACGCAGGCGGTCTGGGCATTATTGCCGCGATGAATTCCAACGGCGAGCAGCTCAGGGCGGAAATCAAAAAATGCAAGGAGCTGACAGACAAGCCGTTCGGCGTGAATGTCATGCTGATGAGTCCCTTTGCCGACGAGGTAGCGAACGTTGTGGCGGAGGAGAAGATCCCCGTCGTGACCACCGGCGCAGGCAACCCGGGCAAATATATGGAAAAATGGCTGGCGGCTGACATCAAGGTCATTCCGGTCGTGCCCTCCGTTGCGCTGGCGCGCAGAATGGAAAAGCTCGGCGCGTTCGCGCTGATCGCCGAGGGCGGCGAGAGCGGCGGCCACGTCGGCGAGCTGACGACCATGGTGCTGGTGCCGCAGGTGGTGGACGCGGTCAAGATCCCCGTCATCGCGGCAGGCGGCATTGCGGACGGCAGACAGCTGGCGGCGGCGTTTATGCTCGGCGCGGTCGGCGTGCAGGTCGGCACGCGCTTTTTGGTCGCCAAGGAATGCACCATCGCGCAGGCGTACAAGGACAAGGTGCTCAAGGCAAAGGACATCGACTCGGTTGTCACCGGCAAGCGTCTGGGACATCCGGTGCGCTCCATCCGCAACCAGTTCACCAGAGAATACGCCAAGGCGGAATATGACGCCTCCTCGGTTTCGGACGAGGAGCTTGAGAAGATGGCGTCGGGCGTGCTGCGCATGGCGGCGCGTGAGGGCGACGTCAAAAACGGCTGTGTGCTTGCCGGACAGGTCGCGTCCATGGTCACGCGCGAGCAGACGGCAAGAGAGATCATCACCGAGATGTTCGGCGAAGCCGAGGCGGTACTGAACGGAGCGACAAAATGGGTAAAATAGCATTTGTGTTTTCGGGACAGGGCGCCCAGTACAGCGGCATGGGCAAGGCGCTGTATGTGTCCTCACCTGCCGCAAAGGCGGTATTTGACATGGCGGACAGCCTTCGCCCGGGCACCGCAAGGCAGTGCTTCGAGGGCAGCATGGAGGAGCTGACGCAGACCGTCAACACCCAGCCTTGCGTGTTTGCGGTCGACCTGGCGGCGGCGCGCGCACTGGCGGAGCGCGGCATACAGCCCGACTGTGTTGCCGGCTTTTCGCTCGGCGAGATCGCGGCGCTCGCGTTTGCCGGCGTGCTCTCCGACGAGGAGGCGTTCCGGCTCGTCTGCAAAAGAGGCGAGCTGATGGACAAGGCGGCGCGGGAGAATCCCGGCGCTATGGTCGCGGTGCTCAAGCTCACGTCCGCGCAGACGGAGGAGCTTTGTCAGCGCTTCGAAAAAACCTATCCGGTCAACTATAATTCACCGGCGCAGACCGTCGTTGCCACCACCACCGAAAACGCGGACGCGTTTTGTCAGGCGGTCAAGGCAGCCGGCGGCAAAGCCAAGGTGCTGCCCGTCAGCGGCGCGTTCCACTCACCGTTTATGGCGGACGCGGCGGCAGGTCTGGCAGAATATATGCAAAGCGTCACCTTTAACGAACCAAAAATCACCATCTATTCCGACTACACCGCGCAGCCCTATGCAGGCGACTGCAGGGAGCTTGTGCGCGCACAGGTTGAAAATCCGGTCAGATGGCAGACGCTGATGGAAAATATGCAGGCAGCAGGCGTCGATACGGTCATAGAGACCGGCGTAGGCAAGACGCTCCAAAACCTCTGCAAGCGCACGTTCCCCGACATCAAGTCCTATAAGGCGGAGACGCCGGAGGACATTGGTTTAATTCTTAATTCTTAATTCATAATGCGTAATGCGTAATTGGCTTGGAGGAAGGGTCGTTTATCCGAGGAAAACAACGGCTTCCTATCTGCGGGCGCACACACGGGTGCGCCCCAACACATACTATTGCAATGCACTACTGTGCAACTCTTAACGCTACAGCTTCCATTCCAAATAAAATAAACGAGGTAACTATAATGGATTTTAAAAATAAAACGGCGGTCATCACCGGCGGCTCGCGCGGCATCGGGCTGGCTATCGCCAAAAAGCTTGCCGAAAACGGCGCGGATATTGCGATCTTGTATGTCGGCGACGAAGCCGAGGGCAACAACGCGGTCGCGGAGCTGGCTCCCTACGGCGTCAAAACGGCTGCGTATTTTTGCGACGTCTCCGACTTTGAAGGCTCCAAAAAGGCGGTCGAGACGGTCATCGCGGACTTCGGCGGCATCGACATACTGATCAACAACGCCGGCATCACCCGCGACAAGCTGGTGCTCAACATGGACGAAAAGGATTTTGACGCGGTCATCGGCGTCAACCTCAAGGGCACCTTTAATATGATCAAGCACACCTACAAGCATTTTATGAAAAAGCGTGCCGGCAGGATCGTCAGCACCTCCTCCATCGTCGGCATGATCGGCAACGCCGGACAGGCAAACTACGCCGCGTCCAAGGCAGGCATCATCGGACTTACCAAGTCGGTGGCGCGTGAGCTCGCCGGCAGGGGCGTCACGGTCAACGCGGTCGCGCCGGGCTACATCGGCACCGACATGACAAACGTGCTGCCCGAAAAGGTCAAGGAGACCATGAAGGCGCAGATCCCGGCAAAGCGCATCGGCACGCCCGAGGACGTTGCAGGCGTGGTGGCGTTCCTCTGCTCCGACGAGGCGGCCTATGTGACCGGTGAGGTTATCCGCGTAGACGGCGGCTTGGCGATTTGACGCGCAGCCGCACGATTTTTGACAGGAAGTGACAATATGAGCAGACGAGTAGTAATCACAGGCTTGGGCGCCGTCAGCCCTCTCGGCAACGACGTGCCGACCATGTGGAAAAACATGGTGGACGGCGTGTGCGGCATTGACGAAATCACCGCCTTTGACACCTCTGATTTGAAGGTACATATCGCCGGTACGGTCAAGGGCTTTCAGCCTGAGCTGTACTTTGAAAAGAGAGAGGCCAAAAAGCTCGACATCTATTGCCAGTACGCCATGGCGGCGGCACAGCAGGCGGTGGACGACAGCGGCATTCTCGGACATATTGATGAAAACCGCTTCGGCGTCTATATCGGCGCCGGTATCGGCGGACTGCAAACCTTTGTGGACAACACCGTCGGTCTTGACCACGGCGGTCCGCGCAAGGTCAGCCCGTTTTTTATTCCCATGATGATCGGCAACATCGCCACCGGCAACGTCGCCATCCGCTTCAACGCCAAGGGCGTCAGCCTGTCGGTGATGAGCGCCTGCGCCACCGGCACCAACTCCATCGGCGAGGCGTTCCACGCGGTCAAGGACGGCTATGCGGACGCCATTATCGCCGGCGGTGCGGAGGCGGTTGTCGCCAGACTGACGATAGTGGGCTTCCAGAACATGAAGGCGCTGTCCGTCAATCCCGACCCCAAAACCGCTTCGCGTCCGTTTGACAAGGACAGAAACGGCTTTGTCATGGGCGAGGGCGCCGGTATGCTGATTTTGGAAGAATATGAGCACGCCAAGGCGCGCGGCGCCAAAATCTATGCGGAATTTGCCGGCTACGGCAACACCTGCGACGCGCACCATGTCACCGCACCCGATCCCGAGGGCGCAGGACTTGCCAGAGCGATCAGGATCGCCTTTGACGAGGCACAGGTCGCCGACGACGCAGAGCTCTACATCAACGCGCACGGCACCGGCACCCATCTCAACGATCTCACCGAGACCATGGCGATCAAAAAGGCGCTCGGACAGCAGGCGTACAGCGCGAGCATCAGCTCCACCAAATCCATGACCGGACACATGCTCGGCGCGACCGGCGCGATCGAGGCGATTGCGGCTGTCAAGGCGATCGAGGACGGCGTCATTCCGCCCACCATCAACCTTGACGAGCCGGACGAGGGTCTTGACCTCGACTATACGCCCAAAACCGCCAAAAAGCGCGCCGTCAACGCCGCCGCCTCCACCAACCTCGGCTTTGGCGGTCACGATGCGTGCGTTGTATTTAAGAAGATTTAGCAAGGAGACCATCCATGATAGATATTGCCACTCTCAAGGAGTATATCAAGGTGCTCGAAAACAGCTCGCTCCAGACGATGGAGCTGTCGGACGGCACCGACACCATCCATCTTGAAAAGCCCTGCGCAGGCGTAACGGTCGCGCAGCCTGTAGCGGTCGCAGCGCCGGCTGTTCCCGAAGGCGACGCGCCCACCGCCGCGGTCAGCCAGCCCAAGGACGCCGAGGCAGCCGAAAAAACCATCAACGCGCCCATTGTCGGCGTGTTCTATGCCGCGCCCTCGCCCGACAGCAACCCCTATGTGTCTGTCGGTCAGCGCGTCAGCAAGGGCGACACCGTTTGCATCATCGAAGCCATGAAGTGCATGAACGAGATCCAGGCGGAAGCCGACGGCGTCATCACCGCCGTTCTCGCCAACAACGGCGAGCTGGTGGAATACGATCAGCCGCTGTTCGGCATTCAGTGAGTTAGTTGTTGTTAGGAGAAGCTATGAATCAGGAAGAAATCATGAAAATTTTGCCGCACCGCGACAATATGCTGCTGGTCGAGACCTCCGAAATGCTCGACGAGAACACCGCAAAGGGCAGCTATACCGTCAGGGGCGACGAATTCTTTTTGCAGGGACATTTTCCGGGCAATCCGGTCGTGCCGGGCGTGATCCTCTGCGAGATGATGGGACAGGCAAGCTGCTGCCTGCTCGCCGACAAGGTGAGCGACTGCACGCCCTACTTTACCAAAATGGACAAGGTGAAGTTCAAAAATCCCGTCAAGCCCGGCGATACGCTCGAGAGCGTTTGCACCCTCACCAAAAGCCGCGGCGCGTTCTATTTTATCGACGCCAAGGGCTATGTGGACGGCAAGCTGTGCGTCAGTGCGGAGCTGTCGTTTGCGCTGGTGCCCAACACCGACTGACCGATTTGTCACGGTGACAGAATCACTTTTGGATGTGATATTATGTTTTCAAAAATTTTGATTGCCAACCGCGGCGAAATTGCCGTTCGCATCATCCGCGCCTGCCGCGAGATGGGCATTTCCACCGTTGCCATCTACTCCAAGGCGGACAAGGACGCCATGCACGTGCAGCTGGCGGACGAGAGCTACTGTGTCGGCGGCAACCGCGTGGCGGACAGCTATCTCAATATTCCTGCCATTCTCACCGTTGCGGTCGAGAGCGGTGCGCAGGCGATCCACCCGGGCTACGGCCTGCTGAGCGAAAACGCCAAGTTTGTATCGCTTTGTGAGCAATGCAATATCAATTTTATCGGTCCCAGCTCCGACATGATTGCCATGCTCGGCGACAAGGACATGGCACGCAAGACCATGCGCGCGGCAGGCGTGCCGGTCACGCCCGGCTGCGACGTGGTGGAGGACTTGGCGACAGCCGAGAAGGAAGCGGAAAAAATCGGTTTTCCGCTGCTCATCAAGGCGCGTTCCGGCGGCGGCGGCAAGGGCATTCGCCGCGTAGATGTGCCGGAGCAGTTTGAAGAGGCGTTTTTGTCCGCGCGTGCCGAAGCAAAGGCGGCGTTTGGCGACGGCGCCTGCTACATAGAAAAATTCATTCATCCCGTCAAGCATATCGAAATGCAGCTCCTCTGCGACAAATACGACAACATCATCTGTCTCGGCGAGCGCGAATGCAGCGTGCAGCGCAAGAACCAGAAGATGATCGAGGAGAGTCCGAGTCCTGCGCTGGACGAAAAAACGCGCAAGAGGATGATGGTGGCAGCGGTCAAGGCGGCAAAGGCGGTACACTACGTCAACGCCGGTACCGTGGAATTTTTGCTTGATCACGATAACAATTTCTACTTTATGGAGATGAACACGCGCCTGCAGGTGGAGCACGGCGTCACCGAGATGGTGACGGGTCTGGACATCGTGCAGTGGCAGATCCGCATCGCCGCCGGCGCGCGTCTCACGCGCACGCAGGACAGCATCTTCACGCACGGCAACGTCATTGAGTGCCGCATCAACGCCGAAAATCCCGAAAAGGGCTTTCGTCCGAGCTGCGGCAAGATCAAGCGTCTCCACACGCCCGGCGGCTCGTTTGTCCGCTTTGACACGGCGATCTATCAGGACTATGTGGTGCCGCCGTTCTATGATTCCATGATCGGCAAGCTGATCGTGCAGGCGCGCAGCCGCGCCGAGGCGATACGCAAAATGAAGATGGCGCTCTCGGAGCTGACCATCGACGGCATCGACATCAACCGCGACATCCTCGCCGAGATCCTCTCCGACGACCGCTTTGTCAGCGGCGAATACACCACCGACTTTATGACCGAGTTTGAAGAAGAACGGCAGAGGCGCGGGTAGAGTTGGGCGTAATGCGTAATTCATAATGCGTAATTGGTTTGTAGGAAATGCTTTCCGTTTATATCGCATTATCCTATGCACCGTAGGGTTCCATGTGTTCGCCCGAGGATGTTCTCCGCACAACCGACCGTTTCCGTATAACGATGACTGTCAGTCGTTACAGCCGGACAGGGGCGAGCCCTGTCACTGCAATCATCTTTATGCGCTTGGATGCTGCATTACAAATCGCTTCGCTCAACTCTCAACACCCAACTCTGATAATCCACATTCTACGTTATAAATATATTTCCACATCACGATCACACAGAAAGGTTCATTATGGATTTTTTCGCTTTTGTAAAACCAAAAAATGAGCTGGAGTCCGCTCCCGACGCCAAGCAGAATGTGCCCTTTATTCCGGAGGAAATGTGGGTCAAGTGCCCCAAGTGCAACACCCTGCTGCTTACCACGGATATGGAAGAAAACCTCAATGTCTGCACGCACTGCGGTCATCATTTTCGCATGAACACCAAGCAGCGGATCGCGCTGTTTGCCGACGCGGACACCTTTGTTGAGCGCGACGGCGGCATGACGAGCACCAATATTCTCGATTTTCCGGGTTATGACCAAAAGCTCGAAAAGGCAAGACAAAGCGGCAACGAATCCGTTATCTGCGGCGTGTGCCGGATCGGCGGCGTCAGAACCGTTCTCTGCGTCATGGACGCAGGCTTTATGATGGGCAGCATGGGCACCGTCACCGGAGAAAAGATCACCCGTGCCTTTGAATTTGCCACTGAGGAGCGCCTGCCGGTCGTCGTCTGTTCGGTTTCGGGCGGCGCACGCATGCAGGAGGGCATTCTGTCTTTGATGCAGATGGCAAAAACCTCCGGCGCCGTCAAGCGGCACAGCGACGCGGGACTTTTGTATATCACGGTGCTGACCGACCCCACCACCGGCGGCGTCACCGCTTCGTTTGCCATGGAGGGCGACATCATCCTCGCCGAGCCGAACACGCTGGTCGCCTTTGCGGGACCGCGCGTGATCGAGCAGACCATGCGCCAAAAGCTGCCGCGCGACTTCCAGACCTCGGAATTTGTTATGCAAAAGGGCTTTATCGACGCGGTCGTCAGCCGTGACAAGCTCAAAGAAACGGTGGCAAGGCTGCTGAAAATGCACGGCTACAAGGAGGCGGAACAATGACGGCATATGAAAAGGTGATGGCGGCGCGCGATGCAAAAAAGCTGACCGCCGTGGATTATATCGCGCACATGTTCAGCGACAGCTTTATTGAGCTGCACGGCGACAGACGGTTTGCCGACGACAAGGCGATCGTCGCCGGTCTTGCCATGCTCTACGACACGCCGCTGACGGTCATCGGCATCGAAAAGGGCAGAAACACCAAGGAGCGCATGGAGCGCAACTTCGGTCAGGCTCAGCCCGAGGGCTATCGCAAGGCGCTGCGTCTGATGAAGCAGGCGGAAAAATTCCGCCGTCCGGTGCTCTGTCTGGTGGACACCAGCGGCGCCTATCCGGGCATCGGCGCAGAGGAGCGCGGTCAGGGACAGGCGATCGCCGAAAACCTGATGGAGATGATGACCCTCAAGACCCCGGTCCTCACGATCCTGATCGGCGAGGGCGGCAGCGGCGGCGCGTTGGCGCTCGCTGTGTCGGACGAGGTTTGGATGATGGAAAACGCCGTCTATTCGGTCATTTCGCCGGAGGGCTGCGCGTCCATTCTGTGGAAGGACAGCTCCAAGGCGCCCCAGGCAGCCGAGGCGCTCAAAATGACGGCGCAGGATCTGTTTGATCTCGGCGTGGTGGAGCGTATCATTCGCCAGCCGACGGCGGAGGACGCGGCGATGTTTGAGAGCCTGAAAATGCTCATCGGCCGCACGCTTGAAAAAAATCTTTCGCTCACGCCGGAGGAGCTGACCAATCAGCGCTATCAGCGCTTCCGCAAAATCGGCACCGCACACCTACAACCCTGATACTTTGACCGGTTCCTCTGGGAGCCGGTGTTTTTTTGTACTATAGAGTTAGTTTGGTAAAAATATTTTCCGAAAAAATCAGGAGCGAATGTCTGTCAGCCCTTTACTTTTGCGCTTTTATATGGTAAAATTTTAGAGTATGAAATTAACGATAGGAGGGTTCGGATTGAATTCCAAACTCAAAAACGCCACGACAGATTTTTTGTTTGACGCCATTCTGTCGCTGGAAACCAAAGAGGACTGCTACCGCTTTTTTGAGGATTTGTGCACCAGCTCGGAGCTGAAGGCGATGTCCCAGCGGCTGCTCGTCGCCAAAATGCTGACCGAAAAAAAGGTCTACACCGAGATTGTCAAGGAGACCGGCGCGTCAACCGCCACCATCAGCCGCGTCAAGCGCGCGCTGTTTGACAATGACACCTACGGCTACACGCTGGCGCTCGACAAAATGGCGGAGAAAAATGGACAGCTATAACGCGTTTGCGTTCTACTACGACGGGCTGATGGAGGACGCGCGCTATGAGGAGCGCTGCCGCTATATTTTAGAGGCGGCACAGCGCTTCGGCCATCCCATGGGCAGAACGCTCGACCTCGCCTGCGGCACCGGCAGCCTGACGCTTTTGCTGCGTCAGAGCGGCGTGGACGTGTTCGGCGCCGACGCCAGCGCGGACATGCTCAGCCTTGCCATGCAAAAATGCATCGAGGCAGGTGAGCCGATCCTCTTTGTGCAGCAGGAGATGCAGGCGCTCACGCTGCCGGAAACGGTCGATACGTGCGTTTGCACGCTGGACAGTATCAATCACCTGACCGACGAAAAGGACGTGCAGCGGGCGTTTGAACGCATTTCTCGCTATATGAACGCCGGAGGGCTGTTCATTTTTGATGTGAACACGGTTTACAAGCACCGCGAGGTCCTTGCCGACAACGTGTTTGTCATGGAAAATGAGCATGTTTTCTGCGTATGGCAAAATTTTCTGCGCGAGGACGATATTGTGGATGTAGCGCTCGATTTCTTTGCGGAGCAGAACGGCGTCTACCGCCGCAGCAGCGAAGATTTTTCGGAGCGCGCCTACAGCGACGCACAGCTGCGCAGCATGCTGGCACAGGCAGGCTTTGCGGTTTTGGCGGTCTGCGGTGATTTGCGCTTTGATGCGCCGGCGCCGGACGAGCAGCGGATAATCTACATCGCACAAAAACAATAAGGGAGAAGATTATGGACAAAATCATACGTTGTATTACAAGTGACGGCGCGGTCATGGCGTCGGCTATCGACGCGTCGGACATCGTCTTTACCGCGCAGCGGCTGCACCATCTGTCACGCAGCGCGACCGCCGCGCTGGGCAGACTGCTCTGCGCGACCTCCATCATGGGCGCCATGCTCAAGCAAAAGGACGCGATCGTCAACCTGCGCGTGATGGGCGACGGCGCGCTGGGACCCGTGATCGCGGTTGCGGACAGCAAGGGCAACGTTCGCGGCTATGTGGGCGACAGCGATTGTCCGACAGAGTACCACCCCAACGGCAAGATCAACGTCGGCAAGGCGGTCGGCAAAAACGGCACCCTCAGCGTCATGCGCGACTACGGCTCCGGCGATCCCTATATTGGTCAGACTGAGCTTGTCAGCGGCGAGATTGCCGAGGACATCACCCATTATTTTGCGGTCAGTGAACAGATCCCGAGCGTCTGCGCGCTGGGCGTCCTGATTGACAAGGACAAGGGCGAGGTCATGCTGGCAGGCGGACTGTTGATTCAGCTGCTGCCGGGCGCCGGTGAGGACACCATTGAGCAGTTGGAGAAGAACGTCGCCAAGCTGGAGCCGGTGACGACCATGCTCGCCAAGGGCATGAGCATTCTCGAAATCTGCCAGACCGCGCTGGAGGGCTTTGAGGTTGAGGTGCTCGACGAATATCCCGTCAACTATGTCTGCACCTGCTCACGCGAGAAGCTGGAGCGCTATTTTTGCACCATGAGCGACGACGACATCCGTTCCATGGCGGACGAAAAGGGCGTTGCGGTGGCAAACTGTCACTTCTGCAATAAGAAATATATCTTTACCAAGGCGGATTTGGAAAAGCTGATTGCGGAGAAAAATGCCTAAAAACGGCTTAAACATCGGAAAAATCATCTTTGGCGAAATGGCCGGAAAAATTTTTTTGAAAAAATTCAAAAAAATTTTCAAAAACCCCTTGACTTTTTCGCCGAAAGATGATATTATATACGAGTCGCTGAGAGATAAGGCGAAAAGCTAAAAGGCAAAAAGCTAAGCGACAAAGGCACTTTTGGGAGCTTAGCTCAGCTGGGAGAGCATCTGCCTTACAAGCAGAGGGTCACAGGTTCGAGCCCTGTAGTTCCCACCAGTATGGCCCGGTAGTTCAGTTGGTTAGAACGCTAGCCTGTCACGCTAGAGGTCGACGGTTCGAGCCCGTTCCGGGTCGCCACTTTTGCCTCTGTAGCTCAGTTGGTAGAGCAGGGGACTGAAAATCCCCGTGTCGATGGTTCGATTCCGTCCGGAGGCACCAAAAAAATGCGGATGTAGCTCATCTGGTAGAGCGCCACCTTGCCAAGGTGGAGGTAGCGGGTTCGAGCCCCGTCATCCGCTCCACGAAAAACAGACGTCTTAGATGTCTGTTTTTTCTTTTTTGCTCTCTGTCAACAGTTGGGGTAAACCCGAAAAAACAGAATAAGAGAAAGGCTCTCTGTCAATAGTTGGGGTAAATCCGAAAAAACAGAATAAGAGAAAATGACAAGCGATGGGTAAAAAATCTGTCGCTTGTTTGGTTTTTAAGCGAACTGATTCGAGAAGATATGAAGAATGCGGTTTCTAAATCTGGCTCTATAATAAAAATCCGAACATTTCGCCAATTAGCAAAAAGTTCGGATTATCTTGGTTTGGTGGGAGAAGGTGGATTCGAACCACCGAAGCATGACGCAACAGATTTACAGTCAATCCCAAAATTCAAAAGTAAACTACCATAGTTTCGATGTTAGGTATAACTCACAAAAGAAGCGCAACATCTTGTGCATAGTATCTAAATTGCGAAAGTGTGGGAGTTTGCATAAACAAAATCACTTAAATTTTTGTTAGAAAATCTGTTAGAAAAACAACGGCAATTAACGCTAATATAATATGCTTGACTTCTATGTTTGATGATATAGAGGTGAAGTAAGTAGATTTTTTATCATTTGATAAAGAAAGTGGTTATTATAGTACCAATGACGATAGAGATGATACCCAGAATGATTACAGTTTTTCCCGCTGATTTTTCTTCTTCATCATCTTTTGATAGCAGAATTGCACCGAGTATGAATCCAACCAAAGGAATTAGAAAGCCAATGACATATTGGAACGTATATGATTTTCTGTCCGTTTCTTCCGCTGCCGCTGTTTCTGATTCATCTTGCAAATAGTATTCCTTTTTATAATACTTGCTTTTATCAAAGAAGTGTCCACAGTAACAGCACTTTTCGTTTTCAAAAGAATTAATGCCATCACATTTAGGACAGGTGATTTCGTTAGGAAGGTGCTGCTGTATAAAATTTTCCTCGTCTTTTTTGTCCTGCTCGATTCGATTTTCTAATTGTTGTTCAATTAGTTTTAATTCCTCATCGGAATATAAATCCTGCTGTGTGTTTAGTATCAACCGCAAATCATCAGCGGAATATTGTTTTATCTCATCAGTGAAAGATTTGTTATTCATACAATTGCCCTTTACCATTTATCATATGTTTTCTCACCTTGATTGTTCTTCCAGTCATTGAAGTTTTTTACAGCGTCATGCTCTTCTTTTGTCATCGGGTCACCATTATAATATTTTTTCATTCCACTGTCCAGAGTATCCTTATATTTTCCATTACTATTGCTACAAGAACCAATTACTGTGATTACTATTACAATAGCAATGATAATTCCTATAATACCACTGATTCCAAAGCCGCAACCGCCTGATTTTTTTTCGTTCATATTTCTAACCTCCAAAAGAAAAATAAAAAAGACGTACAACCGAAGCTGCACGCCCAAAAAACACGCCGCTCCGATGTCGCCAAACATTCAACCATATCACAATCAATGCTATTATGCAGTAAAAGGGATAGTCAATTAGGAGCATAGCATTTTTTGCAAAAATACTATACCCATATACGGAATCATAATTATGTATATGACAATATTTGATTTTAGTTAGGCTCTGCTGAAAAAGCTCTCCGACAGCAAAAAACCACAATATATCAAATATCCTCTATCATTCATCCACAAGATATGGTATAATACTCATATAGCGGATGACCCCAAAATCGGGGCGTTTTATCAAAAAACAGCGAATCTAAGGGGTGCATAGGGATGTACATCAACGAAAACAGTGCACAAATGACATTGGAAGGCTTTTACGCTCCGTTCGCTGAGAGGCTCTCGTCCGAAAACAGATGGGTGAAGCTCAGCCGAAAAATGCCTTGGGACAAAATTGAAGAAGAGTATCTCAAGAATATCGATCTCAAAAACGGCAGACCGGCGATATCCTCGCGGATCGCATTCGGCGCGTGCTTCATTCTATCTGCCGAGAACATCACGGATGAGCGGACTGTTCAGGCGATCGCAGAGAATCCGTATATGCAGTGTTTTCTGGGGCTAAAAGAATTCGATCCTGAGCCGCTGTTTGACTCCTCAATGATGGTACACTTCCGTAAGCGTTTTCCTGTCAATTTCGTCGCCGATGTGAACGAGTATCTCTGCACCGGCAAATGG
>Ga0256407_10000524_pt1 | contig 91028 bp, 65 predicted proteins | sample RumenRJG_04DNA_FD_193489 | JGI IMG/M metagenome (GOLD analysis project Ga0256407, IMG submission 193489) | Bovine rumen microbial communities from Lethbridge, Alberta, Canada - RJG_04 | ecosystem: Host-associated > Mammals > Digestive system > Stomach > Rumen | place: Canada: Alberta... | reverse complement strand
GCCAGGTGAGTAAGACCGACACGGTTTTCGTGAAGGGGCATTACCGCAAGCGCATCCATTTCAGCTGGGCCGACTGGTGCTGGGTGGAGGGCATCGGAAGCACAGCCAATCTCAACCAGCCTTTCGGAAACCCCGTCAGTGACGGAAAACGCTATGAGTTTGTCTCCTGCTATATGGACGGCGCGTGCCTTTTTGAGAAAGACGACTTCAATGCCCCTGGAGTGACAGATGGCATTCATAATTCCTATTTACCAATGTTGCAAGATGGGAAAAAATGGGTGACAACTATTGACACATATTCATATACGCATTATATAGAAGGAGACACTTTAATTGGCGGGAATACATGGAAGAAGGTCTATGCCAATAATTATGACCAGCCTGTTTTTTCATATTATGGGGCCATACGTCAAGAAGGAGAGATGGTTTACGGCATTGCCGCAGAACAGGACGAGCCACTTCTCCTATATGATTTCGGGCTGAATGTTGGGGATATACTGTATTGGGTTGAGAAACAATTACCGGGAGGGAAACCGAAAATCTATTACATTAGCAAAAGTGCAGTTCTCGGTGTAGGCCATAAAATTACTGTGGAAGATATCGATACCATTCAGGTTAATGGACAAGAGCTTCGCCGGATCACACTCAAATCAATGTATATAATCAAGGCTCCACCGACATCCTCCGGCTCAGCCACTGCATTCAATCCATACTATGTCTGGGTGGAAGGCATTGGTTGCGAAGGAGGCCTTTTTGTGTCAGGCAGAAAGATAAAGGATGACTGTGAGCTATACTGCATGATGAACGACTCTGTAATCTTCGAATATGAAGATTTTCATCTGCCGGGAGTGACGGATGGCATTCAAAAATATGGACAGGCTGTTAGTCAAGAAGGTGAAATCTACGACCTTCAGGGCCGCAGGCTGCAGGCCGCACCCGCCAAAGGGCTCTACATCCGCGGTGGAAAGAAATATCTCGTGAGGTAAGGCCTGTGGCTTTCAAGACACCTCAATAAAAGAAAAGTTCCAAATCCCCGGCTATGCGGCAAAAGCCGCACCGCCGGGGATTTACTTTTTCACGGCCAGCTACTTGCCTTTAGGAAAGCGGGACTGAAGGAAACTGTCGAACTGGTCGCGATAGGCATCGGTAACGCGGATGATTTCATCGCCGATGTAGATACAGTCGTTGCGGTCGACGCTTCGGATACGGCCAAGTGCCACGATATAGGAGCGGTTCACCCGCATGAACTGCCCCGCCGTCAGCATTTCCTCGACCGTCTTCATGGTGAGGTGTGTGATGAGCGGTTTGCGGCTGTCGGTGACATAGAACATGACATAGTCTTTCATGCCGCTCACATAGAGGATATCATCCAAAGCCACTTGGCGGTAGGCTCCATCGACTTTAAGGAACAATGTGGAAGGCTCTTGTTCCGTATTTTTGGAGGCCGCGGCTGGAGCCACGGCAGCATCTCTCATGGCGAACCATTGCCGCGCCTTCTCCACGGCCACGAGAAACTTGTTGTAGCGTATGGGCTTGAGCAGGAAGTCGAGAGCACTCACCTCATAGCTCTCGAAAGCATACTCCTTGAAGGCCGTGGTGAAGATGACCCGGGTCTGTTCGGGGAGCATGTGAGCCAGTTCCATGCCGCTGAGGTCAGGCATCTGGATGTCGAGGAACAGCAAGTCGACAGGACGGCTTCGCAAGGCTTCCACAGCCTCTACCGAGTCGGTATACGATGCCACGAGCTGCAGGCCGGGCGTTCTGCCGACGAAAGACTCGAGCAGCCGGACGGCCAAGGGCTCGTCGTCGACGATGATGCAGGAAAGAGGGATATTCATAAGCGGATGATTATTTTCACATGGTAGATATTGTCGCGCACCTCCTGTTGCCACTCATAGCGCCGGTGATAGAGCAGTTCGAGGCGCCGGCGGGTGTTTTCCAGGCCGATGCCCGACCCGCTGCGGTCGGCGGTGCTTTTGGGATAGTTGGTGTTGTCGCAGCAGAACTCCACTTCCCCACCCTGCTGCCGCAGGGAGATGTGGATGGCCGACGGTCTGCTGCTGCTCAGTCCGTGCTTGAAAGCATTCTCTATGAGCGAGATGAAGAGGAGCGGTGCCACCGGTGTATGCGGATTGTCCACCTTGAAGTGCTCGGTCACCACGGCACGGTCGTTGCAGCGCAGTTTCATGAGGCTGATATAGTTGCGCATGAACTCCACCTCACCCTCTATGGGCACCATAGGCTTGTTGGTCTCATACATGGCATAGCGCAGCAGGTCGCTTAGCCGCGCTATCATATCCTGTGCCGCATCGGGGTCAATCTGCGTGAGACTTGAGATATTGTTGAGCGTATTGAAGAGGAAATGCGGATTAATCTGGTTTTTGAGCCATGCCAGCTCAGCCTCCGTGTTTTTGGCCTTCTCCTCCTTGAGCTGCTGCCGGAGCCGCCGCACCCGTATGAAATGGCGGATGCCCACAGCCACAGCCGCCATGATGCCGTTGAGCAGGAAGAACATGAAAGCCCCCGAGAAGAAGCCAATCCATGCCTCGCCGGTCATCTCCGGCATCTGTTCCTTCATGGCGAAATAGCCGAAGAAGAACCCGTAGTTCAGGCCCAGAATCAGCACCAGGTTGCAGAGAGCGAAGAGCCAATACTTGCGCCGGAAGAACAGAAAAGGCGCCAGGAGATAGAAGTTGGCAAAATAGACGGCCAACGGCGCCCTGAGCAGTTGCCACACCATGAGCATGGATGTGGAGGTAGACTCCCAGTTGCGGGTGCCGAGCAGCATGACCAGGGGGAAGAGGAGCAGTATGGCCGCCCACACGCCCACCTGTGCCGCGAAGAGCCAGAGGTCTTTTGCCTGTATTCTTCTTTTCTCCATCGGGATGGCCTTTTCTATCAATCCGAGCACAAAAGTACAAAATTATGGTTGAATGTCAAAATAATCTTATTGCTGACCGTTGCCGAGATTGTTGATCATCTCGCCCTGCGTCTGCTGCTCTATATAGTCATTGGTCACTTTCGACACATGCTGGCGAGCCTGGCGTTTGGTATTGCCAAAGGCATACGACACGGTGAAGGTAAAACCGCTCATGGGCACCTTGATGGTCTGGTGAGCCGTGAAGTCCTTGCCGCTGGTGAATGACTCCATCTTGAGGTTTCCGCCGTCGGAGAGTCCCACCATGCCCTGGAGGCTGAGTGTGAGCCGGTCGCCAAGGAGTGTTTTCGACACATTGGCCGACAGTATGTTGAATCCGCTGCTCCATCCCTGCAGGGTGTACGACTTCGACGAGGTGATGAGGTAGGCGCCCATCTTGAGGTCCCAAGGCAACGTCTGCTGCAGGCCCATCATCAGGTTGCCCTGCCATCCGTGACTGCTCAGTGCGAGGGTGCTGCTGCTCATGTGGTTGTAGTTGAGACTGCCGTTCATGAAGAGGCGTGTGTTTTTTGCGGCGAGCCAGTTGGCGTAGACGTTGGCACCGGTGAGGTGCCGTTTCACGATATTGCCGTAGGTGGTGTTGAGCAGTCCGGTGGCCGTGTCGTAGAAGCTGTACTGGTCGATGGCGTTGTCGGTGAAGTTGTGGTGCAGGTTGAGGTTGAGCATGAGTTTCGGTCCGAAGAGGTTGTAGACCAGTGAGAGGTTGTGCGACTTCTCCACGTCGAGGTCGGTATTGCCGTAGGAGAGCGCTGTGGGGTTGCTGTGGTCGACATAAGGATTGAGATAGGAGATGCCCGGCCGCGAGATGCGCATGTTGTAGGTCAGGCCGATGTTGCTGCCCTGCGAGAGGTTGTAGGAGAGGTTGGCGGTGGGCACCAGACTGCCGTAGTCTTTCTTGAAGTCGGTGCCGTTGCCCAGCCGGTACTCCACATCCTGCCAGGTGTGCTCATAGCGCAGGCCCGCCTTGGCTCCCAGTTTGTTCCAGTTGGCCGCATACTCGGCATAGCCGGCCAGTATGGTGTTGGTGTAGAGGTAATCCATGCTGGAGCGCTCGTCGTAGACATCCTGCAGGTAGTATTTGGCGTCGGAGGTGGCGCGGCGCGTCATCAGTTTGCCGCCCATGCTCAGGGTGTGGCCCTCTCTCACGGGGTGTGTATAGTCTATCTGGAAGGTATGGTCGGTGGTGCGCTCCTTGTTGAGCGAGTAGCGGTCAGTGAGGTCGACGAAGTCGGTCGACCCGTTGTCGAAGATGCTGCGCGTCTTGTTCTCCGAGGGACTGTAGGAGAGCTGGTAGGTGAGCACGAGCGACTGTGTGCGCTGGCGGTTGAAGAACCGCTGGTAATCGAGGTTGCCGCTGAAGGAGGTTCGTCCGAACTTCATGTTCATATCGGTGCCATACTGATAGCCGCTGCCGTAGTTGCCGCCCCGCATGACCGATGTGTTGGCCATATCGTTGCGCGACTGGAAGCTGGTGATGCTGGCGGTGGCATTGACGGAGCTCATGGAGTCGAGGTCATACCCCAGACTCACATTGCCCATGGTGAAAGGCAGTTTTACCGAGGTGCTGGCCGTGCCCAGGATGGTGCCCTCGCCATTCTGCTGCTCACTCTCCACGGTGGTGGTGCCCGGGCGGGAGTAGTTGACCATCGCATTGGCACTGTAGGAGAAGCGGCCCTGCTGTCCGCTCACAAAGGCGCCGCCGCCCACGGAGCGGTTTCCTGCCGAAGCCCGAAGGGTGCCGTTGTAGCCGTTGAGCGACTGCATGGCCTGCGGGTCCTGCCGGTTCAGCACAATGTTGAGCACGCCGCTGGCTCCTTCAGCATCGAACTTGGCCCCCGGATTGGTGAGTACCTCGATGCTCTTCACCGCAGTGGCCGGCATGCTCTTGAATATCATGGAAGGATTGCTCGCAAACATGGGATTGGGTTTCCCGTCGACATAGATTTGGAACGATGAGGAACCGTTGACGGTGATATTGTCCTGTCCGTCGACGGTCACCATGGGCACCTTGCGCAGCATGTCGAGCACGGTCGACGCCTTGGCGTCTCGGTCCTCGGCCACATTGTAGCTCATCTTGTCGACCTCCATTTTCACGAGCGGTTTCATGGCCACCACCTCTACGGCGCTGAGCATCTTGGCATCGTCCTTGCAATAGAGCGTATCAAGGTTGAGCACACCGTCCTCGCCCAGCCTGACGGTCTTTTTCAGGTCAAGCTTTCCGATGCTGCTGACGGTGATGTCGTGCATGCCCTTGGCCTGTACCTTATGGCTGAAGCGCCCCTCCTCGTCGGTGAGGAAGATATCGACCGGATTGTCGGTCTTTCCCTGTTTGAACACGCGTACGGTGGCGAAAGGCTCGCCCTCGGCGGTTGTCTCGCTCACCACCACGCCCTTGATGGTGGTCTGTGCCATGGCAGCTGAGGCTGCTGTGAGCATGGCAGTGATGAAGAAAAGTCTTGTCCGTTTCATTTATCCTTTGTTTTGTTTATTGCTGTTTGACTGAAAATTCTGCTGCAAAAGTAATGTGTAGGGCCGATGCCGCCAAATGATTTTCGACGAGATACTGCAATCTTTTCGACAAAATAGGCTGTTCGGACAGGATGTCCATTTTCCACACGCCTATAAAACAAAAATCGCCTCGACATAATTAACAGGACCCACCTAAATTAAGAGGAAATGTTTGTTATATTAGATATTATTGTTTACTTTTGCACTGAAATGTTATGGTCGTAAAATTTACAGGCATAAAAATCTACGACTAAAATGTTGCAGAATTAAGGATATATCATTAAGGAAGCTGCATCTCAAAAAAATGACTATTATCTCGAGAAGCATCACCCTGCTGCTCCTATTCTTCACGACAGCAGGCAGCATGGCACAGCGCTGGGACAACTACCGCCCCGACAACCGCCGTGTGGCCCTGGACAGCACCAACCTGCCCATACTCTTCATCGACACCGATGGACAGATGATAGACCGAGAGGAACGCATCACCGCCCGGATGAAGATAATCTGGAACGGCGACGGCCAGGTGAACTACCGCGACACCCTCCGCCACCCAGGACAAAACATCGACTACGACGGCTATATCGGCCTGAAATACCGCGGCAATTCCTCGTTCGACTCCTCCGACAAGAAGCCCTACTCCATCAAGCTGCTGGAGACCCCGCTTGAGCAAGGCGGCGCCAAGCGCAAGGAGCCGCTGCTAGGCATGGGCAAAGACAACGACTGGGCCCTGCTGGCCCCCTACTCCGACCGCAGCATGATACGCGACGTGTTCGCCTTCACCCTAGCCAAGCCCTATTTCGACTATACCCCGACAGCCCGCCACTGCGAGCTGGTGCTCGACAACATCTACTACGGCGTATTCGTGCTCACAGAGCGGGTGACGAAGGGCAAGCGGCGGCTGAACCTCGACGACCCCGGCGACAGCGGCGACGCGCTGACCGGCGGCTATCAGGTGCAGATAGACCGCGACAACGAGCCCCATATCTACCTGTCGAAACACCATCCCACGAGCGAATGGGGGGAGATAAGCTGGAAATACATCCACTACCAATACAAACACCCCGAATTCGAAGAGATGAGCTACCAGCAGCGGCGCTACCTGCAGGGCCGCATCGACGCCATGGAGAACGCACTCGCCTCCGCCCACTACAAAGACGCCACGACCGGCTACCGCCGCTATCTCGACGTGACCTCCTTCATCGACTACCAACTCTCCACCGAGTTCTCGCACAATGTGGACGGCTACCGTCTGAGCACCAACATGTACAAGCACCGCGACAGCATCGACGCCCACTGGAAACTGGCTCTCTGGGACATCAACCTCGGTTTCGGCAACGCCAACTACTACGACGGCTCCGCCACCGACACTTGGGTGTATGAGCAGAACGATATCATGGCCTGGCAAGACGACCTGCTGGTGCCCTTCTGGTGGGAGCGGCTGATGAGCGACGCCAGTTATGTGGACGAGCTCAAAGCCCGCTGGACCCAGTACCGCCGCGAGTTCTACAGCGACGAGCACGTGGAGGCCGTGGTCGACTCGCTCTACAACGTGCTCACCTGCATGGGCGCCGAACAGCGCAACAGCAAGGCATGGCCCCGCTGGCACCAGCACCTCTGGCCCAATGAATACGTGTCGACCTCCATCGACGACGAGTTCGACTACCTGCGCGGCTGGATAGCCGACCGTCTGGCCTATATGGACAGCGAATGGCTCGACTATGCCGGTGTGAGCGAGCGGAGCGTGGCCGACAGCCATCCCGCCGTATGGCCCCAGCCCGCCCGCGCAGGTCACCAGCTGCACGTGAGCACCCCCAGTGCCGACCATCTGCGCCTCATAGCCACCGACGGCAAGGTGGTGGCCGAAGCCACCACTGAGGGCGAGGTGTGCCGTCTGAGCCTGGCCGGTGTGCGGCCCGGCCTCTATGTGCTGGAGAGCCGCAGCGGCAACCGCAAGATAACCATCCTGCCATAAAATCAGATTACGAAACCATTAAATACCATACCATTATGCGAATCACACCATTTCTTACCTTGGCAGCCGCGCTGCTGCTCTTCTGCCCCAACGTCCGGGCGCAGGACAGCCACTTCATCAGCGATGCCGCCTACCGCCAGAAAGTAGAGCAAGCCTTTGAGCACACCATGCAACTGAGTGCCCAGAGCAGTATCGAGAAGGGGCAGCAGCCCTTCTTCAAGACCGACGGACTCTCCGTGACCCAGGAAGAGACCGAGGCCCTGAAATTTCTCTATGCCTACATGCCGCTGGCCGATGTGACCGACTACCCCACCAGCTACTTCCTGGACAATGTGCGGAGCTCGCTGCGCACCCGTGAGGAGATGAGCTGGGGCAAGAAGGTGCCCGAACTGCTGTTCCGCCACTTCGTGCTGCCCATCCGTGTGAACAATGAGACGCTGGACCGCTCGCGCATGGAGTTCTACAACGAGCTGCGCGACCGCGTGAGCAAGCTCAGCATGAAAGACGCCATTCTTGAGGTGAACCACTGGTGCCACGAGAAGGTGACCTACCAGCCCAGTGACGGCCGCACCTCATCGCCCCTACAGTCGGTACGCACCGCCACGGGCCGCTGCGGCGAGCAGAGCACCTTTACCGTGGCCGCCCTGCGTTCCGTGGGCATACCCGCCCGCCAGGTGTACACCCCCCGTTGGGCCCACACCGACGACAACCACGCCTGGGTGGAAGCTTGGGCCGACGGCGAATGGTACTTCCTGGGCGCCTGCGAGCCCGAGGCTGTGCTTAACCTGGGATGGTTCAACGCCCCCGCGTCGCGCGCCATGCTCATGCACACCCGCGCCTTCGGCGACTACAACGGTCCGGAAGAAGTGATGCTGCGCACCTCCAACTTCACCGAAATCAACCTCATCGACAACTATGCCACCACGGGACGCACCGACTTTCTCATCACCGACCGAAACGGTAAGCCCGTGGAGGGTGCACGCGTAGACTTCAAAATCTACAACTACGCCGAATACTGCACCGTGGCCACCAAATACACCGACGCCCAGGGCCGCACCTTCCTCACGGCCGGTAAAGGCGACATGATGGTATGGGCCTCGCACGACGGCTACTACGGCTACGCCAAGGCCTCCTTTGGCAAGGACAAGCAGATAGACATCCGCCTTTCGCGCCATGAGAGCACCGACCGCGAGCGCACCGCCTTCGATGTGGAGTCGTTCGACATCGTGCCCCCGCCCGAGGATGTGCACATGCCCGAGGTGAGCGAAGTGCAGCAGCAGGTGAACAAGATGCGCTTTGCCTATGAAGACTCGCTGCGCCACGCCTACACCGCCACCTTCTTCAACGAGGAGACCGCCCGCAAGGCCGCCCAGGCCGCCGGTGTGGAACCCGACAGTGTGGTGAACTTCCTGGTGAAGTCGCGCGGCAACCACGAGAGCATACTCAACTTCCTGCGCAACCACCGCGACAATCTGCCGCGCGCCTGCGCCCTGCTGCGCACGCTGAGCGACAAGGACCTGCGCGACATGCAGAACGACATACTGGAAGACAACTTCAACGCCCAGAGCGAGCAGCTGAGCCCGCGTGTGGAGAATGAGCTCATCATAAGCCCCTTCAAGCAGTTCCTGCGCCAGCAGTTCAAAGCCAAGGACATCAAGAAGATGCAGAAAGACCCCGCCCTGCTGGTGAAATGGGTGCGCGAGAACATACACCTGAATCCCGACACCAAGGCCGAGCGCATCACGCAGACCCCCGTGGGCGTGTGGCGCAGCCGCACCACCGACAGCCGCTCGCGCGACATCTTCTTCGTAGACCTGGCCCGCAGCCTCGACATCAAGGCCCGCAAGGACTATGTCACCTCGAAGGTGCAGTATTGGAAAGACGGCCGCTGGGTGGACGTGAACTTCGACTCGGCCGTGCAGCAGGCAGCCCCCACAGGCACCCTGGTGCTGCGCTACACCCCCACCGCCATCGTTGAGGACCCCAAATACTACAGCCACTTCACCATCACCCGCATCGACAAGGGCGTGACCCGCCTGCTCAACTTTGAGGAGGGTCAGGTAGACATGGGCGAGGGTGCCAGCTGGAGCAACACCTTCAAGAACGGCGTGGCCATCGACGAAGGCACCTATGAGCTGGTGACCGGTATGCGCATGGCCAACGGCAATGTGCTGTCCACCTCGCAGATTTTCAACATACGCGCCGGTGAGACCACCACACTCGACCTGGTGCTGCGCCAGAACGAGGACGAGGTGAGCGTGATAGGCCAGTTCGACTCCGAGTCGAAATTCTACACCCTCGACGGCAAGGAAGTGAGCATTCTCTCTCAGACCGGACGCGGTTTCTTCATCACCGGCCTTGTGGGAGTAGGCCAGGAGCCCACCAACCACGCCCTGCGCGACATAGCCAAGGTGGCCAACACGTTCAATCTATGGAAGCGCCCCATCCTTCTGCTCTTCGAGAACGAGGCAGAGGCAAAGAAATTCAACAAGAAGGAGTTCGGCGACCTGCCTGGCACCATCCTCTACGGCATCGACAAGAACGGCAGCATCAAGAAGCAGATTGTGGAGAACATGAAGCTGCAGAGCGACAAGCTGCTGCCCATCTTCATCATCAGCGACACCTTCAACCGCGTGGTGTTCAAGTCGCAGGGCTACACCATCGGCCTGGGCGAGCAGATGGAGAAGGTAATCCTAAAACTGGAGGAATAATAATAAAAAGGGAAGTTAAAGGGAAGTTAAAGGGAAGTTAAAAGGAAGTTAAAGGGAAGTTAAAGGGAAGTTAAAGGGAAGTTAAAGGGAAGTTAAAGGGAAGTTAAAGGGAAGTTAAAGGGACATTTGTAAGTGTAAGGGGAGGTAAAGCGACATTCGTTCACTTTACCTCCCCTTTTTCTGTCTTTTTGAGAAAAGCAGTCGGGCTGGCATTACATCAGGCCGACACCGATTTTCCAGGCCACATAAGCCTTTTTCTCGGCCGACTCCACCTTGTTGTCCACCCGCATCACCTTTTTGATGAAGCCGTCGATGACAGCAAGGATGGCCATTCGCTCATCGTCGTTGAACCCTGCCACGAGCTGCTTGGTCTCCTCGAGCACCTCGTCGAGGGTATAAGTATGGTTCACGCTGTCGAGCACGGCATTTTTCACCTCATCGTCGACGGAGCCAATCTGCTCGATGCCGGCCAGGAAGCCCTCTACGAAATCGCGTTCGCGGTCGGTATAGTCACCGTCGCAGTGGGCGAAGAAAAGTCCCGTCTTCGCCATCAGTTTTATGGTATCGATAATTCTTTCCATAATAGCATTCAGTTACACAGTTAGACACATTTATTTCATAGAGCCGCCGGCCAGGCCAATGGTTTTGAGCACCCCCTTGGCGATTTCGCCGATGTTGCCCAGATTGAGTCCCTTGCCGAGCAGGATACTGAGGATGCCGCCCAGACCACCCAGCGAGCCGAGGTCGATGCCACCCTGAGGCGCAGCCTCCTCTTCCTCCACCGGCTGAGTGCGGGTGTTTTTCCGTGAAGTTTCCCTCACCGGTTCCTCCTCCACATCCATACCCATTTTGCGGCGCAGGTCCTTGACCACATCGTCGAGTCCGCCACCCTGTGTGGTGTTGTCCACTTGCTGGGTGGTGCGCTGCGGTGCCGAGCCTGAAGCCCCTGCATTCTGGCGTATGTCGCGCAGGATATCGTTCAGGTCATTGTCTTGTGTAGAGCGCCGGGTGGTGGTGGTCGACGTCGTGGTGGTCGACTGCCCGCCCGTCATGTCTTTCAGGATGTCCTCGAGTCCGCCGCCGGAGGTACTTCCCCCTGCATTGCCGAACACGTTGCCGAGTCCGCCTTTAATGATTTCTTCTAAAAAACTTCCCATGGTTTGTATGATTTATCGGTTAGTAGTAACGTCAGGAGAGAGGGAGTCCTACTGCAGGAAGCTGAGTGCGGATCCGATGGCCGTGCAGAACTCCGAGTATTTGGGTATGCGGAAGTGCACCCCGTAGAGCCGCTCGATGAGCGGGAACACCTCGCGCGTCTGCGGCAGGAGCGTAAGGTTGCCGATGAGCACGAAATCTTTCACATCGCTGTTGATGGCGGAGAGCACCGAGGCGCTGCCGATGGCCTGCAGCACCATGTGGATGATGCCCAGTGCGATGTCTTCTCTGGTGGAGTCGGTGTCGGCATTGCCGAAGAGCGATGCCGTGGCATTCATGGGCAGGCCCGGCAGCGGTTTGGCGCTGATGTCGCCGATGAGCAGGTTCACATTGGCCAGGTCGCCGTGCATAGCGAGCGCCGACACCTGCTTGATGTCCGATGTCTGGAGCATGATGCGCGAAAGGCCCTGTAGGGTGCCGCCGCCAATGCTGATACCGCCTATATGGCGAATCTCGTCGCCGTCGCAGAGCACAAGCGAGGTGCCGGTACCCATGCTCACCACGATGATGTGGTCGAGCCCCGACTCAAATTTGGCACCCAGTCCGTCGCAGAGGAACTCATCGGCCTTGGCCGTGGGCAGGCCGTACACCTCTTTGTCGATATAGGCACTTCCCACACCGGTGAGCATCACCTGCTCCACATCGGAGAGTTCCACTTTGTTCTCATACAGATATTTGCCGAAAGCCCCGTAGAGCGAAGTCACCGGGTCGGCCGCCGTGATGCGCATGGGCGACACCACCTTGCCGTCTTTGATACCCACGATTTTGGTCGTGCTGATACCGACGTCGATTCCAATAATGATTCCCATCTTTCAGTATTTGTGATTGATGGGGCGAAGATAGCAAAAAAAACGAAAAAGGAGGGCCGCACAGGCATTAAAAAACGATTTCGTTAAAATTTATTATAAAAAATGTTTGTTTTTTCCACTTGTCGACATATTTAATTATATTTGCAATAAGTAATCTGCGATGAATCTATCATTCACTAATACCATAACATTTATGACCTACAAAATTATCGACATTGAGGGCATAGGCCCCGTTTACGGAGAGAAACTGGTAGCCGCCGGCATCAAGACCGACAAAGACCTGCTTGAGAAATGCGCCAAACCAGCCGGCCGTAAGGCACTGGCCGAGGAGACCGGCATCACCGAGAAACTCATTCTGACCTGGACCAACCACTGCGACCTGATGCGCATCCACGGTGTGGGACCTCAGTTTGCTGAACTGCTGGAGGCTGCCGGTGTAGACACCGTGAAGGAATTCCGCAACCGCAAGCCCGAGAACCTGCAGCCCAAGCTGGTGGAGGTGAACGAGCAGAAGAACCTGGTGAACCGTGTTCCCAGTCTGAAAGAGGTGGTGAAGATGGTGGATCAGGCCAAGGAGCTGCCGCCGATGATGGAATATTGATATTCCTATTCTTACCTATAATGATGAGCCCCAGACTGCGGTCCGGGGCTCATTATATATAATAGATAAACTGCCATCAGGCTCATCCCATTCTGAATTTTGCCGGCGACATGCCGAAATGCGTCCTGACATATTTGCCGAAGAAGGAAGGATTGGGGAATCCGAGCACGTCGCTCACCTGCTTGACGGAGAAGTCGGTAAATTTGAGGTAGTAGCGTATGTCTTCCATCACATGGATACGTATCCAGTCGCTCGCCGTCTTTCCGGTATTCTTCTTGCAGATGGAGGAGAGATACTTGGGTGTGATGCAGAGTTTGTCGGCATAGAACTCCACGGTATGATATTTGACAGACTGGCTGTTGAGCATATCGAAGAACTGCTGAAAAAGATTGTCCGACTGCCGATGTCCCTCACCCGACTCCATCTCGGGCACTCCCTCCAGGAGAAAGCTGCACAAGCCCAGGAAGCCCGCCCTCAGCAGGCTCAGTGTGATATCCCTTTTGAAAGCCATATCTTTCGGTCCGTTGACAAAGGAGCTTATCATCTGATAATAATTGTCGACGAAATCAATCTCCACCGCGTTTAGGTCCACCACATGGCGTTTATGCAGATAGAGGAGCCGTGTCCAGACATTCATTCTCTCCCTGAGCACCGCCTGCAGGAGTCTGGGCGACACCACGATGACCTTCAGTTCGAAATCGGGGCTGATCATGAAATCATCGAGCGAGGTGTTGGGCGGGCAAATAAGGAGCTGATGTTCGGAGAACTCGATAGGACTGCCATTGAGATTGGCCTGCATCCGTCCTTTGGTACAGAAAGCCAGCGTATTCATGTGGAGCCTTGTGTTGTCGGGCTCAGAGAAAAGCCTCACATTATCAATCATCATAAAATCCTCGTCCACATAGTCGACCACCGCATCGGCCTCCACCGGATTGGTCTGTGCTATCTGCTTGAGCAACATCTCCTCATTTTCCATAATCTGACCTATTTTTACTGATTCGTTTGCAAAATTGATAATAAATAATGAAAAAAAGAGCATCGAAGCGACGAAAAAGAAGAATATGCCACAAATTGCGCCATATAGAACTCTAAAAACAGAGAAAAAATCACCACCTTTGCAGTCGATTTGAGAAAAACAGGAAATCTATACTAAATATGAGAAAAAATGTCCACCTGCTGATGCTGCTCCTCATTGCCGTGCTGAGCGGCTGCAAGGAGAAAGAAGCAGAGAGAGAGAAAGCCCCCACCCGCGTGATGACCGAGACCGTGGAAGCCACCGGCATGGCCGGCGGGCAATCGTATGTGGGTGTTGTAGAAGAGAATGAAGGCACCGCGGTGAGTTTCACCGGCATGGGCGCCGTTCGCCGCGTATATGTGGACGAGGGACAGATGGTGCGCCGCGGCCAGTTGATAGCCGAGATGGACGACACCCAGGCCCGCAATGCGCTGAGCGCCGCCGAGGCCCAGATGGCCCACGCCAACGATGCCCTGCAGCGCTACGGCATGCTGCACGACAACGGCTCGCTGCCCGAGAGCCAATGGGTGGAGATACAGAGCAAGGTGGCCCAAGCCAAATCATCTCTCGAGATGGCCCGCAAGAATCTGGCCGACTGCAAGCTGACCGCCCCGGTGAGCGGCATCGTGGGCCGCAAGCAAGTATCGACGGGCGAGACCGCCATGCCCTCGCAGGCCGTGGTCACCCTGCTCGACATCAGCACCGTGAAGGTAAAGGTATCCATTCCCGAGGCCGAGATGAGCCGTCTGAGCAGCCGTACCCCTAGCACCATCAGCGTGGCGGCGGCCAATGCGCAGGTGAGCGGCGGCTATATTGAAAAAGGTGTGCAGGCCGATGCCCTCACCCATACCTACGATGTGCGCATACGCGTGCAGAACAATGCACACCGGCTGCTGCCCGGCATGGTGGCCGATGTGACCTTCCACACGGGAAGCGGCGAGGGCGGCCCCGCCATCACCCTGCCCGTGACGAGTGTGCAGAAGAATGCCGGCGGCACCCTGTTTGTGTGGACGGTGGACCAGGCCCGCACGGCGCACCGCACCCCCGTGGAGACTGGGCGCACCATCGGCAACCGCGTGGTAGTGACCAGCGGTCTGCAGGCCGGCCAACGCGTGGTAGTGGAAGGCTACCAGAAACTGAGTGAGGGAACCCAAGTAGTGTATTGACCGCAACGCCATGGACAAGAAAACCGACTGGATGAGCTGGCCGCTCAACCACTACCCCATCACCCTGCTTATCGTGGTGATGCTGTTTGCCCTGGGCATCTTCGGCATGTACGACATGCCCAAGGACGAGTTTCCGCAATTCACCATCCGCCAGGGCGTGGTGGTGGCCGTCTACCCCGGTGCCACTGCCGAGGAGGTGGAAGCTCAGGTGGCGCGGCCCCTGGAGCGCTACCTGTTCACCTACGGCGAGGTGAACCGCGCCAAGACCACCACGACCGCTCAGAACGGCATGTGCATGGTGATGCTGCGGTTGAACGACGATGTGAACAACAAAGACGAGGTGTGGAGCAAGATAAAGCACGGTCTGGCCCTCTTCAAGCAGAGTCTGCCCAGCGGCGTGCTCGCCCTGGTGGCCAACGACGACTTCGGCAACACCTCGGCCCTGCTCATCGCCATAGAGAGCGAACAGCGCTCCTACCGCGAGCTGCAGCACTACAGCGACCGGTTGGCCGACCTGCTCCGGCGCATTCCCTCGGTGGCCAACGTGCGTCTCTACGGTGAGCAGAAAGAGCAGATAAGCCTGTATGTGGACCGCCACAGGTTGGAAGCCTACGGCATAGGTCAGCAAGCCCTCTTCAGCAAGCTGCAGGAGCAGGGCATGACCATGATGAGCGGTAGTGTGTCGGACGCCGACCAGCAGATACCCATCCATATCGCCCCCACGGAGAACAGCGAGGAAGAGATAGCCAACCAGATTATCTTCAACGACCCCACAACCGGCAAGGTGGTGCGTGTGCGCGACATAGCCCACGTGGTGCGTGAGTACGACGCCTCGGAGAGCTACATAGAGCAAGACGGGCACCCCTGTGTGCTGCTCTCGCTCGAGATGACCCCCGGCAACAACATAGTGCAATACGGCCGCAAGGTGGACAAGGTGCTCGATGATGCCCGCGCCCACGAACTGCCCGACGACGTGACCCTGACCCGCATAGCCGACCAGCCCAAAGTGGTAGGCACGAGCGTGAGTTCCTTCCTGCGCGACCTGCTCATCTCGATGGCCATCATCATCCTGGTCATGATGGTGCTGTTCCCCCTGCGCTCGGCCATTGTGGCCGCCCTCACCATTCCGCTGAGCACCTTCATCTCAGTGGCCTTCATGTACGCGGCCGGTATCGAGCTCAACATCGTGACGCTGGCCGCCCTCATTGTGGTGCTCGGCATGGTGGTGGACAACTCGATAGTGGTGATAGACGGCTATCTGGAATACCTCGACAAAGGCTATGCCCCCAAAGAGGCCGCCATCACCTCGTCGAAACAGTATTTCATGCCCATGATGCTCGCCACGCTGTGCATCTGTGTCATCTTCTTCCCCCTGCTCATCACGATGAAGGGTTCGTTCAACGATGCCATGCACGATTTCCCCTGGACCATCACCATCAACCTGCTTGTGTCGCTCTTCCTGGCCGTCACGGTGATACCCTTCCTCGAGGTGCTCATCATCAAGCCCCAGACCCCTGAGGAACGTGAGCGTCGGAAGAAGCGTCGCGCCCTGACCGATGTGGTACAAGACCTTTACAACCACGTGCTGGCCTTCACCTTCCGCCACCCCTGGCTCACCATCGGCGGCGGCATCGGCGTGGTGCTGCTCAGCTGCCTGCTGGTGCCCACGCTGAAGGTACGCCTCTTCCCCTATGCCGACCGCGACCAGTTGGCCGTGGAGATATTCCTGCCCGAGGGCAAAGGACTGAAAGAGACCCGGCAGATAGCCGACACGCTGCGCGAGGTGATGCAGCGCGACAGCCGCGTGAAGTGCGTGACCAGTTTCATTGGCTGCGCCTCGCCCCGTTTCATGACCTGCTACGCCCCGCAGATGGCCGGCAAGAACTACGCCCAGTTTATCGTGAACACCACCTCGCAGGATGCCACGCTCGAAGTGCTGGCCGACTACCAGTCCCAATGGAGTGAGCGCTACCCCAACGCCTACATCCGCTTCAAGCGGCTCGACTTTCTGGAAGTGCCCGAACTGGAATACCGCTTCTACGGCGAGGACATCGACTCGCTGCACGCCGTGGCCGAAGAACTGATGGCCGAGATGCGCAAGATGCCCGAACTGGAATGGGTACACACCGACTATCTGCAGCCTTTCCCCCTAATCAATGTGGAGCTCGACCCTGTGGCCTCCGCCCAACTGGGCATCAGCCGCACCACGGCCGCCCTGGCGCTGAGCGCCACGAGCAGCGACCTACGTGTGGGCCAGGTGTGGGAAGGCGACTATGAGGTGCCCATCGTGGTGAAAGACGATACCGACATGACCTACTCGGACGTGGAAGACCTGGGCATCACCTCGCCCATGACGATGCTCTCCTCAACCCTCTCCGCCGGTCTGGGCGGCAACTACTCCTCATCGAGCAGTGTGCCGCTGCGGCAGATAGCCAAGGTGGAGCCCCGTTGGAGCGAGAGCCGCATTCTGCACCGCGGCGGCGAGCGCTGCCTCACGGTGACAGCCCAGTTTGCCCAGGGTGTCTACGCCGCTCCCATCGAGAGCAAGGTGGCCCAAATCATGAAGCACGACATCCGTCTGCCGCAAGGAGTGCGTTCCGAGGTGGGCGGCGAGATAGAATACGACGGCGAGTCGCTGCCCCAGATTATGGGTGGTGTGGCCATCGCCATCGTCATCATCTTCTTTTTCCTGCTCTTCAACTTCAAGAAATACGGCATCACCACCGTGTGCATCTCCGCGCTCGGTCTGATGCTCCCCGGTGCCCTGCTCGGCCTGGCCCTGATGAACCGCACGCTGGGTCTCACCTCGGTGATGGGACTTATCACGCTGATGGGTATGATTATGCGCAACGAGATACTCATCTTCGAGCACGCCAACGACCTGATGCACAAGTTTGTGGCCGCACATCCCCGTCCCGCCACGGTGACCGACGAGCAGCGGCGCGACTACCGCCGCGCCTACAACGAAGCTGTGAAGCAAGCCGCCATGGACGCCGGCAGCCGCCGCATGGTGCCCATCTTCCTGACCACGGCCACCACCGCTGTGGGTGTGGTGCCGATGATTATCGCCCAGTCGTCGTTCTGGATGCCCGTGGGCGTGACCATCTTCGCCGGCGGCATCGGTTCGCTCATCATGGTCGTGACCATGCTGCCCGTGGTATACTGGAAGGTGAATCTGAAATAAAAAAGCAGACAACATGAACAAAAAATATCTATACACCACCCTACTGGCACTGACGCTCACCGTCACCCCTGCCTGTGGCCAGACAGTGCCCGCATTCACCCTCGCCCAGCTCACCGACTCGGCGCTGCAGAACAATGCCCGCATGAGCAAGGCCCGCCAAGACATAGAGGCCGCCGGCGAGCAGCGCAAGGAAGCCTACACCCACTACTTTCCCAACGTGAGTGGCACCGGATTCTGGTTCACCACCAACCACGGCATGGCCAAGATGGACATCAACCCCGGCGACATGATAGACCCCGCCCTGGGGCAAGCCCTGGCCCAGTCGTTTCCGCCCGAAGCGCTGGCGGCCCTGGCCAACCCCACCAGTATGACGATGATGAAAAACGGTGTGATGGCCGGTGTGAGCGCCGTGCAGCCCGTCTTTGCCGGCGGGCAGATAGTGAACGGCAACAAGCTGGCCCGTCTGGGCGAGGAAGTGAGCCAGCTGCAGCTGCAGCTCACCGAAGACGAGGTAGAGAAGAACGCCGCCCAATACTTCTGGCAGATTGTGTCGCTACAGGAGAAGATGCGCACCCTGCAATCGGTAGAAGCCCTGCTGGCCGACATCCACAAAGACGTGAGCGTGGCCTTGAAGGCCGGCGTCATCCTGCGCAACGACCTGCTGCAGGTGGAGCTTCGCCAGAACGACATAGAAAGTCAGAAACTGAAGCTGCAGAACGGTCTGTCGCTGGTGCGCATGCTGCTGGCCCAGTATTGCGGTCTGCGCGACACCACCTTCACCCTGGCCTACGACCCTGTCCTCACCACCCCCGCCCTGGTGCGGCAAGACCATGAGCAGGCCCTGAGGGGCACCGCCACCTACCAGTTGCTCAACAAGCAGGTAGAAGCCGCCGACCTGCAGCGCAAGATGGCCATCGGCGAACAGATGCCCAGCGTGGCGGTAGGAGCCGGCTACAACTTCCACAACATGCTGGAGCGCGACCACAGTTTCGCCATGGTGTTCGCCACCGTGAGCGTGCCCCTCTCAGGCTGGTGGGGCGGCAGCCATGCCATCAAGCGGAAGAAGATAGCGCAGCAGCAAGCCGTGGAGCAGCTCACCGACAACTCCGAGCTGCTGAAGATAGGCATGCAGAAAGCCTGGAACGATGTGCAGGAAGCCTACCTGCAGACCGACCTGGCCCGCAAGGGCGTGGAACAGGCCAAGGAGAACCTGCGGCTGAACCGCGACTACTACCGCGCCGGCACCGCCACCATGAGCACCCTGCTCGAAGCACAACTGCTCTACCAGCAGACCCTCGACAAGCAGACCGACGCCTACTGCGACTACCAGAACAAAGTGCTGGCCTACCGTCAGGCAGTGGGGATGTAGGAAGGGTCGATTCCTTTGCTATCCCCCTGAAGATTTCTGCTTGATGATGCGGGTTTCGAGAAACGCCTGAAAAGTCTGTTGATAGCCGTCGGGGATATGGATGATTTCCTTACCAATGTAAACGCAGTCGTTTCGGTCTACCTTCTGAATTTTATCAACAGCGATGATGTAAGACCGGTGTATACGTAAGAAACGGTCTTTGGGCAACATATCCTCAACGGCTTTCATTGTAAGATGGGTGACAAGAGGCTTGGCCATATTGTCGAGATAGAACAGCACATAATCCTTCATGCCGCTGACATAGACAATCTGCTCTATCGCCACGTTTCTCCACTCGCTGTCTACCCGGATGAAGACGGTGCTGGGCTGTTGAGGCGGCGTGGGCGGCGACGGCATAACCACGTTTCGTGCCTTTTCGACAGCGGCGAGGAACTTGTTGTACCGTATAGGTTTCAAGAGGAAGTCGAGAGCATTCACCTCATAACTCTCGAAAGCATACTCCTTGAAGGCAGTGGTAAAGACGACGCGTGTCTTTTCGGGCAGGCAATGCGCCAGTTCCATCCCGTCGATGTTGGGCATCTGGATGTCAAGGAACAACAGGTCAGGCTTGAGCGCTTTGATGGCGTTGACAGCCTTGATAGAGTCAGTAAACGAAGCCAGCAGTTCCAATTCAGGTGTTTTCTTCACGTAAGACTCCAAGAGCCTAACGGCCAGAGGCTCGTCATCGACGATGATACAGGAGAGAAGCATATTGTTTTTAGAGTTATGGTATACAGAATCCTTTATATCCCGACGGGCAGAGATCAGTCTGTTTGGAGGGTGATGCTGACGTGGTAGATGTTGTTCTCCAGCGTCTGCTCCCATCGGTAGTGTCCGTGATAGAGCAGTTCCAGACGCCTACGGGTATTCTCCAGACCGATGCCGGAACCGCTACGGTCTTTGGTGGGTTTGGGATTGTTGGTGTTGTCGCAGGTGAAAATGAGCTTGCCTTCCGTCTGGATCAATTTAATGTTTATATGAGCGGGGGCATTGCTGTCCATGCCATGTTTGAAGGCATTCTCAATAAGAGAGATAAAGAGCAGCGGTGCTATTTCTTCCTTGGGAGAGAGTACATTGAATTCCATTCCAACCACTGTCATTTCGTTGCAGCGAAGTTTCATCAGTTCAATGTAGTTGCGCATGAACTCCACCTCATCCTCCAGAGGCACTTTCGGTTTGTTGGTCTCATACATTGCATAGCGCAGCAAGTCGCTCAACTGCATGATGGCCTCCTGTGTCTCATCGCCGTCTATCTGTGCAAGACTGGAGATATTGTTGAGGGTATTGAAGAGGAAATGAGGATTGATTTGGTTTTTCAGCCATGCGAGTTCCGCCTCCACCTCTCTCTGTCTTTTTTCTCCCTGCCGCATCATATAACGGATGCTCAAGGCGATGCCTACAGCCATTAAATTGACGAGCACGGCAATAATGACAAATGAGGAAAAGCCGGCACGATAGATGTCGGGAAGAGCATTGATGTTTACGTATAATAAGATGTGGAAGTTGCAAGCCCCGATGAGGAAGGCGTTGACAAGGGCGAACAGCCAAAAACGGTGTCGGAACCATAACAACGGCACACAAAGATAGAAGTTTAATAGGTACATAACAAGAGCAGGTGCGAGCCAATAGGCGGATATCTTAAGCGAATCCCATACCACACCTGCGTTGTTGCTCGTAATGAAACTTATCAATCCCGGCGACAACAGCACGAGCGACAACAATAATAATTGTGCCAAGAACAGCCAGATGTCTTTTTTCTGAATTATCCTCATCGCCCTCAAAGTTAAGCTAAAATTATGAAACGACAAAATCTCTTCCGCATAATCTCCATGCGGAAGAGATAATCCGTACTTCATTTACAAAAATACTTCTCTTTATTTGCTGGCAGAAAGTTGCTCTTTGATGCGGTCGGCCGTATTCTTCACCGTCAAGTCGAGCATCTTCACATACTTGTCGTACTGCTTCACATCGAGAATCTTTTTTATCGTAGCCTTATGGCGAGCTTGTATTTTCTCCCATGCCTCACCACCTTTCGAGACATCGTCCAACTGATAGTAAGCCTCCATTGAACTATTGAATTGTTCCATAGCAGTCTTCATAGGTTCAACCTGGTCTATTCTCAACTCCAGGAAGTTGCTTATCCGGTCGAACGATGCCGAAGTCATATTGTCACTCTGAGCATTCACACTCATTGTCATCATCACCATTGCTATAAGCGCAATCATCATCTTTTTCATATTCTTTGTGTATTTATTTGTTTATGATTTGATTTTTATTAGACATTGTAAAGATAGGGGGTGCGGAATCTTTAATGGGCTGTTTCTTGGTAGAGAGCCACATGCTTGTCCGTTGCCACGGTCAGCATATCCACATATACAGCATATTGTTTTTTTGTCAGAAAGGTTTTCATATTTTCCAAATGCTGTGCATTGAATCTTTCGACGGTCTCCTTCTTCCTCTCATCAACCTTCAGCCGATTTGCATAGTCTATCGATACGCAGTACTTTGAAAAAGCTTTTTCAGCGAGTCTTTTTTGGCGTGCAGAGAGGTTAAGTGTTTCGCACATTTTCTCGAATGTGATGGGATAGTTAATATCGAGGTGAATGGTTTGTGCAGACAAAGAAGTTGTCAACAACAGTGTGAAAATGGCTAAAAGTAATTTTTTCATATTGTCTTGAATTTTAAATGTTTGACTTTTGTTTCTGAATTACGATGCAAAAGTAATGACCCGGTCTACCTTTTTCCAAATCACCTTCGACGTTTGCCCCAATGCTTTTCGACAAATAACCTTCTCACACAAGAAAATGGAGCCATGAGGGAGTGCGCAACTGTCACAACGGCAGAATCATGTCAAGCAGAAACCATACCATTGCAAAGACAGTTTTTTTTGATAAATAAGGGTAAAATGAAAAAAAACATGTAACTTTGCAAGTTAACGCTAACCCTAAGGCAGAAAAGCATAAACAAACAAAACATAAGCCCTATGAAACACCTCCACTACCTACTGGCGCTTGCTACAGCCCTTCTGCTGCACACAGCCGCCCAAGCCAAGAGCGACCTTGTGCCCATACCCGACCAAGTGACCTGGCAAGACGGCACCTATTCCCTGTCAGCCACCCCGAGCATCAGCTATGCGAAAGCCGACCTGAAAGAGGCCGCCCAATACCTGAGCAGCAGTCTGGAACGACTGCAAGGCAAGAAATCCACCACCCAGCAAGGCAAGGGCGGCGACATACGCCTCTCGCTGGGCTATAAGGGAGCCCCGGGCAGCTACCGGCTCACCATCGACGGCAGCGGCGTACAGATAGACGGCCGCGACTATGCCGGTGTGGTGAACGGCATCGCCACGCTGCGCCAAATGGTCGCCGAGCCCCAGCTGCAGTACGTACGGATTACCGACAGTCCACGGTTCAGCTGGCGCGGTTTCCACCTCGACTGCTCCCGCCATTTCTTCACCAAGGCTGAAGTGAAAGAGGTCATCGACCTGATGGCCATGTACAAGCTGAACCGTTTCCACTGGCATCTGACCGACGACCAAGGCTGGCGCATAGAAATAAAGAAATACCCGCTGCTGACGGAGAAAGGCGCCTGGCGCCACTACAACAACCAAGACTCCGTGTGCATGCGTCTGGCCGTGACCGAGGACAGCCCCATACGTCTGCTGCCCGCCAAGAACCTGCGGGTGAACGGCACCGACACCGTGTACGGCGGTTACTACACCCAGGACGACATCCGCGAGATTGTGGCCTACGCCCGCCAGCGCGGTGTGGAAACCGTGCCCGAGATAGACATGCCCGGCCACTTCCTGAGCGCTGTGGCCAACTATCCCGGTCTGTCGTGTTTCGACGAGGTGGGCTGGGGAGCCGTTTTCTCCTCCCCCCTCTGCCCCGGCAAGGACAAGGCCCTACAGTTCTGCCGCGACATCTGGGACGAGGTGATAGCCCTCTTCCCTTTCAACTATGTACACATAGGTGGTGACGAAGTGGAGAAAATAAACTGGAAGAAATGTCCCGACTGCCAGCGCCGCATCCAGGAAAAGAAACTGAAAGACGAGGAGCAGCTCCAATCGTGGTTCATCCATGAGATGGAAGCCTACATCAACAAGAAAGGCCGCAAGATGCTGGGCTGGGACGAGATTATAGAGGGAGGTCTCTCGAAGACCGCCACGCTGACCTGGTGGCGCACCTGGGCCCCCAACGCCATCGGCGATGCCACCGCCCAGGGCAACGACGTGATTTACTGTCCCATCTCGCCCTTCTATTTCTCGGCCGGCGAGGAGAAGACCAGTCTGCAGAGTGTGTACGAGTATGAGCTGATGCCCTCCACCCTCAGCGCCGCCCAGAAGAAGCACATTCTCGGTGTACAGGGCCAGGCATGGAGCGAATGGATTCCCACCCGCGAGCGATTGCTGTACACCTACTTCCCCCGCGCCTTGGCACTGGCCGAGCTGGCCTGGAGCAAGCCAGAGCGGAAAGACTACGCCGACTTCTACAACCGGCTTACCAGCCACTTCCGTCTGCTGAACCGCCTCGGTGTGCCCTACCGCACCCCCAGTTTGGACGGTTTCTACGGTGTGAACGCCTTCACCCACAAAGGCACCCTCACGGTGACGAGCAAAGACCCGATGGTACAGGTGCGCTACACCACCGACGGCAGTTTCCCCACCAAGGAATCGCCCCGCTATGAAGGTCCCATCACAGTAGACGAGACCACCCACTTCATGCTGCGCACCTTCACCCCCGACGGCCAGCCCGGCGAGACAGTGAAAGCCGAGATGGTGAAGCAAGGCCTGTTGGAGCCTGTTGCAGTATCCTCCGAGACAGAGCCCGGACTCATCGCCGCCTGGCACGAATTCCCCGGTGTGAAATGCGCCCTGATAGACAAGGCACCGGTTAACGGCACCTACTGCATCGACGAGGTGGGCATACCCGACGGTGTGAAGGGCAACATCGGCCTCATCATCACCGGCTACATCGACATACCCGCCGACGGCATCTACACCTTCGCCCTGATGAGCGACGACGGCAGTTGGCTGAAGGTAGACGGCAACATGGTGGTGGACAACGACCGCGAACAGTCGCCCCATGAGGAGGTGTGCCAGCAAGCCCTGCGCCGGGGCCTGCACCGTGTGGAGGTGCGCTACTTCGACCACAACGGCGGCATGCTGCGCCTCAAGGTGACCGACGCACAAGGCAAAGCCGTGAAGGCCTGGCTGCGAGACAAGTAAAAAAAGGACACCCTGACCTATCAGAGAAACAGAAAAACCGTAGATTTGTGAAATGCCGCGCAACAGCGCGGCCACCACAGCATGGCAGACGACTGGGACGACAACAACACCTATACCGACCTTCCGCTCAACTATGAAGAGCTGGAAGAGATGGAGAACGAGTGGGCCGACCGCTATCAAGAAGGCGGCGACCACTACTGGGACGTTGTGGCTCCTGTAAGCACCGGTCCTCAGGACCGCGTCGGGTCCGGCTACCGTCTGGACAGTGTGATAGATGCCCCGCAGCGCATCCGCCAACTTTACGAGATGTGCCAGCACGACCGGTGGCAGACCGACCGCGCCAAATGTTTCTACCGTCAGGCACAGGCCATGGCCGACTATACGGACGACTGTCCGGAGATAGCCAATTTCAACACATTCCGGCCCACCTTCGCCGACATGAGCATTCTGCAGATGCGCAGCTACTTCACCCTGCGCACCCTGCTGCGGCAAGGACGACACCCCGAAGCAGCCCTCTCCTACCTGCAGGTGTACACCTACGAGACCCTGATGCTCATCGGGGTTGAGAGCCCGGAGGAGGGGCTGGCCATTCTCTCCGACCTCAAAGAGCACTACGGCCGTCTCTACCAGCAGTTGGGAGAAAGCTTAAGCCGCTGGATAAAAGACTTCGTGGTGTACTATGGCATGGAAGACCAGAAAGAGCGGTGCTTCGCCCTTGAGATAGCCAGCGACAAGACCGCGATGGCCCTGGCCAACTACACCAAGCTCAGCGACGATACCTTCTTCATCATCATGGAGCCGTTGCAGAAATACAAGATCAAGGAAGCCGCCCTCTACAAAAAACATCCCGCCGACACCCGCATCGTGGCAGGAAGGACCCTTAAGGCGGCCGCCACGGCCATGGAACGGCAATACCAATGCCCCTTCGACCAACTGTGCCTCGGTGTGCGCCGCAAGCGCTACTACACGATGTTTGACAATGCGGTATTTCATGCCGGAGAGAAAAAAGGCGATGAAGTGTTTGAGGTCAGCCCCCGCCGGAAGTACGTACACAAAAACGGACTATGGATAGTCGACGTCTTCGCAGAGGATTACCACTCAAGGGTGCGGGAGACGATAAGCGAGGTGCTGCACGAAACCGACCGACAGCTGCGCGATGCCCTTGGTGTGAAAATCAAAATAAAGTCGCGGCTTGGGGACCGCCATCTACAAGAAACCATAGAACAGGTGGTGAGCGACTACATGAAAGAGAAAGCCGAGGCCGCCCGCCCCAAGATAGAGGTTGACTTCAGCAAACTGGCCCGCATCCGCGCCGATGCCGACGTGGTGCGCGACGCTCTCCTTGCCGATGAGGAAAAGAGGGAAGTGGAGACCGCAGAGGAAACTGCGACTATCAACGATGTGGAGGACAAGGAGGAAGTGAAGAAGTCCCAAGACCCTCAGAAATCAGAGGCCGAGCCTTCTGCACCCAGCTTCTTCACCGCCGAGGAAGCACATTTCCTGCAGCTGCTGATGAGCGGAGCCGACTGGAGCGCCTATCTGCGGTCCATCCATGTGCCCGCCGGTGTGATGACCGAGAACATCAACGGAAAGATGATGGACGAGCTCGGCGACATCGTGCTCGACGACGACGGCAGCGGCCCAGCAATCATAGACGACTATCTCGACGATGTAAAAGCCAAAATGGCGTGAAGCCAACAACACGGACAATGACATGAACACAGACAACCCTACAACCCCAACCAAGATACCCCGACGCATCGCCCAGACCGTGATCAACTCGCTCAAGGGCGGTGTGGTGCCCCGCATCGGTCTGCCCTACATCACCGTGGGCCGCCGACAGGAGATAGAAGCCTTGCTGCGCGATGTGGAAATCGTGAGCGAGGGCGGCGCCACCTTCCGGTTCATCGTAGGCAAATACGGCAGCGGCAAATCGTTTCTGCTGCAGACCGTGCGCAACTATGTGATGGACCGCAACTTCGTGGTGGTGGACGCCGACCTCTCGCCCGAACGGCGCCTTCACGGCAACCAGAACCAAGGTCTGGCCACCTACCGCGAACTAATCAAGAACCTGAGCGTGAAAGCCCGCCCCGAGGGCGGCGCCCTCTCTCTGGTGCTGGACCGCTGGATAAGCACCCTGCAGACCGACACCGCCCTGGAGACCGGTCTGGATGCCGATGCCCCCGGCTTTGCCGACAAGGTGGAAGCCCGGATCATGGAGGTGATACGCTCCATGCACGAACTGGTGCACGGTTTCGACTTTGCCCGCCTGCTCACCCTCTACTACCGCGCTTTTACTACCGGCGACGAGGAACTGAAAGGCAAGGTGCTGAAATGGTTTCGCGGTGAGTACGGCACCAAGACCGAGGCCCGCCAGGAACTCGGAGTGAGCGTGGCCATCACCGACGCCGACTGGTACGACTATCTGAAGCTGATGGCCTACTTCTTCCGCCAGGCCGGCTATCAGGGACTGATCCTCTTCATCGACGAACTGGTGAACATCTACAAGATACCCAACAGCATCTCGCGGCAGTACAACTACGAGCGCATTTTAGCCATGTACAATGACGCCCTTCAGGGCAAAGCCCAATACATAGGCACCATCATGAGCGGCACCCCGCAGTGTATAGAAGACCGCCACCGCGGCGTGTACAGCTACGAGGCCCTGCGCTCACGCCTGCAAGAAGGGAAATTTGCACAGCAAGGCGCACAGGACCTGCTGGCCCCGGTGATACGGCTGCAGCCGCTCACGAGCGAGGAGATGCTCGTGCTGACGGAGAAGCTGGCCACCATGCACGCCGACCTGTACCGCTACGCCCGCACGCTCGACGAGCAGCACCTGGCCGACTTCATCAAGATAGAATACGGGCGCATCGGCGCCGACACCCACATCACCCCACGCGAGGTGATACGCGACTTCATCGAGCTGCTTGACATTCTGTACCAGCATCCCGAGACCGACCTCCGGAGTCTGCTGCAGGCCGGCGGTTTCAACTTTGCCAAGCCTGCCGAGGAAGAAGGCAAGGAGATAGACAGCCGTTTTGCCGAATTCACCCTCTGACGTCATGGGCCAACACATCTTCGACCGGTTCTCCCCCACCATCCAGCAGTATGTATATCAGAGCGGCTGGACGCAGTTGCGCGCCATCCAGGCGGCGGCCGCCGATGCCATTTTCCATACCGACAGCCATGTGCTGCTCTCCGCCTCGACCGCCTCCGGCAAGACCGAGGCCGCCTTCTTCCCCATCATCACGCTGATGCAGGAAGACCCGCCCCGCTCCATCGGGTGCCTGTACATTGCCCCTCTGAAAGCCCTCATCAACGACCAGTTTGTGCGGCTCAACGACATCTGCGCCGAGAGCGGCATACCCGTGTGGCACTGGCACGGCGACGTGTCGCAGACCCACAAGCAGAAGCTCATGAAGCGCCCCTCCGGCATCCTGCAGATTACGCCAGAGAGCCTTGAGGCCATGCTGCTGCACCGCCACGGCCAGATACCCCATCTCTTCGGTGACCTGCGCTTTGTGGTAATCGACGAGATACACTCCTTTCTGCGCGGCGACCGCGGCGGGCAGACCCTCTGCCTGATAGAGCGCCTCTGCCGCATGGCCGGTGTCCAGCCGCGGCGCATAGGCCTCTCCGCCACCATCGGCGACACGCAGATGGTGGGCCGTTTTCTCAGCGCCAACACCGGACGGAGCACCGTGATACCCCGCATACAGAGCACCGGCACCCGCTGGCGCATCTCCATGCAGCACTTCTTCAACAACGGTCCGCAGGCCGACGAACTGCTCCCCGACGGTTCCGCATCGCCCGTACCAGGCACCCCTTCCCCCGCAGCCACCGAGGCGGCCACCGACACAGCCCCAGCGGCCGCCGCCCCCGGTCTGGGCTACATCTTCGAACACACCCGCGGTCATAAATGCCTCGTTTTCTCCAACTCGCGCGAAGAGTGCGAGGCGGTGACCTCCACGCTGCGCCAGTACTGCGAATCGCAGCATGAGCCCGACCGCTTTCTGATACACCACGGCAATCTCTCTGTAAGCTACCGCCTCACGGCCGAAGACGTGATGCGCCAGGACGACAGTCTGGTGACCATCTGCACCACCTCGACCCTGGAGCTGGGCATCGACATCGGCCGGTTGGAGCGCGCCTTCCAGATAGATGCCCCCTTCACCGTATCGTCGTTCCTGCAGCGCATGGGCCGTACGGGCCGCCGGGGCGCCCCCTCGGAGATGTGGTTCGTGATACGCGAAGACCCCGCCGAGGCCCGTGCCCTGCTACCCGAAACCATACCCTGGAAACTACTCCAGGGCATCGCCCTGATACAACTCTACATCGAGGAGAAATGGGTGGAGCCGCCCCGTGCCGGCCGTCTGCCCTACAGTCTGCTCTACCACCAGACCATGGCCACCCTGGCCTCGGGCGGCGAAATGACCCCTGCCGAACTGGCTTCGCGCATACTGACCCTGAGCTATTTCGAGCACGTGACACAAGACGACTTCCGCCTGCTGCTGCGCCACCTGCTGCAGATAGACCATGTGCAGCTGACCGAGCGCGGCGGTCTGATAGTAGGGTTGGCCGGCGAGCGCGTGGTAAACAACTTCAAGTTCTACGCCGTGTTTCAGGAGAACGAAGAATACAGTGTGCGGTGTGAGTCGGAAGAGCTGGGCACCATCGTGAAACCGCCTCCCGTGCGCGACAAGATAGCCATAGCCGGCCGCGTGTGGGTGGTGGAAGAGGTGGACCGCAACCGCCATGTGGTATACTGCCACCCCGTGAAGGGCATCGTGCCCGCCTACTTCGGCGAGGAACCTGGCGACCTGCACACCAAGATACTGGAGCGCATGCGCCTGCTGCTGGGTCAGACCGACACCTACCCCTATCTGCTGAGCCATGCCGCCGCCCGCCTGTCGCAGGCCCGCAATGCCGCCGTGCAGTCGGGTATCGGCCGGGAGTGGCTGCTGCCCCTGGGCGGTAAGATGTTCTGCCTGGTGCCATGGCTGGGCAGCTACGCTTTCCTCGCCCTGGAGCGATTCTTGCGCATCCACTGCGGACCGCGCCTCAACCTGAAAGGATTCGACTCGAAGCGCCCCTACTACATGCAGTTCACCATGGACGCCACCCCCGATGAGTTTTTCGAGATACTGGGCGATGCGATAGCCCAGCCCATCGACCCCATGACCCTGCTCTACCCCGAGGAAGCCCCTCTCTTCGACAAATACGACGACATCCTGCCCGTGGAGCTCACCCGGAGAGGATTCGCCCACGGTGTGCTCGATGTGGAAGGCATGGTGCGCCGTGTGAAGGAGATGGTGAAGACACCCCATCCACGCTCTTAGCGGAAGAACAGCTACAAAACAAATCAGACATGAAAAAAACAAGCCTCATCCTTGTGCTCCTCGCCGTGCTGGCAGCGGCACAAGCCGGTCCCTTCACCCTGAAACACGGTCGCACGGTACAGGTAGCGTGCGACACCACAGGTGCTGCCCCCATCGTAAAAACCGCGCTCAAACTGTTGGAAAGCGACCTGCGGCAAGTGCTCGACGCCCCCCTGCGCATCGGGTGCAAAGGGCGCATCATCGTAAGCGAAGACGCCGCTGCCCTGCAGCACCGTAAAGAAGCCTTCCGGCTCAGTGTGACGAACGGCAGGCTACACATCACCGGCAGCGACAGCCACGGCGTGGCCTACGGACTGCTCGAGGTGTCGCGTCTGCTGGGTGTATCGCCCTGGGCATGGTGGGCCGATGCGACACCTCACCCCCTGCAGCGGTTCACCCTGCCCGCCGACTACCGGCAGGAAGAGCATCCCAGTGTGGAGTACCGCGGCATCTTCATCAACGACGAAGACTGGGGCATGATGCCTTGGGCCAGCCAGACCTACGAGCCGGGACTGAAAGGACGCATCGGTCCCAAGACCCACGAACGCATCTTCGAACTGCTGCTGCGCCTGCGCGCCAACACCTTCTGGCCCGCCATGCACGAGTGTACGGAGCCCTTCTTCCTCGTAGCCGGCAACCGTGAGACCGCCGCCCGCTACGGCATCTACATAGGCGGCTCGCACTGCGAGCCCATGGCATCGAGCACGGCCGGCGAGTGGCCCCGCCGCGGCACCGGCGACTACGACTATGTGAACAACAGCGCCGAGGTGCGCCGATTCTGGGAGAGCCGTCTGCGCGAAGTGGCCCGCCAACCCATTCTCTACACCATCGGCATGCGCGGTGTGCATGACGGCGCCATGCAAGGCGCCAAAACCATCGAGGAGCAGAAAAGCGTGCTGGAACGCGTCATCGCCGACCAGCGCCAGTTGCTACGCCAATATGTGAACAATGATGTGGAGCAAGTACCACAGGTGTTCATCCCCTACAAGGAAGTGCAGGACGTGTATGACGCCGGCCTTCAAGTGCCCGACGACGTGTGCCTGATGTGGTGCGACGACAACTATGGCTACATACGCCACTTTCCCACCGCAGCCGAGCGGCAGCGTCGCGGCGGCAACGGTATCTACTATCATGTGAGCTACTGGGGCCGGCCGCACGACTACCTGTGGCTGGGCACCTTCTCTCCCCAACTGCTCTTCCACCAGATGACCACCGCCTACGACCGCGGCATCCAAAAGATATGGATACTGAACGTGGGCGACATCAAACCCGGTGAATACCAGACGGAACTTTTCCTCGACATGGCCTGGGACATGGAGAAGGTGCGGGCAAAAGGCCCCGGCGCCCATCTCCGCCATTTTCTGGAACGCGAGTTCGGCGCAACCTGTGCCGAGCGGCTGTATCCCGTACTGGAAGAGCACTACCGCCAGGCTTTCGTGCGGAAGCCCGAGTTCATGGGCGGCACCCGCACCGAAGAGCGCGACCGCTCCTACTGGAGCACCCTGCGCGACCTGCCCTGGAGCCTTGCTTACATCGATGAGCGGTTGAAGACCTACCAGCAGTTGGAAGATGCGGTGGAAGCTGCCGCCGCCCTCGTGCCGGCCGACCGGCAGGATGCCTATTTCGAACTGGTACAATACCCCGTGCAAGGCGCTGCCGAGATGAACAAGAAACTGCTCATGGCCCAGAAAGCCCGCCACGGCCTTTGCGGTTGGGAGGCCAGTGACGCCGCTTACGACAGCATCAGCGTGCTGACCCGCCGCTACAACCAACTGCAGCAAGGCAAATGGAACCGCATGATGGACATGCAGCCCCGCCGGTTGGCCGTCTTCGGGCGCGTGCCCCACGACACCACCGGCATTGCCCCGCTGACCACCGAAGCGCCCCTGCTGGTGATGGGAGGCAGCGACGGCGAGGGCAACGGCTGCACCCCCTGCCACGCCCTGGGCCACAGCGGGAAGGCCGTGGAGCTGCTGCAAGGCGCCACCTTGACCTACCCCCTCAGCGATGACATTTTAGGAGCAGCGAAAAGCGACTCACTGACCATCGAGATACGCCTGCTGCCCAATCATGCCATCGAAGGCAAACAGCTGCGCATAGAAGTGACACTCGACGGACAGCCCTCGAAGGCGGTGAATTATGAAACCTACGGCCGCAGTGAGGAATGGAAACAAAATGTGCTGCGCAACCAAGCCCTGCGGCGCATCACACTCCCCCTGGGCCAGGGCCGGGAGCACCACATCGGCGTGAAAGCCTTAGACCCCGGCGTGGTAGTGGACCAAGTGGCGGTATATCCCTGACAGAAAGCAAGAAAGGCAGCCTCTCGGCTGCCTTTCCTTTACCATAATTTAACCTAATAACAAACTAATTCCTATATTGCGGGTTCTGATAATCGATTTTATCCTGGTCGGACATCATCAAGCCGTCAATCTGTCCCTGCGGGATAGGACGGAGGTAGAAGCCAGCGGTGATAGTGCGTTTGAAGCTCTCCAGATCCTTATCAGTATAGCCGCTGCCGGCAATGCGGTAGTTGGTGGCCCGCTCTGCCCACTTCTGCGTACGGACGAGGTCGAACCAGCGGTAGCCCTCACCCCAGAACTCACGGCTGCGCTCATCGAGGATATAGTCGATAGTGATAGTGGCCGGTGTGGCAGCCACCATCTCAGCACTGTGGTCGACGGAAACAGCCACATTGTCGTTCTGCGAGAAAGTCTGCTTGCCTGCACGTGCGCGGAGCACATTCACCAGGTTGCGTGCATCGTCGTTCTTGTTCAGTTTCACAGCCGCCTCGGCAGCGATGAGATAGAGTTCGGAGAACTTGGCAATGTTCCAGGGACGCGGGCTTCCGCCGTTGACCTTTGAGCCGAGACCACCATTGTTGTCAGTGCGGTAGATACCGAGTTTCCAGTTGATGGGATACTTCTTACGGCTGATGTGGTTGACAGCCACTACGAAGTCGGGACGTCCGGGCATCTCGCCGAATCCCAGTTTGCCGTCGGCGCCGGTATAGTTGATTTTGCTGTCCTCGCTCTCGGGCACCCAGCTGAAGTAGACCTCATCCGGTCCCACCTGCATGCCGTTGGCACCAATCACATAAGGCTCCGTATTGCCGGCCCTGTGCCAGTTGGTGTGATAGCGCAGTGTGAATGTAGCATCGTAACGGGAGTCGATAGCCTTGACAGCATCCTCCCAGACACCGCCCTCCATGAAGTTGTCGGCGATAGGAGCCATACGTGTCCAGGGACGTCCGAGTGCCTGCACGGCCTCACGCTGAATGGGATTGATGGTAGCGCCCGATGCGGCCTTTGCAATCATCTCGGTGTAGTTCCAGGTCTCCATCCAGTATGCGAAGTTTTCAGGAGAGCCACCGCTGCCCCATCCATATCCGGTGCCGCCGTTACCGAACTTCTCATCCTCGTCGTGGTCGGCGTAGAGCATCACCTCGGCATTTCGGTCATTGGTAGCCACGTTGACATCATAGAAGGTAGGCTGCAGTTTATACGGTCCAGGGTTGTTGATAGCCTCCATGGCCACATTGTATGCCTTCTGAAAGTAGCTCTGGGCATCACCGGCATTGCGGCTGCACTCAGGATAGGTAGGAATCTTGTTGGGATTCTCCAGCCACCAGGCATAGGTAAGATAAGCCTTGGAGAGATAGAGACGTGCCAGGTTCTTGGTAGCCGTACCGGTGAGACGCGGATTGTCGGGCAGGTCGGAGACAGCCTTCTCCAGGTCGGGGAAGATACATTTCTTATACACCTCCTCCACCGTGTTTCGCACGGACGTTCTGACGGTGGAAGTGTTGAACTTCAGTTCGCCAGCACCCAGGTCGAGGGGCACGCCGCCGTAGGTCTGAACAAGGATAAAATAGTCGAAAGCGCGGAAGAAGTAAGCCTCAGCCAGGAGTGCGTCGCTGATGCCTGCTGCGGCGCCGTTCTCGATGATACCGCTTGCGGTGTTGATGTTGGCAAAGGCAGCGCCCCAGCATCCGCCGGCCACGCTACTGCTCGGTGTGAGATTGCCCATGCCCGAGAGGTCGGCCTCCTTGAAGTTGCCGTCGGCCGACTGCGCGTAAGTATACTCATCAGTACCCGTCTCAAGGCTGTTGAGATAATAACCGTTGCCATAGAAATAGCGCAGGTGTGCATAGAGCGAGGTAAGACCTCCCTCGATACCCGTCTTCGTGGTGAAGAAAGTAGGGTCGAACTGGCTGCGCGGCTGCTCGTCGAGCACATCGGAGCAAGAGGTCATCGTAGCAGAGAGGCCACCACAAACCAATCCCGCAGCAAGAATATATTTTATACTTTTGGTCATCATAATTCTGAAATATTAAATATTTATCCTTTTATTAGAATGTGACATTGATACCGAACATGAAGTTGCGGGTAGCCGGTGTGTTGTAACCAACGATAGGCATTTTGTGCTTGCCGGAGTACTCGCCATAGGCGACGGCTGTATTCTCGTTGGCCCAGGAGTTGGTCTCAGGATCAAGACCGCTCTCGTTGTTGTACGGTGAGAACAGCACGAAGGGGTTCTGAACCGTAGCATAGAGGCGCAGACGGCTGATGCCGAGGTCTTTGATGGCCTTGATGTTGTCGAAGTTGTAACCCAGGGTGATGGCACGGATTTTCAGGTATCCGGCATCGAAATAGCCGAGGGTGGAACCATATTTGGGGTTGTCGCTGCTGATAATGCCACCGGGTTTCGGGTACTTGGCACCCGTGTTGTTCTCAGTCCAGTAGTCCACGTCGAGCTGTCCGCGGCGACCGGTGAGCATATTGAGGTAACCATTGGAAGAGTGGATGGCGCTGATGAGCTTGCCACCAATCTGGAAGGCACCGATTACAGTGAGGTCGAAGCCCTTGTAGCCCACAGTGGTGTTGAATCCACCAAGGAGGTCAGGCTCCATGCTCTGGATACGGCGGTCGTCGGCACCGATGGCGCGGGTCGGCTTGCCGTTCTCATCGAGCACATCGTCATTGTACTTCACCTTGATCATACCCAGGTTACCGCCCGGCTCAAGGATATCAAAATTGGTGATGGGTTTGCCATCGGCGTCTTTACCCACCTCATAGACATCCTCTGCATTCCAGAGACCGTCGTACTCATAGTCGTAGATTACATCGATAGGATAGCCCACGAACCAGCGGTTGCCCTCATCTCTCTCCTTCTGTACCTTTCCGTCGGGAGTGACGGTATCTGTACCGGTGAGCTTGGTCAGTTTGTTGCGGTTGGCATAGAGGTTGATACCGGCCTCCCAGTTCCATCCATTCTTGTTGTCGATGATGACGCCATTGAGGGTGAACTCGAAGCCTTTGTTCTCGGTGTTACCGATATTGCCGGTGAAGCTGCTCACACCTGATGTGGAAGGCATGGAGACATCGAGCAGGATATCGTTGGTCTTCTGCGAATAGTACTCGAACGAACCATAGAGTCGTCCGTTGAACAGCGAGAAGTCGAGACCGAAGTTCCAGGTCTTGGAATACTCCCATCCCAGTTCGGGGTTGGGCAGGGCGTTGACATAATAGCCAGCCATGTAGGTGCTGCCGAAGTTGTAGTTGCGCACGGCGAGTCCACCGAGTGTGGAATAAGGATTGATACTCTGGTTAGAAGTCTCACCATAACCGATACGCAGCTTGAGGCTGTTGATCCAGTCGAGGTCCTGCATGAAGTTCTCGCGTGCGATGTTCCAACCCACACTCACTGCGGGATAGGTGTGCCACTGATGGCCCTTGGCCAGACGCGAGGAAGCGTCGGAACGGACGGCGGCCGAAATCATATACTTGTTGTCGTAGGAATACATGACACGTCCCATCCACGACATCAGACCGCTCTGCCAGTAGCTGTAGTTGTTGAGGTTGGCCTGTCCGGTGGCCTTGTCGAGTGCATAGTACTGGAAATAGTCGGCGGGGATGATCTGTGCGCTGCCTCCGGTAGACTCATAAGTGGTCTGCTCGGCCGAGTACATGCCCACCACATTGAGATTGTGCTTCTCGGCGAAAGTGCGGTCGAAGGTGATAAGGTTCTCAACGGCCCAGTTGCGAGTCTGGTTTTCCGAGATCCAGCCGCTGTTGGTGGCGTTGGCATCCTTGTTGTTGATACCTGTGCCGGTGAATCCACCTCCCTTGGAGGAGCGGAAGTTCAGACCGATATTGATGCGGTAGCTCAAGCCTTCCACCCACGGGCACTTCACCTCGCCGAAGAGCGTGTTGTAGGTACCGATACCCTTGTTCTCGCTGAGCCAAGCGTCCTTGTCTCTCTTCACGGTCTCTTTGGTGACTACCACCTGGTCGTCGGCAGGAAGCGTGTTGTAACGTTTCAGGTTTCCGTTCTCGTCGTAAGGACTTGTCAGCGGCGATGCACTGAGAACGGCGTACATATTGTTGACACCCTGTGTCATGCGGTAGCTGGTGTTGGTGCTGAGACCGAAGTGGAACCACTTGCCCACCATCTGGTCGAAGTTGCCTCGCACCGACACACGGTCATACCCCTCGGTGGGAAGGACCGACTCATCGCGATAATAACCGGCACCGAAGCTGTAGCTGCCCCCGTTGGTACCTCCGGTTACACTCACGTCGTGGCTGTGGCCGATACCCGTCTGGTAGTAGAGGTCCTGCCAGTCGGTGTTGACATCATCACTCTCATCGAGGGTGTTCTGATACATGCCGGCATACTGGCGGAATTTGGAGAAGGTAGGTCCGTCCATCATGGGATACTTGTGGAAGACCGTCTTGAAGTTGACATATCCGTTGTAGGAAACCTTTGCGGGTGTGCCCTGTATACCCTTCACGGTGGTGATGATGATCACACCATTGGCACCGCGGCTACCGTAGATAGCGGTGGCGGAGGCATCCTTGAGGATATCCATCGACTTGATGTCGGCGGGGTTGATATCCGAGAGTTGTCCCATGAAAGGAATACCGTCGAGCACGATGAGCGGGTCGTTGGAAGCGCTGAGCGAGCGCTGTCCACGGATACGAATCTGCATTTCGGCGCCCGGTTTCGACGAAGTCTGCGTCATGAGCACACCTGCCACACGGCCCTGGAGAGCCTGCGCCGCGTTGGTGGCGGCAATCTGATTCAGTTTCTCACCGTTCACATTGACCACAGAACCCGTGACGGCCTCACGGCGCTGAGTACCATAACCGATGACGACCACCTCGTTGAGGTTGCCGCCCTCCGCCTCGAGTACGATGTTAAGATTCGACTGGTTGCCCACTCTCACCTCCTGTGTGACATAGCCCACATACGAGATGACCAGTGTGGCACCCGGTTTCACGTCGATGGTGAAGTTACCGTCGAAATCGGTCACGACACCATTGGCGGTGCCTTTCTCCAGAACGGTGGCGCCGATGAGGGTGCCCTCAGCGTCGCTGACACGTCCTGTCACTTTCTTAGCCTGCTGCACCTCGTTCACCGCATTGGCGTCGGGTGCGGCTGCCATAGCCTGTGTGGTGCCCGAAAGACCGAATATCGAGCAGAGTCCCACGAAACAGAATGTTTTTCCAAATTTCACATGCATAGCAGTTGTTTTTAGATGTTAGTATATATTATAATAGGTTTTCAATCAGATTTTCAAGAAACAAATCAAAATTTCGCATTATGTCACGGCGCAAAGGTAGAATAATAATTGTTTCATGCTGTTAACTGACGTTTCAACGATGTTTAAAAATGTTTCATGCCGAAAAAAGGATGAAAAAATGACTATTTCGGTATTGTTTTCCTGTCAGGAGCCATTTTGAAACAAAAAAAGGGCATCCCTCGAGATGTCCTTTTTTTGCGGAAAGCGGTTGTCATTTATGGATTTTCGGCAAATTCAGTTGGCGTTTTGCCGTAATATTTCTTGAAGACGGTGGAGAAATAAGTCTGGTTGTTGAATCCCACGGCATAGGCCACCTGGGTGATATTGATTTTGCCCTCCTTGATGAGACGCGCCGCCTGCTGCAGGCGCAGGTTGCGTATGAACTCGCCGGTGGAGATGCCGGTTATCTCTTTCATCTTACGGTGCAGCTGTGCCCGGCTGATGCCCACCTCCTCGGTGAGCCGCTCCACATTGAAGTCGGGATCCTGCAGGTGCTCATTGATAGTCTTCATGATGCGGTCCATGAGCGCGTCGTTGTTACCTTTCACCTCCACGTTCTCCACTTTGTCCTCCTGTGCCTGTGCGCCGGTGAACTTGCCCCGCAATCGGCGCACATTGTCAATGATGTTGTCGACGAGAATGTGCAGTTCCTCCAGGTTGAACGGTTTGGCCAGATAGGCATCGGCCCCCTTCTTCAGTCCCTCGAGGCGGTCGCTCACCTCCACCTTTGAGGTGAGCAGCACCACAGGGATATCACTGATATTGGGATTGCCCTTGAGTTGGCGCAGCAGCGTAAGACCGTCCATCTCCGGCATCATGACATCGCTGATGACCAGGTCGTAGGCATTATCGCCTGAGAGCAGCACTTTGAGCGCCTCTCGTCCGTTGGCGGCGATGTCGATACGGTACCACTGCCCCAGTTCGTTTTTGATATAGCGGGCCACCTCCTGGTCATCGTCGACCACAAGCAGGCGGAAGTTTTTCGAAGCCTGTTTCCGGCCCCCCATCATCTTCGCCGTATTCTCATTTTCCTCTATCTCCTCCGGCTTGAGATGCGCCTTGCCCAGCGGAATCGTCACCTCCAGACAGGCGCCCCGTTGTGCGTCGGTGCGGTTGTAGGCTTTGATTTGTCCGCTGTGCATCTGCACGATGGCCTTGCTGAGATTGAGACCGATGCCGGTACCCTCCAAATGGAGGTCGCTGTTCTGGCTGCCCTGGTAGAAGCGGTCGAAGAGCCGTTCTGTGTTTTCCTCATTGAATCCGATGCCGCTGTCGAGCACTTTCAGCGTCACCGCCTTGTCGGTCTGGCTGAGCAGCACCTTGACCTCTCCTCCGTCGAAAGTATACTTGAAGGCATTGGAGAGGATATTGCTCACCACCTTGTCGAACTGTATGCGGTCTATCCACGCATGAATGCTCTCCTGTGCCGGTTCGAAGGTGAAGCGTATGTTTCGCTGCTGGGCATTGTAGTGATAAAGCGAGCAGATGCCCGACACGAAAGGCACCATATCCGTGTCGGTGCAGTGCAGGTGCATCTGGTTTTTGTCAATCTTGCGCTCGTCGAGAATCTGGTTTACGAGGAGCAGCAGGCGCTGTGCATTTCGGTCAATGGTATCGATATCCGTTTTGCTTTCAGGGTCAGTGATCCGTGTCTTGAGTTTATTGAGCGGCCCCATGATAAGGGTAAGCGGTGAGCGTATGTCATGGGTGGCATTGATGAGGAAGCGCATTTTCTGTTCCTCGAGCTCAGCCTTGCGCCGCCGTTCATTGTAATAGAAGACGAAGGCCGCCAGTCCCATGGCCAGGAGCGCATAGGCCAGATAGGCCCAGGTGGAGGCGTACCAAGGCGCCCTTACCACCACGTTGAGCAGGCAGTTGTTCACCGTGTAAGAGCCATTCTCCTCGGCCCTCACCTCTATCTCGTAGGAGCCCGGTTTCATACGGTTGAAGGAGATGCTGTTGGTTCCCTCGTCGAGCGAGACCCACTCTCCCCCATTAATTCGGTATTGGAAGGAAATGTTTTCCTGATTGAGGAAATTGAGCATGGAGAATTCGAGCGAGAACGAGTTCTGATCGTAAGGAATAGTAAGCCGGTCGGCCGGGCAGGGCACCGGGTGTCCCTCGATGATGATATTGGTAAGGTAGACCTTACCGTCGAGATGGTCGGCGGCACCCCTTACCTCTTCGGGATAGAAGGCCACAATGCCCTCATTGCTGCCATAGAAGAGTCGGTCGTCGGTGTTCTGCACCACAGCCCCCACGATATACTCACGGGTTTCGAGTCCGTTGCCGTTGACATGACTGAGGAACCGCTTGTTTTTCCAGTCATACTGCCAGATGCCGCTGGCCGAGCTGATCCAGAGGTCGCCGCTGCGCGACCTTGCCAGGGTATAGACAGGTTTGTTGTCTATCGGTTCAGAGCCCGGGAAGAGCGTTGTCTCGTTGGACTCCTTCTTATACTGGTACAGTCCATAGTCGGTACCGATGAGCACGGTGCCCTCTTCCAGTTCGAGGAGCGAGAAGCACTGGCGTCCTTTGAGCTGCAAGTCCCATCCCATGTGGCGGAAGTCGGCCGTGGCGGGATTCATCACGCACACGCCGCTCGAGGTGGCTATCCACAGTAGTCCGCGGCTGTCGAGCATAAGTGCCTTGATCCAGTCGTTGCAGAGTCCGCCTTTCTGCGCATCCACCTGATACATGCTGAACTGCCGTGTCTCGCCGGTGTGGGTATTAAAGAGGTAGAGTCCCTTTCCATAGTTGCACACAAAGAGATGTCCCTCGCCGTCGTCGGCCATGCAGTTGATGCCCCATCCGTCTACTTTCAGCCGCGGCGTGCTGGCCCCCGTGGCGGGATTGTAGCTATAGAGCGTGTTCTCGCTTCCCACCCAGTAGTTGCCCTGCCGGTCGCGGTAGATGCAGTTGGCCCCTGCCGGTGAAACAGGTGCCGGGGTGATATGGCCGTTCTTATCGAAGTGGTAGATACCGCTCTTCTGCACGGTGCACCACACACCGGCGTCGGCCGCCGGCGCCACACTCGACACACTGCTTCCCAGCACGAAGTTCTGTGCGGCAAACTTCCAAGTGCTGAAAGCCATCTTGCCCTGGTTGAGCTGGTAAAGTCCCTTTTTATAGCAGCTCACCCACAGGTTGTGGTCCTTGTCTTCAAAGATATAGTTCACATTGGCCGAGGAGAGGTCGTACTTGCTGTTGGAGTTATTCACCTGCTGCAGTGTTCTGGAGCCTTTCGGCACGACGAGCAGTCCATGTCCCGATGTGCCGAGATAGAGGTTGCCCCGGTGGTCGATAAGCGCCCCGCGGATAGACACCTTGCTGTCGAGCGCCGTCATGTCGAAACCCGCATCGGTCAGCTGGCCTGTGGCATAGTCGTAACGCAGGATGCCATACATGCACACGGCGAGGAATCCCCTGGCGTCGGCATGGAGGAAAGTCACCACCGGTCCGCAGGGCGACTGGAAATCTTTGGTGGCTGTGGGTTTCAGTCTGCTCACCTTGATACGGGTGATCATTTCGTTCTGATATCCCCTCCACAGATTGTGCTGGGCATCCTCGAAGAGCACCATGAAGAAATCCTTTTCCTTGCTCCTGGAGAGCTGTGTTTCGTGGACGAGGCGGTCCTGCCCCTTGCGTATGGAGTAGAGTCCGTAGCCGGCCGTTCCCACGAGCAGATTGCCGTCGGTATCCTCGACGATGCACTCCACACGGGGCTGCTTGGTGTCGGGAAACTCATAGCGCACGAAGCAATTGCGCTCATAGTCGTACCGGCAGAGACCCTTGGAAGAGCCTATCCACAGACGATGCTGGCTGTCGGCCATGATGCGCGAGATATCATTGCCCGGTATGGAGGTGGTGTCGTTGCGATCGGTGAAGTAATGGGTGAAGCGGTAGCCGTCGAACTTGTTCAGTCCATACTGAGTGGCCACCCAGATAAATCCGTAGGCATCCTGCGCCATATAGCCAATCATGCTGCTCGACAGTTGGTCGGCTGTATAGAGCCGTCCAAAATCGGCACGAGCCGTAGCGCTTGTCAAGAGCAAGACAAGCGGCAACAGCAACCGAAGAAACCTATTGATACGCATATGCACTCAGATTAATAAACGAAAGAGGAGAAGTGGTTAGCGGGCCACCTTTCTGGGCGACTCGTCGCCATAGAGGAAGGCCGGCTGATAGCCGCCACAGTCGACCACGATTTTCTCGAACACGATGCCCGGGTCGAGCGGTTCAATCTTCAGTTCATGCTGTCCCGCTGCTGCGGTGAGACTGACAGCCGACTCCACTACCCTTCTGGCCACAGTGGGATAATAGATGCTGTAGATATTCTCAGGTTTTTCATTGAGCAGACTGTTGAAGTTGACCACCTGCGGCTCACCGCCGTCGAGCGAGACACGGTAGCGCAGTCCGCCCTGGTTGAGGAAGTCGAGCGTGGACTTCACCACCACGATAACCTTTTTCACCTCCGACTGCGTATTGAAGCGGTAGGTGAGCGCAGCCCCTTCGACCGGTTTGGTGTAGGGCCGCAAGGAGATGCCGCTGAGGGTACGTCCCATGAAGGGAATGACCTGCCAGGCTGCATCGGCTGCATCGGTCTTGGCGAAGACATGCTCCGCCTCGATGGCTACCATGCCGCCCCGCTCTGTGAATACGGAGGGAGCACCGGGCTCGACACTGATGCGGTGCACCTGCGGCATGACATTGCCGGGTGCGAAATCATCGTTCCATGACTTGTAGCCGATATGCTTCTGCGTCATCATGCCGTTCCATTTTCCGCCGGCTATATCGTGGTTGTAGGCGGCGCAGAGGAGCGAGTCGCGCAGGAAAGTCTGCTCCACCTTGTCGGCCCAGAGGTTGGCATCAGGATTACCCTCCTTGTAGAGTTGGTGGTTCATAGCCTGTGCATAATACATCTGGTAGACATTGGCCATGGCCTGTATGGGGAAAAGGAGGAGCTGCTGATAAGCATCACGGTATTCCGGCTTCAAGGTGACATACTGCCGGAGCGCCTCCACCTCGAGCTGATTGTACTGCTCCACCACCTGTTTCCATTCGCCAGAAGCCAAGTTGTAAGTGTTGCGGTCGAGCATCTCGGCAGTGGTTCTTCCATTGTACTTGCTGTAGAGATTGAGCAGACGGGCCGCCTCGTCGGCCTGGTCGGCACCGAACTGTGCCCGGCAGAAGTCGAGCGTATGCTGCGGGATGGCCTCACCGCCCTTCCATGCCATATCCATGAAGAGCTGGATGGGATATTCCATCGGTTTCAGATCGCCCACATTGAGCACCCAGAGACGGTCGAGGCCGTACTCCAGCGCCAGGGTGAGTTGTTCCCACATATTCTGAATAGGCGTGACATTGAGCCATTTGGAGTTGCGCGGTGCCCCCACATAGTCGACATGATAGTAGAGTCCCCATCCGCCCTTATGACGGCGTTCCTTGGCAGTGGGCACCCGCCGCACGTTGCCCCAGTTGTCGTCGCAGAGCAGCATAATCACATCGTCGGGCACGCGCATGCCCTTGTCGTAATAGTCGAGCACCTCTTTATATAGCGCCCACACCTGCGGGGTCTCCTTGGCCGGGCGGCCGGTGACCTGGCTGATTATCTTGCGCTGGTTTTTCACGATATCGAGCAGCAACCGCGTGTCGGCGTCTTCACTCATAGCCTCGTCGCCATCGCCCCGCATGCCTATGGTCACGATATCGTCGGTATTTTTCATGCGCTCAATGCCCTCGCGGAAGAAGCGGTCGATGACCTGCTGGTTGGTCTTGTAGTTCCATGCCCCATACTCGGCGCGGTGGCGGGCCCACTCCTGATGGTTACGCGCCATGGGCTCATGATGCGATGTGCCGATGATGACACCCATTTCGTCGGCAGTGGCCGAATTGAGCGGGTCGTCGGCATAGAAGGCCCAACTCCACATGGCCGGCCAGAGGAAATTGCCCTTCAGGCGGAAAATGAGTTCGAACACCTTGGCATAGAATTCATGCCCTCCATAGTTGGTGCCGAAGGTATTCTTCACCCACGAGGTGAGGCAAGGCGCCTCGTCGTTGAGGAAGATGCCGCGGTAGCGCACAGCAGGTTCGCCGTCGGTATAGGTGCCGGGGCACAGATAGATATTGTCGTGATGCTCTACCGGCACATCGGCCCAGTAGTACCAGGGCGACACACCTATCTGGCGTGATATCTCGTAGATACCGTAGATGGCACCGCGCTTGTCGCTGCCGGTAACAGAAGCCTTTCCTTCGGTAATCTGCAGGATGAACTTTTCGCAGGCTTTCATCTTAGGGTCTACGCTGACAAGAATCTGCGCTTCCTCTGCCTGGTCGGTGATGGAGCACGTTGCGCCACACACCCTCTCCAAGTCGCGACAGAGGTCCTGAGCAGCCCTTACCACTCCCTTGTCGGCACTTCTGTCGACAAAGACGCCGATTTTGCCGCCTTTGTTGAGCAACCATCCGCCACCTCCGCTGAAGTTAACGAACTGCTCAGCACCCTCTGCACTGAAAGTAACGAAACAAACTGCTAAAACTGTAAATATCCGAAGTAAACTATTCATAATCATGATGGTTAGTCCTTGCAAAAATAACATTATTATCTTATAGATAAAATAATAGTGCATGAAATAAATTCAAATGAAACAAAATGAAACAACCCTGTTACAAATTTGATTTGAAATCTTTCATAAACACCTTTTCACAGCAATGTTAATAGATTTTGTCGAAATAAAGCAGAAAAAGGAAAAAGATTTCGTAATTTTGCGAGCAAAGTGAAAGTAATGTTTTTCTGCAGAGCCCATAAGGAAAGACCATGCGCCGCCCCACCCAGCAAGGCGCTGTGCCGACTTTTGGCCGTACTGGTCGTCATGACCGTGCTGCAGCCCCTGGCATGGCCTTTGAGAGCCGCTGATAATGCCACCACCTACTATAATAAATACAACTCGCTCAGCACCGAGCAGGTATACAAGCAAGGCATGAAAGAGATACAGGCGGGCCACATGAACGAGGCCATGGTCTGCTTCACCATCGCTGCCGGCCGCTATGTAGACGACATGGATGCGAAGGAAAAACGCACCTGCGCCTATGCGCTCAACAATGCAGGCGCCGTGGCCATGCTCCGCTCCGACTATTCGATGGCCTTCTCCTACTTCACTAAAGCCATCGAGATAGCCGACGACAGCCTACTGTACCAGTCGTTCAACAACATAGCCGGTGTGTACCTGTACTTCAACGACTATGCCAATGCACGAAAGTATCTGAATATGGCCTACGAGACCGGTTTCAGGCAGAAAGACTGGAACTCCATGTACAACACGCTGCACAACATGCTCGACCTGGACTGGGACACCGACAGCCTTCAGAACTCAATGGAGCGCATAGCCCGCTTCCGCCAGCTAAAAGAAGCGCCCCACGACGAGCAGTACCAGTATATCGCCAGTATCTGCGACGGCATGGAAGCCTACCACCACCACTCCTACCCGGCAGCGATAAAACATTTTGAGAAGGCCATTGCCGTATCCCAGGGACTGCCCTTCCAATCGAGCCACGAGATACCCGTAAACCTCTACATCGCCAATGCCTATCTGCAGCAGCACGACTATGCCCGGGCCACCCACTATCTGTCGCTCTGCGAGAAGGCATCGAAAGAAAACGGTGCCCTGGACTTGCTTATAAAGACCTACCGCTACCAGAGTCTGTGCTATGCCGAGGCTGGCGACGAGGTACGCTCGCGCGAAGCGAAGTACCGCTACATGGAGATACGCGACTCTATCAACAACGCCAATGAGTACGGCAAGATCAAGGACATGCAGTTCTTTCACGACCTGGGCAACTACGAGAAGCAAGTGGCCCGCCTTACAAGCGAGAAGAAGATGCACGACACCGTGCTCTTCTCCATCATAGGCTTTCTGCTGGTGGCGCTGGTGTTTCTGGTGGTAAGTTTGATACAGAACCGCAAACTGAAACGGAGCAACAAGGACCTGTTCGACAAGAATGTGGCGCTGCTGCGTCAGGAAGAGGTGGAACAACAGCTGCGCAAGGCCTATGCCTACAAGAAAGAGCAGCTGGAGGCCATGGAGAGCGACAATGGCCGCTACAAAGGCAGCAACCTGACCGACGAGAGCCGCGAGCAGCTATTGGCGCGCATCCGCGATGTGATGCACAATCCGGCAGAGTTCTGCCAGGAAGACTTCACCATAGAGCGGCTGGCCAGCGCCATCGGGTCGAACACGAAATATGTGTCGCAGGTTATCAACGAGATGCTGGGCAAGAACTTCAACACCCTGCTCAACGAGCAACGCATCGGCGAGGTGTGCAAGCGGTTGGTCGACACCGAGCACTACGGCAGCATGACCCTCGAGGCAGTGGCTGCCGAGGCCGGTTTCAAGAGCCGCAGCCACTTTATCCGCACGTTCAAGAAGATAACCGGTCTTACCCCCTCGCAATATCAACGTATGGCGAAGGAGAAATTTGAGGCCAGACAAGCTTAGGAGACCCCGCAAAGCGGCGACGTGCGCACAGACAGCCGGGGCCCAAATCGGACCCAGACCTACCTAAAAGCCACCGGACAAGGAACTGTCCAGTGGCTTTTAGGTAATTGCAGGCCGGTTGCGGCTGGCTCAACTATACTCGATACGAACTTTCTCGTCGATGATCCAGCGTCCTCGTTCCAGATGCGCCTTGCCCGGATGGCAGATGTAATGGACAGACTTGGCACCGGTGAAGTTACATGCCCGTTCGATATACTTTTTTGAACTGTTGTTGGCCTTGTTGAGCTGTGTCTCGGTCATGGTGACAAAGCGTACATCAGCCTTGGTGCGGTCGTCGTGTAGCGAGAACTCATAGTAAGTGTCCTCCGTCTGCGCCAGGAGGCGTGCTCCGTCGTCGAAAGTGCCGTCGTCGGCCGGCCACCGGAAAAAGATGACCGTGGGGTCTACAATCACCGGTTCCGGAGTTTCCGTCTCCGCCTGTCGCCCGGCACTGTTCTGACTGAAGAAAGTGCGCTGCTCGAGCGACGCCATACGCTCGTTGAGTGCGCGCAATTCCTCGGCCTGTTTCACGGTGAGCCGCTCGGTAGTGGCATTGAGTCCCTCTTTGGTAGAGAATCGGCTGTTGGCGTCGCGCTGGTCTTCGTCCATTCTGTTGGAGAGCGCCCTGAAGCGGTATTCCACATAAGCGATAGCGGCCACGAAAAGGAAAAGTGACAATACGGTCTGCATGGTGCTGGTGTTTTATCGGTTTTTGGCAATATGGTCGGCCAGTCGGCTGATGCCTCCGGTGAGCGGGATGAAGAAGAGCGAGTCCTTGATTTCAGGATTCTCCTCATCGGCCATCTCATCAGCCCGGCTTTCCATGGCCTTGTTGAAGTCCTGCTCGGCCTTCTCGGTGAGTACGGTGCGGAACTGTTTGAATTCCCTTTCGTTGCTCACACCGAAATATTTGGCGAAGCTGAACTTTTCATTGAGTCGGAAGAAGTAATCCACAAAGTCGAGATAAGCCTTGAGCACCTCAGCGCGCACGGCATCGTTCACATCCTTGTAGCGCGGCACATTGAGCGAGTCGAGCAGTTTGGAGCCCGTGCAGAACTCCGTGATTTCCTCCACGTCGCCCACCACGAAGCGCTGCTTCATGTTCAGACCGCCCTTGCATGTTATCTCCTTGGGGTTGTCCACCTGTTTCAGTTCCACATTGCCGTCGTCGTGGAGCATATCGTTGAAGATACGCTTGGCCATTTTCTGGAGCGCGTCGTAGCTGCCGATGAGTCCGAGCACCTTCGATGCCGTACCGCTCACGGTGATATAGGCCGGTGTGGAGAGGCCCTTGGCGCGGAGCAGCCATGCGGCGTAGTAGATTTCGGCGGCATAGAAGAGCAACAGCACCACCCGCAGTTCCTGGTTGGCGCGCAGTTCTTCAGAGAAGGAGATGCCCTTTCCGGCCATGCGCGGGTTGTTGTCGAGCGAATAGAGGAAGGAGACAAACTCCACGCTGCTGCGTTTCGACTTGGCATAGACATCGCTCACGCCGCTGATGTCGCGCAGGCGTGCGTCGAACTGCGGCGCGAAGGCTGTCATAAAGCCGTTGTACTCTGTGCCGCGTCCGAGGAAGTCGCCGTAGATGTTGTTGCCGGCGAAACGCACCGATGAGATGACCACCGCCTCATTGCCATGATGGTAGACCACGAAGTCGGTGGTGCCGCCACCGATATCCATCGACACTACGGGTCGCGATTCGGCGTCGACATCCTCTTTCTTGGTATAATAATAATAAGGAGCGAGCGACTCGGCCACTTTCTGTATTCTCACTCCCTGTGGAGCGATGAGTTTGCGGCACAGCTTGTTCCATGCGCTGTCGAGGTTGTTGATCTGATAGGGCTGCATACACACCGGATAGAACCAGGTGATGGAAGTGCGGGCCAGTTCGCCGCCGGAGAGCAGCACCTTGTTGCGTATGAGCATGAGCAGTTCCTCGAAGTAAGCCTCCACGAGCAAGTTGTTTCCACGCGAGTTGTCCCACTTCAGGTCGGGCCGTGTCTCATTGTAGTCGTAAGTGTCTTCCTTCTCGTAGTGGAAACCGATGTTGTAGTCGGCCAGCGGCAGGGCATCCCTTCCCTCCACCACATGTCCGGCGCGGTAGCACAAGTTGGTGCGCATGGGGAAGCGGGCTATCTCGCCCTGCCCTATATAGAGCGGCATAAACTCCTGCATGAAGGCCTGTGCCGGTCCGCCGTAGAACGACTCAAGTCCCTCCTGGTCGATCATGTCGACCGACTTCTTGGAACACGAGTTGAGCGGCAGCATCTGCACGTCGGCAGGCAGCACGGTGAAGGGCACGGCCTCGTCGTCGGAATCGCTCTTGTATTCGATATGCGTGTTGGTGGTACCGAAGTCGATGGCAAACTCGAAGACCTTGCTGCCCTGCTTCACATTGCGGAAAAGCGGCACGAGCACACCGCTGGCGATAGAGTTGGTGACCAGCAGATAGTCGTACTCCTCTTTGAGGCAGAAATACTTCGATGTGAGGAACTGCTGCCGCTTGTCGGCACGGTCCACCTCAATGTGCTGAAGCGGCTCAGCCTCGCAGTCGCGGTAGGCATAGACCGTGTAGCGGTACTGCTCCTTCTTGTAGCCCGACGTGTCTTCGTCAACGAGATAGATGCGCTGCGGTTTCTCGATGGTGGGGTCGTCGATGTGGTAGCTGGGGAAGAGGAATAGGTCGAAGCGGCACTCCACGATAGGCCACACGAGCAAGTCGCGGTTGGGCTGTGCCTGTGCTGCGGTGTACTCCCTGTGCAGGGTAACGTAGCGGCCTTTCTGTATGGGTATGTTCACCACAGCCTGTATGCGTCCGTCGGGCATCTCCACCAGCTGGGACACAGGTTTGGAGTTGTTGCCGGCAAATCCCGTCAGCGTCTTGACCGAGAGGTAGCGCAGCAAGAGCGGCTTGATGGGCATGAGATAGGGACACTCGTCGGAAGTGGCGTGGTTGGCACGGTAGAAGCTGGTATAGAACGCTCCCTCATTGACCGGGAAGAGGAGTTTCACAAGATAAGGCTCGAACACATCATCGGCGGTGAGGTAAGGATACTGTGTGGTATCGAAGGGGAGTGTGCGCTCGTCGAGCGGTTTCACGTCATGCAGCGGAGCATGCAGCGAGGCATTCCACTTGGAAGTGGTATAAAGCAAATCGGGCTCGAAATACGGTTCCGAAGGGAGCACGAGGGGGAGTCGCTCGCCCGGCCGGTCGGCCAGGATACGGAAGTCGCTTTCCTCGGCGATGCGGTTGCCGCCGAGGCAGGAGAGCGGAATATTGCCGGTGAGCATGAGTTGTGTGCTACCCGTGGCGAGCGGCTGGTAGAGGGTGGCATACATGGCCGGCAGTGTAGCATTGACCTGATTCTTGAAATCGGTGTCTACGTCGGCCTTGAAGCAGGCATCCACATAGGCAGCCACCTCAGGATAGAGCGAGATGAATTCGGGCTGTTTGGCCAGCAGGTAAACAAACTGTCGGAAGTCGCGGTCGCGGTTGGTGAGGCTTCGCCAGGTGCCGTCGGCATCGGCGTGGAAAGCCTCATGGTAGTTGCTCAGGTACACTCCCACCACATAGCTGAGGTCATTGGCCGACGCCATGGTGACCGAAGTGGGCGATGTTCCGCCCACGATGTTGAGCTGTCCCACAGCACCGGGTCCCACATAATTGAGCATATAGACATGCTGCATGCGGTCGAAGTGGAAGGCACCGGAGTCTTGCGACAGGAAGAGGGCCAGTGTGGCCGCCATGCTGGCATGCTCGGTCACGCCGTCATTGGCCAGGCGCGCCAGGTCGGCCGCCTTGTCCCACGCCACGATTTGGAAGAGGTGTGCATACTTGGTTTTATAGCCGAAGAATATTTCGAGCACATCGAGTGCGTTGGCCACCATTTTGTGATAGATGGTAGTACCTTCCACCTGCCCTGGCTCGGCACAGAAGCCGAAGGCCGTCTTGGTGAGTTCGAATCCGGCAAAGGGAGTCGGTATAGAGGTGATGGGGAGCGACGCTTTCGCCCCGTTTGGATCGTCGATGGCTTCGATGTCCTTCACACCCAGCTGGGCGGTCTCCTGCCATCCGTCGATGGTGTCGGTACCCTTATGGAATCTGAATACGTGGGCCATATATCAAATGTTGTATTTCTTTTTTATCACGTTGTTGATTGCTTGCTCATGGATGGTCATGAAGTAGTTGTAGGCGTCGAGTCCGCGCAACTTCTTCATCGACACGTCCGACACCTCGCTGTCGATGGCCGGATAGCCCTTCAGGTTTTTGCCGAAGAGGCGTTCCAATCGCGACGACTTGCGCGGTGCCACCTGCATGATGGTCTCGAACACATCATCGTCGTTGGAATAGAGGTCGAAGGGCTGGAAGCAGCGCTGGTTGTCGGACATTTCCTTGAGCCACTCGTCCTTGTAGGCGGCGCACATCTGTCCGAGGTCGACGAAGAAGGCATCGCTGTAGCTCACGCCTTTCATCTGCGGTGTCTTGGCCCATGCGTAGTCGCGTGTGAGGTGGAAGTGCTCCAGGTAGAAACGCGAGAACACATAGAAACTGATCATCTGCCGTCCCATCACACTGAAGGTACTGGTGGCCAGGTCGTTGAGCGAGAGTGGATTCTGGTCGTTGCGCACGGAGAACTCGCGGAAGGAAGTGTGGTGCGACACCTTGTCGTGGCGGATGTCGGAGCGTGCGAAGTCGACGATGCCCAGAGCAGCCGCCATTTCCACGAAGTGGGCCTGGTTTTTCTGTTCCGTAGAGCCCTCCACGTTTTTATAGCGGTTCTTGATGGAGTCGCAGATGTAGTAGAGTGCGTCGACATCAAGATTGCCTATATAGTATTTCAGGGCAGCCTTGGTCTTGGAGATAAAGGTCTCCATATTGATCTGGCTCTGCTTGTCTTCCTTCAGTCCGAAGTAAGGCAGCACGGTGACAGCACCGATGGAGGCATTGGCGATGGCGGCCGAGTTGGGAATGTCGAGCGACTCCGCCTCGCGGAAAGTCTTCTGCAGGAGGGGGAATCCGGCAGCGCCCGTGCCGCCGAAGATACTGCTCACCACAAAGAGCCGGTCATCGGTCTGGAAATGCTGGAGCAGGTCGATAAGCGACGCCGTATTCTTGGGGTCGTTGAGCACGATGCTGCCCATATTGGGGTTGCCTTTGAAACCCACGTCGAGCGGGCAGGCCAGATTGGAGTCGGAGAAGAGCAGGCTGAGCAGCGCTTGGTTGCTGTCGGCCTTTCCCTCGGAGGGGAAGCGGTTGTAGGCGATGTAATCGGCAAACTTCATATTGGCCACATTGTTGAGATGGAGCCTGAAGTTGGTACCCATGTCGTCAATCTGCACTTTGAAGTAACCCTCTTTTCCGGGTCTGTTGTCGAAGGAGAGCTGTGCGCGGATTTTCTGATAGAGCTGCATGAGCGACACGGTTCGTGTGAGGTCGCCGTTGCTGCTGTCGGGGTCGATGATGACGGGCACCACCGTATCGATTTTATCGCCGAGCGACACCCCCGACGCCATCAGCATGGTGAGGGAGCGCAGCACACGTGCCCCGGTACCACCGATGCCGAAAATATACAATTTACTCATAGTGTGAAAATGTTGTCGAATAAAGGAGGGAGGAATCCATCAGAAGGGGATGTTTCGGCACCGGCTGCTGAACGACTTGAGCACGACGGACAGCACCACATAAAGCAGTGCGGCATAGACGAAGACGATGAAGCCGAAAGAGAGCACATCGGCGCTGGTGACGTCGGCATCGGTGATGTTCTGCATGAAGGTGAAACCCTTGATGCGCTGGTAGGCAATGCTCATACACACTACTGCCGCCACGGCCGCTGAGACAGCTCCCACGATGGTCCATTTCCTGACTTGTGCCAGAAGGATGTGGTCGAGCAGGATATAGTAGACGAAGGTGACGAGCAGGGGTATTCCTACGGTGAAGTAGAAGCAAGTGGTATAGGCCCCCGACTGAAACATGAATTTGGAAAAATCGCCCAAATAGGCAGCTCCGAAAAGTTCGAAGAACTCAGTGATGATTCCCATTACTTAACTGATTGCTATATATGTCTGATTGTTGTATATGTTCTCTACTCATAGTTGGCCACCTTCACCTTGAGGCGGAAGAGGTCTTTGTTTTTGCGGTCGCGTGCGTTGTAGAAGGCGCCGTAGATGCCCTCGACCATCTCATAGAGCGCGTACGACTTGTGTTGCGAGGGCAGCGTCATCATGCGGGTGTTGTAGCTACACTTCTTGACCCATGCCGGTATCTGATTTTTCAATCTCACGGTCACCTCGGGTGCGAAACTCTTGTCCTCTGTCTTGATTTGCAAGCAGATGGGATGGTCGAAGAAGTCGCACTCGGTAAACTTGGCCTGGTCGGTGACCTGCTCCAGGTAATACTGTTCGGGCTCCACCTCATAGTTGTTCTTGTCGAGCAGGTAGTCGCGTGCCACGAAGAGGTTCTGCACGCCCAGTCCGAAGGAGAAGGTTAGGTCGAGCTTGTCGTGGTCGGTGATGATGTTGCGAATGTTGAGTCCGTCGTGCTCGGGCTGTATGCGCAGGGCATTGGTGAAACCGTTGGTGAACACGCGTGCCGTCTGGTGGTTGAGGTCCCAGGTGTCCTCGCTCGAAATCATGAACTTGTGGGTGAGTCCGGGCAGGCCCGTAGGCGTATTTTCCAGTTCCAGGTGCTCGTCAAGTTCGAGCACGGCCTCTTTCTTGCCCATGATGATGACATAATACGGCCGTATGCCGTTGCACACCATGGGCATGTTGCCCTCATAGTGATAGCCGTAGAATTTCGATTCACACTGCATGAGGATGACGGCGAAATCGCTGTCTTTCTCCTTTGCCTGCCTGATAGCCTTCATGAAGGTGCCGGTAGTGGAGCTGGAAGCAGCTGAGAGCAGATTGCCCACATTGTCGACATCGTAGACGCAGTCGCTCACGAGGATGGACACCGTGTCGTTCTTGGTGCGGTCGAGAATCATGCCGAATATTTTGTTGATATCGGTAGAGCCGGTATTGCCCACCTGCATGGTCTGCGGGTTGAGGTGCAGCACGAAGTCGTTGAGATTGTCGCAAACGGCGGCATGGTGTATGGCATCGTTGATGAAGAAGAGTTTGGTACCCTCGTAGAAGCCGTTGGTTTTGGCGATGAGGTGTCCGAGTGCGTTTTTAAACTCCGAGTTGATGGTGACGAAGCCGTTCATACTGCCCGAGTTTTCCATGAAGATACGCACGGTGGGTTTCACCGTCTTCATGGAGGCGCTGTCGGCAGGCAGATGGTTGCCGTCGTCGGTGCGGCTGGCCCTGCCCCGTCCCAAAAAGATAATGCCCGTCACGACGAGCGCGACGACGAGCAAGGCTATTATTTTCCGTTGCATAGACTTATTTTCCTTATTTTGCTGTACGATTTGGCCTTTTCCACCAAATCGGTGCAAAATTAAGAAAATAAATCAACAATACAAAATAAAGTGCTGTTTTATCACGGGCGGTCCGCTCACTTTTTTGGGCGGTGTCACTCATTGAGTGCTCCGCAGTGCGGGCAGATGCCTTTCTCCTTGATTTGGTGTCCGCAGTTGCCACAGAGGAAGTCGCGTTTGGTGACGGTGAAATAGCGCCATAGGGCGAAGGCCACATAGGCGACGAGCAGGAGGTAGCCTACATAGTACAACGTACTGACAGAGAAGACGATATAATTGAGTGCGCAGATGCCGACGAGTCCGAGCAGATAGAGCACGGCCTCGCCGATGGGCAGGTGTCGCATGGTGTCGTCGACGGCCGCCATGGCCACGATGAGCATGGCCCATACCGTGCAGAGGAAACAGGCGATGAGCGGTGTCTGCGAGAAGGGATTGAGCGAGGGATGGAAATAAAACTCCTGCCAGTCGTCGGGTTCGAATAGCTGTACACTCGAATAGGCCGTGGCCGCCGTGGCCACCACGAGGGTGAGCAAGGTGGGATAGAAGGTATCGATATCGTTGAAATGCACGATATGGGCATTCATGCGGAAAAGTTTCCTCAGTCCATAGGCCACGATGATGAGCACGAAAACCACCATGAAAATGAGCATGTGCTCGTCGGAGAAGAAAGATATGAACTGCGAGATGGGGTCGTCGGGTTCGGCTTTCTGCAGCAGTTCGCTCTCATGCACCCATCCGAACATACCGTTCACATCGGCCAGTTGCACCCACACAGAGTCGACTGTGTCGAGCGGCAGCACATGCACGTCGGCCACCACCAGCTGGGCATTTCTCTTCACGGCAAAGGAGTCGGTGGGCAGGTCGCTGAGCGCCTCCTCAGGCAACTGCCGGGTGAGCATGACCGAATCGGCCGACACCACGAAGTTGAAGTTCATGGTGTAGTGATGCGTACGGGCAAAGGTGATGGAGTCGAGCTGTTCCTCAGTAAACTGCACACTGCCGTGGGGCCTTGTGAGCGGCCTACGGTAGCAGGAGGTGAGCAGCATGAGGAGGCAGCAGCCCATCAGCAAGAAAACGAGACACCTACTTTTCAGCATAGACAAACATCTGACAAATGTTACAATTAAACTGCAGGGAGAATCGCCTTCCGTCGGGAAGCACCAGCCGCAGCGGTTCTTTCCAGACGGGGCGCCGTCCGCCGTTTTTCACACAATAGCCCAGGGTATAGCGCAGGCAGTGTCGGCACTGCATGAGGAGTGCACCGGGGTGAGCGCTCTGCAGTTCGAAAGCGTTTTTTTCCAAGTCCATCTGCTGCCGGCGGTAGAACGCCACAGCATGGACATTGGCCACATTGTAGAGATAGGAATACTGCCGATAGAGCGGTGAGGCAGGGAGCGCCGTCAGCATTTTTCCGGCATTTTCTGTTTCTATATCCTGCGAAGAAGCATCCACGTCAGGGTTGCGTTCCTTCCCTGTTATGCGCTGCAGGAGTGCGTCGACAAGGCTCCGCCGCCAGTCGGCCAGTCGGCCGGCCGGGATGAAGCATTGAGCCACCTCGTCGTCGATGACAGTCTCCTCCGCTACAAACGCCGTCTGTCCGAGGCGCTCCAGCTGTTGTTGCTGCGCCTGTCGTTGTGGAGTACGCGCCGGTTGCGATTCCATTTCGCCCACTACCTGAGCCGCTATCGGTGCGCCGACGACCGAGGCAGAGAGCAGGAAGCCCCCTTCCGTCTTTGACAAGTGCAGCCGCAGCGGTATCTGCCGCTGTGCCGTCGGTTTGGCCAGACGCCGTTCGAAGTCCTGGTCGAAATTGCGGTAGAGCGTCATGCCCGGCAGCAAGCCCTGCGGCATGCGCTGAGGGTAGATAAGATTGGCGTCGGCCCTGTTCACCCTGAAGCCCTCGAGACGTCCCTGCCGGTTGAAGAAGCATAGACCGTCGCCATTGGCGATGGGTGCGAAGACGGTGGCCCTTACAGCGCCGTTTCGCACCGCCGTCACCTTCCCTATCTCCGCTCCGATGGCTTTGGGAGAGGCTGTGGATGCGATGTCGGACCGTCGGCCATCGATGAAATACGGGGTAAAACCGCGGTTGAACGACTTGGCCACATCGGGCACGAAGGAAAGGTTCACCCTTCCGAGCGACGCTCTCCTGTATGTGCCAGGCTGTTTTCTCACCAGGCGGTCGAGAGCCTGGCTGTAGGCCGCCACCACATTCTTCACATAACTCACCTCCTTGAGGCGTCCCTCAATCTTGAACGAGGAGATGCCCGCCTGGGCCATCTGCTCCAAGTAGTCGAGGCGGCACATGTCCTTGAGTGACAGCCAGTGGGCCGGTGGTGCCACCCGCCGTCCTTCAGCATCCTCGAGGGCGAATTCCAGTCGGCAGAACTGGGCGCAGGCACCACGGTTGGCACTCCGGCCGAAGCAGTGCTGCGAGGCATAACACACCCCGGAGAAGCTCACACAGAGCGCCCCGTGGACGAAAGCCTCGAGCTGCACCTGCGGCACCTCCTCATGGATGGTGCGCATCTCATCGAGCGAGAGTTCGCGTGCCAGCACCACCCTGGAAAATCCCTGGCTATAGAGCCAAGCCACCTTTCCAGCATCGCGGTTGTCGGTCTGTGTGCTGGCGTGCAGTTCCACCAGCGTGCCGCGCAGCCACTCCCGGCAACGGGCGAGCAGTCCCATGTCCTGCACGAGGAAGGCATCGGTGCCGGCATCGGCCAATTCCTCCACCAGGTGCCGCATCTCCGCCATCTCCTCATCATAGACCAGGGTATTGAGGGTGACATAGACCTTGGCCTGGAACTGGTGCGCATGACTGCACAAGCGCCGTATGTCATCGACCGTGTTGACAGCGGCGGCCCTGGCACCAAACTTCGGTGCGCCTATATAGACAGCGTCGGCACCATGGTCGATGGCGGCGATACCGCACTCCAGGTTCTTGGCCGGTGCCAGCAGTTCCAGTTCTCTCATGATTCTTATCGTATGGCGTTGATATCGTAGGGGGTAGTCTGGTAGACGTAGTAGTTGATCCAGTTGGCGAAGAGCAGGTTGGCATGTGCCCTCCATGTGACCATGGGTCCCTGCTCCGGGTCGTCATTGCGGTAGTAGTTGTGCGGCAGTTCCACATCGTCTCTGATGCCGATGTCGCGCCGGTACTCATTGTCGAGCGTGTCGGGGTTGTACTCCATGTGTCCGGTGATGAAGAACTCCCTACCCTCGCGCGCCATGACGATACCCACACCGCTTTCGGGCGAGTCGGCGATGATGCGCAGCCTCGAGTCGGTCTCGATATCGCAGGCCCTCACCTCCGAGTGCCGGCTGTGGGGCATGGCGAAATTGTCGTCGAAGCCGCGGAAGATGGGCAGCCTCGGGTCGGCGATGTGCTGTTTGAAGATGCCGAACCGCTTTTTGGGGAGTGCATACTTGGGTATTCCGTAGTGGAAATAGAGCCCGGCCTGTGCCGCCCAGCAGATGTAGATGGTACTGGTGACATGGGTTCTGGCCCACTGGAAAATCTCGGTGAGTTCCGGCCAATAGCGCACCTCTTCAAACTGCAGCTGCTCCACCGGGGCCCCCGTCACAATCATGCCGTCGAACCGCTGCTGCCTGAGCGACTCGAAGTCTTTGTAGAACATCATCATGTGTTCCACGGGTGTGTTCTTGGGCGTATGGCTTTTGAGCTTCATGAAGCAGATTTCCATCTGCAGCGGCGTGTTGGAGAGCAGCCTGATGAGGTCGGTCTCCGTAGTGATTTTGACCGGCATGAGGTTCAGCACCACAATCTTGAGCGGACGGATATCCTGCGAGGTAGCCCTCGAGTCGTTCATCACGAAGATATTCTCCTCTTTGAGGAGGTCGATGGCCGGCAGGAGGTCGGGGAGTCTTAACGGCATAAACTAATACTTTAAAGAGAAGTGGTCAAATGTTTAATTATGAGCAGAGTGAAGCTATGCTCCACTCTGCTCTTTGTATCCTGAAAGCCGACAGCAGTCGACTGTTTCTTACCAGAGGCTGAGACGCTGCTCTTTGGGCACGAACATCTTGTCGGTCTCCTTCACACCGAAGGCATCATACCACATATCGATATGCGGCAGGGCGCCGTTCACGCGCCACTCGCCGAGTGAGTGAGGATCGCTCTTGGTGCGGTTGCGTATTTCGGCCTCGGTGATGTTGCCGGCCCACACGCCTGCATAAGCCAGGAAGAAGCGCTGCTCGGGGGTGAATCCGTCGATGGTGCCAAGTGGGTTGTCCTTCATGGCGTTCTTCAGGGCGTAGAAGGCCACCTGCAGGCCACCGTGGTCGGCCAGGTTCTCGCCCAGCGTGAGTCGTCCGTTGGCATTGAGGTCGGGCAACACCTTGATGGCGGAGAAGAAGTCGGCATACTTGCCGGTGCGCTCCTCGAAATTCTTGCCGTCGCTCTCCGTCCACCAGTCGGTCATATTGCCGTCTTTGTCATAGTGGCGTCCCTGGTCGTCGAAGCCGTGGGTCATCTCATGGCCTATCACCACACCGATGGCGCCATAGTTGAAGGCATCGTCGGCGGTCATATCGAAGAAGGGAACCTGCAGGATACCTGCGGGGAAGCAGATTTCATTGGTGGTGGGGTTGTAGTAAGCGTTGACGGTCTGCGGTGTCATGTGCCACTCGTCTCTGTCGACCGGTTTTCCGGCCTTGTTGTCGATGGTCCATTTGTTCCAGAAGGCTCGGCAGGCCATCACATTGTCGTAGAACGACTTGGCAGGGTCGATGTTCAGTCCGTCCATATTTCTCCACTTGTTGGGATATCCCACTTTCACATAGAAGGTAGCCAGTTTGTCGAGTGCATTTTTCTTGGTGGCCTCGTCCATCCAGTCCTGTGCCTTGATACGCTCTGCCAGGGCCACCTGCAGGTTGGCCACCAGTTTTTCCATACGCTCCTTGGCGGCTGCGGGGAAGTAGCGCTCCACGTAGATTTTGCCGAGCGCCTCACCCATCTGCGACTCAGTGAGGTTGGTGGCCAGTTTCCAGCGCGGGTGGTTCTCCTTGCGTCCCGACATGGTCTTGCCGAAGAAGTCGAAGTTCTCGGCCTCCACCTCATCGCTGAGCAGGTGAGCCGACGACACCATGACATCCCACTGCATGTAGGCCTTTTTCTCGGCTGGTGTCATGGTGGCGAGCACCTCGTCGGCACCCTTCATGAAGTCGGGCTGTCCGAGCACGAGTTCTCTGAAGTGGGCCGGCTGCACGCCTTCGGCCTCGAGCAGTTCGGAGAGTTTGACATGAGGATATGTCCTTTCAAACTCGTCGACGGTCATCTTGTTGTAATTGGCCTCCACGTCTCGCAGTTCGGTACGCGATTTCGACACCTTGGCCAGGCGGGTCTCCACATTGAGGATGGCGTTCATTTTCTGCTCGGCCACCTTCTGCTTGAAGCCGAAGAGGCGGAACATGCGCACGATGTGCTTCTTATAGGCCTCGCGTATGGCGGTGGTAGCCTCATCGTTGTCGAGATAATATTCTTTCTGTCCGAGCACGAGACCGCCCTGATAGACATTGAGGATGTTCATCTTGGCGTTCTTCTCGTCGGCGCCGAAGTAGGTGCCGTAGGGCACGCCGTAGCCGAAGGGCGCATACTTGAGCTGTATGCGGCGCAGGGCATAGGCCGTCTTGGCCTTCTCAATCTCGTTGATGAGCGGCATGGCGGGCGCCACGCCCTCGCGGTTGCGTCGTGTGGAGTCCATGGCGAGTTTGTAGAAGTCGCCGAGTTTCTGCTCCACGCTTCCGCGTGCGGAGGTTTTTCCCGAGAGTTCAGTCAGGATTTTGTTGATGCGTTCGTTGTTGTCACGGGCCAGGCGGTCGAAACTGCCGAAGCGTGAGTAGGCAGCGGGCAGCGGATTGGCTTTCATCCATCCACCGCAGGCAAACTGATAGAAATCATCACCGGGCTTGGCGTTCTGGTTGAGGTCGCCGAGATTGATGCCCGATTTCAAAGGCCCCTGCGCCGATACTGTCAGAGCAAGCGAAGCAAAAGCCATAGCAGTAACAATAGACTTAAAATTCATATAAGGTTTGTTTAAGGATTACACACTCAACTGTTTTCTTGCTGGATTTCCTCCAGCTGCAGGGAGGCATCCTCCCATCGTTCCACCTCGGCGTCGAGCCGTTTCTTCACCTCGGCATACTCGCCTACGAGTTTCATGTCGGCGGCCCCCTCCGGGGTGGAGAGCAGGGTGTCGAGCTCGGCGAGGCGCTGCTCCATCTTCTCGATAGCCGCCTCACAGTCCTTGACAGTCTTCTCCACCTTGCGCAGGCGGCGCTGCCACTCCTTCCGTTCCTCGTAGCTGAGCCGGCCGGCCGACGGCTCGGCGGGTGCCGATGCCGCATTGTCGGCGGCCGCCGAGGGCGACCCTTGCTGCGAGAGGCCCAGTTGGCTGAGCGACTCTATCTGCCTGTTTCGCAGGAAGTCGTAGATGCCGCCAATGTGCTCACGCACCTCGCCGCCGCCGAACTCATAGACCTTCGACACGAGTCCGTCGAGGAACTCGCGGTCGTGCGACACGATGATGGCGGTGCCGTCGAAGGCCTTTATGGCCTCCTTGAGCACATCCTTTGAGGGCATGTCGAGATGGTTGGTGGGCTCATCGAGAATGAGCAGGTTGACGGGTTGGAGCAGGAGGCGTATCATGGCCAATCGGCTCCTTTCGCCGCCGCTGAGCACCTTTACCTTCTTGTCGGAGGCCTCGCCACCGAACATGAAAGCGCCCAAAATATCGTTGATACGCAGCCGGATATCGCCGGTGGCCACCCGGTCGATGGTGTCGTAGACGGTAATCTCGCCGTCGAGCAGCTGCGCCTGGTTCTGTGCGAAATAGCCTATCTGCACCTGATGGCCTATCTGCAGGCGTCCCTCGAAAGGAATCTCGCCCATGATGCACTTCACGAGGGTGGACTTGCCCTCGCCGTTCTTGCCCACGAAGGCCACTTTCTCACCTCGTTTGATGGTGAGGTTTACGTTGTGGAACACATTGTGCTCGCCGTAGTCCTTGCGCACCTCGTCGCAGATGACGGGATAGTCGCCGCTGCGCAGGCAGGGTGGGAATTTGAGGTGCATACGCGAGTTGTCCACCTCGTCGATTTCGATAGGCACGATTTTGGCCAACTGCTTGATGCGGCTCTGCACCTGCACGGCCTTGGTGGCTTTGTAGCGGAAACGCTCTATGAAGTCCTTCATCTCGGCTATCTCGCGCTGCTGGTTCTCATAGGCACGAAGCTGCTGCTCGCGGCGCTCTGCCCTAAGGCGCACATACTCGTCGTAGCGTACCTTGTAGTCGACAATTCTTCCACACGAAATCTCGAGGGTACGGTTGGTGACATTGTTGATGAAGGCCCGGTCGTGGCTCACGAGCACCACAGCGCTCGACGATGCGGCCAGGAACTGCTCCAGCCACTGTATGCTCTCGATGTCGAGATGGTTGGTGGGCTCGTCGAGCAGGAGCAGGTCGGGCTGCTGCAGCAATATCTTGGCCAGCTCTATACGCATGCGCCATCCACCGCTGAACTCCGACGTGCTGCGGTCGAGGTCGGCCCGGGCGAATCCCAGTCCGATGAGGGTGCGCTCTATCTCTGCCTCATAGCCCTCGGCGCCCATCATGAGGTAGCGCTCATGCTCCTGGGTGAACCGTTCCACCAGGCGCGCATACTCCTCGGAGTCGTAGTCGGTACGGTCGGCCAACTGCTGCTGCATATCGTCGATTTTCCGTTTCAAAGTGATACGGCCGGCAAAGGCCTTTCGTGCCTCCGCCCTCACGGTGGTGTCGTCCTGCAGTCGCATCACCTGCGGCAGATAGCCTATAGTGGTGTCGGAGGGTATGGCCACCGTGCCTGCGGTGGGTTTCTGCTCGCCGCAGAGTATTTTGAGGAGTGTGGACTTGCCTGCGCCATTTTTGCCCACAAGGGCAATGCGGTCGCGCTCATTGATGGCAAACGAGGCCTTGTCGAAGAGCGGTTTGACACCGAATTCCACTTTCAGAGACTCAACAGAGATCATGCTATTCTTTACGGTTTTCCAGCAACCGCGGTGCAAGAAGAGCACCGCTGCAACGGTCTGTTTTGCCGCGATGTTGCTATTTTAATGCAAAAGTACATCAAATATCGGCAAAACTCAAAAGAAAAGAATAGCTTTTTAAGAATATTCACTTTTTTCTTGTGTATTTGCCGCCGAATATGTAATTTCGCATCGTAAAACCAAGAAAAAACAGCAAAAAATGAACACACTTACCCCCATCATAGCGCAACGTCTGGGTCTGAGCCAGGAGCAGGTGGACAACACCCTTGCCCTGCTCGACGCCGGCTGCACCATCCCTTTCATAGCCCGCTACCGCAAGGAGCGCACCGGCAATCTGAACGAGGTACAGATAGCCCAGATAAGCGAACTCTACGAGAAGCTTCAGGAACTGGAGAAGCGCAAGGAAACCATACTGAAAACCATCGGCGAGCAGGGTGCCCTCACTCCCGAGTTGGAAAGCCGCATACGCCAATGCTATGTGAGCAGTGAACTGGAAGACCTGTATCTGCCCTACAAGCCCAAACGGCGCACCCGCGCCCAGGTGGCCCGCGAGCAGGGGCTGGAGCCGCTGGCCGTGCTGCTCAAGGCCCAGCGCGAGCGTGACCCCTGGCAGCGTGCTGAAGCTTTTGTGAACGACCAAGTGGCCGACGCCGAAGCCGCCATACAGGGTGCTCAGGACATCATCGCCGAGGAAATCAGCGAGGATGCCCGCTCGCGGCAGACTGTGCGCACCGCTTTCGAGCGCGGTGCCGTGATCCGCTCCAAGGTGGTGAAAGCGAAGGCCGACAGCGACGAGGCCGCCAAATACTCCGACTACTTCGACTTTGAGGAGCCGCTCCGCCGCTGCTCCTCCCACCGCCTGCTGGCCATGCGCCGCGGCGAGAAGGAAGGCATCCTTCGCGTGACCATCTCGCCCGACGACGAGCAGTGCGCCGAGCGCCTCATCCGCCAGCATGTGCGCAGCAGCAACGAATGCGGCCAACTGGTGGAAGACGCTGTGATAGACGCCTACAAACGGCTCATCAAACCCTCTATAGAGACCGAATTTGCGAACAGCAGCAAGACTCAGGCCGACGAGCAGGCCATCGACGTCTTCGCCGGCAACCTGCGCCAGTTGCTGCTGGCCGCCCCGCTGGGGCCGAAGCGCGTGATGGGCATCGACCCCGGCTTCCGCACCGGCTGCAAGGTGGTGTGCCTCGATGCCCAGGGCAATCTGCTGCACCATGAGGCCATCTTCCCCCACCCTCCTGTGAACCACCGCATGCAAGCCACCGTCCATGTGCAGCAGATGGTGAAGGACTACGGCATCGAGGCCATCGCCATCGGCAACGGAACCGCCAGCCGTGAGACGTCCGACTTCATCAAGGACCTTTGCCTGCCCAAGGAGGTGAGGGTGTTCACCGTGAGCGAAGACGGAGCCTCTGTCTACAGCGCCTCACAGACCGCCCGCGACGAATTTCCCGACGAGGATGTCACCGTGCGCGGTGCCGTGAGCATAGGTCGCCGCCTGATGGACCCGCTGGCCGAGCTGGTGAAGATAGACCCCAAGAGCATCGGTGTGGGACAGTATCAGCACGATGTGGACCAGAGCAAGTTGAAGAAGAGCCTGGACCAGACGGTGGAGAGTTGTGTCAACTCGGTGGGTGTGAACCTGAACACCGCCAGTCAGCACCTGCTCACCTACGTGAGCGGTCTGGGGCCCGCCCTCGCCAAGAACATCGTGGCCTACCGCCGGCAGAACGGTGCCTTCACCAGCCGCGCCCAACTGAAGAAGGTGCCCCGTCTGGGGCCGTCGGCCTATGAACAGTGTGCGGGCTTCCTGCGCATACCCGGTGCGAAGAATCCGCTCGACAACAGCGCCGTCCACCCCGAAAGCTACCCCATAGTGGCGCAGATGGCGAAAGACAGCGGCTGTACGGTGGACCAACTGATAGCCGACAAGGAGAAGCGGAGCCACATCGACATCAAGCGGTATGTGACCGCCAGTGTGGGTCTGCCCACCCTGACCGACATCATGAGCGAGCTGGAGAAGCCAGGCCGCGACCCCCGCGAGCAGATAGAGGAGTTTGAGTTCGACCCCAACGTGACCAGTGTCGACGACCTGGAGGAGGGCATGATTCTGCCCGGCATCGTGACCAATATCACCAACTTCGGTGCCTTTGTCGACATCGGCGTGCATCAGGACGGTCTGGTGCATATCTCCCAACTGGCCAACCGCTATGTGAAGGACGCCAACGAGGTGGTGAAGCTGCACCAGCACGTGCGCGTGATGGTGAAGGAAGTGGACCACCGCCGGGGACGCATCTCACTGACCATGCGGTTCTGAAACCCGCCATTGACAAGACAAAATTAAGACCACTAATAGATTATTAGAAGAAATGAAAGATTTTGTATACTATGCCCCCACAGAGGTGGTGTTCGGCAAGCAATCGGAAGAGTGTATTGCCACCATGGTGAAGAAATACGGCGGGCACAACGTGCTCGTACACTACGGCGGCCACAGTGCCGTGAAATCAGGCCTTATCGACAAAGTGTGCCTGCAGCTCAAGGAGCACGGCGTGGCCTTCGAGCTGCTGGGCGGTGTGGTGCCCAACCCGCGTCTGAGTTTGGTACGCAAGGGCATAGAGCTGTGCCGGCAGAAAAGCATCGACTTCATCCTGGCCGTGGGCGGTGGCAGCGTGATCGACTCCGCCAAGGCCATCGCCTATGGCGTGGTGTACGACGGCGATGTGTGGGATTTCTACACCGGCAGGGCCCAGGCCACCGCCTGCCTGCCCGTAGCCTCGGTGCTCACGCTGCCCGCAGCGGGAAGCGAGATGAGCGAGGCCAGTGTTATTACAAACGAGGACGGAGACCTGAAACTGGGCTATTCAAACGACATTGCCCGCCCCAAGTTCGCCATCATGAACCCCGAGCGCACCTACACCCTCCCCCCCTACCAGACAGCCGCCGGTGTGACCGACATGATGATGCACACCATGGAACGATACTTCAGCCACGACGATGACATGACGCTCACCGACGCCATTGCCGAGTCGATACTGCGCACGATGAAAGACTGTATCTACGCCGTGCTAGAAGACCCGTGCGACTACCGCAACCGTGCCCAGATTATGTGGGGCGGCAGTGTGGCTCACAACGGTCTCACCGGCTGTGGACTGCGCGACGACTGGGCCACCCACAACTTGGAGCACGAGCTGAGCGCCATGTTCGATGTGACCCACGGTGCCGGCCTGGCAGCACTCTGGCCCAGTTGGGCACGCTATGTATACAAGGAGAACGTGAGCCGTTTCGTGCGCTTCGCCGTGAACGTGATGGGAGTGGAAAACGACTACACCCAGCCCGAGAAGACAGCCTTGGAGGGCATCCGTGCCATGGAGCGTTTCTACCACTCCATCGGCATGCCCACCAGCATACACGAGCTGATAGGCCGCGAAATAAGCGATGTGGAGATAGAGGAGATGGTGCGCAAATGCAGTCATGGCGGCACCACCACCCTGGGCAGTTTCAAGGTGCTTCACGCCGCCGACATGGAGCAGATTTACCGCATGGCTAAATAATCATTTAAAAATCCCACCCCATGAGAATACTGATTATAGGAGGCACCGGCACCATCAGCAGTGCCATCACCCGCCAGTTGGCTGCCAGCGGCCATGACCTGTGGCTGCTGAACCGCGGCACCCGCAAGAGCGAGGTGCCCGCGGGTGTATGCCAAGTGACCGTCGACATCAACGACGAGGCTGCTGTACTGCGCGCCATCGACGGCCTACAGTTTGACTCCGTATGCGAGTTTATCGGTTTCGTACCTTCCCAAGTGGAACGCGACATCCGCCTCTTCCGCGACCGTACCCGTCAGTATGTATACATCAGTTCCGCCTCGGCCTACCACAAGCCCGCCCGCAACTATATTGTGAACGAGAGCACCTCGCTGGTGAATCCCTACTGGCAGTACTCACGCGACAAGATAGCCTGCGAGCGGCTGCTGATGGACTGCTACCGCGAGACGGGATTTCCCGTTACCATCGTGCGTCCGAGCCACACCTACTGCGAGCGCAGCATCCCCGTGGGCCTGCATGGCACGAAAGGCTCCTGGCAGGTCATCAAGCGCATGCTGGCGGGCAAGCCCGTCATCGTGCACGGCGACGGGAGTTCGCTTTGGACCATGACATGGAATGAAGACTTTGCCCGTGGTTTCATCGGACTCTTGGGCAACCCGCACGCCATCGGCGAGGCCTTCCAGATTATGAGCGACGAGACCCTCACGTGGGACCAGATATACGGCACGGTGGCCGCCTGCCTAGGTGTTCCCTACCGGCCCTACCATATATCCTCCGACTTCCTCAGGGCCGTGGCTCCCGCTCACTACGACGTGACCGGCAATCTGATCGGCGACAAAGCCGCCTCAGTGGTTTTCGACTGCTCGAAACTGAAACGCGTGGTACCCGGTTTCCAGGCCACGGTGCGTTTTGAGGAAGGTGTGCGCCGCTGTCTGGCCTACATTCAAGCGCATGCCGAATGCCAGCAAGACGACGAGGAGTTTGATGGTTGGTGCGACCGGGTGATTGACGTGCTTGAAGAAGCGAAACACAGTTTCTGAGTCGCCCAATAAAAAAACCACACAGACATCATGGTCTGTGCGGTTTTTCAATATATGACACTAAATGTTTTTACTTCACTTTGTCGACGATGGCCTTGAAAGCCTGGGGGTTGTTCATGGCGAGGTCGGCAAGCACTTTGCGGTTGATTTCGACACCAGCCTTGTGGAGGGCACCCATGAGCTGTGAGTAGCTCATGTTCTCCTGACGTGCGGCGGCGTTGATACGCTGAATCCAGAGAGCGCGGAAAGTGCGCTTCTTGTTCTTGCGGTCGCGGTATGCATAGGTAAGACCTTTCTCCCAAGTATTCTTGGCAACGGTCCAAACATTCTTGCGAGCTCCGAAATAACCTTTGGTGAGCTTCAGGATTCTGGTTCTCTTAGCTTTTGATGCTACGTGATTTACTGATCTTGGCATAATTTTTCTTCCTTTAGATGTTCAACATTGATTTAACGGAGGCAGAGTAAATCGCGTACCTGCTTGGTGTTCGACGGATCGACGATAGCCTGATGCACCAGATTGCGTTTTTGCTTCTTTGTCTTCTTAGTCAGAATGTGACTGTGGTAAGCATGATGTCTCTTAATCTTACCGGTTCCGGTGAAACGAAATCTCTTCTTTGCGCCGGAGTTTGTTTTCAATTTTGGCATTGTTTTGTTTTTATTAATGTTTGAAATGAGCCGTGGCAACGCATATACCGGGCGTTACGCACGTTTTGTCTATTCTTCTGTTTTGTCCTCCTGCAGCTTGCGCAGGGCTTCCTCGCTTATCTTGGCGTTGGCCAGCAGTCCGCCCCCTGCGGGCTGTTCGTTCTCCTTGGCCTGCTTAGCGGCCTCCTTGGCTTCAGCCTCACGCTTCTCGCGGTCCACCTTCTGCTGGCTCTTCTTGGCCACGCCTGCTTTCTTGGGTGCGATGAAGATGGCCATTTTCTTGCCTTCGAGCTGTGGCATCTGCTCCACCTTGCCGTATTCCTCCAGGTCGTTGGCGAACCGGAGCAGCAACACCTCGCCTTGCTCCTTGAAGAGGATGGAGCGTCCCTTGAAGAACACGTAGGCTCTCACCTTGTTGCCTTCGGTGAGGAACTCCTTGGCGTGTTTGAGTTTGAAGTTGTAGTCGTTCTCGCCCGTCTGGGGTCCGAAGCGAATCTCCTTCACCTCCACCTTCACCTGCTTGGCCTTCATTTCTTTCTGGCGTTTCTTCTGCTGGTAGAGGAATTTGGAGTAGTCGATGAGACGACAGACAGGCGGCTGTGCGTTGGGAGAGATCTCCACGAGGTCTACACCCTGCTGTCGGGCCATGTCAAGAGCCTGACGGGTAGGCACCACGGTAGAACCGCCGTCGCCCACGATACGTACTTCCCTGACGCGAATCTGCTCATTCACGCGGTATTGATTGGCATTTTTGTCGTTCTTCATTCAACTGTATTTGATAAGCGGCTGCAAAGTTACGAAGTTTTAGCCGAAAGAAAAAATTTTTTATTTTCTTTTTTTACAAATAACAGGTGATTTTGTGGTATTTTTTTCTATCAGACAGCAATTGGCCGTGGAAGGAGTGCCTTTCCACGGCCAATTTACTATCTGATAAGCAGTTTCGGTATCAGTTGTTGGGTTTGACGTCAGCAGCCTTGAGCATCTCGTCGACCTCAGCGTTGACACGTGCAGCAAACTCCTCCTTGGTCATGGTAGCCTGCTCGCCACCACCCTGCTTGCGCATGGACACGAGTCCGTCGGCGCTCTCTTTCTCGCCCACAATCACCATATAGGGCACACGCTTAAGCTCATTGTCGCGAATCTTGCGGCCGATTTTCTCGTTGCGGTTGTCCACCTCGGCACGGATGCCCTTCTCGTCGAGGAAGGCAGCCACCTGGTCGGCATAGTCGTTGAAGCGCTCGGAGATGGGCAGGATGGCCACCTGCTCGGGAGCGAGCCAGAGCGGGAAATGTCCGGCGGTGTGCTCGATAAGCACAGCAGTGAAGCGCTCCATGGAGCCGAAGGGGGCACGATGCACCATGACGGGTGCCTTCTTGGTGTTGTCCTCGGCGGTGTACTCCAACTGGAAGCGCTGCGGCAGGTTGTAGTCTACCTGAATGGTACCGAGCTGCCAGCGGCGTCCGAGTGCATCCTTCACCATGAAATCGAGCTTGGGTCCGTAGAAGGCAGCCTCGCCGTATTCCACCTTTGCGTTGAGTCCTTTCTCCTTGCAGGCATCAATGATGGCCTGTTCGCTCTCAGCCCACACCTCATCGCTGCCGATGTACTTCTCGTGGTCGTTGGGGTCGCGGAGAGAAATCTGCGCCTCGAAGTTCTCGAACTTGAAGATGGAGAACACAGCCTGAATGATGTCCATGACACGGAGGAACTCGCCCTTCACCTGGTCGGGACGGCAGAAGATATGGGCATCGTCCTGTGTGAAGGAGCGCACACGGGTGAGGCCGTGGAGCTCGCCGCTCTTCTCATAGCGGTAGACGGTGCCGAACTCAGCGATGCGCAGGGGCAGGTCTTTATAGGAGCGCGGTTTCCATGCGAAGATTTCGCAGTGGTGGGGGCAGTTCATGGGTTTGAGCATGTACTCCTCGTCCTCCTCGGGGGTGTGGATGGGCTGGAAGGAGTCTTTGCCGTAGTGGGCATAGTGGCCGGAGGTGACATAGAGGTTCTTGCTGCCGATGTGCGGTGTGATGACCTCCTGGTAGCCGAAGCGTTTCTGTATGCGGCGCAGCATATCCTGCAGGCGCAGGCGCAGGTCGGTGCCTTTGGGCAGCCAGATGGGCAGTCCCTTGCCCACCCTGTCGGAGAACATGAAAAGTTCCATCTCCTTGCCTATCTTGCGGTGGTCGCGTTTCTTGGCCTCCTCGAGCATGACGAGATACTCATCGAGCATCTTCTTCTTGGGGAAGGTGATGCCGTAGATACGCGTCATCTGGTCGCGCTTGGCATCGCCGCGCCAGAAGGCGCCGGCCACGCTGGTAATCTTGATAGCCTTGATGGCACCTGTCGACACGAGGTGCGGACCGCGGCAGAGGTCGGTGAAGTTGCCCTGGGTGTAGGTGGAGATGGTTCCGTCCTCGAGGTCGAGGTCGATGTGCTCGCACTTGTACTCCTGGCCGTCGGCCTTGAACTCGGCCAGTGCCTCGGCCTTGGGCACCTCGCGGCGCACCACCGGCTCGTTTTTCTTGGCCAGCTCGCGCATCTTGGCCTCGATGGCGGGGAAGTCTTTCTCAGAGATGACGTCGCCCTCCTTGGGCATCACGTCGTAGAAGAAACCGTTCTCCACAGCGGGTCCGAAGCCGAACTGTATGCCGGGATAAAGTTCTTTGAGCGCCTCGGCCAACAGGTGGGCGGAGGTATGCCAGAAGGTATGCTTACCCTCCTCGTCGTCGAACTTGTAAAGTGCGATGGAAGCATCGCTGTTGATGGGGCGGTTGAGCTCCATCGTCTCGCCATTCACTCCACACGACACGACGTCGCGTGCGAGAGCCGGCGATATGCTCTCGGCGATTTGATAACCAGTTACGCCCTCTGCATACTCACGCACAGAGCCGTCTGGGAATGTGATTTTAATCATGACAATTTATTTTGTTGTTTTCTGAAAATACGGTGTTAATAGCTTTTGCGGTGCAAACTTACACATTTTTTATGAGAAAGCCGCAACTGTGACCCACAAAAGTGGACAATCGGGTGCAAGAACGTCACTTGGCGAATTTCTTCATCATGCTGTAGGCACCGAAGAGGCCCAGTTCGCCGGCATGTGAGAGGTCGCGCAGCCCCTCCTCCTTCTTTCCGCTGTGTATGTAGGCCAGTCCGCGGTTGAACCACGCCTCGGCCAGTTGCGGGTTGACAGCGATGCCGCGTGTATAGTCGTCGATGGCCAGCATATACTCACTGCGGGCCATGTGCAGATTGCCGCGGTCGTAGAGGATGTAGGCATTGTCGGGGTCGAGCTGCAGTGCCTTGTCGAAGTCGGCCAGCGCACCAGCGTTTTTGAGTTGCGAGTCCATGCCCTGCGAGGCAGAGAACTCATTCTCCATGGCCACACAGACCGCCCGCATCCAGTAGGCCAGCACCATTTGGTCGTCGATGCCGATGCAGGTGGTGAGGTCCTCGGCCGCCCCGGTGAAATTCTGCGTCATAAGCGCCGTGACAGCCCGCTGCAGCAGCAGGTCCTTGGCCAGGCTGAGGTCGGTGGAGGCCTGAATATCCGCGCTGAGCGAGTCGGCCAGGCTGAACACCACGTTGGCCTGCTTCTCCTCGAGGGTCTTGGGATTGCAGGTGAGGTAGACGGTGTGCCGCGGCCGTGCCTGTTGGTTGAAGGCGTCGAGCGAACGGTCGAACACCTGGTAGGCTTTCACCACGTTGAGATATGGCATGTAGGAGAGCACATACATGGGCATATAGTCGATTTCGAGTCGCCGGTTCTGCACTTTCCCGCGGTAGGCGCTCTCATACTCATGCTCCACGGTTTCCTCATCGGCCACCACAATCTGGTTGTACTTGCTCATGTCCACCTCGCTCTTCTTTCGTGTGAGTCTTGCCTGGTTCTTGGTCCACCGCGGCTGTATGCCCACATGCTTGTCCATCTGCGCCTTGAAGATGCGGAACTCATCGAGCTCAGCCTGGTTTTTCATGCCCAGGCGGCGGTAGCAGTCGGCGCGGTTCTGCAGTCCTATCCAGAAGTTGGGATATTGGTCTATCACCTTGGAGTAGTCGCGTATGGCGCCCCTGAGATCGCCGGTTCGGTGCAGCAGGGTGGCGCGGTTGTAGGTGGCCATGAGGTTGTCGGGCTCCATCTTGAGCACGTAGTCGAAGTCGTCAATGGCCCGGTTGTCGTCGCCCACCTGTATACGGAGCAGTCCGCGGTTGTAGTGAGCCAGGAAGTTATTGGGGTCGAGGTCGATGGCGGTGTCATAGTCGGCCATGGCTCCGCGCAGGTTGTTGCGGTTGAGGCGTGCCAGCGCGCGGTTCACATAGTTGCTCACCATCTTGGGTTTCAGGTGGATGGCCTTGGAGAGCTGCTCGTCCGCCCCCTTCCAGTCTTTTCGCGAGAGGCTGATGTTGGCCCTTGTCATCCATGACTCCCCGTCGTAGGGATCCAGCTCGAGCGACTTGTCGAGCCACTGCGCCGCGCTCACGGTGTCGCTCTGCATGAGGAAGACCTCGGCTTTCACGGCATAGGCCCTGGCATACTTGCTCCACTTCTGGATGATGGTGTCGAGGTCGCACTGCGCATGCTCATAGTCTTTCATCTCCACGCGGCAGAGCATGCGGTTGAACCAGTAGTTCTGCGCCGAGGGGTCCTGTCGGATGGCTGTGGAATAATCGGCCACAGCACCGTCGAATTTCTTAAGTTTGATGCGGCAGAGGCCCCTTAGCTCGAAATGCGAGGTGACATACGGATTGAGGGCGATGGCCTCCGAACAGTCGGCCTCGCCCCCCGTATAGTCGTCGAGATAATATTTGGCCAGTCCGCGGAAGAACCAAGGTTCGTAGAGATAAGGTTTTGCGGAGATGGCTTTGTTGAAGTACTGAATGGCGAGCACATAGTCCTCGTAGTATAATGCGCTCCGGCCGTTCATGATGAGCCGGTCTACATTAAACTGTGCCGATGCTCCCCATGCGGCGGAGAGCATGAGCAGGAGGAGTATGAGCCTTCTTGCCATAAAGTGCCAGTGTGCGGTCAGTGCTTGGGTGCCGGCTTGGTGCGGTAACCGCACTGGTAGCGTCCGGCGAGGAGCGCCTTGAGTTTGCTCTTGATGAGCTGGGCGCGGAAGGGCGTGATGCGGTCGGTGAAGACCTTGCCCTCGAGGTGGTCGAACTCATGCTGCATGACGCGAGCCAGATAGCCCTCCACCCACTCGTCGTGTGGCTGCAGCTGTTCGTCAAGATATTTCACATGGATGCGGGTGGGCCTTGTCACCTTTTCGTGAATGCCGGGCAGGCTGAGGCAGCCCTCTTCGGAAACATCTTTCTCCGTATCGTCGAATTCTATGATATGCGGGTTGATGAACGCATGGCGGAAACCCTTGTACTCGGGCATGTCCTCGGAGATGACGTCGAGGTCGATGACCACCACGCGCACCGACTTGCCCACCTGCGGTGCGGCCAGTCCGATACCCTCCGAGTCGGCCAGTGTGTCGTAGAGGTCGGCTATCAGTTTGTCCAGTTCAGGATAGTCGGCAGGAATGTCCTGTGCCACTTTTCTCAGCACAGGGTTGCCATAAATATAAATAGGTAAAATCATTTTATTCGTCTAGATTCTAAATAACTCTGCAGGATGATGGTGGCGCTGATTTCATCGACCAGGGCCTTGTTCTGCCGGTCTTTCTTCTTGAGGCCGCCGTCGAGCATGGCCTGGTGCGCCATGACGGAAGTGAACCGCTCGTCTACCCAGCTGACAGGAATCTCCGGGTGCGCTTTCTGCCACCGTTCGACGAAAGCCCTCACACGCGGCAGGTTCTCGCTGGGCTGCCCGTTGGTCTGTCGGGGTTCCCCCACCACAATGCGCTCCACGTTCTCACGTCGCACATAGTCGTTGAGCCAGTCCATAAGCTGAGACGTAGAAACAGTCGCCAACCCGCCAGCAATAATCTGCAGCGGATCGGTGACTGCTATACCCGTACGTCGTCGACCGTAGTCTATCGACAAGATTCTTGCCACTTCTGCTTATCTTCCGTAGTAAAGCAACCAAGCATCGGGATAGTTGCTTCTGAGTCGGTTGCGGCTCTGTACAGCGCTCGACTTGTCGGCATAGGTGGTAGCCACCACACGGTACATATCGCGTGCCGAGTTGTAAGCCAGCTGAGCATCGTAGCCCTGCGAGCGGAGGCGCTCCACGAGGCCCTCAGCATTCGACTTGACGCTGAAGGAGCCCACCACCACGCTGTAGTCCTTGAGGCCAGCGCCGTTGACCACGGTCACATCCTCACGTCTGACGGGTGTGTTGTCGTAGTTGTCGGTGGTCACGTTGGTAGCCGGAGTTTCCACGAGCGGGGTCACCACGGGAGTTTCTTCCTCGCTGGTGTTGTCACGGCTGGCTTCCTGAGCCTTAGCCTTCTCGTAGGCCTTTTTATAAGCGCTCTCGCTTGATTTGCAACTTGTGAATGCCAAAGCCACGCACAGTCCTGCGCAGATAACCAGGTATTTCTTCATAAGGATATTAAAAATTAAAAATTTGTTTTGATAAAACTACTAATTTCAGAATTTTCTGCGAAGTTACACTTTTTCGGCCAAAGAAGAAGAAAAAAGCTCTATAAAGTTTGTTAAATAGCAAAAATGCAACTTTTTTCACAAAAAAAAGGAGTTTTCCCTATGGGGTTTAAGAAAAGATTTTGTACTTTTGCTATCCGAAAAGATTTAAATCCTAAAATTATGAAACAACTCAGTTACATCGGCGCCTTCATTGGCGGCGCCATTGCAGGAGCAGCCTTAGGTCTGCTGCTTGCCCCCGAGAAAGGAACCGACACCCGCACCAAGATTTCAGACACTGTCCAGGACTTCTGCAAGAAGCACAATCTGAACATCACCCGCAAGGAAGTGGAAGACCTTGTTGACGACATCAAGGACGCCGCTGCCGACGTGGTGGACTAAAGCATACCGATCACTGACCCAAGCGACTGACTATGCTTTCTAGCGACAAGAATATCGAGACCATCGCCCAACTGGTGGACCAGCTGAAACATTACGCGGAGCTTCAGAAGGAATATGTGAAGCTCGACGTAATAGAGAAGGTGGTCCGTCTGACCACTGTTGCGGCGATGGTGCTTGCTGTTCTTGTGATGCTCATGCCGGTGGTGGTATTCACCTCGCTGGCCGCCGCTCAGGCCCTTTCGCTGCTCACCGGTCTGGGATGGGCCTATCTCATCATCGCGGTGTTTTACCTGCTGCTTCTGGTGCTTCTTCTTGTCAACCGCCGCCGTTGGATAGAGAAGCCATTGGTGAAATTTCTGGCGGACCTTCTACTCAACGAATAAGCCATGGCCACACCTACCGACCCCATTGTATACACATCGCTCGACGACATCCGCGCCCGCAAGAAGGCGCTTCGTGCCGAGCTCAACCGCGACACCCAGCAGATGCGCACGCAGTGGACCGGTCTTTTTGCCAAGCCCGACACCAGCCAGATGCCCGCCCGCCGTCTGAGCCGATTTGTTTCGACCGGTGTGACGGTGTTCGACGGTCTACTCTTCGCCTACAAGCTGTACAACCGGCTTGGTGGCGGCAAGGCCCGTCTGAAAACGAAAAAGAGCAAGCGCAACGCGCTGCTCTCACTCCTTTTCCGGTAATTGTTTCCTTTCTTCCTTGTTTTCACCCAACTATAATTACTTCTACTGGAGTAATTAGGCGATTCTATTTATCCTACCACTTCACCACCATGCCGTCGTAAGCCATCCGGATATCGGGCGGCAGTATCTCGTCGAGTTCTTTCTGGAGTCCGATGTCATGACAGGCATGAATGAGGTAAGTGCGTCTCGCCCCCACCCTTCGGGCCAGCTGCACGGCATCGTCGAGCAGTTGGTGCGAGTAGTGCTCCCTTTCCCTGCGCAAGGCGTTGACCACCAGGGTATCCACCCCCTGCAGCATGGCCTCGTCCTCCTCGGGAATCGTCTTCATATCAGTGATATAAGCCAGACGGTCGAAGAGGAAGCCCAGGATGGGCATCTGGCCGTGCATCACCGTGAGCGGAGTCACCTTCACATCGCCGATGCAGAAAGGCACATGCGGCTCCACCTCCTGCAACTGCAGTTTAGGCACCCCCGGATAGAGGTGCTCGGCAAAGCAGTAAGGCATGGTGGAGTGCAGGGCTTTGACCGTGGCCGGATTGGCATAGAGGTGCAGCGGTCCGAACACGCAGAAAGGTCTCATATCGTCGATGCCCGCCACATGGTCGTAATGGATATGAGTGAGCAGCACGCCGTCGAAAGGTTTGAAGTCGAGCGGCAGAATCTGCTGCCGGAAGTCAGGTCCGCAGTCAATCAGGATGCGGGTGGTATCGGTCTCCAACAGCGCCGACGAGCGCAACCGCCGGTCGCGCGGGTCACTGCTGGTGCATACCGGGCATCGGCAGCCGATGCTGGGCACCCCGCCCGATGTGCCGGTGCCGAGGAAAGTGAGTTGCATGCTCATAGTTTCAAATGATAATCACCACTTTCAAATGATATTCACCTCAGAATAGATATCGATGCCGAAGCGGTTTTTCACATCGTCCTTGACGGCATTGCAGAGCGTCAGCACCTCCTGGCCGGTGGCCCCGCCCCGGTTTACCAGCACCAGGGCCTGCCGGCTGTGCACACCGGCGCGTCCCAGCGAGCGTCCCTTCCACCCGCACTGCTCAATGAGCCACCCGGCGGGTATCTTCACGCGGTCGCTGTCCACCTCGTAGAAAGGCACCTGTTCATACTCCTTCTGTATGCGCAGGAGTACCTCTCTCGGCACCACTGGATTGACGAAGAAGCTGCCGGCGTTGCCCTCCACGGTAGGGTCGGGCAACTTGGCATGACGGATGTCGATGATGACCTGGCGCAACTGCCAGGGAGTGGGATGGTCGATGCCCCGCGCCTCCAGTTCGTGGCGTATATTGCCATAGTCGAGCTGCGGGCGGAATTCGCGGGAGAGCCGGTAGGTGACCGCCGTGATGAAGAAGCGGTTCTTCCACTCATGCTTGAAGCGGCTGTCGCGGTAGCCATAGCCACAGTCAGAGCCCCGCATAGTGACCAGCCGACCGGTTTCTATCTCCACCGCCTCCACCTCCTGTATGAGGTCCTTGGCCTCGGCACCGTAGGCCCCGATGTTCTGCACGGCCGACGCCCCCACCTCGCCCGGTATGAGCGAGAGGTTCTCGGCACCATGCCATCCGTGCTCCACACAAGTGGCCACCACATCGTCCCACACCTCGCCCGAGCCGCAGCACAGCAGCACGCTTTCGCCGTCGTCGGAGAGAGCGGAATAGACACCGTGTATGGCCGACCGGACCACGGTGCCGGGGAAATCGGCGGTGAGCAGCAGGTTGCTGCCCCCACCCAGGATAAGCATCGGCTCTCCCTCGGCATAAATAGCGGGCAGGGCATCGATGGCCTCCTGGGCCGTATCAAACTCCACATACCGCCGGCACGAGGCGTCGATACCGAAGGTGTTGTGCGCCTTGAGGTTATAATTCAGTAGGTCTTTCATTGTCGGGAAAATATAGCAAGCCAGCGGCTAATTGACTATTTTGACCAGTTTCCACTTGCCGTCCTTGCGGCGGAAGGTCATCTCCGTTTCCAGTCCGTTGGAGATACCCCTGATGACGAACACCTTCTGCGTGCTCTCCTCGTAGGTCTGGCCATAGATAATGTTGTAAATCATTTCGGAGGGCAGCACAGGCGGCCGGAACTCCTCCCACTGCTCCGGATAGAACTCTCCGTCGATCATGGTGAAGTCGTCGTCGGGGTCGGGCATGATGGTGGCCACGGGTTCATCGAGACTCTCCACCTGGAAGATCGAATCGGTGGCGAAATGGTGATAGAACGAGAGGAACGACTCATTGCGGTTCTGCACCATGGCGTCGCGGTGAATCTCGGTGAGCATCCACTGTCCGCTGTCGCGCTCAAAGAAGAACTGCTCCACCTGATTCTTATTGAGATGGATTTTCTCGATGATCACCTTCTGCACCGTGGTGTCCTTTACGATTTCCATCTGCTCCTCGCTGTCGAAGATGAGGGTGCAGAATCCCTGCTTGGTGAAGAACTTCTCCATCTGCCAGTCATTCCGTTCCAGGAACGACTCTTTATCGTCGCGCACCACCTTGAGCGGGAAACGGATGCGCTCATACTGCAGCTTCTTGTTGGCCGTGAAATTGAAGAGGAAATCGTCGAACAGTCCGTCGGCGGCCTTCGGCATGGGCGTGGCGGCGATGAGGCTGTCCATGGCAGTCATCGGCACGGTGTCCTGTGGCGCCACGGTGTCGACCGGCACTGTATCAGCCACATCCGTAGGCTCGGTTTCGGCCGGTTTGTCTTTACACCCCCAGAAAAAGGTCAGTGTCACCAGGGCAAGGGTGAGCCAAACAGTGTTTCTATTCATTATGATAGTACTATCAGGAATGGACTGCAAAATTAGCGAAATAATTTTATATGCATCAACAAAAGGCGCTAAAAATCAAAAGAATCGAAAACTTTTACGGCATATTGGGCCAATATCGGAAAAAATGCCTACCTTTGCATCCAATCCCCACGCATGCCCGTAGGATTTAAGGTGTGCTTGGAAGTAGAAGCAAGAGAAACAAAGAGAAATATGCTACTCGAGAAAATAGAACAACTTCTGAAAGAAGTGAATGAGCTGAAGGCCTCCAATGCAGAAGAGATTGAGGCCCTGCGTGTGAAATATCTGAGTAAGAAGGGTGAGATATCGGCCCTGATGAACGACTTCCGCAATGTGGCGGCCGACCAGAAGAAGGCAGTCGGTATGAAGATAAACGAGCTGAAGCAGACCGCTCTGCAGCGCATCAACGAGCTTCGCGAGCAGACCGCCTGCCAGGAGTCGGAGAACGAGGGTATCGACCTGAGCCGCACCTCCTACCCCATTGAGATGGGCACCCGTCACCCCATATCGATTGTGACGAACGAGATTATCGACATCTTCTCGCGCATGGGTTTCACCCTGGCCGACGGTCCTGAGGTGGAAGACGACCTGCACGTGTTTACGAAGATGAACTTTGCCGCCGACCATCCCGCCCGCGACATGCAGGACACCTTCTTCGTGGAGACCAATCCCAACGACGTGACGAAGAACATCATTCTGCGCAGCCACACCAGTTCGGTGCAGGCCCGTGTGATGGATGTGAACCAGCCTCCCATCCGTGTGATTTGCCCCGGCCGTGTGTACCGCAACGAGGCCATCACTGCCCGCGCCCACTGCTTCTTCCACCAGATAGAAGGTCTCTACATCGACAAGGACGTGTCGTTCACCGACCTGAAGCAGGTGATGCTCACCTTCGCCCAGGAGCTGTTCGGCCCTGAGACGAAGATACGTCTGCGCCCCAGCTACTTCCCCTTCACCGAGCCGAGCGCCGAGATGGACATCTCTTGCCACATCTGTGGCGGCAAGGGCTGCGGTTTCTGCAAGCACACCGGCTGGGTGGAGATTTTAGGCTGCGGCATGGTAGACCCCAATGTGCTGGAGCTTTGCGGCATCGACAGCAAGGTGTACAGCGGTTATGCCTTCGGTGTGGGTGTGGAGCGCATCACCAACCTGAAATACCTGGTCAACGACCTGCGCCTCTTCTCCGAGAACGACGTGCGCTTCCTGCACGAGTTTGAGTCGGCCAACTAACCCACTTCTCTTTTAGCCCCATGAAGAGAGCCATCGTCATCGGCGCCACCTCCGGCATCGGCCGCGAGACAGCCCTGCTGCTGGCGGCCAAGGGCTACCGTGTGGGTATCGCCGGCCGGCGCGCCGACCGCCTGGAAGAAGTGGCGGCGCACTATCCCGACCGGATGGTGACCGAGGTGATAGACATCACCCGCGACGACGCCGAGCAACGATTGCTCTCCCTCATCGAAAAGACCGGCGGCATGGACCTCTACTTCCACGCCTCAGGCATCGGTTTTCAGAATGTAGACCTGGACGAAGCCATAGAACTCTCCACCGTGACCACCAATGGTCTGGGATTCACCCGCATGGTGGGTGCCGCCTACCGCTACATGGCTGCTCACGGCGGCGGCCACATAGCCGCCATCAGCAGCATAGCCGGCACGAAAGGACTTGGCGCTGCCCCCGCCTACTCGGCCACGAAAGCCTACCAGAACACCTATCTCCAGGCCCTGGAGCAGCAGGCCTGCATACGCCGTCTGAACATCCGTTTCACCGACATCCGGCCCGGCTTTGTAGGCACCGACCTGCTGAACGGCCTCACCGGCTACCCCATGCTGCTGAAGAAGGAGAAGGTAGCTCGGGAGATAGTATGGGCATTGGAGCACCGGCGGCACATCCGCGTGATAGACTGGCGCTGGCGCATCGTCACCGCAGGTTGGCGCTGCATACCCAACTTCATCTGGCGCCGCCTGCCGCTCACCGCCAAGACGAAGAAAGACTGACTTTACAAAAAACTAAAAGACATACCATCATGAAAGACAAGAAACACCTGAATGTAGCCGCTGCCGTGGTCATGGCCGACGGAAAATACCTGTGCATGCAGCGCACCCGCAGCGAGCTGTCGTATATCACCGAGCACTGGGAGTTTCCCGGCGGCAAGATAGAAAACGGCGAGGACCCCAAGCACACCCTGGAGCGTGAGATCAAGGAAGAGATGGACTGGAACATCAAGGTGGGCCGCTGCCTGGGCACCGTAGAGCACGAGTACCCCGACTTCAGCATCACCCTCACCGCCTATGAGTGCGCACCCGGTGAAGGCGACTTCAAACTGCTGGAGCACCTCGACAGCCGTTGGCTCACCAAAGCCGAGCTGCCCCAGCTCAACTGGACCGAGGCCGACCGCAAGTTGCTGTCGCTGCTGTAAGCGACCACCTTTTTACAACCGGCTGCCGCTAATCCTTATTTATAAATGGCATAAGCGCCGCCATCGCTCCCGGCATAGCGCCGCAGCAACTGCTGAATATACTCCGCATTGGCACACACGCGCTCCTCGCAGCCGTCATACCCATTGATGAGCACCACCAGCCGGGTGGTGCTCATTTGTATCTTGGTGCGCTCATGGTCGCTGGTGGGGGTACCCACACCGCCTGCCGCATCGCGGTAGACGGGCAGTCCCTCTATATTGATCATGCCGCGGCCAATGCCCTCGTAAGGCTCATCATGCCGTCCCACACCGAGTGTGAGTGTGTCGCCCACAAATCGGTCGGCATCGAATCCGCCTATGCTGTAGCCGAAGGCGATACTGGCCAGATTGATCAGGTCGACCAAGGTGTCGCGCTGATAGAGTTCCTTCCCCTGCAGCATGCGACGTATAAGCGCCTCACTGGCCGGTCGATAGCGCGAGGGGTCCTTGCCGCAGGCACGATACACCCTGCGGGTAGCCTCGATAGAAGGCATCTGCTTGAGCGACTCGGTCGTGAGCTGCTCACGGTATTTTGCGCCCAGCGCATTGATTTCCTCCCACAGCGGGGCACAGTAAGGACTGTTCACCACCTGTGCTTCCACACAAGCCCCCACAAAATCGGGGCACACCCGCTCTATCTCCTGCGATACAATTACTTTCATCATCAATTCAAATTAAAGGGAAGTTAAAAGGAAGTTAAAAGGAAGTTAAAGGGAAGTTAAAGGGACATATGTCTATACTCCTACACTTCTATACTCCTACACTTCTATACTCCTACACTCCTGAAATCATCTCCAAAAATTCCTCCTCGCTGACGATACGCACGCCAAGTTTCTGCGCCTTCTCCAGTTTGGAAGGTCCCATATTGTCGCCAGCCAGGATGAACGATGTCTTGCCGCTGATGGAGCCCACATTCTTGCCGCCATGCTGCTCGATAATGGCCTTATACTCATCGCGGCTGTGATGGGTGAACACACCGCTTATCACGATGCTCTGCCCGGCCAGCACATCGCTGCCCTCCCCTTCAGCCTTCTCCTCCATGCGCATCTGCAAGCCATAGCTCCGCAGACGCTCCACAATCTGCTGGTTGACCGGATTGGCGAAGTAGTCGACCACGCTCTTTGCGATGACCTCACCTACCCCTTCCACCTGCTGCAGCTCCTCCATGGAAGCAGCGGCCAGGGCCTCCATGCTCTTGAAGTGGCGGGCCAACAGCTTGGCCGATGTCTCGCCCACGAAACGGATACCCAGTGCGAAGACCACTCTTTCGAAAGGCACCTTCACCGAGTCGGCGATACTCTTCACTATTTTGCGTGCCGACTTGTCGCGCGAGCCGTCGCCATTGATATCCTGCACCTGAATGCGGTACAAGTCGGCGATATTGTGGATGAGCCCCTGACGGTAGTAATCGTCGACCGTTTCCGGACCGAGCGACTCGATGTTCATGGCTTTTCGGGCTATGAAATGCTCTATCCTTCCTTTTATCTGCGGCGGACAGCCCGCATCGTTGGGGCAGTAGTGAGCCGCCTCGCCCGGCACACGCACCAGCGGCGTGCCGCACTCCGGGCACACTTTGGCAAAGGAGACGGGAGCGAGCCCCTCGGGCCGGTGCTCCACATCCACCCCCACAATCTTGGGAATGATTTCGCCGCCTTTCTCCACATAGACATAGTCGCCGATGTGCAGGTCGAGTTCACGGATAAAGTCCTCATTGTTGAGTGTGGCACGCCTCACGGTGGTACCCGCCAACTGCACCGGCTGCATATTGGCTACGGGAGTGACAGCCCCTGTGCGCCCCACCTGGAAAGAGACCGACTCGAGCAGGGTGCGCTCTCTCTCGGCTTTGAACTTATAGGCGATGGCCCAGCGCGGGCTCTTGGCCGTGGAGCCCAGGCGCCGCTGCTGACTGAGCGAGTCTACCTTCAGCACCACGCCGTCGGTGGCCACCGGCAGGTTCTTCCGCTCGGTGTCCCAATAGCTGATGAAGTCGAGCACCTGCTGCAGGGTTTTCACCTTTCTCATGCCCTCGCCCACCTTGAAGCCCCATCTGCGAGCCGTCTGCAGATTCTCATAATGGCTGTCGGAGGGCAGCTGTTCGCCCATCAGATAATAGAGATAGGCATCAAGCTTTCTTCTCGCCACCATCTCTGACTTCTGGCTCTTCAGCGTGCCGCTGGCCGCATTGCGGGGATTGGCAAAGAGCGGTTCCCCTGCTTCCTCGCGCTCGGCGTTGAGGGCGTCGAACACCTTGTAGGGCATGAGCACCTCGCCGCGGATTTCAAACTCATGAGGTATAGGGGTGGCTGGTGTGAAGAGGTCGGCCGGCTGCGGCGGGTTGAGCACGAGCGGTATGCTACGGATGGTGCGCACATTGCCAGTCACATCATCACCTTGGGTTCCGTCGCCTCGTGTCACGCCTCTCACCAACTGTCCGTCGACATAGGTGAGCGAGATGGACAGTCCGTCGTATTTCATCTCGCAGCACACTTCGAAGGGTTCACCACCCAGCAGCCGCTCCACACTGTGGAACCACTCCTCCACCTCGCCGGAATTGTAGGTGTTGGCAAGTGAGAGCATGGGATATTTGTGCCGGACGTGGGCGAACTCCTGATTCAGGTCGCTGCCCACGCGCTGTGAGGGAGAGTTGGGGTCGGCCATCTCCGGATGACGTGCCTCCAGGTCCTGCAATTCGTGCATGAGGAGGTCGAACTCCTGGTCGGAGATACTGGGCTGATTCAGTATATAGTAGCGGCGGTTGTGCTCGTTGAGCTCTTTCCGCAGTTGTAGGATTCTGTTTCTTTCGTCCATAAAACGTTTCGTGATAGTTTGTGCAAAAATACGAAAAACAAGTTGGCGGGCAAAAGAAACCTTTTATTTTTTATTCAACAAGGAATGAGTGATAATTGGGATTCCCCCGCGATTCTGGAATAGGATCAACTATTCAACCAGGTTTCTGTCCTCGTATCATCTTCCCCGTCCCGATGATACATATTCTTCTTGACAATCCAATGGAACTCCTGGGCCGCACAAGGAGTTGGTGTCACCTTTTTGTGGCCTATGCACTATCAGTGTATCTCTCCACTCTATTTTCAAATTTTCCATTCTTTTATTTGAAAAAGCTTTATCTTTGTCATTCAATCGGTAGACAACTTTTATTCGTTGTATTATATCTTCAAGTTTTATTTTGTCCATATTACGCTTTATTAATTCACGAGGATATAATGTGAATTTAGCTACCATAGTGTCTTCTGGATTGATAAGATGTTTCCTGCTCTTTGTAATCACAAGACCGATTATATCATCCGTTTGATCATCAACTGTAATACTAAAAGATGAGGAAAAATAGTTTTCTGTTGGCGTTTTGAAAGGAACAAAGAGCGTGTCAGCTGTTTCGTTAATAATGTTTCCCCATAAGGATATGGTTCGAGGATATTTTCGGTATTTTTTTATAAATAAAGAATCACGAGAAGGCATGTTGTCACTTATGCTCACAATTTGACATGTTAAATGGTGAGTTTTTCGTGTATTCTCTCTGCACGAAAAAAATATAATAAGTAAAGAGAATAGACAAAGATATAACAGTATGTGTCTTTTACTTCGCATAATAAGTTGCCTAATAATTCTTGAAGTTCTCTGTAGTTTTTCCTAGAAGAATGATTCATTTCATGTCATGACAAAGATAATTATAATAAATGTGACTTGCAAATAATAATTGATGTTTTTTAGAGGATGAAGATTGCTCGGAAATAAGCAGATATTATGGACGCAAGAATCCATCGGAGCCGTGGGAAATGTCGTGTAGAAGTTGTGCCTTTCACAGACCTGATGCTCCTTTCCAGCAACATAGCATCACCGCCTAAACCTATTGGATAATAGTATGCAGGTTACTCCCATTAGGCAAAATGAAATAAAAAGTGTTTTCCTTTCATTTTGCGCTCTTTTTTTTGTACTTTTGCACACATGAGAATAGACATTATTACCGTATTGCCCGAGATGCTGGAAGGATTCGTGCATGAATCGATACTGGCACGTGCCCAGCAGAAAGGTCTGGCAGAGATTCATCTGCACAATCTCCGTGACTACAGTACCGACAAGTGGCGGCGTGTGGACGACTACCCCTACGGCGGCTTCGCCGGCATGGTGATGCAGTGCGAACCCATCGACCGCGCCATCTCGGCACTGAAAGCCGAACGTGAATACGATGAGGTCATCTTCACCAGTCCCGACGGCGAGCAGTTCAACCAACACATTGCCAACGACCTTTCGATGGCGGGCAACCTGATTATCCTCTGCGGCCACTACAAAGGCATCGACCAGCGCATACGCGACCATCTCATCACCCGTGAGATATCCATCGGCGACTATGTGCTCACCGGCGGTGAGCTGGCTGCCGCCGTGATGGCCGACGCCATCGTGCGGCTGGTGCCGGGCGTAATCAGCGACGACCAAAGCGCACTTTCCGACTGTTTTCAAGACGACCTGCTCTCCGCCCCTATCTACACCCGTCCGGCCGACTACAAAGGGTGGAAGGTGCCCGACATCCTGCTCAGCGGCAATGAGGCCAAAATCAAGGATTGGGAGATAGAACAGAGCCTGGAGCGCACACGGCGGCTGCGACCTGACCTGCTGAAATGACTTTTTCAGGAGTGTTTTTTAGGAGTGTAGACATATGCTTTCTTTCAGGAGTGTAACCAATGGCAGGAGACAATTTATCGTGATGCCTTGACGGCGAACTCCTCGCCCAAGGCGAAGCCTTCCTCGTAGAGCCGCTCCAGTTTTGCGACATCACGTTCCATTCTGTCCACCTCCAAGGGCCGCTGCGGGCGGATGCACACGATGCGCCCCTGTTGCTCAAGGTCCTCGATGAGTTGCAACTGCTGATTGTAGAGTTCTATGCGATGGCTCAGTGCCACCCTGAGCCGCGGATACTTCTTGTAGATAAACTTGGGCGTCTTGATGTCGCGTCCATCGCTGCGGTATCCATAGTTGCGCGTGGCAACAACCACATTAAACGCATGTCCCTGCTCCATGGCTCTCTCCACAGGAATACTGTCAACGATGCCCCCGTCGAGCATAGGCTTGCCGTCCACCATCACCACCTTGCTCACAAAGGGCAGCGAACTGCTGGCACGACAGATAGTCGTCATGCGGTTGCGGTCGGTCTTGTCGCTGAGATACTCCGCCCGTCCCGTGGCACAGTTGGTCGTCACCATCTCAAAGACCGCCGGGTTGTGCGCATAGGTCTCCCAGTCGAACGGGATGAGTTCGTTGGGAAACTTGTCGTAAAGCAGTTCTGGGTCGAAGATACACCCCTGCTGCACCAGGTGGCGCAGTCCGATGTACTCATACTTGTCGAGCATGTCGATATTGGAGAATCGTGCCCTGCGCGGCTGTCGGCTGATATAGGACAGACCGTTACAGGCCCCCGCCGATACCGCCACCACATAGCGGAACCAGAGCGAATGTTTCATGAAAGCGTCGAGCACCCCACTGGTGAAGACCCCTCTCATACCGCCCCCTTCGAGCACCAATCCTGTATTGTAATTGACAAGAGACATAATCTGTGTTGATTTTCGGCTGCAAAAATACGGATTTGCGGTGGAAGAACCATTCGGAAAATGTTTTTTTTGTACAAAAAATCCGAAAAAGACCAATCTTCCCACCCATAAAACCACAGCTATCGAAAAGGAGAGCGATGCAAAGTTTAGCAGATGACGACAAGTATGCACAAAAAATGCAAATAGCCCTAAAAAAATAATCATTTATCGATAATTATCATTAACTTTGCACCAAATGTGTAATAAAGATTCACACACTGCAATAAAAAGGAAATAAAAGCACAACGAACCCAAATCAATACTATGTTCAGCAAAGAGACCTATATCAACCGCCGCGCCCGCCTGAAAGAACTCGTGGGCCACGGCATCATTCTGCTCTTCGGCAACAACGAGGCGCCGTGCAACTACCCCGCCAACGCCTATTACCCCTTCCGCCAGGACTCCTCGTTTCTCTACTACTTCGGTCAGCAGCGCGACGGCCTGGTGGGCGTGATCGACATCGACCAGAATGAGGAGACCCTCATCGGCGACGACATCGACATAGAAGACATCGTATGGTACGGCAGTGTGGACAGTGTGAGCGACATGGCCGCCCAGGTGGGTGTAGCCCACAACGCTCCGATGCGCCACCTGCAGGAACTCTGCGACGAGGCCCGCCGCCAGGGCCGCGCCCTCCATTTCCTGCCCCCCTACCGCCACGACATCAAAATACAGCTGCACGACCTGCTGGGCATCCACCCCCGCGAGCAGAAGGCAGCCGCCTCGATGACACTCATCAAGGCCGTTGTGGCCATGCGCTCTGTGAAGGAGCCCCAGGAGATAGAAGCCCTGGAGCGCGCCGCCACCATCGGCTATAAGATGCACACCACCGCCATGCGTCTCACCCGTCCCGGTGTGACGGAGAAATTCGTGGGCGGCCAGGTAGACGGCATCGCCCACTCTTACGGTGCCCAGGTGAGTTTCGCCACTATCTTCTCGCAGCACGGTGAGATTATGCACGGCAACCCGTCGATGGCTCTGCTTGAGGACGGCCGTCTGGCCCTTTGCGACTGCGGTGCCGAGACCGTGGACCACTATTGCAGCGACAACACCCGCACCTTCCCCGTGAACGGCCGTTTCACCCAGCGGCAGCTTGATATCTACTCCATCGTGGAGGCCTGCCACGACTATGTGCTCGAGGTGGCCCGTCCCGGTGTGAAATACATGGACGTGCACTTTGCCGTATGCCGGCTGATGACCGAGCGGCTGAAGGAGCTCGGTCTGATGCGCGGCGATGTGGACGAGGCCGTGCACGCCGGTGCCCATGCCATGTTCCTTCCCCACGGACTGGGCCACATGATGGGCATGGACGTGCACGACATGGAGAACTTGGACCAAATCAATGTGGGCTTCGACGAGGAGACACGCCCCAACCTGGAGCAGTTCGGCACCAACGCTCTGCGTATGGGCCGCCGCCTGCAGGAAGGCTTCGTGGTGACCGACGAGCCCGGCATCTACTTCATTCCCGCATTGATAGACGACTGGCGCGCCAAGGGCCACTGCGCCGAATTCCTCAATTTCGACCTGCTGGACACCTACAAGGACTTCGGCGGCATCCGCATTGAGGACGACGTGCTCATCACCGCCGACGGCTGCCGCTTCATCGGCCAGGAGCGCATACCCTACCATCCCGCCGATGTGGAGGCCTACATGGCAAACAACCGATAACAACAACCCAAATAATAACAAAAAACACCAAGCAATGAAAAAAATCATGACGATGGCTCTGCTGGCACTGTTCACCCTCGGTGCCCAGGCCCAAGACAGCGCTGAAAAGAACAAGCCCGTCTTCACCACCATCAAGGAGCACAAAATCACCAGTATCAAAGACCAGAACCGCAGCGGCACCTGCTGGGCCTACTCTACCCTGAGTTTCTTTGAGAGCGAGATTCTGAAGGCTACCGGCAAGACCTACGATCTGTGCGAGATGTTCGTGGCCAACAAGGACTATATGGAGCGTGCCGTATTCAACGTGCGCATGCACGGCGACAGCCAATTCTCACAAGGCGGTGCTGCCGAGGACGTGCTCGACATCATCAAGCACTACGGTATCTGCCCCGAGAACGCCATGCCTCTGCCCGGCACCCCGCAGGGCGACTCGCTGGCCAACTTCAATGAGTTCTTCAGCGTGATGGAGCCCTATGTGGCCGCTGTGGCCAAGAACAAGGCCAGCAAGATTTCCAACCAGTGGAAGAAAGGTCTGCAGGGCATTCTCGATGCCTATCTGGGCGAGTGTCCCGAGAACTTCACCTATGAGGGCAAGAAATACACCCCGCAGAGCTTCGCCGCCAGTCTGGGCGTGAACTGGGACGACTATGTGAGCATCACCAGCTACACCCATCATCCTTTCTACACCAAATTCCCCGTCGAGGTACAGGACAACTGGCGCGGCGGCTTGAGCTACAACGTGCCCATGGACGAGATGATGCAGATTATCGACTACGCCCTTGACAAAGGCTACACCATCGCCTGGGGCGGCGACGTGAGCGAGGACGGTTTCACCCGCAAGGGCCTCGGCATCGCCTACGACACCAAGAAGGTACAGAGCCTCTCGGGCAGCGATGCCGCCAGATGGCTCCGTCTGAGCAGAAGTGAGAAGACCGAGAAGTTTGACTCGCTGGGCGTGAACGCCCCCGAGATTGTTCCTACCCAGGAGATGCGCCAGGAGCGCTATGACAACTGGGAGCTGACCGACGACCACGGCATGCACATCTTCGGCCTGGCCAAGGACCAGAACGGCAAGGAGTACTACATGGTGAAGAACTCATGGGGCGAGTATGGCGACTACAAAGGCGTGTGGTACATGACCAAGGCTTTCGTGGCCTACAACACCATGGACTTCATGATCAACAAGAATGCCATTCCCAAGGACATCCGCAAAAAGCTCGGTATCTAACCAGCATAGCAGCCTGACACTCAATAGTGAAAGGCATAGGACATCGAAAAAGGCGTGCTCTGAGGAGCACGCCTTTTTCGATGTCGCCTGTCCGCTCCAGCCTATGCACGACCGGCTTTGCAGGCAGTAATGGCAGGAAATCAGCTACCGCACCAACCATTTTTTCCGTTGCGGATGTAAAGGCCAGGTCTTCCTTTCTGAGGTTGATTGGGTTCAAATCAGCGTTTTCTGGTTCTCAATTATTGCCGGCAGTCACAGTTTCAATCATCGAGCCGGATGAGTGTGGAGCCGGTGGTGGCCTCATGCCCCGTGGAGAGTTGTACGGCATAGACGCCGCGGGGCAGTGCCGACAAGTCGACCTCAGGATGGCGGCTGTCAATGCTGTAGCTCGCCACCTGCTGTCCGTCGGTGGTATAGACAGCAAGGCTCACAGCAGACTGAAGGTCGGCAGCATCGGCACACCACTCAACCGAGAGGCGGCGCTGTGACAACAAAAACCTCGCCTGCTCAGGTTGGTGGCGCGAGAGCAGCGGTATCACATGCTCCACATCCAGCAGATAGAGCAATCCGCCATACACATCAATCTGTCCATATCCATAAATATTGTTGGGATACTCCATCGAGGGGTCGGGGTGAGTGGCCGTATGCGCGATGATGTCGATTACGCGTTCTGCCGTGAGTGTGGGGTCGGCCTGAAGCCAGAGCGCCACCGCGCCCGACACCACCGGAGCCGCCATTGACGTGCCCGACTGTGCGAAGAAATAATAGTCCTTGCCGTTGAACGACACCTTGTCGGTGATTTCCTTGCGCTCAGCATCATAGTTTTTGGAGAAGCTGTTATAAGCGGCATTGATGCTCATGCCCGGCGCCACCACGTCGGGTTTCACACGGCCGTCGAAGGTAGGTCCCCTTGAGGAGAACTTGGCCACACGGCCTTTGCTTTCGGGCTTGAAAATATCCATGTCGCTGTTCAGATTACCATCGATGTTGGTGAACGACCACTTGTAGCCGGTGGCCCCAACGCCCACGATACCCTCGAGCGACGCCGGCCAGCACACCGAGTAGCCGAGCGAAGTATGGCTGTAGACATCAGAGCCCTGGAGATTGACGAGCGGGCTGTAGAAGAGGTCGGAATAAATCCACGCCGGTCCGTTGCCGGTGAGCAGGCACAAGGCCCCATATAACATAAGGTATGTAATGTCGGGCATCCTGCCCTCCACATGATACACCCGTCCCCGCTCATCCTGGTAGTCGCTTCGGTAAATATTCAGCTGCACCTGTCCGGCACTCACATCGACGGAGAGGTGGCAAGTGTCGCCCTCGAGCGAGTCGATGCTGTCGGTATTGAAAATGAGTGTCTTCTCAATGTGCGGGTCAATAAGACGTATGCTCAGGAAGTCGAAACGCACCTGCTGGTTGACGGGTGTCACGATATCGAGGTCGATGAGTCCTCCACCGCCGATACCATTTATGATAGCCGCACCCGCCCTGTTGGCATCGCCTTTCTCCATATAGCAAGACCGCTCCCCGTCGTTGCCCACAGCCGCCACGATAATACGTCCCGGCCCGGAAAGCGCCTGTAAAGCCTCTCCCTCGAGGATGCGCTGCCGCGAAAGGGTGATGCTCTCGCAACTGCTGAAATTGATGACGCAGGGTTTTCCCTCACGCTCAGCCTTGTCGAAGATATATTTGAAGCCCAGCACGGCAGTGGCCGAAGTCTGTTCGTCGGGGTTGGCGAATTCCTCGCGATAGGAATTGAAGTCGGCCGCATAGATGTCGGCCTCGGGAGCCATGCCCTGATATTTGCCATCAACGGGCGATCCCGCCATGATGCCCATGACATGTGTGGCATGAGTATTCTCGGCGGTATGCTGCGAGTGGGCGTAGGAAGCTATTTCGTCGGTGTTCTCAAGCGCACGGCCAAGGGTGCCGTCGTCGTTGGGCCAATAGAAGTCATAGTAATACTTAACCCTGAGTTCGCCGTCTTCATCGTAGAATGAAGGATGGGTAAAGTCGAACCCTGTGTCGAAGACGCCGGCCACCACCCCTGCACCGGTATAGGCCTGCGGCAACTGAGTGCCCACATAGACAGGCGATGCGTTCACCTGTCCGGGCGTGACATCCATTGCCGGGCGTGGTGCCGGCTCGGCCTCAATGCGCTCCACCCTCGGGTCGTTTGACAGCCGCCCCACTTCAACCATGGGGATGCTGACGACATAGATGCGCCCGATGCTGTCGACCACGGTGCATCCGTATTCATCGACGAGCACGGCCGACGACGGTGAGGGCTGCGTGAAGGTAAGGAGAGCCAGGAAACGAGACTTGCCATACCCGGCCACCTGCTGCGAGGCCGGAGCAGACTTCTGGTAACGCTGGCAGATGCGCTCCACTCCGCGAGACACTTTCCGTGGGTTCACTTTCACGCCGGCCAGCAGCGGCAAGACCATCATGAGTGAAAGGGTCAAGGAAAAAACACTTTTTTTCATAAGCGTAAAGCAATAATTAATAATTGATGGTTAAAATTATTGCAAAATAAGGCTAAATAATCATATAAATCATAATTTGATAACCACTGCTGTCCAAAGAAAAGTTCTCAGACATGATTTAAATTAATTATTTTCAATGAGTTACACGAATATTATTTTTTCGAGATTTGATTTTGTACTTTTGCAAATCATATTGCAAGAGGCAGGAATC
>Ga0256407_10000522_pt1 | contig 91102 bp, 73 predicted proteins | sample RumenRJG_04DNA_FD_193489 | JGI IMG/M metagenome (GOLD analysis project Ga0256407, IMG submission 193489) | Bovine rumen microbial communities from Lethbridge, Alberta, Canada - RJG_04 | ecosystem: Host-associated > Mammals > Digestive system > Stomach > Rumen | place: Canada: Alberta... | reverse complement strand
AAAACTTTCGGAGAATTGCCATGGACTATGAATTCTACTCTGACACCGGTGAAGCGATGGTTCAACTCGCCTTCTGCCGGCTTATGTATAACAAAATCTACGATTGAAATTTAAACAGCTTCTAAATAACACTGATTTCAAAGAACTCTTATTCTACGGCGTCCGCGCCGTGGCGTAAAATCTATAAAATTAACGAACTATTGAGTTAAATAAACGTTTCATAATACACATAATTGGTTTAACATTAATAAATTAAATATATTCCAAATTAAAAATCTACATCCCAGGAGACACCGTCGTTCCATTGCAGGGTTACGCTGGCGCCCACATAAGGCTCGCGGGGCACTACGCTGCCATCGCGCTCCACCTTGCCCCTGATGAGTTTGAACTGGCCGGGCCGGAGCGGCAGTTTGACACCCAGGATGGTTTCTGTGATGGTACCATCCTGGAGGGTTGCATAAATGGTATATTTCCAGAGCGCCTCGTCTGCAACAGGGGAAACATACGGATCGTCCGAATCAATGACGGACTTGGTAGCTTCTACATCCTTGGACGGGAAATTGACGTTGCAGAAGCAGATAAAGCGGCCGTCGTCTATTTTTACCTCGTCGGACTTTACCTGCGGCGTAAACTGGAAGTAATACGTACTGTCCGCCAGCTCGAAGCCGTTGGCAAAGCCGGACGCAAAGACCTTGAAGTCTTTGATGTGGCTGTCCAGGGTGTCCAGGGCAAGGGCACTGGCGCAGTTGGCCATGTACAACTTTACATCAAAGGTCTGATCCACTCCTCCCTTGATAGACATGGGAAGGCGGGCGGTAAAGAGACCGGTACTTTGTGAGTTGATGATATTGTCCACATCGTTGACCGGATGATCCAGGCGGGCTGTGTTGCAGCGATCGTCCTGCGTCAGGATCACTTCAGAGGACTGTATATTGGCCACGGCAATATGCATATATTCGTGAACCGGGATATATAGGGTGTAGCTGTGTTGGTTGTCATCCATGATGTGGGTCTCATGGTGCAGGCGGATGGGATCGTCCAGAACATCGTAGAAGGAAAGGTCTACGTCGTGGGCGAAATCGGTGAAGATGCCTTTCAGGTATTCCTTCAGGGCATCGGCAACAGACGTAAGTTCCACCTGGGTGGAAACCTGCGTTTCGAGCTCGGTGGTCATGTTGGTAATCAGCCGGAGTTCGTAATCCAGATGATAGTCCGCCTCGCAGTCACTCGTATTCTCATCTACCAGGGCACAACCGGTAAAGGCTGCCCCGATAAGAATCGGCCATATGATACCTCTCCAAAACCTCATATTTTTTCTCGCGAAAAAGTCGGTTAAAAGACTTGAAAAAAACAATTTAAATCGGTTAACTAGTAAATACCCGTTTTATTATGCAATTTCCACAAAGTTACAAATTCTGTACTTTTTGTGCCAGATATTGTATTCTGCGGGTGTTTCAAAAACGAAAAAACCTTGGCTTTTCTTGAATTTTTTTGCTAATTTTGAAACAAATTAAAAAAATGGAGATGGAACGGATTTATGTATTGGCTCTTATAGCCGCTACGGTTGAGGCGACGGTCTGCCTGATAGGAACACGCGAGTTATTGCGTTTTCCGGCAAGCGGAACCGACCGTTCCCGCAGGCTTCTCAATATGGGCTCCGCTATGTGCGGCGGCATTGCCCTGGTCCCGGTTCTTGCCGCGGCGGGTTTCTTCCCGGAACAGACGGACTTTTCCATGTTGAACCCATGGCTCGGCCTAACGTACATGTCGCTGCACATTATCATGACCCTGTATCCCATATCCGTTATCAGCCCGGGTTGGTTCAACCCCAAGCGGTTTTTCTTTGTCTTTCTCCCGGTGGCGGTATTCTTTATTGCGCTTTTGATCATCGGGAAGGACTGGACCCGCGTGTACACGCCTATGGAAATCTGGGAGAATGTTCGTAAACCCGATATCGTGGTTCGGCTGGCCATGCTGTTTGTCATGGTTCCCTACTGCCTGATTATTGTCGTCCTGAATTATAACTACCGGAAAACGAGTGCCACCTATAACTGGATTCTCTCGTATTTCATTGCTTTGTTCTCGTTGTGCGGCGTCCATATCCTGTACATGCTTTCCAACGATCCCCGGTTGGTTATCCTGCTCGCCGTCTTCGCTTCCCTGTTCTATTTGTTCTCCACTGAGTTCGAGTTGAAAGACAGGCTGACGCCCGGAGACGAAGAGGCGGAAGATGCCCCGGAGGCCGCCCCGGAGGCTGTCCCGGAGCCCAGGCCGGCGGATCTTCCGGCAGAATTCGGCCTCTGGACACGGGTGGGCATTGTGATGGATCAGGATGAAGCCTGGCGGGATCCGGACCTTTCCTTGAGCGAACTGGCAAAACGCTGCGGAACGAACACTACCTATCTGGTCCAAATCATCCGGGGCGAGACGGGCGACACCTTCAAGGCATTTGTCAATGCCAAACGCATCAACTATGTAACCCGGCAACTGCGCGAGCATCCGGGTCTGGATATCCAGACAGCTTTTTTCAATGCCGGATACCGGTCCCGTGCAACGGCCTGGCGCAATTTTAAAGAGATTGTGGGGGTCACGCCCACGGAGTACCGGCAGCAGTTATTCCCGTAATGGATATGCAAGTTGAACGTGAAATCTGGCTTGATTGGATGCGGGTGGCGGCCTGCCTGATGGTGATGGTCGTCCACGCCACGGAACCTTTCTACCTGGGGGGCGATGGCTCCCTCATCCTCACGCGGACCGATGCCTTCTGGGCATCGTTCTTCGATAGCTTCGTGCGCGCGTGCGTTCCTCTATTTATTATTGCGTCCAGTTATCTGCAGTTTCCCCTGCACTATTCCTCGGAAGAATTCTTCCGTCGCCGGGCGGTGCGCATCCTGGTGCCGTTTGTCCTGTGGACGGTGGTCTATGCCCTGGTGTGGGGCAGCCCGGTGCAGAATTTCAAGGACCTGTTGCTGAATTTTAACTACGCCGCCGGGCATCTGTGGTTCGTGTATATGCTGGTGGGCGTCTATCTGCTGATGCCGCTGCTTTCTCCCTGGGCCGAACGGGTGGGGCGCACGGAACTGCGCATCTACCTGGGACTGTGGCTGTTCACCACCGTTATTCCGCTGCTGCGCGACTGGGTTTTCGGGGCGCCGCCGGTGGTCTATGGCGTGTCGGGCCTGCCGCGGCAGGCACTCTTCCCCTTGTGGGGCGAGGCCAGTTGGAATGCCTATGGCGTGTTTTACTACCTGAGCGGTTTTGTGGGTTATCTGTTGTTGGGCCTGTATGTGCGCAAGTTCCTGGGAGCGTGGTCCTGGAGCAAAACGCTGGCGGTGGCCCTGCCGTGTTTCGCCGCAGGTTTTGCCCTGAGTTTCGGCGGCTTCCTTCACCGGGTATGGCTTACGTCGGGCGGAGAGTTCCCTGTGGGCGGCCTGGTGGAAAAGGCCGTCTGGTGGGAGACCACCTGGTGCAACGATACCCTGGGCGTGGCCCTGATGGCTATCGCCTGGGTGCTGCTGTTCCGGAAGATACAGGCGGCGGGCGGTTTCTATCGCCGGGTAACGTTGCCGCTTTCGCGCGCGGGATACGGGATGTATCTGAGCCATTTGCTGGTGCTGGTGCCCATTTGCACCTGGGTGCGTGGCTGGCTGGGCAGCGGTGACGCCGGCATCCTGGGCTTCTGGACCACGCCGGCGGAGATTGTCTTTTCGGCTGTGGCCTGCTTTGTGGTGGTGGGAGCCTGCAGCATCGCGCTGCAGCGCATCCCGAAGGTTGGAAAATTTATAATGGGTTGATTATGAATCTCTATACGCAAAAAAAACAGATTCCGGTGCTGCTGCTCACCGGTTACCTTGGCAGCGGGAAGACCACGCTGCTGAACCGGATCCTCGCCAATCGCAAGGGGATCAAGTTCGCAGTAGTGGTGAACGATATTGGCGAAGTGAACATCGATGCCTCCCTCATCGCGAAAGATGGCATCGTGGGGCAGACGGATTCTTCCCTGGTGGCATTGCAGAACGGCTGCATCTGCTGCACGTTGAAGATGGACCTGGCTTCGCAGCTGGCCGACCTGACGCGTTCCGGCCGCTTCGACTACATCGTGGTAGAAGCCAGCGGGATTTGTGAGCCGGCCCCCATCGCACAGACAATCAGCACGTTGCCGCAAATTGTGCCGGCGGCTATGCTGGGAGCTGTCCCGTACGTGGACAGCATCGTGACGGTGGTGGACGCCCTGCGGATGCGGGACGAGTTCGGCGGCGGCGATGCCCTGGGCCGCGAGGATATCGGCGAGGACGACCTGGAACGCCTGGTCATCGAGCAGATTGAGTTTTGCAACATCGTCTTGCTGAACAAGGCCGCCGAGATCTCCGCGGAGGAACTGGGCAAGCTTACGGGTATCGTCAAGGGCCTGAATCCCGGGGCGAAGGTGTTGCCGTGCAACTACGGGGACATTGATCTGGACGAGATCATCTACACGGACATGTTCGATTTCGACCGCGTGGCTACGTCGGCTGCCTGGATTGCCGCCATCGAGGGGGAGGACGAAGAGGAAGAGGCCGAGGGCGAGGCCTTGGAATACGGCATCGATACCTTTGTCTATTTTAACCGGAAGCCCTTGGATCTGAACAAGTTCGACTTTATGATTACCCGCCGCTGGCCTGCCGGGATCATCCGAGCAAAGGGGATGTGCTACTTTGCGGACGATCAAGACAAATGCTGGCTTTTCGAGCAGGCGGGCAAACAGAAAACCCTGCGGGACGCAGGCCTGTGGTATGCCACGATGGATGAGGAAGAGCTGCAGCAGATGATGGAACGCGACCACATCCTGCGGCGCGACTGGGATCCGGTCTATGGCGACCGCATGCAGAAAATCGTGTTTATCGGGCAGCATCTGGACAAGGAGGGCATTACGGCCCTGATGGACAGTTGCCTGGCCTAAAGCTTCCCGGTTTCAGAAAAGAGTTCGCGGAGTACGGCCAGTGACCGGATTTGGATGGCCGATTCCGTATGGTGTTCCAAATAGCGCAGGATGCTCTGCGCTATTTCGTTTCGTGCGCTGCCCGACAAGGGAAGGAGCATGGATTCGCCAAAGGGCGCCTGCAGGAAGGTCCGGAGTTCAGAAAGGTGGCTTTCGGCGTATGGCGCCATGTCTTCGGCCGTGGGTTGGAAGCCCAGCGTCACCGCCAGTTCCAGCAGGAAACGGATGGGGTAGTTGCTGAAATCGCTTTCCAGGGCGTCCAGGGTAAGGATGGAACGCTCGCACCAGTCGAACAGGCCGTCCGGGTCGGCCCCGTCGCGCACGGTCCGGTACAGCACTTCGCTCATGAAAAGGGTGATGGTGTTTTTGAAGAGGTTCCCTCGGATGCCGGCCAGCGGATGCCGGACGGTCAGGGAACGGGCGTTCCAGAGGGTGGCCCGCGGATTCTCGGAAATAACGGCTTCCAACAGGTTCAGGGGGAGGAAAAGGGCCATCCCGGCCTTGGAGCCGGTCCGCACCAGGAAACTCCGTCGCCCGTACGCGCGGCTCAAGGTATGCAGGACCACCGAGTTCTCGCCGAACTTGGTGTGGTTCAATACGATGAGCTCTGTGGAGTAGGTCATTTCCCGTAATGCTCTTGCAGCCAGGCGGCCATGGCGCGCAGGGCCTTTCCCCGGTGGGAGATGGCGTTTTTCGCCTCCTCGGAAATTTCGGCCAGCGTGCACTGCATGCCATTGGCGATAAAAACCGGGTCGTAGCCGAACCCGCCGCAGCCCGCTTTCGCAGTGGCGATGCGGCCTTCCAGCACCCCTTCGAATACGTGCGTCTGCCCGTCCAGCATGAGGGTGACTACGCTGCGGAAGCGGGCGCGGCGGTCGGTGCAGCCGGCCAATTCTTGCAGCAGGGTGTCCATATTCGCCTCAAAATCGTGGTCGCCGTTGCCGGCGCGGCCCCTTAAACTGGCATAGCGTGCCGTATACACACCCGGCGCTCCGCCCAGGGCATCGACCTCCAGACCGGTGTCGTCGGCGAAACATCCCGGCACGTCCTTTGCCCGGCTGTACAGGTATTCCGCTTTTTGTAACGAATTCTCTTCCAGTGTGTTGCCGGTTTCTGGAATCTCCTCGGTGATTCCCATATCGGCCGGCGTCACCAGCGTGAACCCCTCGCCAAGAATCTCCTGCGCCTCGCGCAGTTTCCCCCGGTTGCCCGTTGCAAATATCAGTTTCATTTATTGCTTCTTTTCTCTGTCTGCTTGTCCTGCAAAATTACGAAATTTCAGCATAAAATTATTATTTTTGCAGGACGAACAGAGGAGGATATGGGTAAGCGTGTTCTGGTTTTCCTGCTTGTATTGCTGGGTGCGTGCAATCCGGATGTATTTGTGGAGGATTTCCTCCCGGACATCCCGGAAGTGGTGTTCGTGGACGGCAAGGCGCACGTGGGAATTCCGGTAGACAACTTCGAGGTGGGTGCGGATTCGTTTCCTTCTGAGGCCATCATGTACAATCAGTATTCTTTCCTGATTTTTTCAAAAGACTATAAATTCTCGGTCGCCTGGTCGTATCACGCGGTCGATATCGTGGTCTATAAAAATACGGGCAAGCCGATGCATCGGGAGCTTGTCATTAGAAAGAATGGGGTTGTAAAGACCATACCGTTCACCCTCCCCGTGGTGCCGGAATCAAAGTAATGTGATGCGGATTCGGCTGATAATCATAGTTTTGTCTCTTTCGATGGGTATCCTCCCGCTCACGGCGGCCGAGGCGGATACCTCCTCAAAGGCACCCTCGCTGCTACCGGTGGCTGGGTGGCAGACGCGGCATTCGGGGGTCTTTTGCGGGAGCGATTTTCCTTCCAACCAGTTGCTGTCCGCACACGCCCGGGTGGGATTCCGTTTCTCGCCGGAAACGAAGATGGGCGCGCTGAACCCCTATGCGATACAGGGTATCGGGGTGGCCGTGAATACGTTTTTCAACGGGAAAGAGGTGGGAACCCCCATCGCCTTTTACGTTTTCCAATCGGCCCGTATCGCCGCGCTGACGGAGCGAGTGAGCCTGGATTACGAGTGGAACTTCGGCCTTTCGGGGGGATGGAAGCCCTACGACCGCCAGACGAATCCGGCGAATACGACCGTCGGCTCCCCGTGGAATGCCTATATCAACCTGGGCCTGTACCTGAATTGGGAACTGAATCCCGGGCTTACCCTGCAGACGGGGGCGGTCTTTAGCCATTTTTCCAACGGCAACACCCGCTATCCCAACAGCGGAGTGAATGCGGCAGGCCTCTCGGTGGGCCTCCTGTGGGATTTGCAGCACGCCCAGGACCCGGCCGCCGTGCGTCGCGCCCGCGAGCTTGCCGAACGTTCGGAGCCCTTCCGCCGCCATCTTACCTGGGACCTTGTCCTATACGGCGCGGTGCGGAAAAAAGGCATTATGATCAATGATGAGGATGCCCTGCTGGTCCCCGGCTCCTTTGGCATTGCGGGCTTGAATATCAATCCGTTATATCATTTGAACCGGCATTTTGCAGCGGGTCTTTCGCTGGATGCCCAGTACGACGAAAGCGCCAATATCCAGGACCATATGGCCGGCACCAATCTGTACACAAAGGAAATTGTTTTCTTCCGGCCGCCTTTTAAAGAGCAGTTCTCGGTGGGCGTTTCTGTCCGCGCGGAATTGTCCATGCCCATCTTCTCCATCAACGCCGGTATCGGACGGAATTTCTATTGCTGCGGCAACGACACGGATTCATTTTATCAGATTCTGGCGCTGAAGGCGCACGTGTCACGCCACTTTTTCCTGCATATCGGATATCAGGTTTTCCGTTTCAAGAACCCGAATAACCTGATGTTGGGTATCGGCGCCCGGTTCTAGCGGCGCGCAGGGCTAACTTTCCACCCACAGATAGACCTTGTCGCCCCGGCGGACAAGACTGTTGCCCTCCAGCTGAACCGGGATGGAGCAAATGTCGCCCCGGACCGCCTGGGGAACGCTTTCCCCCTCGAGCCGTATTTCCGCTACCCGCGTTTCCACCACGCCGGTGGTCGGTCCCATGAACAGGATTTCATCGCCCGCGTGCAGCGGTGCCGATTCTACGGTGATTTCGGCCACGCCGATGCGGCTGAACCAGTTGGTAACCTTTCCGCAATATTCCTTGTGCCGACGGGCCTGGCTGCCGTACACCGCGCTCCATTCGCCCAGGGGCGTGCCCTGGTAATAGCCGTCCCAGAAGCCCCGGTTAAAGACATCGGCCAGCTCCTCTTTGAGCGCCGCGCCCAGTTCCGCGGTAAAGGTCCCGTCTGCAATGGCATCGGCCGCCCGGCAGTAACACTGCGTGGTGCGTTTTACATATTCCGGATTCCGCGCCCGGCCCTCAATCTTGAAGACGCGCACGCCGGCAGCGGCTATCTTGTCCAGGAATTCAATGGTACAGAGGTCCTTAGGGGACATGATGTACCGGTTGTCTATGTCCAGCTGCGTCCCGGTTTCCAGGTCGGTGACCTCGTAGCCGCGGCGGCAGATTTGGTAGCAGGCGCCCCGATTGGCCGATGTCCCGCAGGTGTGCAGGCTCAGGTAGCATTTTCCCGAAATGGCCATGCAGAGGGCTCCGTGGACGAACATTTCCAGGCGGATGGGGTTTCCGGACGGTCCGCAGATCCCTTCCCGGCCGATGGCTTCCGCAATGGCCGCCACCTGCTTCAGGTTCAGCTCCCGGGCCAGCACCGCCACCTCTGCAAATTGCGCATAGAACCGCAGCGCCTCGGTATTGCTGATATTCAGCTGGGTAGACAGATGCACTTCCAGTCCGCGGGCGCGGCAGGCTTCCATCACGGCCAGGTCCGATGCAATCACGGCATCCACCCCGCAGCGGGCGGCATCGTCCAGGACGGCCTGCATCGTCCCGATTTCCTCGTCGTAAATGACGATATTGAGGGTCAGGTAGGCCCGCACCCCAGCCTCGTGGCAGAGCCGGACCACCTCCGGAAGGTCTTCCCGGCTGAAGTTGTTGGCCGAATGCGACCGCATGTTCAGGTGGCCCACCCCGAAATAGACGGCGTCGGCCCCTCCCTGTATGGCGGCGCGCAGGCATTCGAAGTTGCCCGCCGGCGCCATAACCTCCAGTTCCTTCCGCTTCATGGATTATTTGGTACGTCCCACCAGTTTGTCGGCAAAGCGCCGAAGCTGCTCGTAACGGATTCCGTTACAGATCTTTGCAGCGTGTTTCAGCGCCAGGTTGTTCAGGCGGAGGATTTCGTATTTCGCGTCTTCGTCCACGCTCAGGTCTGTGTAGATATCCTTGACGGTGGCAATCTTCATGACGCGTTCCACCTCGGTCTCCGCCGGCATGGCCAGGGCTTTCAGCAGTTCTTCGCGGGCTTCTCCTGCCTTCTCCAACGCGTGTGTCGTGAGCCAGCATTTCTTGTTGTTCACAATGTCGCCGCCAATGGGCTTGCCAAACACGGCCTCGTCACCGAAGGCGTCCAGGTAGTCGTCGGCCACCTGGAAGGCCAGGCCCAGGTTGTAACCGTAGGCGTACAATTCCTCGCAGTCGGTCTCGGACGCACCGGCAATCAGGGCGCCCATTTTGGCCGCGCAGGCAATCAGCACGCCGGTTTTCAGGCCGATCATCTGCATATATTCGTCCATGGGAACATCGGTCCGGCTTTCGAAATCCATGTCCAGCTGCTGTCCGTCGCACACCTGGGCGGCGGTATCGCTAAACAGCTTCAGCACCTGCGGGAGCACGTTCGCGGGCGCGCACGCGATTCTTTTATAGGCATCGATGTTCATCACATCGCCCGACAGGATGGCGGTATCCTCGTTCCACTTTTTCCACACCGTGGGTACGCCGCGCCGCAGGGGAGAGCGGTCCATGATATCGTCATGGATGAGGGTGAAACTGTGGAAAACCTCCAGCGCCGCCGCGGGTTGCAGGATGCTCGGGTCTAAGCTCTCCTTGTACAGGCCGTAGGTGGTGAGGCACAGCCGTGGGCGGATGCGTTTGCCGCCGATGGCAATCATATACCGCAGCGGGTCGTACAGGCCGGCCGGTTCGCGGGTAAAGACAATGTTGTCGAAAAGCTCCTTCAGAGCCTGTTCAATGTGTATTTCAGTAATCATATTCGTGTGGATTTGTGCGTCTGCTCCGGTTCAGCAGCTCCCGGACGGCGGTGTTAAAGTCCGCTGCCGTCGGGGTGGATCCGGTAAGGACGGAGAGGTCGAAATGCAGGCGCCAGCGCCAGTGGTGATGCGGGTCGGCGGGTTCGTTGATGCGTTCGTCGCGGTCCGGCTTGCGCAGGTCCGCGCTCAGGGCCAGCCAGTCCTGGATGGGGAAAATGGCCAGCATGGAAGGGTAGTCCAGCACCTCGGCCAGCAAGGGACGCACGGCCTCGGGCGAGGGATCCGTGGGACAGGACATGCGCAAGGTGGCGGTGTCGTGGCTGGAGGTGGCGCAGACGCTCAACGTCCGCGTGGGGCCGTCGTAGCCGCGCATTTTCAGCGAGAGGATTTTCTCGTGCTCCATAACGCCGGGCAGGCAGTCCGGAACCATTCCCAGGTCCTCGCCGCAGGCCAGCATTCCCGTCGCGCCCAGCAGCTCGGGAAGCTTCTTTTCTGCGTTCCGATACCAGAAGGCATCGTGCCGATGGTAGAAAAAGTCTACGTAAAGCTGGTCGAAACGCTGGCGGAGGTCATCCGGCAGGTTGCGGTATTCCTCCGTTTCCCGTGCTCCAATGCAGGGGTGATACCATCCCTCCCGGTGCGGATCCTCCAGGAACAGTCCGGCAGCGGCTGCCGGAATGTCCGGTGCCGCCTCATCGCAAGGAACTTGGGAAAATGCTCTTCGGCAGCACCGGATATTCCGGCCGAAACCAAGGGCGTCCAACTCTTCTGCGCTATACGGCAGGGCGGGATTGAAATGTCCCATCAGGCCGCTTTGGAAGGAAAGGGGAATCTCCCAGATACGGAACCAGCCAATGATATGGTCTATCCGGAAGGCATCGAAATACCGGCTCATAACCCGCAGGCGGCTCTTCCACCAGGCGTAGCCGTCGGCCTCCATAGCCTCCCAATTGTAGGTGGGGAAGCCCCAGTTCTGGCCATCGGCACTGAAATAATCGGGCGGAGCCCCGGCCGAGCAGTCCAGGTTGAACAGTTCCGGATGGAAATGGGCATCGGCGCTGTCGGCACTGACCCCGATGGGCAGGTCGCCTTTGAAATAGACCCCGTGCGAACGGGCGTAGCGCACTTCCTCGCCCAGCTGCTTGTCCAGATGGTACTGCATCCAGGTGTAATACGCCGGCTCCAATTGGTCCCGATGGGCGCAGAAAGCCGCGTACTCGTCCAGCCAGAAGGCGTTTTCGGTGGCAAACTTCCGGCAGGCTGCGCTGGAAAGATCCCGCTCACCGCGTGCCAGGAAGGCCTTTCGGATCCAGGCCATCTTGGCCTTGGCTACGCGCGGCCAGTCAATCTCCGGGAGGGCGTTCAGGGCCGTTTGCTCGGCCCGGAAAGCGACAGAAGGGCGGATCCCCAGGTCCTGCAGGCGCAGGTACAGGGGGTGCAGCGCAAAGGACGAAATGGGGCTGTAAGGGTAGGAATCCTCCCATTCGCCGCGACGGGTGGTGTCGTTCACCGGCAGCAACTGGATGATGCATTGCCCGGTCGCGGCCGCCCAATCCACCAGCGGCCGCAGATCGCGAAAATCGCCGATGCCGAAATCGTCGGCGGTGCGCAGCGAGAAAACGGGCACGGCGGTACCGGCTCCGCGGAATCCCGGGCGGTCGAACAAATCGGCCTGATGCGCACGCGGGAAGGGGCAGCCGGCGATGGGACAGTCTATCCAGGCGTCGTCGCAACGGCGTCCGGCGGGAATGCGGGAGCGATGGTGATGCTGCCATTCCGTCCGCCAGACCAGACCGTCACGCAGGACCACATAGGTGTAGTCTTTCAAGGCTGCGGCCGGGCAATCCGGTACCGAGACGGTCCAGATGCCGCCATCCTGCCATGCCATCGGGTACTTTCGTCCTCCCAGCACCACCGCCAGGCTCTCACCCCAGGCAGTCTCATATTTGATCGTAAAAACCATGTTAAAGCGTCTGGCCTCCAATAAATTCGCGCATGATGGAAGTGGGCGGAATGGCCTCAATTTCAGAGGGCTGCAGGGCGACGATATAGTCCAGGAACTTCAACAGGCGGATGGCCTCGCCATAGGCGGGCGACGAAGGCAGGATGCGGCGCAGCAGCGGTTCCGCATAATACTTCAGCATGGGCAGCTCGAACAGCAGGGCCGAATTGAAAATGGCATCGGCATTCTCCTGGAACGGGAAGATGTTGCGAGCCTCGCCACGGCGCACACTGTGCCAGCGGAGGAGGGTATCCTCGGGGGTGATGCCCCGCACGCGGTTGTCGCGGACAATCCGGCGAAGCAGGCGGTTGTCCGAGGTGGAAATATTGTTGTTTTCGTCGATGTTCAGCGAGGTGAGTGCCGAGGCATAAACCCGGAAAACCCGGCTCTGGTCCACTTCGGAAACCATTTCCGGATTCAAGGCGTGGATGCCCTCCATGATGAGGATATCCCGATCGCCCAGGTGCATGCGGTTGCCCGTAAAGGTCCGCTTGCCGGCTTTGAAATCGAATTTGGGGATCTCCACTTCCTTGCCCGACAGCAGGTCGTTGATCTGCTTGTTCAAGAAGGGAAGGTCCATGGCGTAGAGGGATTCAAAGTCGTATTCCCCGTCTTCGTCTTTGGGGGTGTCTTCGCGGTTCAGGAAGTAGTTGTCCAACTCGATAACCTTGGGATTCAGGCCCAGGATACGGCACTGGTTGGCGAGCCGCAGCGACGACGAGGTCTTGCCGCTGGACGAGGGTCCGGCAATGAAGACCACCTTTACCTCACTCCGCCGGGCATAGATTTGGTCGGCGATGGCGGCGTATTTCCGTTCGTGCAGGCACTCGGACAGGTTGATGATGCGGATGGCGTTGCCTTCCAGGATCTGCTTGTTCAGCGTGCCGATACCCACGACCCCCATCACATCGCACCAGTGGGAATACTCTTCCAGGGTGGCGGCAATTTTCGATTGACGCCGCATCGGCAGAACCTTGTTGAAATTGTTGATGGCGGGAAGTTGGAGAACAAAGCCCCGCGAGAAGGCGGTCAAATCAAAGGACGTCAACACCCCCGTGGAGGGGACGAGCGGTCCGTGGAAGGTGTCCGACTGGCCGTCCAGGTGATAGATGCTGCAGGTGAAGCGGCCCAGGGAGCGCTGGAGCTCGGCCTTGAAGGGCTGCATGTTGGCGATGAAAATCTTCTCTGCATCCACCGCCCGGATTTTCTCCTTGGTGAAGGGGAGGTCCCGGTCGATGATTTCCTGCATCTTTTCCTTGATACGGTCCACGTCGTCGTCCGTGAGGAAGTAGTTGGGGTGGTGACCGTCTTCACCCGGCGTGCTGTCTTTGAGTTCGCAGTAGATGCCGCTGGGAAGGGCATGGTCGGCAAAGAACATTTTGTCCGGAAAAACGGCCCGTACGGCATTCTGGAGCACAAAACACAGGGAACGGATGTAGCAGCGGCGTCCCTCTTCGTGGGAGTAGCTGATGAATTCCACCGTCCGCGGGAAAATGACCGGATAATCCAGTTCTTTCAGTTTGTGGTCCACCATGGCCGCCAGTACCGGCAGTTGTGCGCCGGTCTTGGGCTCCTCCAGGGTGGTCACCCCGATGCTCCGGGATAATGCTTCCAGGGTAGTTCCCGCTTCTACGGAGTACGTCTGTCCGTTGTTGACGCAGGTGATTTGGATTTTCGTCTTCATACGCTACAATAATGCTTTCAAAAAAGGTCCGGTGACGGAATGCGGGTCGGCAGCTACTTCCTCCGGGGTGCCTTGGGAAACAATATAACCGCCCGCCCGGCCTCCGTCGGGGCCCAGGTCTATCAGGTAATCCACGCTTTTGAGCACGTCCAGGTTGTGTTCGATGATGATCACCGTATTCCCCTGGTCCACCAGCCGCTGGAGCACGCCCATCAGCACGTTGATGTCCTCGAAATGCAGGCCCGTGGTGGGCTCGTCCAGGATGTAGAGGGTGTTTCCGGTGGCGGGACGGAAGAGTTCGGCCGCGAGTTTCATGCGTTGGCTTTCGCCGCCCGACAGGGTTACCGCGCTCTGCCCTAGGTGCACGTATCCCAGTCCTACATCCACCAGCGCCCCGAGTTTCTGGGCGATTTTGGGGATCGGCCGGAAGAATTCGTACGCCTCGGCGATGGACATTTCCAGCACATCGTTGATGTTTTTGCCCTTGTACCGGACCGCCAGGGTGTCTTCCTTGTATCGTTTGCCGCCGCATTCCTCGCACACCACGTGTACGGACGGCAGGAAATTCATTTCAATGACCTTGATGCCCGCGCCCTTGCATTCCTCGCAGCGCCCGCCGGCCACGTTGAACGAGAATCGGCCGGCCTTGAAGCCGCGCACCTTGGCGTCGGGCGTGTCCTCGAAGAGGTCGCGGATATCGCTAAACACACCGGTGAAGGTGGCCGGATTGCTGCGGGGCGTGCGTCCGATGGGGCTCTGGTCTATCTCGATGAGTTTGTCGATATTGCCGATGCCTACCACTTCGCGATAGGGGAGCGGATGCAGTTTGGCGCGGTAGAACTTGTTTTTGAGGATGGGCATAAGGGTCTCGCCGATGAGCGAGGACTTGCCGCTGCCGCTCACGCCGGCCACCCCGATCAGGCAGCCCAGCGGGAAATCTACATCCACGTTTTTGAGGTTGTTCCCGGTGGCGCCCCGCAGGCCCAGGGTGAGGCCGTTGCCCCGGCGCCGGTGCGCGGGAACGGGGATGACGCGTTTCCCCTGCAGGTAGTCCAGCGTAATGGAGGAGCCCAGTACACAGTGCTCCAGGACCTCCGGAGCGGGTTTCCGGCCGGCCACCAGGTCTTGCACCGGGGCGTTCAGGCAGATGCGTCCGCCCTCGGCACCGGCCCCGGGACCTACGTCCACCAGCCAGTCGGCACTGAACATGGTTTCGGCATCGTGCTCCACCACCATGACGGAGTTTCCTTCGTCGCGCAGTTCCTTGAGCGAGGCGATGAGTTTGCGGTTGTCCCGCTGGTGCAGGCCGATGCTGGGTTCGTCCAGGATGTAAAGGACGTTTACCAGTTTGGAACCGATCTGGGTCGCCAGGCGGATGCGCTGGCTCTCGCCGCCGGAGAGGGACCCCGTGGCCCGGTCCAGCGAGAGGTAATCCAGGCCCACATCCAGCATAAAGCCCACCCGGTCGTTGAGTTCCTTGAGGATATCGCGGGCAATGCGGCGCTGGCGGTCGTTCAGCTTCTCCGGGAGGCCTTCCAGCCACGCTTTCAGTTCGGTCATCTCCCACGAGGCTACCTGGGCGATGGTTTTTCCATCGATCCGGAAGCATTCGGTATGCTTGCCCAGCCGGGTTCCGCCGCAGACGGGACAGACCACTTTTTCATCGATATCTTCCACGATGCCGTCGAAGGAGACCATCTCCGAGAGGTTGCCTTCACCGATGCGGAAGAGGTCGTCCGAGCCGAAAATGATGTGGGAGATGGCTTCGTCGGGGAGGGCGGCGATGGGGTCGTACAGCGAGAAATTGTATTTCCGGGCGATGGCGCGGATGACGTCGAACTTGCGGGTTTCGCGCACCTTCCCCAGCGGGATGATGCCTCCTTCGGCGATGGAGAGGCTGCGGTCGGGGATGAGGGTGTCCAGGTTTACATCGACAATCATCCCGAGTCCCTTGCAGTGCGGGCAGTAGCCCTCGGGCGAGTTGAACGAGAAGGTATGCGGTTGCGGTTCCGGGAGGGAAATGCCGCTGACCGGATCTACGAAATGCTTGGAGTAGTGCGTGAGCTCCCCGGTTGCGAGGTCCATTACGGCCACGGATCCTTTGCCGGCGTTCAGCGCGGTCATCACAGAGTCGCGGATGCGTTTGCCGTCGTCCGGCGAGGGTTTGAGTTTGTCCACCAGCAGCTCGATGAAATGGGCCTTGTAGCGGTCCAGGGCTTCGATTTCGTTGAGGTTGCAGAGCTCCCCGTCGATGCGGACCTGGGTGTAGCCGCGTTTGCGCAGTTGCTCGAACAGGTCCCGGTAGTGGCCTTTGCGGCCGCGGACCAGCGGGGCCAGCAGGTAGCATTTTCGGCCCTGGAAGTTGGTCAGGATCAGGTCGATGATCTGCTCGTCGGTATAGCGTACCATGGCCTGCCCGCTTTCGGGCGAGTAGGCTGTGGAGGCTTTGGCGAACAGCAGGCGCAGGAAGTCGAAGATTTCGGTGATGGTCCCTACCGTGGAACGCGGGTTGTTGCCCGTGGTTTTCTGCTCGATGGCGATGATGGGACTCAATCCCGTGATGCTTTCCACCTCGGGCTTTTCCAGGATGCCCATGAAGTGCTTGGCATAGGTGCTGAGCGTGTCCATATACCGCCGCTGACCCTCTGCATACAGGGTATCGAAGGCCAGGGAGGACTTTCCGCTGCCGCTCAGGCCCGTTACCACCACAAACTTCCCGCGGGGGATGTCCACATCCACCCCCTGCAGGTTATGCGCCTTCGCACCCCGTATTTTTATATATGAGGACATTAGTTACAAATATACGAAAAAAATATGAAAAGTTTTTGCTAACTTGCGGTTGATATGGTTCAAGTATTTCATTGCAATCCGCTGCAGGAGAATGCGTACCTGCTGTGGGACGACGCCCGGGAGGGGGTGGTCGTCGATCCGGGCTTTGACGGTGAGGGCGAGCTTTCGCGATTCCGTAATTTCCTGAAGGAGAATGACATCCGACTGAAGGAAATCTGGCTCACCCATGGGCATTTCGACCACATCCTGGGGGTGGCGGCGCTGGTGGACGGTGCTGCACCGGTTCCGGTGCGCATGCACTCGGCCGATCGGCCCCAGCTGGAGCGGGCCCGCCTGATGGCGGCGGCCTTCGGCATCGATTTCCCGGACACGCCTTTCCCTACCTGCGACCTGGCCGACGGGGATGAACTTTGCGTTGGAAGCATGATCTTCCGGGTAATTACTACGCCCGGACATACGCCCGGCGGGGTTTCCTATTACTGTGAAAAAGAGAAGCTTTTGCTCACGGGCGATACCCTTTTTGCCGGCAGTATCGGCCGCACGGACCTGCCTGGCGGGGAGTACGACGACCTCATCGTCTCCATTATGGATAAATTGATGGGTCTGGACGGCGACGTGGCCATCCTGCCCGGTCACGGCGGCGTTTCCGACATTGCCACCGAGCGTACCCAAAATCCTTTTCTCCAGCCCTTTAACGAGCCCGACGATCCGGATTTGGTGGTTTAAATCAGTTTGGCCAGAACCTGTTGGATGGAACGGAAACTTTTCAACCCGGAAAGGGTCTGTCCGGCGGGGTCCGAGACCACCAGATCGAAGGGATTTCCGGGTAGCTGGATGCGTCCGATTTTGAATCGGCTCGGGATGCATTTCACCAAGAATTCCACCGGGAAAGAAGCGTCTCGCAGCAGCGAGATGCAGATATCGGCCCGCATACCCTGGAGGCGGGAAATGGTTTTCGCGGTGGGTTGGCCGAACCAGTTATACTCCTTTTTCAGCCCTTTTTTGGTGATGTCGGTGATGAAAAAATCCCCATTCAGATTGTTTTCGCTGAAAAAAGCCTGGAGCTCCTGCCGACAGGATTCGAAGGAAGGATCTTCCGCGTCGAGGAAGACGGCGACGGTGCGGACTTCGCCCAGCGGAACGATGCCCGTGGGCTCGTTGCAGGCGTAGCGCCGGAGACTGCGGCGGCGGAAATAATTCTTCAGGAACTCAAACATGCGTCTCTCCTCCGTTGGCAGCAATGATTTCGCGGATTTCGGCCTTTGCCTCGCGCCAGCGCGGCACATCGATCTTGGTTCCTACCACCTCTACCACCTTGGCGGCGAGGATGGATCCGATTTCGCCGCAGGTTTTCAGCGGCAGGCCCAGCGAGTGGCCGTACAGGAAGCCGGCGGCATAGGTGTCGCCCGCGCCGGTGGCGTCGATGGCCTTGGCCGGCCAGGGCTCCACGAAATACTCCTCGTCCCCGCTCCGGACCATGGAACCGTCTTTGCCCACCTTCACGACGGCAATGTCGCACAGCTGGGATAGCTCACGGATGGCTTCGGCAGGCTCCTTCCCGGTGAAGGCGCGGGCCTCGGACTCGTTCGCGAATACGATGTTGACATATTTGTCTACCAGGTTGTGCAGGAAGGCATCGTTGGATTCCACGACGTTATAGGATGCCAGGTCGATGGAAATGATGCTTCCGGCCCGGTGAGCCATTTCGGCGGCGGTGCGGATAAGCTCCTGGTCCTGAACCAGATAACCCTCGATATGGAAATAGTCATAACCCTCGAAATACTCCTGTTTCAGGTCGGCGGCTTCCATCTCCAGGGCGGCGCCCATGTAGTTGGCGAAGGTGCGCTCGGCGTTGACACCGGAAATGAACGCCATGCAGCGGCCCGACGATTTGGTACCGTAGAGCATCAGGGTCGTGACGCCGCTCTGCTCCATGGTGCTCTTGAACAGGCTGCCCAGTTCGTCGTTGCCAATCTTGCCGATATAGGCCGACGGCATGCCGAAAATAGAGGTGCAGGTGATGGTGTTCGCGGCCGATCCGCCCGGGACGTATTTTACGCCGATTTCCTTCAGCGAGGTCCAGATGCGGTCTCCGGTTTCCATATCGACATGTTGCATGCTGCCTTTGGGCAGATGGTATTTTTCCAGCAGCGAGTCGTCCGGAAGGACGGCCAGGATGTCGGTGAGGGCGTTGCCAATTCCAAGGATAGATTTCATGCGACAAAAGGGTGTTTATTGGGTAAAACTTTCGGCGGCGTAACTGGCGCCTCCGCAAAGAATCTGGATCAGAATCTGTGATTCGTGCGACAAGGTGGCGAAAATGACGGCGGTTTCCATGGGGATGCCGTACAGCGAGGTCAGGGCCAGGCTCACCAGGTAGTGGAAGGCCCCGAAGCCACCCGGAACGGGGACCAGAGAACTCAAGGCACCCACCACCATGAGGAAGAGGGCGTCGCCGGGACCCAGGCGGACGCCGGCGGGCAGCAGGCTGTCTACGGCCCAAACAATGGCCTGGCACTGCATCCAGTAGCAGGCCCAGACCAGGAGGGTGAGCAGGAAGAAGAGCCAGAAACGCTGCAGGTGCAGGCAGTTCCGCAGGCCGGTCCCCATGCCGGCCACAAAGCCCCAGACCTTCCCGCAGAGGGCGCTGCGTTCCCGCAGGTACCAGATGAGCCAGAGACCGGCCACCGCCAGCACGCCGGCTCCTGCCAGCATCAGCCCGGTATGGCCGGCATTGCCGGACACCGGATCCAGGATCCGCTCGCGGAAGAATCCGCCGAATCGGTTCCAGAACAGGCCCAGCATCACCAGGGTAAGGAGGAACAGGGAAAGCATATCCCACAGGCGGTCAACCACCACGGTGCCCAGCGTTTTGTCGTACGAGGCGCGCTTGTGGCCGTCGGGGCCGGGGAGGGAGTGCTTGGTGATGTATCCGCAGCGGACAAACTCGCCGATGCGCGGTAGGACCAGGTTAGCCAAGTAGCTGATATTGACCGCATTCAGTACCGGAAGGAGCCGGAGGGACGGGTCGATGGGATGCAGCAACATCCGCCATCGGAGCGCCCGCAGCACGAAGGCCAGGGCTCCCACGGCCATCGCCAGCAGCACGAAGCCCCAGCGGCACGCGCCCAGGGCGGCCAGCAGGTCGGCCCATTTTACGCCCCGGAACGAGAAATACAGCAGCACGGCCGCCACGGCGAGCGACAGCAGGTATTTCACGATGTTGCGGGAGCGTCCTTCCATAAGTCTCTAACGCAGAACCAGTTCCACGGGGCAGTGATCCGACCCGAAAATCTCGTTGTGGATGTCGGCCGATTCGATGCGCCCCTTTAGGGCGTCGCTCACCAGGAAGTAGTCGATGCGCCAGCCGGCGTTGTTTTCGCGGGCGCGGAAGCGGTACGACCACCAGGAATATTTTACCTCGTCGGGATGCAGGGTCCGCCAGGTATCGGTAAAACCGGTTTCCAGCAGGGTCGAGAACTTTTCACGTTCCTCGTCGGTAAAACCGGCGTTGCGGCGGTTCGCGGCGGGGTTCTTGATGTCGATTTCGCGGTGGGCGACGTTCAGGTCGCCGCAGACCACCACGCCCTTGCGGGCGGCGAGGCCGTTCAGATAGGCCCGGAAATCATCCTCCCAACGCATCCGGTAGTCCAGGCGGCGCAGGCCGTCCTGGCTGTTGGGCACATAGACGCAGACCAGGAAGAAGTCTTCCATTTCCAGGGTAATCACGCGGCCCTCGTGGTCGTGCTCGTCGATGCCGATGCCGTAGGTGACGTTCAGGGGCAGGTGACGGCTGTAGATGGCCGTTCCGGAGTACCCCTTTTTGTCGGCCGAGTTCCAATAAGAGGTATAGCCGGGGAATTCCAGGTCCAGCTGGCCCGGCTGCATCTTGGTCTCCTGCAGGCAGAAGAAATCGGCGTCCAGATCTACGAAGATATCCGCAAACCCCTTGCCGGCCACGGCCCGCAGGCCATTTACATTCCAGGATATGAATTTCATATTATTCGAGGTTCCAGGTGGTGCCTTCCTTGCCGTCTTTCACGGTGATGCCGTATTGGGCCAGCAGGTCGCGGATGCGGTCGCTCTCGGCCCAGTTTTTCTCTGCACGGGCCTTGCGGCGGTCTTCCAGCACGATTTCCATTACGCCTTCCAGGGCTTTTTCGGCCTTGCCCGAGCCGCCGGCGGCTTCTTCGTCCACCAGGCCCAGCACGCCGCCCACCACTTCGTCGAAGAGTTTCGCCAGCGCCGCCTTATCGGCCGGAGAGAGGTTGCCCGCGTTGATGAGTTTTACCGCCTCGAACAGGTGGGCAATGGCCATGGGCGTATTCAGGTCGTCGCACAGGGCGTCCACCACGGCCTCGCAGAGGGCCTTTACCGATGCGGATGCTTCGCCTTTGCATGCCTGAACGGGTCCTTCGCCTTTGCATGCCGGTGCGGATGTCCCGCTCTCGTTCGCTGAAGCGAGGGAATATGCTCTCTCGGGCGGAACATCCGCCCCGGCGGTAAGATCCCGCCACGCGGCCATCAGCCGCTTATAACCCTTCTCCGACGCCTGCAAGGCTTCGTTGCTGAAATCCAGCGTTCCGCGGTAGTGCGCCTGGAGAATGAAGAAACGGACCGTCATGGGCGTGTAGGCCTGGTCCAGCTTGGGATGATCCCCGCTGAATAGCTGCGGCAGGGTAATGAAGTTGCCGAGGCTCTTGCCCATCTTCTGGCCGTTGATGGTAATCATATTGTTGTGTACCCAGTAGTGCACGCCCTGCGTGTGGCGAGAGGCTACGTTCTGGGCTATTTCGCATTCGTGGTGCGGGAACATCAGGTCCATGCCGCCGCCGTGGATGTCGAACTCCCGGCCGAGGTATTTCTCTCCCATCACCGAGCACTCCAGGTGCCAGCCCGGGAAACCTTCGCTCCAGGGCGAGGGCCATTTCATGATGTGCTGCGGCTCGGCTTTTTTCCATAGGGCAAAGTCGTAGGGAGCGCGTTTGTCGCTCTGGCCGTCCAGCGAACGGGTGCCCTCGAGGGTGTCATCCAGCGTCCGGCCCGAAAGGATACCGTACCGATGCTCCTGGTTGTATTTTTCCACATCGAAATATACGCTGCCGTTGCTGATGTAGGCGTATCCGGCATCCAGGATGGCCTTGATGGTCTCGATCTGTTCGATGATGTGTCCCGATGCACGCGGTTCGATGGAGGGCGGCGCTACGTTCAGCATCCGCATAGCCTCATGGTAGCGGTTGGTATAGGTCTGCACCACCTCCATAGGCTCCAACTGCTCCAGCCGCGCCTTCTTGGCAATCTTATCCTCGCCCTCGTCGGCATCGTGCTCCAGGTGACCTACATCCGTGATGTTCCGCACATAGCGGACCTTGTAGCCCAGATACTTGAGCAACTTAAACAGCACATCATACGTAACGCCCGGGCGCGCATGACCCAGATGGGCATCGCCATAAACCGTCGGGCCGCACACATACATCCCTACATGGCCGGGTTGAATGGGCTTGAAAAGCTCCTTCTGCCGGCTCATCGTATTGGTCAGAAATAAGTCTCGCATATTCCTCCTATAATAATCCTTGTTATCTTCACTACTCTTTGAACCTGCTAATATACACAATTCCCCAACAACGACCAAAAAAACCGCTCCGCCCCTTGCCCCTTTGCGTGCTCCTTCCAGCCCACCTTTCCCTTCTCCCACCCCTTCCCTTTGGACGGCCCCACGCAAACTGCCCCGACCTTCCGGGAAAATGCCCTCCAGCATGGAAGGTCTGGGTGTTTTGGCGGAGCCACTGATCATACCCTTGAAAAAATGAAGGAGGGTATGATCAAAAACGGCCCAAAATGATCATACCCTTGGCAAAAATACACAGGGTATGATCACTAACCCTGCCAGCCGGTTTGGTCAGACAGCCAGCATCAGTAGGGTTTGCAGGGAGGGTTGAGATAGCTTGTTCAACATTGTTGAAAAGTTGAGGATAACTATCGGCGGAAAATCTTGACGGAGTCAAAAAGAGTGAGTATCTTTGCACGACTTTTATAAAACGGACTTTAGATGAAAGTTGCCATTATCATGGGATCCGCCAGCGACTGGCCCGTCATGGCCGCCGCAGAGGAGACGCTCGCCGCTTTCGGCGTGGACTATGACAAGCGCGTAATCAGCGCACACCGTACTCCCGACCTGATGGTTGAATATTGCCGCAGCGCCCGCGAAAAGGGCATCGGCGTTATCATTGCCGCCGCCGGCGGTGCTGCCCACCTGGCTGGTGTGGCCGCCGGGCTTACGACGCTCCCGGTTATCGGGGTTCCCATCCAGACCAAGAGCCTGGGCGGGTTGGATTCCCTCCTGTCTATGGTGCAGATGCCTTCCGGGGTTCCGGTCGCGACCGTTGCGATAAACGGAGCCAAGAACGCCGCCCTGCTCGCCATCCAGATGCTCGCCCTGAGCGACCCGGCCCTGACGGAGAAACTGAATGAAGACCGTGTGCGACAGGCACAGAAAATCAAAGAAACGCAAATATAACAGACGATATGCCCTTCTACCGTATTTTTGTTGAGAAGAAGCCCGCATTCCGGGTCGAGGCCGAAAGCCTCCGAGCAGAACTGAATGAAAACCTGCAACTTTCTCTCCCCAAACTACGGTTACTCAACGTCTATGACCTCTTCGGCTTTTCGGCAGATCTTGTCGCAAAGTCGAAGTATTCCGTTTTCGGAGAGGTGGTGACGGACGATGTGACCGTGGCCGAGGGGGATGCGGCCGCCGGCTTGTTCCGGGAAGCCGATGCGTTGGCCATCGAATACCTGCCTGGCCAGTTCGACCAGCGGGCCGCGTCGGCCGAAGCCTGCGTGAAACTGCTGAATCCGTCGGCCGATATCCGCATCAAGAGCGCGAAACTGGTGATCGCCGAGGGCGCGTCTGCCGATGAGATGGCGCGCATCCGCCATTATATGATCAATGCGGTGGAGTGCCGCGAGAAGGACCTGTCCCGCCTGACCGATACCGAGCAGGCGCCCGTCCGTCCCGTTCCGGTCCTGGACGGCTTCCGCAACCTCCCGCTTCCGAACGAAGCGGCAGCGTGCAAAGCGGCAGCAGGGTGCCCCGAGGGAGCATATCCTCTCGTTTCAGCGAACGAGGGGCACCCTGCCGCCGCTGAAGGCAAGCAGTTCGCTGCCGCTGAAGGCTCAGCGAAATTGGCAGCCTTCTGCAAAAAGTACGGACTGGCGATGAATGCCGATGATTTGGCAGAAGTGGTGAAGTACTTCCGGCAGGAAGGCCGCGACCCGAACGAAACGGAACTGCGCATCCTGGACACGTATTGGAGCGACCATTGCCGCCACACGACCTTTACCACGCAACTGCAGAGCATCGACGTAGATGAATCCTTTATCAAGGAAGACATCGACGGGACCTTGCAGATGTATGCCAAGATCCGCGAGGAATTGGGCCGCACCCACAAGGACATCTGCCTGATGGACCTGGCCACCGTGGGCGCCCGTTACCTCAAGGCCAAAGGCCTGCTGGACGACATGGAGGTGAGCGAAGAAAACAACGCCTGCAGCATCTACGTAAACGTGGACAACGACGGAGTCATGGAAAAATGGCTCCTGATGTTCAAGAACGAAACCCATAACCATCCGACGGAAATCGAGCCCTTCGGCGGTGCAGCCACCTGCCTGGGCGGCGCCATCCGCGACCCGCTCAGCGGCCGCAGCTATGTCTATCAAGCCATGCGCGTCACGGGTGCGGGCAATATCTGGAAACCGGTTCCGGAGACCCTCCCCGGCAAACTCCCGCAGAAAGTCATTTCCCGCAAGGCGGCTGCCGGATATTCCTCCTATGGCAACCAAATCGGCCTCGCAACCACGCACGTACGCGAAATCATCCATCCCGGCTATACCGCCAAGCGCATGGAAATCGGTGCGGTGGTGGGAGCCGTGAAAGCGGAGAACGTCCGCCGCGAGAGCCCGGTTCCGGGCGATATCATCCTCCTGCTGGGCGGCCGGACCGGCCGAGACGGCATCGGCGGAGCCACGGGTTCCTCGAAGGAACATACCGAGGCATCGCTGGAAACCTGCGGCAGCGAGGTCCAGAAGGGCAATCCGCCGGAAGAGCGCAAACTGCAGCGCCTGTTCCGCCGTCCGGAGGTAACCCGGCTCATCAAGAAATCGAACGACTTCGGTGCGGGCGGCGTGAGCGTTGCCATCGGCGAACTGGCCGACGGCTTGGATATCTGGCTGGACCGCGTACCCACCAAATACAGCGGCCTGAACGCTACGGAACTGGCCATCAGCGAATCCCAGGAGCGGATGGCCGTGGTCATCGAGGCCAAGGACGAAGCGGCCTTCCGCGAGTTTTGCCGCCAGGAAAACATCGAAACCACCCACGTGGCCGAGGTAACGGACACCGCCCACATGCGCATGTTCTATCACGGGGAATGCGTGGCCGACCTGGCCCGCAGTTTCATCGACAGCGCCGGCGCCAAGCACTATTCCCGCGCCATTGTGGGCCCCGTAGAAGATAAGGAACCCTTCCTCCCTCGGGAAGACTTCGACGGTAAGACGCTGAAAGAGAAACTCTTCAGCCTGATGGCCGACCCGCAGGTCTGCTCACAGAAAGGCCTGGTGGAAATGTTCGACAGCACCATCGGCCGCTCCACCGTGCTGATGCCTTACGGTGGCATGCTCCAGACCACGGAGACCCAGGTATCGGTCCAGAAGCTCCCCACCGACGGTTACACCGACACGGCCAGTATGATGGCCTTCGGGTACAACCCCTGGCTGGCCTCCTGGAGCCCCTATCACGGCGCCGCCTATGCGGTGGTGGAAGCCTGCGCCAAGGTGGTGGCTGCCGGCGGCGACTGGAAAGGCATGCGTTTCTCCTACCAGGAATATTTTGAAAGGATGACGGCCGATGCCCATACCTGGGGCAAGCCGCTGGCGGCCCTGCTGGGTGCCTTGAAGATGCAGGTGGCCTTCGGCCTTCCGTCCATCGGCGGCAAGGATTCCATGAGCGGCACCTTTGAAGACATTCACGTTCCGCCCACCCTGGTGGCCTTCGGTATCACCACGGTCAATGCCGGAACGGTCATCTCGCCGGAACTGAAATGGGAAGGCAACAACCTCTACCTGATCCGCCATACCCCGCTGGACAACCGGATGCCCGATGTGGACCAGCTCAAGGCCAACTGGGATTTCGTGCATCGCGAAATCGAGGCCGGCCATATCGTATCTGCCTTTGCTACAGGCCCTAACGGTGCGGCGGAAGCCCTCTGCAAAATGGCCTTCGGCAATGCCTTCGGCGTGGAAGTCAAGGCCTCCGAGGAAGATCTCTTCGGCGGCGCACCGGGCTGCATCGTCGTAGAGGCGGAAGGCGCGCTGGATTATCCGAACGCGGTCCTGCTGGGCCACGTAACCTCCGGCGAGGACGGCATGCTGCACATCAACGGAACCGCGGTGGATCTGTTCGAGCTGATGAACGCCAACCTGGCCGGTTGGGCGCAGGTCTATCCCGATCGCAGCAAGGCCGATTTCAAACGCATCCTCCCGAAAGGAATGGAGGGCGAGAAGCCGTTCAAGGCTCGCAAGGCCGATCTGAAATATCCCGGCGAGAAAGTGGAAACGCCGGTGGTCTATATCCCCGTTTTCCCGGGAACCAACTGCGATTACGATACCGCGAAAGCCTTCCGGAAGGAGGGCGCCGAGGTGCGTTTCGGCGTGTTCTGCAACCTGACGCAGGAAGACATCTTCCGGTCTATCGATGAAATGGCCGAAGCCCTGAAACAGTGCCACATCCTGGCGCTGGCGGGCGGTTTCTCGGCCGGTGACGAACCCGATGGCAGCGGCAAGTTCATTGCCAACGTGCTCAACAATCCCAAGATTGCCGAGCAGGTGCATGCCCTGCTGGACCGCGGCGGCCTTATCCTGGGCATCTGCAACGGTTTCCAGGCCCTGGTAAAATCCGGCCTGCTACCGTACGGCCGCCTGGGCCAGGTAACAGAGGCGTCGCCCACCCTCTTCCGCAACGACATCAACCGCCACATCTCCCAGATGGTTACCACGCGCGTCAGCACCACCAACTCACCTTGGCTGGCAGGCCTGACGGTGGGCCAGGAGTTTGCCATCCCGGTGAGCCACGGCGAGGGTAAGTTCGTGGTGAGCGAGGAAATGGCCAAAGAACTCTTCCGCAACGGCCAGGTGGCCTTCCAGTATGTGGATGCGGTCTCTGACGAGATTACGATGTCTTCGCCCGAGAACCCCAACGGTTCCTATTACGCCATCGAGGGCATCATCAGCCGGGATGGACGCATCCTGGGCAAGATGGGCCACTCGGAGCGGTACGAAAAGAATCTGTTCAAGAATATCGACGACGATCTGGAGCAGCCGCTGTTCCGCAACGCCGTCAACTATTTCCGTGGAATATGATAGGTGGTCTACACGAGGAATGCGGCGTGTTTGGCGTCTGGGGAGTTCCCCATGCCGCTGAACTGACCTATTACGCCTTGCACTCGCTCCAGCACCGGGGACAGGAAGGCTGTGGCATCGTTTCTGTGGGCGAGGACGGTCAGTTGCGCCGTGTCAAGGGCCTGGGCCTGGTGTCTAAGGTCTTCGACGGCTCGCACCTGGCCCAACTTCCGGGCAATTGCGCCATCGGCCACGTCCGTTATTCGACGGCGGGCGGCGGCGGTATCGAAAACGTCCAGCCCTTCTTCTTCCGGCACCACACGGGCGACTTTGCCCTGGCCCACAACGGCAACATCGTCAATTCCTACGAGTTGCGCCGCGAGCTGGAAGACATGGGCAGCCTCTTCCACGCCACGTCCGACAGCGAAATCCTGGCCCACCTCATCAAGAAGAGCACCTTCTCCCAGAACGACCCGCGCATTTTCTCCATCGTAGAGGCGCTGAACCGTCTGGAAGGAGCCTTTGCCTTCCTCATCATGACCAAGAACCGCATCTACGCGGCCCGAGACAAATACGGCTTCCGGCCGCTGTCGCTGGGTCGTCTGGGCGATGGTTACGTGGTGAGCAGCGAAACCTGCGCGTTCGGGGCGGTGGGGGCCGAATTCATCCGCGACCTGGAGCCCGGCGAGGTGGTCACCATCGACCATCACGGTTTGCGTTGCCGCAAATATTCCGATTCCGTTCGGCACGCCATGTGCGCCATGGAATACATCTATTTCTCGCGTCCCGACAGCGATATCGAAAGCCGGAACGTGCATACCTTCCGCCGCGAAACCGGCCGCCTGCTGGCCAGCGAGGCTCCGGCCGATGCCGATATCGTGGTGGGTGTACCGGATTCCTCCTTGAGCGCCGCCATGGGTTATTCCGATGTGAGCGGTCTGCCCTACGAAATGGGCCTGATCAAGAATAAGTATATCGCCCGGACCTTTATCCAACCCTCGCAGGAGCTGCGCGATAAAGGCGTGAAAATGAAGTTGTCGCCGGTGCGGAGCATCATCGCCGGAAAGCGGGTGGTGCTGATCGACGACTCCATCGTCCGGGGGACGACCTCGCTGCGGATCGTCCGGATGCTGCGCGAAGCGGGTGCGACCGAGGTGCACGTGCGCATCGCCAGCCCGCCCATCAAATTTCCCTGCTTCTACGGGGTGGACATCAGCACGTACGAGGAGCTGCTGTGCGCTTCGCGGACGGTGGAACAGGCGCGGGAGGCCATCGAGGCCGATTCCCTGGCCTTCCTGTCCGAACAAGCCCTGTTCGATGCCGGCAAACGCGCTGACCTGTGCCTGGCCTGCTTCAACGGGAAATATCCTACGCCGTTGTTTACGGCCATTGAAAATGCAAACAAAGACGGAAAATTCTAATTTACGATATGGCAGTTGATTACGAAAAAGCAGGCGTGAGCCTGGAAGCCGGTTACGACGTGGTCCGGCGCATCAAGAAGCACGTCCGTTCTACCGACCGTCTGGGGGTGATGGGTAACATCGGCTCCTTTGGCGGCATGTTCGACCTCAGCGCCCTGGGCGTGAAGGAACCCGTCCTGGTGAGCGGCACCGACGGTGTGGGTACCAAACTGAAAATCGCCTTCGCAATGGACAAGCACGACACCATCGGCATCGATGCCGTGGCCATGTGCGTGAACGATGTGCTGGCGCAGGGGGCTGAACCCCTGGTGTTCCTGGACTATGTGGCCCAGGGTAAGACCTATCCCGAAGTGGTAGAGCAGATTGTGGCCGGTGTGGCCGAAGGCTGCCGTCAGGCGGGCTGCGCGCTGGTAGGCGGCGAAACCGCCGAGATGCCGGGTATGTATGCCGATGGCGAATATGACATCGCCGGATACACCACGGGCGTGGTGGAGAAATCCAAACTCATCGACGGTACCAAGGTGAAAGTGGGTGACGTCCTGGTGGGCATCGCCTCTACCGGTATCCATTCCAACGGGTTCAGCCTGGTGCGCAAGATCTTCTCCGATGCCGGCCTGGACCTCCACAAGGTCTATCCCGAGCTGGGCGGCGAGCCCCTCGGCCTGGTGGCTCTCACCCCCACGCGCATCTACGTGAAGCAGGTGCTGGATGTCATCCGCCAGTGCGATGTTCACGGCGTGGCCCACATCACCGGCGGCGGTTTTGACGAGAACATCCCCCGCATCCTGCGCGAGGGCCAGGGCATCCGTGTGAAGGAAGGCTCCTGGGAGATCCTGCCTATCTTCCGCTTCCTGGAGAAGTACGGGATGATCCCGCACCGCGAGATGTTCAACATCTTCAACATGGGTGTGGGCATGGTGCTGGCCCTGGATGCATCCGAGGCCTCCAAAGCCATTGAAATCCTGGCCGCCCACGGAGACAAGGCCACGGTGATCGGCGAGGTAACCGGCACGCCGGGCGTAGAAATCGAACTTTTATAATTATTTAGATATGAGAGCTTTAATCAGTGTTAGTGATAAGACCGGCGTGGTAGAATTCGCCGGTCGGCTGGTGGCCGCGGGCTGGGAGATCCTGTCCACGAGCGGCACGATGAAACTGCTTCGCGAAGCGGGTCTTCCCGTGACGAGCGTGAGCGATGTAACCGGTTTCCCGGAGATTTGCGACGGCCGGGTAAAGACCCTGCATCCCAAGATTCACGGTGCCTTGCTGGCCCGCCGCGACGTGCCCGCCCATATGCAGGCCCTGCAGGAGAACGGCATCGAGAAAATCGACCTGGTATGCGTGAACCTGTATCCCTTCCGCGAGACCATCGCCAAACCCAATGTGACCATGGAAGATGCGGTGGAGCATATCGATATTGGCGGTCCTTCCATGCTACGCAGCGCGGCCAAGAACTGGGAGAGCGTGACCGTGGTGGTGAATCCTTCCGACTATGCCACCGTCCTCCAGGAGATCGAGACCACCGGCAACACCACCCGTGAGACCCGTCTGGCCCTTTCTGCCAAGGCTTATACCCATACGGCCGAATACGATATGGCCATCTCGACCTATATGCGTGCCCAGGCCGGCCTGCCGGAGAAGCTCTTCCTGGCCTTCGACGAGAAACAGCCCCTGCGGTATGGCGAGAATCCCCATCAGAACGCCAAGTTCTTCCGGGGTCCGGTGGCCGTTCCCTATTCCCTGGCCACGGCCCGTCAGTTGAACGGCAAAGAGCTGTCTTACAATAACATCCAGGATGCCAATGCCGCCCTGAACATCGTCCGCGAGTTCTCCGAGCCCTTCTGCGTGGGCCTCAAGCACATGAACCCCTGCGGCGCCGGTACGGGCAAGGATGTGGTAGAAGCCTGGACCAAGACCTACGAGGGCGACAAGACCTCCATCTTCGGCGGCATCGTCGCCTTCAACCGTGAGGTGAACCTCGCCGTGGCCGAACTCCTCAAGCCCATCTTCCTGGAAATCATCATGGCGCCTTCCTTCGCCCCCGATGCCCTGGAGCTCCTCTGCACCAAGAAAAACCTCCGTCTTCTCGAAGTCGATATGCCGGCTGTGGCTGCAGCCGGCAAACAGATGCAACTGGTATCGGTAAACGGCGGCCTGCTGGTACAGGAGCAGGACCTGGACATCGTCCCGGTCGAAGCCGGCCAGTGCGTGACGGCCAAAAAGCCCACGGACAAGCAGCTGGCAGACCTGAACTTCACCTGGAAGATGGTCAAGCATGTAAAATCCAACGCCATCCTCGTCGGCAAAGACGGCATGGTCCTGGGTGTCGGTGCCGGCCAGATGAACCGCATTGGCTCGGCAAAGATCGCGCTGGAAGAAGCCGCGGCAACCCTTAAGGAAGCCGGAAAGGATATCCGCACCGAGGGCCTTGTGCTGGCCTCTGACGCCTTCTTCCCCTTCGACGACTGCGTCACCCTGGCGGCCGAATTCGGCATCACCGCCATCGTCCAGCCCGGCGGCAGCGTCCGTGACGAGGATTCCATCAAGAAAGCCGACGAGTGCGGCATCGTGATGCTGTTCACCGGACAGCGTCACTTCAAACATTGATCCATGGACAGCGTTTATATTTTTCCCCAGAAAAAGTTTGATCAACAAGCCAGGGAGATCACCTTGGAGCATTGCATGATGAAGACCGTTCTTGTTATTGGTGGCGGAGGCCGCGAGCATGCCATCGTGGATGCGCTCAGCCGCAGTCCGCAGGTGGGCAAGATTTATTGTGCACCGGGCAATGCCGGTATTGCCGCACAGGCGGAATGTGTTCCGCTGAAGGAGCTGCAAATCGCCGAGTTGAAGGCGTTTGCCATGGAGCATGACGTGGACCTGACGGTGGTCGGTCCCGAAGTGCCGCTATCGGCGGGCATCGCGGACGAGTTCCGCGCCGCGGGTCTGCGCATCTTCGGCCCTTCGGCCGCTGCGGCGCGTATCGAAGCCAGCAAGGATTTCGCCAAGGCGCTGATGGCCCGGCACAACATCCCCACGGCCGCTTATCGCACCTTCTCCGATTTCGACGCTGCCTGGGAGTATGTCCGGAAGGGCAAATTCCCTGTGGTCCTGAAATACGACGGCCTGGCCGCCGGTAAGGGCGTGGTTATTCCCGAAACGCCCGCCGAGGCAGAACAGGCGCTGAAAGACATGCTGCTGGACGAATGCTTCGGCAAGGGCAAGGTGGTGGTGGAAGAATTCCTCACCGGTCCGGAGTTCAGTTTCATGTGCTTTGTGGACGGTCTTTCGGTTACGCCGATGGTCCTTTCCCAGGACCACAAACGCGCTTTCGAAGGCGACAAAGGTCCCAATACCGGAGGAATGGGCGCTTATTCGCCCGTTCCCATCATCCCGCAGGAAGACATCGATTTTGCGTTGGAGCATATCCTCAAGCCGGTTGCGGCGGCGATGGTCGCCGAAGGCTGCCCCTTCCAGGGCGTGCTGTACGGCGGCTTGATGAAGACCCCCGACGGTCCGAAGGTGATCGAATTCAACTGCCGTTTCGGTGATCCCGAGACGGAGGTGGTGCTGCCGCGCCTGCTGACCGATATCTATGACGTGTTCAGTGCGGTGGCCGACGGAACGCCGATGCCGGAACTCTCCTGGTCGCCGGAGGTAACCATGGGTTTTGTGATGGCGTCCAAAGGCTATCCCGGCTCCTACCAGAAAGGTTTCCCGATTGTCCTGCCGGAGATTGCCGTTAGGGTGTACCATATGGGAACAAAGAGCGAGGAGGGTGTGCTGAAGACGGCGGGTGGCCGCGTGCTGATGGTGGTCGGCAGCGGAAAGACCTTGCAGGAGGCGCACGACCTTGCCCTGGAAACCGTTCGTAACATACAGTGCGACAACCTGTTCTATCGGTCCGATATTGGCTGGCGCGTCCTATAAAAATTCGTGAGTATGGCAAGGATAATCAGTGGAAAAGAACTCTCGGCCAAGATGAAGGCCGAAATGGCGGAGCAGGTGGCCCTGTTCCCGGAGAAATATGGCCGCGTGCCGCATCTGGTGGTGATTCTGGTAGGGGAGGACCCGGCCAGCCAGTCCTATGTGCGGGGCAAGGGTAAGGCCTGCGAGGTCGTGGGAATCAAGAATACCACGATCTTGCGTCCGGCTACCATTACCGAACAGGAATTGCTGGCGTTGATTGCTGACCTGAATGCCGATGATGGCGTGGACGGCATCCTGGTGCAGTTGCCGCTGCCGGACCATATCAACGAAGACCGCATCATCGCGGCCATCGACAAAGAAAAAGACGTGGACGGATTCCATCCGCTGAACGTGGCGGCGCTGTGGATGAAACAGCCCTGCACGGTTGCGTGTACCCCGAAAGGCATCATCCGGATGCTGGACGAGGCGGGGGTGGAAATTTCCGGTAAACGGGCCGTGGTGATCGGTCGCAGCCAGATTGTGGGATTGCCTGTAGCAAAACTTCTGCTGGATCGCAACGCGACCGTAACCATCTGCCATTCAAGGACAAAGAATCTTCCTGACGTGACGCGTCAGGCGGAAATTCTGGTAGTTGCCATCGGCCGGCCGCGTTTTGTGACCGCCGATATGGTGAGCGAGGGGACGGTGGTGATCGACGTGGGCGTGAACCGCGATGCGGCAACCGGAAAGCTTTGCGGCGATGTGGATTATGATGCCGTAGAACCGAAGGCATCGGTCATTACGCCGGTCCCGGGCGGTGTGGGTCCCATGACCATTACCTGCCTGATGGAGAACACCATCGCCTGCTTCCTGAATCGCGTGGCGCGATGAAACTCCTGTTTCTGCATGGTCTGGCCTCGTCGGGTGCCTATAAGATGGCTTCCACCCTGCGCATTCTCCTGCGGTGTGAGGTCCTCGCGCCCGATCTTCCCATCGAACCGGACCGTGTAGAAGCGTTGTTGGCCGACATCTGCCTTACGGAGCATCCCGACCTGGTGGTGGGACTGTCCTGGGGCGGTTTTTGGGCGCAAAAACTGCGGGGGTTGAAGAAGGTTCTCGTGAATCCCGATTTTCATGTTTCGCGGTTGATGCGGACGAAACTGGGGGAGGTTCCCTACCTGTCGCCCCGTGTCGATGGCGCCCGCTCGTTTTGGATCGGCCCGGAACTTTGTGATACCTATGAGAACCTGGAAACGGTGCAGTTTGATGGCTTGGATGCGGCCGAGCGTGCGTTGACCCGCGGTTGTTTTGCGACGGAGGATGAGTTGGTGCACTGCGGGGATGAGTTTGCCCTTCATTACGGCGCCGCTGCCCGCGTGGACTATCCCGGCACCCACCTCCCCAATTTCCCCGAAACCAAGCAGTACCTCCTGCCCGTCCTGAAAGCCCTGATGGGTTGAATGGGTACTGCATTCTTAAGTAGTTGAGTTCCAGCCCTTTCTGATAAAATGCTGATATACAGTTATTTAGGAATGTCTGTTGATGCTGTTAATAGAAGAGGGAAAGCAATTCTTCGGGTGATAGACCGTCGAAATAGAGGGTAGGACGAGCGTTGACGAGGCGTTCTAAGAGGGCCGACCGATCGAATCGGCAGCCTTCCAGCGCTGCGGAAAGGCCCTCGGCCGGTAGGTTCCCCAGAAAATCTCCGCCAAACTGCAAACTGTGGATGCATCCGTTGTCAATACGCCAAGTAGCCAGGACCGTGCCGCAGGAGAACTTCCGGCTCGCAGAGAAATCGGCCCGGTGCGAGCGGCCGTAATTCCATTCCCAGGTACGGAATTTGGTTTCGGCTTCGCGAGAAATGGCCCCCAACTGCTCCTGTGTAAGGGAAAGGAGACCATCGCCCGCCGAGAGAATTTGCTGAAGAGCGGATTGGAAAGCCTGGATTGTAGTAAATTGCGGCAAATAATCCTTCAGATTGGCTACCCGGCTGCGGACCGATGCGACGCCCGCGGCAGAGAGTTTGCTGCCTGGAACAGCCAGTGCGGCGGTCAGCTCGGTCAGATCTACATCGAACATCAGGGTACCGTGCACCATCAGCCGATCCTTCCAGACCCGTTTGGCATAGCCCGAGCATTTGCGGCCGTCCACCAGGATATCGTTCCGGCCGGTAAGTTCGGCGGCGACCCCCAGGCGCCGGAGGGCGTTCACGATAAAATTCAGATAGTCTGGGTAATCCCTGTCCAAATCACGGGAGCGGCCTGCAATGGTATAATTGAGGTTCCCCAGGTCGTGATACACGGCCCCGCCTCCCGTCACCCGGCGCGCCAGGACAATCCCTTTTTGTGACAGATAGTCCAGATTCACTTCGGCGTACGCATTCTGGTTAAAGCCGATAATCACCGACGGCCGGTTCTGCCACAGATAGAACACGGGCTCGTCCAATGGAAACTGTTCCAGGATAAACTCGTCAAACGCCATGTTCCAGTGTGGATCGGTGGACTGGTTCGTCAGATAAAGCATCGTACTTACCTACTTGTAGGAACAAAGATACGGAATTATTCCGCGAATGACAATCAAGTTCCTTTTCATTTGGCGTGGTACGAATTTGCGAAAGACCACGTAGATTTGTATATTTGTTCCGTATGCGTAAAATAGCCCTAACGATCCTTTTGCTTTTGGCGACTGTCTCCCTGGGAGCCCAGACGGTAGATCAGTTCCATGTGCCGGCACCGAAAGTCCCGGCCTATGTCGTTTTTGCGGGCGATACCATCCGGATCGATACCCCCGAACGCATCGAGCGGATGGACCGCGAGCTGCTGTCTTTCACCAACATGCACACCAATTCGGTCTTGATGCTCAAGCGCTCCAAAAGGGTGTTCGCCCAGATTGTACCCATCTTGCGAAAAGAGCGGATTCCGGAAGACCTGAAATACCTCTGCGCCATTGAGTGCAACCTGGACCCCAAGGCCCTTTCCAGTGCGGGTGCTGCCGGATTCTGGCAGTTTACCAAGGCCACCGGCCGGCATTACGGCCTGGAAGTGGGAGACGAGGTGGATGAACGCTATCATACAGAAAAGGCTACCAAAGCAGCCTGCCAGTATCTTCGGGAAGCGTATGCCAAATATGGGGACTGGATGACGGTGGCGGCCAGTTACAATGCCGGTCAGGCAGGAATCAGCCGCCGGCTGGAAGAACAGCAGGAAGAATCGGCCCTGGAACTTTGGCTCCCCGAGGAAACGGCGCGCTACATGTTCCGCATCCTGGCAGCCAAGCTGTTTTTCGAGCGCCCCGAGCGCTTCGGTTTCCATGTCCCGGAGAAGGATTATTATCCGGCCCGCACCGTCCGGAAGAAGGTAGAAATAAAAGAGGCGGTGCCGAGCCTGGTCGATTTTGCCAAGGCGAACGGCACCACCTATTCCAAATTGCGCGAAGCCAATCTGTGGCTCCGGTCCGATAAACTGACCAATAAAGCGGCCAAGACCTATACGGTAATCATCCCGTAAAGTCTTTCAAATAGCCTACTCGCCCACGTGGAAGGCCTTGCGGAGATCTTCCACCTGTTCGTCGTTGATGGGATGCAGCTTGCCTACCGGGGCGGCCATGATGAGGGAACGGGCACTGAAGTCCGCCACCTCCAGCCGGTCGAAGGTGTTGATAAGCTTGTCTCCCGTCACGATCACTGAGTCGTTTTCCAGCAGCACGCAAGGGCGTGTCTTGAACTCCTCGGCCACCCCTTCCAGGTTGTCGTACTGGCTGCCGAAGGGGAAGCGCGGCACATCCTGCAGGAAAATCCAGCTCTCCGGAATGGTCCGCACGTTGAACTCCACGCCCGTGGTGCAATAGCCCATCAAGGCAGGGCTCTGCGTCAGGATGATGGAGTTGATCTTCGGATTGCGACGGTAGATCTCATGATGCAGGGCCACGCTGCGGCTGGCCATCTTGCCGGCTTCCACCATCCCGTTTTTCACCTGGACGATATCGCCCGGTTCGATGTCCCAGCGCTGCACGTTGGAGGGAGTGATGAGGAAGTCGTCCCCGCGCCAGCGGATGGATGCGGTTCCATAGGAGGAGCACATGAGCCCCTGGGAACAGGCGCGGCGCACAATGGTGCAGATTTCCGTGCGGATGGCCCGCTCGTCGGAAGGATATTTCACGTTCATGAAGGGCCGCAGGTTGGTGTTGATGGCCTGCTCGTGCCGCAGAATCTGTTCCTCGGTAAGAAATTTCGGCTCGCCCAGTGTCTTGGCATTCAGGATGGTACGGGCGCAGAGCTCCAGGGTTTCAAACCGCTGGTAGGCATCGGCGATATCCTCGCCCATCAGGACCACGCCGTGGTTCTCCATGATGACGGCCTTGTAGTCCGGGTTTTTCTTGAACTCGTGCGCAATCTTCTCGCCCAGCAGCTCGCTGCCCGGCAGGGCATAGGGGGCAAAACCCACGGGACCGCAAACGCTGCGGGCCTGCGGGATGATGCTGGTGTCGGGAATCTGGTGGACGATGCTGAAGGTAACCAGTCCCGGGGGATGGGCGTGGATCACCGAGTGCATTTTCGGGCGGATCTTGTACAACGCCCGGTGGAAAGGATACTCGGAAGAAGGCCGGTGGGGGCCGATGACGGTGCCGTCCGGTTTCACGCAAATAATGTCGGCGGGGGTAAGGGAACCCTTGTCGATACCGGCAGGGGTAATCCAAATGTCCCCGTTGTCGTCCATGATGGACACGTTACCACCCGAGGTGGTGGTCATTCCGCTGCGATAGATGCGCCCGATGATGATGGCGATCTGCTCTGCGGGATGCATGAGTTTTACATCCAGTTGTTTCATTAACTTTAATTAAATGTTACAGTTCGTTTGCGTGGGCGAGGAGGTACTTTTCGGCCTCTACGCTCCACAGACCGTTGTGGGCGGCGCAGATATCGGCCAGGCGGGCAAAAACCGGACTGGTTTTGCCTTTCTCGGCGAAATCCGCGATAGCCGTAAGCGGCATTTCAATATGGGTATAAATCAGCTTTTTCCCGCCCGGAATGGAAGGCAGGTTGAGCGTTGTGTCGATAACGGCGTTCAGGCCGCCGATATGGGTAACCAGTCCGGCCGGGTCCAGTCCGGCGGACAGCATCACCAGGGCCTCTTTCATGTCGTCGTTGTTGCCGCCGCTGGTGCCCACTACGTGCGACTGGTTGTAGTGCACGTCGTAGAAATTGAACGGGGCCTTGAACGGGGCCTTGGAAGGGCCGGCAAAGAAATTCAGGCAACCGTCAAAGGCCAGGATATCGTCGGCCTGTTCCACCACCGGGGCCACCGGAGCAAAGCAAAACACGTCGTCGTAGCCGGTCCCGCCGGAAATCTCCATCAGCAGGGCGGCCGGATCTTCCACGCCACCCGTGTTGATGTACCGCAGGTCGATTCCGCGCGATGCGGCGAATTCCACCGTGTACAGGGTTGCGGCGCGGTCCAGGCGTTCCTGGTTGATATCGGTAACCACCATCAGCGAAGGCCGGCGGTCGTCCCGATGCAGGGCATAGTTGATGGCGGCCAGGCCCATCGGACCCACACCCGCCAGCAGGGCCATCTTGCCGCCCTGTTTGATCTCCATGCTATGGACATAGGAGCCGGGATGCGTATGATAATTGGCGTGCATGGCGCCGATCACGCAGGAAAGCGGCTCACTCAGCGAGGCGGGGTAAAAGCCTTCGCCGGTATATTGCAGCAGGCAGCCTTTTTCCATCACCTCGTTCGGGATGATGATATAGGTGGCATCGCCGCCCGCATACGGGTAGGAATAACCCGGGGCGCTGTACAAGCCCGCGGGACCACCTTCGTAGTTGATGGCCGGCTGGATGGAGAACTTGTCTCCGGGTTTGAACTGACCCTGCCATTTCTTGCCCACGGTGATAATCTCGCCTGCGAACTCGTGGCCGATGATGACCGGTTTCTCGGCGATGTTGCGGGGCACACGCTTGTGGGTATCGGCCTGATGGGCGGCCTTGTAGGATGACATACAGATGGAATCGCTGACGACTTTGGCGAGAATTTCGTCTTCGCGCGGCTCCGGAAGCTCGAAGGTCTCGAGCCGGAGGTCGTCTTTCCCGTGGATTCTGACAGCTTTTGTCTGCATATTCTTGATTATTAGTGATTTATGCTAGCATAACTTGACCACCGGTAACGGGGATGGCCTGGCCGGTCTCTCCGGTCTGCTCAATGGCATAAAGGATGGCCTTGGTCACATCCACCGGATTGCAGCCCTTGTGCATGGGCACTTTGGAGAGGTAATACTCTTTCACATCTTCCACCGTCTTGGCACCGGGAACTTTTCCGGCGTGTAGATACTGGACATACAGGCCCTTCTCCGGGTCGCTCCACAGCGGTCCGTCCAGGTAGTTGCCCGGGCAGATGCTGTTTACTTTGATGCGGAAGGGGGCCAGCTCCAGGGCGAAGGATTGGGTGAGGCCGATGCCGCCGAACTTGCTGCCGGCGTAGGCAAAATTCGCCTTGCTGCCCACCAGGCCGCTCTTGCTGTTCACCTGGACGATATCGGCAAAATAATCCGGGTCTGCGGCGGTTTGCAGTTTCATGACGTGCTGGGCCACCTTGGCGCAGTAGAAATAGGCGCTGTAGTTGATCTTGGTCACGAACTCCAGGTTCTCGGGGGTCATGGCCTCCAGGTCTCCGGCCCGCACCACGCCAGCATTGCTGACGAAGGTGTCCAGTGCGCCGAAGTTGCAAATGGTGGTCTTGATGAGGTTGTTCAGGCTATCCATGTCGGCTACGTTCGTCTTTACGAAGATGGCGCGATTGCTGCGGGCCAGTTCGTTGAAGGAGGCGGCCGTCTTCTCGCCGGTAACCTCGTTCAGGTCGGCCACCACAATGTTGGCGCCTTCCTTCATCAGTTCGCGGGCAATGCCCTCGCCGAAGCCCTGGGCTGCTCCCGTCACGATGATGGTCTTTCCCTCGACCCGGCCCCGCGTTGCGCCGGTGGCGGCTACCTTACGGCGGTAATTCTCCACCTCCCAGTTATCGATAAAGTCTATCCAGGCAGGCTCCATGCCGTGCTCTCCACCGAAGGAGCGGGCGTAGAAGGCCACCTTCATGGCATCCAGGAAGACTTCCGTGATGACGCGGGCGTTCTTGGCGTTGTCACCCACGGCTACCAGGCCGATGCCTTTGATGAGCAGCACCTTGGGGGTGTGGCCCCTGCGGGTGACATAGGCTTCGATTTTTTCTTCGGCCTCGGCCGCCTTGTTCTCTCCGTCCACCACAATGTATTCGCTCTTGCAATAGACGATGCCGTCGGGCGAGAAGGGTGTGAGTATGCCTTTCGGGTTGGCCAGGAATTCATCCACCAGGGCGTTTTTGGTAACCTGAAGGGTCTTGAGGCCGCGTCCGCCGCGGGACAGGATCTGCCGGATGGCGGGAAGGACCTCGGTTACGCAGTCGCAAACGGGTGTTTCCCCTTCCGGGAGGGGGGCCACCAGGGCTTCCAGCTTTGTCATTACGTCCTCATAAATAGCATCGATTTCTGCTACCGTATCGGCGGCTACGAAGATGCCGTGGTTCTGCAGGAAGATGACCTGCGGCTCGCTTCCGCGCTGCGCTTTCCACTGTCCGATGGCATCATACACCTTCTTGAAGAGGGTGTAACCCGGATCGGTATAGGCAACATATAGGGCGTCCGGGAAGAGTTCCGCACAGCGTTTTTCGGCCGTCACGGAGCACATGAGGCCGTTCACCAGCGTGGGATGCAGGTGGACGACATAGCTGAAATTCATGCAGTTGTGCAGGGAGGTTTCCACCGAGGGACGGCGTCCGCGGGTAAGGTTGGCGTCGGCCAGGTCTTCCTTGACCCGGGCTTCACGCTCCGTTGCATCGGCCGGGTAGGTTTTGGTGGCCATGGCGTCCAGGCGGGCGCGGTCCATGACGGCAAAGCCCTCTTCGTCAATGGTGGCCAGGGCGTGACCGCTAGCCTTCACCCAAAGATGGGTGGCGTCTTTATAAGAGGTGTTGCCGCCTCCGGCAATCACGAACCGGCTGTCAGCACCATATTTGCGGGATACCGCAATGAGGTTGTCTATTTCTTTCATACTAACTAGAATAAATCACAATTCGTTATCGCGTAAGATTGCCTTTCCTGCCGAAGTTTCTCGGAGATAGAACACACAGGATGCGATTTGAGGGCATTTTCCAGCGCATGGAATTTGTCAATCGGAATGGAAAGGAACGTCCTGTCACTTTCAAAATGAATATGGTATTCTACCTCCCAAACTTGTCCGGTTTCCGGATTAACTGCAAATTGCACCAGTAACGAACTGCTCGGCACGGCGCGATAACGTGCAATTTCCTCTTCGGTAAACACTTGGCGCACACATGCATAGAAGACACTGTCATTCACATCCGCAAAGGTCCCCATTCCGGTAGCCCAACTATAGTATTCTCCGGAAGTCGAATCCAACTTATAGCGAAAATCATCAGTAATAAAATTACCTTCGTTTTTAATATATACGCTTTTGGTTCGCCAGTCCTCTTCTGAATAATCCGTAATGAGATATCGTGTTCCGTCACTACTATAAACATCTGTTCTGCCCGTATAGTAATTTTGAGCGCTTGCCGAAAGAGCAACCACAGCAACGAATATAGCAGTAACAAGACCTTGTTTCATACTAACTAGAATAAAGTACAATTCGTTATCGCGTAAGATTGCCTTTCCTGCCGAAGTTTCTCGGAGATAGAACACACAGGACTCGCTTTGAGTGCCTCTTCCAGCGCATGGAATTTGTCAATCGGAATGGAAAGGAACGTCCTGTCACTTTCAAAATGAATATGGTATTCTACCTCCCAAACTTGTCCGGTTTCCGGATTAACTGCAAATTGCACCAGTAACGAACTGCTCGGCACGGCGCGATAACGTGCAATTTCCTCTTCGGTAAACACTTGGCGCACACATGCATAGAAGACACTGTCATTCACATCCGCAAAGGTCCCCATTCCGGTAGCCCAACTATAGTATTCTCCGGAAGTCGAATCCAACTTATAGCGAAAATCATCAGTAATAAAATTACCTTCGTTTTTAATATATACGCTTTTGGTTCGCCAGTCCTCTTCTGAATAATCCGTAATGAGATACCGTGTCCCGTCACTACTGTAAACGTCTCTTTTTCCCGTATAGTAATTTTGAGCATTAGACGAAAAAGCAAGAACAGCAACGAAGATAGCAGTTACAAAACCTAGTTTCATTATTTAACGAGATTAATTGAAAAACAAATGATAAGTGGTTAATATTTCTGTAAGGTTTCTGGCATCATCGCTCATAGGATAATTCAAATAACCAAATCGGGCAAGGGCCAGGATTGCGTTACAACGAAGCTCTTCATTATCTCCTGATGGATTGTCAGTGTATTTTCTTATAGCTTCAAATAGTGGTATTTGTTGCTTCTCTTTTAATATTAATAAAGAATCACGCAAATCTTCAGACGTTATGGATAGCCATTGTGCCAACAAGGCCTTTGCCTCAAATTCTATGTCGCCCCGACAGGTGATTTCCTGCGAAGAACGGAAGAACTGCAAGGCATGGAAGAACTCCTCTATATAAGCGAGGATACTACCGTCCGGAGGTAAATATAAGTTCCCATCATATCGTTGAAACAATTCTCCTTTTGACACCTTTATTGGAGCAAATCGTCCCTCTACTCCCGCTTTAAAACTGCTTGCCGGAAGAACTAAAATCTTGTGAAACCGGCTGAGGTCCAATTGCCCTATGATTTGCTGAAATAAGTCTATTTCACATAATTGCTGTAGTTTTGTGTGAAAAGAAGCCTGCTCTTCTGGTGAGATGGTTGATTCGTAACGGAATTGTAATGTCTTCTCTCCTATGGTTTGAAAATCAACAATCTCTCCTTGTGCAGAGATCTCACCGCCTTCGCTTGGTGGAGGAGTATTGTTCCCTCCCCCTCCGAAACCAGGGTCAAAAGGTGGTTCTCCCTCTTGATTTGGAGTCCAATAATCATCCCAAATACTCCCCCAGAAATCATTCCATAATTCGTCCCATGATTCGTTATACCAGTTTTGATCGTCTTCACAAACACTTGGGTCTATTTCATCAAACCACTCAACCGTATCGGGGAAAAAACCGACATTTACAGAATCCTCCCAACCGGAAGTTTTTGTCAGGACTTTTCTCTGAATGCGATAATATCCAATCCTGCCAAAGATCTTCGAAAGATCCTTGCATGCTGAGTCGTATTCCTCTTTTCCTTTTGGCAGAGATACTCTTTGTGTCTGTAGGATTACACCATCTTGGACACAATCAACCCGAACAAGTGTCCCGGATAACCGGGAATAGATAATCAGTCCTGAGAAATCTTTGAAGACTCCATCGTTGCGAAGATATGATCCTAAATCAACCCCCTTGTGCGATCTTGTAAAAGAGCGGGAAGCAACGACCGTCATGATAAAAACTCCGTTTTGATTGCTCTCACGGTTTCTAAGGACCATTAAGCGCTGGTGGCTATAAATGAACCATTTCCTTCCTTTCTCGTCTTTTTCATAAAACTGAAGGCGATATGGAAATAAGGAAGGAACCTCAATGCAATCATTGGCGGTTTGGGGAAGGTAATATCCTTCTGCGAAGGACCAATCAACCATGGGAAGCCCCTGCCCAAAGCACAAACGGCTATGCCTTGGCGATTCCGTTGATTTACATAGCAAACCAATCTCGTTTTCGATTAATTGCTGCGCTTCTGTCAACGAGATCATCGAGGGCTCCAGAGGCTCTTTGGCGTCGGGCTTTTCTTCGCGAGAACAAGAGGCCAATATTAGCGCCACAAGCACGATAGCACAGTACAGATATTTATTCTTATTCTTATTCTTATTAACTCTCATTTCTTACAATATATCTGTAACATGATTCTATTAACTTATTGCAAGACCGTTTTCAGGATTAGATCTTCTCCGGCGGCGGGACTGTCCAGGCCAGCCTGATGGGCGGCTACGCTGCAGGCACCGCGCCAGTTGATGGCGCGGAGCTTTTCGCTCAGCGTCGCAGCGTCGCGGGTACGGAGCCGGATGGGCTCCAGGGCCGGGGTGTTGTGCTCGGAACCGAAGGTCACGATGAATCCCTCGTCCTCCAGGTAACCGGCATACTGCTCCAGTACCGCAGTGGTGTTGCGGGTGGTGATGAATTCCACGCTGCCGATGCCCCGTTTGCGCAGGGTATCGGCCGCTTTCATCAGGTCGCCCTCGAAGTCCGTGAAGTTGCCTTTCGCATCGTCGGCCAGGAAGGGATAGGTGGGAATGCCGCCTGCGGCACGGATGATATCGCACACGGTCTCCATGGGCAGGAAGGCTTTCGGATCCTCGGGTACGAAGGCGGCACCGCCCGCTTTGAGCAGTTTGGAACGCAGTTCGTTCTCCGTCTTGGCGGGATTCTCGGCATCGGGATACAGGGCCATGCGGAGGGCCTTGGCCAGATGCCGTTCCCGAAGTTGTCCCTTGGTCAGGGTTTTCTTAATCTCATTGATATCCAATTGAATATCCTTTCCTTCGGCCTTCAGCCAGTCGTTGAGTTTGGCGCACATTCGCTCCACCTGTGCATTGGACTCGGCTTTCACCTCTTCCAGCTGGCGCTTCGGCGCGCCCGAGAGCGTGGGAGGGCAGTTAAGCCCTTTTCCGCTCAGGTAGGTGCGGCCCGGGTTGTTCGGGTCGTTCACCCGCAGGCCGGCGGCCTGGTCTTCCTGGTTCAGCGAGATGAACTCGATATTGAAAAGGGGAAAGAGGTTGCGCACCGCGCATTCCTCTTTCCACTCTCCATAACCGTCCATGGAATAGAAATCATTGATTCCCACCACCTTCACGCCTTCGCGGGCCGCCATGTCCACGGCTTGCCCGATGCTGTCGAACGCGCTGAAGGAATACGGCGTGTGCAAATGGGCGTTTACATCGATGATCGTGCTCATAAGCTAGACCCCTTTCTTGGCCCGGATGATCTGCTGGGCAGCCGTGAAGTTGCCGGTGGGGACATAGTCCTTCAGCGGGACCATCTTCTCGTTGATGACGTCCAGGAACCACGAAGGCTGCGGGAAGAAGGCGGCCTCCAGCTCGTGGCAAGGGGTGATCCAGTTGCGGGAACCCAGCACCACGGGGGCGGCATCCAGGTCGTCGAAGCACAGGTCGGCGATGTTGGCGGCCAGGTCGTTCAGATAGCTGCCGCGTGCGCTGGCGTCGCCGGCGATGATGATGCGGCCGGTCTTCTTGACCGATGCAATCACCTTCTCATAGTTGAACGGCACCAGGGAGCGGGCGTCGATGACTTCGGCTTCCAGACCGTATTTCTCTTTCAACTCGTCGGCAGCCTGCAGGGCGCGGTAGAGCGTGGCGCCGATGGTGAGGAAGGTCACGTCCTTGCCTTCGCGTTTCACATCGGGTTCACCGAGCGGAATCTCGTAGTAGCCTTCCGGTACACCGCCCTGGTGGAACTCCTCTCCCTTGTCGTAGATGCGCTGGCTCTCGAAGAAGATGACCGGATCCGTCCCTTGGAGGGCGGCGTTCATCATACCCTTGGCATCGTACGGGGTCACCGGGAACACCACTTTCAGGCCCGGGATGTGGGTGCACAGGGACGTCCAGTCCTGGCTGTGCTGGGCACCGTACTTGGAACCCACGGAAACCCGCACCACCACCGGCATCTTGAGGATGTTGCCGCTCATGGCCTGCCACTTGGGCAGCTGGTTGAAGATCTCGTCACCGCAGCAACCCAGGAAGTCGCAGTACATGATTTCCGGAATCACGCGGCCGCCGCACATGGCATAGCCGATCGCGGTGCCGATAATGGCCGCCTCGGCGATGGGGGAGTTGAACAGGCGATGGTAGGGAAGGGCTTCGGTCAGGCCGCGATACACGGCGAAGGCACCACCCCATTCGCGGTTCTCCTCACCGTAGGCGACGAGGGAAGAATCCTTATAGAACCGGTCCACGATGGCTTCGAAGAGACCGTCCTTGATGTTGTACATCTTCATCTTGCTCACCGGCTTGCCTTCCGCATCCAGGTAGAAGCGGCTCTTGCCGGCGATGGATTTCACGCGCGGGTTTTCCTCCATCGGGTGGTTGACCTCCGGTTTGGCATCGCCGAGGGAATCCACGCTGCCATTGGAGAACATCATGTCGCCCAGGAGCTCATTCTCTTTCACGAGGTCCATGCGCGGCGATACGGTCTCATCGATGGCCAGTTTGTACATCTCAAAGATGACCTCCTTCATCTCGGCCTGGATCTTGTCCAGGTCTTTCTGTTTCGCCACACCGGCCTTGATCAACTCGCGGCCGAATCCGAGGATGCAGTCTTCGGCTTCCCAGGCGGCGATTTCTTCCTTGGTCCGGTACGAACTCTGGTCGGAAGGGGAGTGTCCGCTGTAACGGTAGGTAACCACGTCCAGCAGGCAAGGGCCTTCTTTTTTCTCCAGAAGGGCTTTCTTGCGGCGGAAAGCGTCGATGACGGCCAGCGGATTGTAGCCGTCCACGCGCTCAGCATGCCAGGCTTCCGGATTGAAACCGGCGCCCAGGCGGGCCGGGAAGGTGTAGCCCATGGTCTCGCCACGGGTCTGGCCACCCATCGCATACTGGTTGTCCATCACGTTGATGAGCACCGGCAGGCCGCCTTTCATGTCTCCCTCCCAGAGGGTCTTGAACTGGTCCATGGAAGCGAAGGTCATGCCTTCCAGGACAGGACCGCGGGCCATGGCGCCGTCACCCAGGTTGGCGACGACGATGCCTTTCTTCCGGTTGACCTTCTTGTACAGGGCTGCACCCACGGCGATGGAGCCGCTACCGCCCACGATGGCGTTGTTCGGGTAGATGCCGAACGGGGTGAAGAAGGTATGCATCGATCCGCCCAGACCCTTGTTGAAACCGGTCGTGCGGGCGAAAATCTCGGCGATGGCACCGTAGATCAGGAAGCGGATACCGAGCTCTTTGGTCGTGCCCTTGAAGCCTTTGCCGGCAACGGCAACGGTTGCGCCGCCCCAGAACTCGTCCATGATTTTCTTCAGCTGCTTGTCGGGGAGGATCTCGATGGAACGCAGACCCTTGGCGAGGATCTCACCGTGGCTGCGGTGGCTGCCGAAGATAAAGTCGTCCGTGTCCAGGTTGTAGGCCATACCCACGGCGGCGGCTTCCTGGCCGGCGCTCAAGTGGGCCGGACCCGGGTTGTTATAGGCCACCCCGTTGTAGCCGCCCGTGGTCTTGACGAGATTCAGCATCGTCTCGAACTCACGGATGGTGAACATGTCGCGATAGATGTGCAACAGGTCTTCCTTGGTGAAATTCTTTTCTTTCAGTTCGTCCGCGACGCTCTTCTTGTACTGCATCACGGGAATTTCCGGGAACTTGATTTTGTGTTCTTTCGGACGGCGGACCTCATTCGGGTCGATATACAATGACTTGGGCATAATTATTTGACGGTAAACAGGGTTTCTTTCAAAATTTCAGATACGGTAGGATGGGGGAAGACCACCTCTTTGAGCTGCTCCACAGTCATTTCCTGCTCGATGGCGATGCAGGCGCTGTGGATCATCTCGGAGCAAGGGTTGCCCAGCATGTGGACACCCAGCACCTCGTGGTACTTTTTGCCCACGAGTACCTTGCAGAGGCCTTCGCCGCGCTCGTTCTCGGCCACAAAGCGGCCGGAATAGGCCATCGGGAGCTTCACGACGGTGCATTCAATGCCTTTGGCGGCCGCCTCGCTTTCGGTAAGGCCGACACCGGCCACCTCGGGATTGGTATAGACCACGCCCGGAATGGCATTGTAACGCATGCGGTCTTTCTTGCCCAGGATGTTGTTGATGGCAACCTCGCCCTCGCGAGAAGCGGTATGGGCCAGCATGGAGAAGCCGGTCACGTCACCGGCGGCATAGACATTGGGGATGTTGGTGCGCATTTGCTCGTCCACTTTTACGCCGCAGGGCTTGCCGCCGCGGTTCAGCAGCATGTCCACGCCCAGGGTCTCCAGGCCGAAGCCGGCAATGTTGGCGCGACGGCCCACGCTCACCAGGATCTTGTCCCCGCTCACGCGGCAGACATTTCCTTCCGGATCTTCATAGACCACGGTATTGCCTTCGATGCCCGTTACCTTGCAGCGCAGGCAGAAGGTAACGCCCTTCTTGGCATAGATGCCCTGGAGCATCGTGCTGATTTCGTCGTCCATCGGACCGAGGATCTTCGGGAGCATCTCCACTACGGTCACGTTCGTGCCGATGGAATTGAAAAAGCTGGCGAACTCCATGCCGATGACGCCGCCGCCGATGATGACCAGATCCTTGGGCTGCTCCTGCAGGGAGAGGATTTCGCGGTTGGTTACGATGACATCGCCGGCCTCTTTCAAACCGGGGATGGGCGGGACCACCGCCTCGCTGCCCGTGCAGAGCAGCAGGTTGCGGGCCGTATAGTCATTGCCCTCGCAGGTGATGGTGATGCCGTCGGCTCCGCGGCCCTTGATGCAGGCCTCGCCCTTAACAGTCTCGACCTTGGCCGCCTTCACGCCGGCTTTTACGCCGCCGACGAGTTTCTTGACCACCTTGTCCTTGCGGGCAATGATTTTGGAAAAATCGAACGATGCGCCGTCCACGCTCACACCATACTGGTCTGCGTGGCGGGCGTAGTCAAAAACTTTGGCGCTGTACAGCAGCGTCTTGGTGGGGATGCAGCCCTCGTTCAGGCACACACCGCCCATTTCCCTTTTCTCGAAGAGGACGACCGAAAGGCCCTGCGCACCGGCGCGCTCGGCGGCAACATATCCGCCGGGACCTCCTCCGATAATGGCTAAATCATACATGGTTATCGTGTGGTTTTTTAAAATTCAACATCCAGGTTCTCGATTTCCGTGGCAACCTGCTTGAGGAAGCGGGTAGCCTCGCCGCCGTCGATGGCGCGGTGGTCATAGGTGAGGCTCAGACCCATGTACGGGACAAAGGCCACCACACCGCCGCCGAGGTCTTTCGGACGCGGAACGATGGTGCCCACGCCCAGGATGGCGCTCTGCGGCACATTGATGATGGGGGTGAACCATTCCACGCCGAAACCGCCCAGGTTGGACACCGTGAAGGAAGCGGCTTCCGGGGAAAGCAGGTCGGGGTTGATGCTGCCCTTCTTGCTGTCTTCGGCTACCTTCTTGAGGTTCTTGGCCAGGCCGATGATATTCAGCTCATCTGCGTGCGGGACGGCCGGAACCATCAGGCCGCGTTCGGTATCGACGGCCAGGCCCAGGTTCACGCTCTTGAAAATGCGCATGGCATCTCCCAGGCAGTGGGAGTTCAGGTTCGGGAACTGCTGCAGGGCCTTGATCACGGCATAGCACACAAAGTCGTTGATGGTGATGTTGACATCTACCTTGCCCTCTTCGAAGGCCTTCTTGGCTTTCTTGCGGAGCGCCTGGACCTTGCGGGCATCGGCACCGAGCATATGGGTGAGCTGGGCGGAGTTCTGGAGGGAGTTGTACATGCTCTTCGCAATGAGTTTGCGCATGTTGGACATCTTCACCACTTCGAACTCGGCGCCTTCTCCGGCAATGTCGGTGTGGTTGGCTTTCCAGACCTTCAGGTCGGCGCCCTTCACGGCACCGGCCAGGCCGCTTCCCGTTCCAGGAGAAGCGAGTCCGCCGTCGGCTATCTTCGCCTTGGCCAGTCCCGTCAGGGTACCCTGGGCGGCGGCCGCTGCTTCCACGTCGCGGGCAATGATGCGTCCGTAAGGGCCCGTTCCGGCTACCCGGCTGGTATCCACGCCCTTCTCTGCCGCTATCTTGCGTGCGCGAGGCGATGCCGGTGCGCCGGTACCTTCTGAAACCTGTGCCACCCCCGGCACCATAAGGGGGAGGGGCCCAGCGCCTGCGCTGGGAGGGGTCGAGCTCTGCGAGACGGTTTCAGGGGGTACCGGCGTACCGGCAGCTTTGCCCTCTGATGCTGCGGGTGCAGGAGCCTCCGCCGGAGAACCCGCATTGGGCGCGAATTCAGCGAAGGATTCGCCAGGCTCGCCAATCACCATCACATTCGTCAAAACGGGAATCTCGTCCCCGTCCTTGAAAAAGACGGCAAGGACGGTTCCCGCCACTTTTGCTTCTTCCTCGAAGGTCGCCTTATCGGTCTCGTAGCCGAATAGGATATCACCTACAGCGACCTGGTCACCCGGTTTTTTTTTGAATTCGGAGACGATGCAGCTCTCCACGGACTGGCCCTGTTTGGGCATAATGACGACATGTGCCATATATTATGTGAATGTTAAAAAACAACGTAGTCCCGACCTGCTGGACGGGACTACGAATATAGCAAAAAATAAGGGAAAAACCTACTACAAATCGTTCATTTCTTCCGCATACGACTCTTTCGTATTGAGCACCATGATATCCTGGTACTCTTTCAGACCCGTACCGGCAGGAATGGGATGACCGCAGATGACATTTTCCTTCAGGCCTTCGAGGTTGTCCTCACGGGCGCGGATAGCCGCTTCGCTGAGCACCTTGGTGGTCTCCTGGAACGATGCCGCGGAGATGAAGCTGTTGGTTCTCAGTGCCGCACGGGTGATGCCCTGGAGCACCAGGCGGGCGGTAGCCGGTTTGGCTTCGCGCACGACAATCGTTTTCTGTCCCTGACGCTCCAGCGATGCGTTCTCGTTGCGCAGGTCGCGGGAAGAGATGATGTCTCCGATGATGTAGCGCTGGGAATCGCCCGGATCCAGGATGTAATTCTTGCCGTAGATTTCGTCGTTGGTGTCCATGAAGGTCCACTTGTCCACGAGTTCCTCAGGCAGGAATTCGGTATCGCCCGGATCGGTGATTTCCACCTTGCGCATCATCTGGCGCACGATAATCTCGAAGTGCTTGTCGTTGATCTTCACACCCTGCAGGCGATAAACCGCCTGGACCTCGTTCACGATATACTCCTGGGCCTTTACAGGACCGAGTACACCGAGGATGTCGGTCGGAGAGATACCGCCGTCGGACAGCCGGGTACCGGCCTTGACGTAGTCGTTCTCCTGAACCAGGATCTGCTTGGTCAGCGGAACCAGATAGTGCTTTTCAGCACCGCTCTTGTTCTTGACGGTGATCTCACGGTTACCGCGTTTGACCTTGCCCATGATAACCTCGCCGTTGATCTCGGAGATGATGGCGGGGTTGGACGGGTTGCGGGCCTCGAACAACTCGGTAACGCGCGGCAGACCGCCCGTAATATCGCTGGACTTACCGATGGCACGCGGAATCTTGATGAGCACGTCGCCCACGCCCACCATGTCGCCGTCGTTGGCCATGACGTGTGCACCCACCGGCAGGTTGTACTGCTTGAGGGAAACGCCGTTGGCATCGACGATGTTGATGGCCGGGCTCTTGGTCTTGTCACGGGCCTCGATGATCACCTTGTCGCGGTTCACGGAATACTCGTCCGCCACTTCCTCGCGGAAGGTAACGCCGTCGATCATGTTCTCGAAACGGACCTTACCGGCGGTTTCGATGATGGTGGTGGCGTTGTACGGATCCCATTCGCAGATCATGTCGCCCTTCTTCACGGTCTGGCCGTCCTTCTTGTACAGGATGGAGCCGTAGGGAACATCGTAGTGCGAGTAGGTGATACCGGTATTCACATCGATCAGGCTCACCTCGGTCATTCGGCTCACGACGATGTCCTGCGGACCGTTTTCGGTCTCGCGCTGGATGGTACGGAGCTCTTCGAAGACCAGCTTGCCGTCGTACTTGGCCTCGATGGAGGAATCTGCCGCGGTGCTGGAAGCGGTACCACCGACGTGGAAGGTACGCAGGGTCAGCTGGGTACCCGGTTCACCGATGGACTGTGCGGCGATAACGCCCACCACTTCGCCCTTCTCGACCATCCGGCTGGTAGCCAGGTTGCGGCCGTAGCACTTCGCGCAGACACCCTTGCGGGACTCGCACGTGAGGACGGAACGGATTTCGACCTGCTCGATCGGGAGGCTGTCGATGAGGGCGGCAACGTCCTCTTTGATTTCCTCGCCGGCCGGGATGATCAGTTCGCCCGTGAGCGGGTTGATGATATCGTGGACGGAAGTACGGCCCAGGATGCGTTCGCCGAGGGACTCGACGATCTCGTCCTTGTTCTTGATGGCCGTGGCGATGAGGCCGCGGAGGGTACCGCAATCCTCTTCGGTAATGATCACATCGTGCGACACATCCACCAGACGGCGGGTCAGGTAACCGGCATCCGCCGTCTTCAAGGCGGTATCGGCCAGACCCTTACGGGCACCGTGCGTGGAGATGAAGTACTCAAGCACCGTCATACCCTCCTTCAGGTTGGAGATAATCGGGTTCTCGATAATTTCAGCTCCGCCGCCACCGGACTTCTGCGGCTTGGCCATCAGGCCTCGCATACCGCAGAGCTGCTTGATCTGCTGGGTGGAACCACGGGCACCGGAATCCAGCATCATATAGACCGGATTGAAGCCCTGCTGGTCTGCGGAGATCTGTTTCTCCACGATGCCGGTAAGGCGGTTGTCAATGCTGGTCCACAGGTCGATGACCTTGTTGTAACGCTCGTTGTTGGTGATGAAGCCCATCGCGTAGTTGTTCTTGATGTCTTCCACCTGGGCGTAACCCGCGTCGATGAGGCTGGTCTTCTCGGCCGGGATGATTACGTCACCCAGGTTGAAGGAGATGCCGGCGCGGAAAGCCTGGTCGTATCCGAGGTTCTTGATATCGTCGAGGAACTGTGCCGTGCGGGTCACACCGGTGTGCTTGATGACCTCGGTGATGATCTTGCGGAGGGCCTTCTTGCCCAGGACTTCGTTTACGAACGGAACCTCATCGGGAACAAACTGGTTCACGATGATGCGGCCCGGCGTGGTCTCGACCATGTGGGTTCCCTTGGAGGGATCCAGCTTGTCGACCGGCAGGCGGACGGCGATCTTGGCATGCATGGCCACTGCCTTCTCGTTGTAGGCGATAATCACTTCTTCGGGACCGTAGAAACGCATCTTTTCACCCTTGGCACCCGGACGGATCTTGGTGATGTAGTACAGACCCAGCACCATATCCTGGGAAGGAACGGTGATCGGGGTACCGTTGGCAGGGTTGAGGATGTTCTGGCTACCCAGCATGAGCAGGGAGGCCTCCATGATGGCGGCGTTGCCCAGCGGGAGGTGGACAGCCATCTGGTCACCGTCGAAGTCGGCGTTGAAAGCCGTACAGGCGAGCGGATGCAGCTGGATGGCCTTTCCTTCGATCATGCGCGGCTGGAAAGCCTGGATACCCAGACGGTGCAGGGTCGGTGCACGGTTCAGGAGCACCGGATGGCCCTTCATCACATTTTCGAGGATATCCCAGATGACCGGATCCTTGCGGTCCACGATCTTCTTGGCGCTCTTGACCGTCTTGACGATACCGCGCTCGATGAGTTTGCGGATGATGAACGGCTTGTACAGCTCGGCTGCCATGAACTTCGGCAGACCGCACTCGTGCATGTTCAGCTCCGGACCTACGACGATAACCGAACGGGCGGAATAGTCCACACGTTTACCGAGCAGGTTCTGGCGGAAGCGGCCCTGCTTGCCTTTCAGGGAGTCGGACAGGGACTTGAGGGCCCGGTTAGACTCGCTCTTGACGGCGCTCGACTTCTTGGAGTTGTCGAACAGGGAATCGACGGCTTCCTGGAGCATACGCTTCTCGTTGCGGAGAATCACCTCGGGAGCCTTGATTTCGATGAGCTTCTTCAGACGGTTGTTGCGGATGATGACGCGGCGGTACAGGTCGTTCAGGTCGGAGGTCGCGAAACGGCCGCCGTCCAGCGGTACCAACGGACGCAGGTCCGGAGGCGTGACCGGAATCACCTTCATAATCATCCACTCGGGACGGTTCTTGTCCTTGGACTCCTGGAACCACTTCACCACGCTCAGGCGCTTGAGGATTTCGGTCTTGCGCTGCTGCGAGGTTTCGGTGTGCATCCGGATGCGGAGATCCTTGGCCAGGGCTTCGACATCAATCTCTTTCAGAAGGTCATAGATACCTTCCGCACCCATCTTGGCGATGAACTTATCCGGATCATCGGCTGGGAGCAGACTGTTGTCGGGCAGCTTGGCGGTAACATCGACATATTCCTCTTCGGAGAGGAGGTCCATTTTCTCCAGACCGCTCTTACCGGGACGGATCACGATGTACTTTTCGTAATAGATCACCGATTCCAGCTTCTTGGCCGGGATGCCGAGGAGGGCCGAAATCTTGTTCGGAGCGCTCTTGAAGTACCAGATATGCGCCACGGGAACGGTGAGGGTGATGTGACCCATCCGTTCGCGGCGGACTTTCTTCTCGGTAACCTCCACGCCGCAGCGGTCGCAGACAATGCCGCGGTAGCGGATCCGCTTGTATTTTCCGCAGTAGCACTCGTAGTCCTTGGTGGGACCGAAGATCTTCTCGCAGAAGAGGCCGTCGCGCTCGGGCTTATAGGTCCGGTAGTTGACGGTTTCCGGCTTGAGGACTTCGCCACAGGAACGTTCGGTGATGTCTTCGGGCGATGCAAGCGAAATGCTGATTCGCTGGAAGTTGTTCTTTGCCTTGTTGTCCTTATTGTTGAAAGTAGGCATATTCTGTTTTATAAAAAGGTCTTACATCAATTAATCCAAGGTTACCTTCAGGCCCAGGCCCCTGAGTTCATGCAGGAGCACGTTCAGGGATTCGGGGATACCGGGAGCCGGCATCGGGTCGCCCTTCACGATGGCTTCGTAGGTCTTGGACCGGCCCGTCACGTCATCGGACTTGACGGTGAGGATCTCCTGGAGGACATTGGAAGCGCCGAAGGCTTCGAGTGCCCAGACCTCCATTTCACCGAAGCGCTGGCCGCCGAACTGGGCTTTACCGCCGAGCGGCTGCTGGGTGATGAGGGAGTACGGTCCGATGGAACGGGCGTGCATCTTGTCGTCCACCATGTGGCCGAGCTTGATCATGTAAATCACACCCACGGTGGCAGGCTGGTCGAACCAGTCGCCGGTACCGCCGTCGCGCAGGTAGGTCTTACCGAAGCGCGGCACGCCGGCCTTGTCGGTGTATTCGCAGATCTCGTCGATGCTGGCACCGTCGAAGATCGGGGTGGAGAACTTCAGGCCGAGTTCGCTGCCCGCCCAACCGAGGACGGTCTCGTAAATCTGGCCCAGGTTCATACGGGAAGGCACACCCAGCGGGTTCAGGACGATGTCCACCGGCGTACCGTCCTCGAGGAACGGCATGTCTTCCTGGCGGACGATCTTCGCCACGATACCCTTGTTTCCGTGCCGTCCGGCCATCTTGTCACCCACGGTGATCTTGCGCTTCTTGGCGATATAGACCTTGGCCAGCTGCATGACTCCGTTGGGGAGTTCGTCGCCGACTTTGATCTTGTCCATCTCCCGCTTGCAGGCAGCCTCCGCCACCTTCACGGTGATGCAGAAGTTGTTGATGAGCTCGCGGATGAGGGCGTTGGTCGCCTCGTCGGAGGTCCACTTATTGGAATTGATGTTGTTGTAGTCGATGTCGCGGAGGGCGTCGGCCTTGATCTCCTTGCCCTTCGGGATGATCTCCACGCCGTAGAGGTCGCTGATACCAACGCTCTTGCGGCCCTTCGTCAGAACGGTAAGCTTCTGGATGAACTCGTTGCGGAGTTTGGCAACCGAAGCCTCGAAAGCTTCCTGCTTGGCATCCAGGCGGGCTTTCTGCTCGGCCTTGGCGCTGCGCTTGTTCTCTTTGCCAACTTTCGCGTAGAGGGCAGTCTTGATCACGGTACCGCTCAGGGAAGGATTCGCCTTCAGGGAAGCGTCCTTGACGTCGCCGGCCTTGTCGCCGAAGATGGCCTTGAGGAGTTTCTCTTCCGGGGACGGATCGCTCTCGCCCTTCGGGGTGATCTTACCGATCATGATGTCGCCCGGCTCGATGTGGGCGCCGATCCGGATGATACCGTCCTCGTCCAGGTCCTTGGTCGCGTCTTCGCTGACGTTCGGGATGTCGGAGGTAAGCTCTTCCATACCGCGCTTGGTCTCCCGGACCTCGGTCAGGTATTCATCCACGTGGACGGAAGTGAGGATATCCCACTTCACCATTTCCTCGCTCAGCACGATGGCGTCCTCGTAGTTGTAACCCTTCCAAGGCATGAAGGCCACCTTCAGGTTGCGGCCGAGGGCGAGTTCTCCGCCCTGGGTAGCGTAGCCTTCGGTAAGCACCTGTCCGGCAACCACCTTGTCGCCCTTGCGGACGATCGGCTTCAGCGTGATGGTCGTGCTCTGGTTGGTCCGGCGATAGATCGGAAGCTGATAGACCGTCTCTTCCGGCTCGAAGCTGACGAAACGCTCGTCTTCGTTCCGGTCGTATTTGATGCGGATTTCCTTGGCATCGACATAGGTTACCTCGCCCTTGCGGTCGGCAATGAGCTGGGTACGGGAGTCAATGCAGACGCGCTCTTCCAGACCGGTACCCACGATGGGGGACTCGGGGCTGAGGAGCGGCACGGCCTGGCGCATCATGTTCGCACCCATCAAGGCGCGGTGGGCGTCGTCGTGCTCCAGGAACGGGATCAGGGAGGCAGCCACCGAAGCCATCTGGTTCGGAGCCACATCCATGTAGTCCACCTGTTCCTTGGTCACCACCGGGAAGTCGGCCTCCAGACGGCACTGGATACGATCTTCCAGGATGTTGCCGTTGTCGTCCATCTTCACGTTGGCCAGGGAGACGAGCTTCTGCTCCTCTTCCTCGGCGCTCATGTAGTGCCAACCCTTGGAGGTCAGGTCCACCTTTCCGTCTTTCACATCACGATAGGGCGTCTCGATGAAGCCCAGGTTGTTGATGCGGGCGTACACGCACAGGGAAGAAATCAGACCGATGTTCGGGCCTTCAGGAGACTCGATTGGGCAGAGACGTCCGTAGTGGGTGTAGTGCACGTCTCGAACCTCGAAACCGGCACGGTCGCGGGACAGACCGCCAGGACCCAGAGCGGACAGACGGCGCTTGTGCGTCACCTCCGCCAGCGGGTTGGTCTGGTCCATGAACTGGCTCAGCTGGCTGGTTCCGAAGAAGGAATTGATCACGGAAGACAGGGTCTTCGAGTTAATCAGGTCAACCGGGGTAAACTGCTCGCTGTCACGCACATTCATCCGCTCACGGATGGTGCGGGCCATGCGGCTCAGACCCACGCTGAACTGATTGGCGAGCTGCTCGCCCACCGTGCGGACACGACGGTTGCTCAGGTGGTCGATATCATCCACGATAGCCCGGGAATTGATGAGCTGGATCAAGAACTTGATGATCTCGATGATATCGGTATTGGTGAGCACCCGGACCGCGGGATCGATGGTCAGGGACAGCTTCTTGTTCAGCCGGTAACGGCCTACGTCGCCCAGGTCATAACGCTTCTCGGAGAAGAAGAGCTTCTCGATGACGTCGCGGGCGGTCGCCTCATCCGGCGGTTCGGAATTGCGGAGCTGTTTGTAGATGTAGTTGACAGCCTCGATTTCCGTATTGGTCGGGTCCTTCTGAAGGGTGTTGAAAATGATGGCGTACTCATTGGTATTGGCCTCATCCTTCTGAAGGAGAACCGTCTTCACTTCCGTTTCCCCAATCTTTTCGATGGTTTCGTCATCGAGAATCTCACCGCGCTCGACGAGCGGGATGGTACGTTCGATGGGGATCACCTCGCCCGTATCTTCATCCTCGAAGTCCTCGGTCCAGGTCTTGAGCACCTTGGCGGCCAGTTTGCGGCCCTTGTTCTCTTCCAGGGTGGCTTTGTCGGAGGAAACCTCGTCGGCCAGTCCGAAAATGTCGATGATGTCCTTGTCGGTGTTGTAACCGATGGCGCGGAGCAGGGTGGTAACGGGCAGCTTCTTCTTCCGGTCGATGTAGGCGTACATCACGTTGTTGATGTCCGTCGCGAACTCGATCCAGGAACCCTTGAACGGGATGATACGCGCCGAATACAGCTTGGTGCCGTTGGCGTGCATGCTCTGGTCGAAGAAGACACCGGGGGAGCGGTGCAGCTGCGAGACGATAATGCGCTCAGATCCGTTGATGACGAAGGTGCCGGACGGGGTCATGTACGGGATGCTTCCCAGATAAACGTCCTGGACTTTCGTGTCGAAATCCTCATGCTCGGGATCTGTGCAGGAAAGGCGGAGTTTTGCCTTCAGAGGAACGCTGTAAGTGAGTCCTCTCTCAAGACACTCCTCGATCGAATACTGCGGAGGATCGATGAAATAGTCGATGAACTCCAGCCGATAGTTGTTTCGGGTATCTTCGATCGGGAAAATTTCCTGGAAAACCTGATACAGGCCCTCTCCCTTGCGGTTTTCGGGGGTGGTTTCCAGCTGGAAGAAATCGTGGAACGACTTCAGCTGGACCTCGAGCAGGTCAGGGTACTCCAGAATCTTCGAAGTTGCGAAGTTAACTCGCTTATTATTAGTCTTTTTTGACATATTCTGCCTTTGGGGAAAAAGAGAAAAATTTAAGACGCGAAAAAGGTTTAGAGCCCAAAAATGGCTCTAAACCTGTTTTGTTCCCGAAGTGTGGGAGAGGGGGAGTTATTTAACCTCGACCTCTGCACCAGCCTCTTCGAGGGCTGCTTTGAGTTGCTCAGCCTCTGCCTTAGAAACTTTCTCCTTAACCGTGGCGGGAGCACCGTCAACCAGATCCTTGGCCTCTTTCAGACCAAGACCGAGGGCCTCTTTGGCGGCCTTGATAACCTGGAGCTTAGCGGCACCGGCGCTTACGAGGACCACGTCAAACTCGGTCTGCTCAGCGGGGGCTGCGGCGGCTTCGCCAGCGGGAGCGGCCACTGCAACAGCGGCGGCTGCGGGCTCGATACCATACTCTTCTTTGAGAACTTTAGCAAGTTCCTGAACATCTTTTACAGTAAGGTTTACCAACTCTTCTGCAAGTGCTTTAATGTCTGCCATAATTGTTTTATTTTTAAATTGTTATTGTTATTCTTATGCTTTCTTCTCTTCGAGAGCCTTGACGATGCCTGCAACCGTGCCGCCAGCGTTTTCGAGGGCGGAGATAACGTTGCGCATCGGGGACTGGAGGAGGGAGATGATGTCGCCGATGAGTTCTTCGCGGGACTTGATGGCAACGAGTTCATCCAGCTTGTCGGCACCGATGAAGGCGCACTCCTGTGCGTAGGCACCCTTCAGCACCGGTTTCTCCATACCGGACTTCTGCAGCTTCTTGATGAGCTTGGCAGGAGCGTTCGGGGATTCCGAGTACATGATGGCGGAGTTTCCTTTCAGTACGTCGCAAAGCGTGTTGAGTTCCTCATTCTCCATTCCCTTGATGACATGACGGAAGAGGGTGTTCTTCACAACAGTGAGCTTGATGCCCTCTTCGAAGCACGCACGGCGGAGCTTGGAAGTATCTTCAGCATTCAGGCCGGCGATATCCGTAATGTAGAAATTAGGATACTGCTTGAGCTGGGCTGAGATGGTCTCGAGGACCTGGTCTTTCAATTCTTTCTTCATAATCCTTGAATTTTATTTCTCAGCACCGTTTAAGTATGCTTTGATATCGATTTTGATACCCGGGCTCATGGTGGAGCAAATGGAGGCGGCCTTCATGTACGTACCCTTGAGCGTCTGGGGTTTGAGTTTGTTGATCGCGTCGATCATCGCAGCGGCGTTCTCGCGGATCTGATCTGCGGAGAAGGACACCTTGCCGATGCCGGCGTGGATGATACCGGTCTTGTCGACCTTGAAGTCGATCTTACCGGCCTTGACTTCCTTGATAGCTTTTCCGACTTCCATCGTAACGGTACCGGTCTTCGGGTTCGGCATCAAGCCGCGGGGGCCGAGGATGCGACCGAGGGCACCGACCTTGGCCATCACGGAAGGGGTGCAGATGATGACATCCACATCCGTCCATCCGGTCTTGATCTTCTCGATGTAGTCGTCCAGACCGACATAATCGGCACCGGCCTCCTGGGCTTCGGCTTCTTTGTCGGGGGTGCAGAGCACCAGCACGCGGACGGTCTTGCCGGTTCCGTGAGGAAGGGCGACAACGCCACGAATCATCTGGTTGGCCTTACGGGGGTCAACACCCAGATTGGTGGAAAGCTCTACTGTTGCGTCGAATTTGGTGAAAGAAACCTCTTTTACAAGAGCACACGCCTCAGCGAGAGAATACAGCTTGGCCGACTCGAACTTGGCGACGACCGCTTTCTGATTTTTCGTTAACTTACTCATTTCGGAATGTGATTTAGAGGTTCTCAGGGAAAGTTCCCGTTACTTTGATACCCATACTGCGGGCGGTACCTGCTACCATGCGCATCGCGGATGCAATGGTGAAGCAGTTGAGGTCCGGCATCTTCCCTTCGGCGATTTCCTTTACCTGGTCCCAGGTAATGGAAGCCACTTTCTTACGGTTCGGTTCACCCGAAGCTTTCTGGATTTTGGCGGCCTCTTTCAGCGAGACGGCCACGGGGGGCTGCTTGACCTCGAAGGAGAAGGACTTGTCAGAATAGACCGTGATGACAACCGGGAGAATCTTTCCCGCCTTGTCCTGCGTGCGAGCATTGAACTGCTTGCAGAAGTCCATAATGTTCAAGCCTTTGGAACCGAGGGCCGGTCCTACCGGAGGTGCAGGATTAGCAGCTCCTGCTTTAATCTGGAGCTTGATGAATCCGGTAACTTCTTTTGCCATGATTGTTTTTTACTCTTTAGTTACTTGTGCAAAGCTGAGTTCCAGCAGGGTCTTCCTGCCGAAAATCACCACTATCACTTTGATCTTGCTTCGATCTTCTTCGATTCCTTCCACGGTGCCTGTAAATCCGCTGAACGGTCCGTCCGTGATGCGCACGGCTTCGCCGAGTTCATAGTTGACCTCGGTCTCGGCAACATTGTCGATATTCTCGTCCTGGATGCCAAGGATGCGGAGCGCTTCCTCTTCCCGCAGGGGGACGGGGACACGTTCGACCTGGGCGCCGCTTCCGCGGTTTTCCGTAAGGAAGCCGGACATTCCGGGGACAAGGTTGCGGATGATGTACTCAAGTTCCGGGGTAAGTTCGGCTTGAATCAAAACATAGCCGGGGAAGAGCAGTTTGTCCACTGCCTTCCTCTTGCCATTTTTGGTTACAATCTCTTTCTTTACCGGGACCAGAACCTGTTCCACCTGATCCTGAAGGCCACTTCTTTCAATCTCTTTCTCAAGATATTCCTTGGCTTTCTTCTCCTTGCTTCCGGCGGTCCGAAGAACATACCATTTCTTTTCGCCCATAGTAATCAACGAATTACAATGTGTAAATGAATTTCATCAGATGCTCGAAAGCGTAGTCTACGACAAAGAGTCCGGCAGCCAGGATAACGGTGGCAATCAGGACCAGGAATGCAGAACTCTGCAGCTTGTCCCAAGTGGGCCAGGTAACCTTCTGCGCCAACTCGACGTAAGACTCCTTAAGATAGTTAATGAACTTTCTCATCTTTGTTTTTAATGGACACCGTAAATTGGAAGCGGATACGGCGTCTGTTAAACAATTACCAAATCGTAACCTTTGATATTATTATTGGCAGGGGAAGCAGGATTCGAACCCACATCGACGGTTTTGGAGACCGCTGAACTACCCTTGTTCTATTCCCCTGTGGAAAGGATGTCCCTCCGCGGAGAGGGACATCCCATTATGCTGTAGAATTAATCTACGATGGCGATAACCTGTCCGGCGCCCACGGTACGGCCACCCTCGCGGATAGCGAACTGCAGACCCTCGTTCATAGCGACGGGGGTGATGAGCTTGACAGTGATCTCGACGTTGTCGCCCGGCATAACCATCTCGACACCATCCGGGAGCATGATCTCACCGGTCACATCCAGGGTACGGATGAAGAACTGGGGACGATAGTGGTTGTGGAACGGGGTGTGACGGCCGCCTTCTTCTTTCTTCAGAACATAGATCTGAGCCTTGAAGTCGACGTGAGGAGTGATGGAACCCGGCTTGGCCAGAACTTCACCTCTCTTAACAGCCTTCTTGTCGATACCACGGAGGAGGAGACCTACGTTGTCACCAGCCTCACCCTGGTCGAGCAGTTTACGGAACATCTCAACACCGGTAACGACGGTAGCAGTGGGCTTCTCACCGAAACCAACGAGCTCGACGGGGTCGTTCACGTGGATGGTACCAGCCTCGATACGGCCGGTAACGACGGTACCACGACCGGTAATGGAGAAGATGTCCTCGATAGGCATCAGGAACGGCTTGTCAACGAGACGCTCCGGAAGCGGAATGTACTCATCAACAGCGTTCATGAGGTCCATCACCTTGTCTTCCCACTCTTTCTCACCGTTGAGGGCACCCAGAGCGGAACCGCGGATGATCGGGCAGTCTTCGTCGAAGCTGTAGAAAGCGAGCAGGTCGCGAATCTCCATCTCAACGAGGTCGAGCATCTCAGCGTCATCAACAAGGTCAACCTTGTTCATGAAGACGAGGATCTTAGGAACGTTCACCTGACGGGCGAGGAGGATGTGCTCACGGGTCTGCGGCATAGGACCGTCAGTCGAAGCAACAACAAGGATAGCACCATCCATCTGGGCAGCACCGGTAACCATGTTCTTCACGTAGTCAGCGTGACCAGGGCAGTCCACGTGCGCATAGTGGCGCTTCTCGGTCTCGTACTCGACGTGAGCGGTGTTGATGGTGATACCACGCTCTTTCTCCTCGGGAGCGTTATCGATCTGGTCGAACGACTTGACTTTGTCAGCGTTACCAGAGACTCTTTCGGCCAGCACCTTGGTGATGGCAGCGGTCAGAGTGGTTTTACCGTGGTCAACGTGGCCGATGGTACCGATGTTGACATGCGGTTTGGTTCTTTGGAATGTTTCTTTTGCCATAATATTATGTTTTAATGTGTTTCACACAAAAAGAGCCGGTGATGGGAATTGAACTCATGACCTCATCCTTACCAAGGATGCGCTCTACCCCTGAGCTACACCGGCTTATTTTGTTGAGCGGAAAACGAGGTTCGAACTCGCGACCCTCAGCTTGGAAGGCTGATGCTCTACCAACTGAGCTACTTCCGCATCGTTTTGTGGGGAGAGCAGGATTCGAACCTACGAAGGCATCGCCAGCAGATTTACAGTCTGCCCCAGTTGGCCACTTTGGTATCTCCCCAACTGTTATGTTTCCTTTTTGAGCCGATAGAGGGATTCGAACCCACGACCCCGAGATTACAAATCACGTGCTCTGGCCAACTGAGCTATATCGGCGTTCGCTCAAATCCTCCTTCGTCAAAAGGGACTGCAAAGATAGATAATAATTCGGACAAAGCAAAAATATTTCAATCTTTTTTAACCAGCTTCCGAAGGACCTCCAGAATGCCTGCGGTATCCAGGCCGCATTCGGCGCGCTGGGCCGCCTGCGTGTCCTGGGCGATGAACCGGTCCGGAATGCCAATCCCGTGAACCGGCACGGGACGGTCCAGTCCGGCCATGTATTCGGCAACGGCTCCGTACAGGCCTCCTTTCAGGGAACCGTCTTCGATGGTAACGACGGCCCGGCAGGAAGCGGCGGTTCGCAGGGCCTCCTCGTCCAGCGGCTTCAGGTAGCGCATATTATATATAATAGGAGAAACGCCGGTTTCTTGTTTCAGGATGTTGGCAGCTTCTACGGCCCGGTAGGCAAAGGGTCCGGCGGCCAGGACGGCAATCTGCTCCCCATCGGCCAGCAGCTCTGCCTTTCCGGCTGGGATGGGGCTGAAGGGCTGGTCCCGCCAGGGGGTGCCTTCCCCGTTTCCGCGCGGATAGCGGATGATCCACGGACCGTTTTCCGCTGCAAGGGCCTGGTGCATCATGTCGCGCAGTTCCTTTTCATCTTTCGGAATGGCGATGGTAATGCCCGGAATGCTCCGGTAGGCAGCCAGGTCGAAGCACCCGTGATGGGTGGCGCCGTCTTCGCCCACCAAACCGCCGCGGTCGAAACAAAACACCACGGGAAGGTGCTGCAGGGCCACATCGTGGACAATCTGGTCGTAGGCGCGCTGCGAGAAAGAGGAATAGATATTGCAGAAAGGACGCATCCCGCCGGCGGCCAGTCCGGCCGAGAACGTAGCGGCATGTTCCTCTTCGATACCTACATCGTAGAAGCGGTCCGGCATCTCACGGGCCAGCAGCGACATTCCGCAGCCCGATGCCATGGCCGGGGTGATGCCCACCACGCGGCTGTCGGCGCGGGCCAGGTCCAGCAGCGTCTGGCCGAAGACATCCTGGAAGCGGTCTCCCTTTCCTGTGGAAAGGCGTTCGCCGGTTTCCGGATCGAATTTTCCGGGGGCGTGCCAGGTAGTCGGATCCTCCTCCGCGGCCTTGAAGCCTTTTCCCTTCTTGGTGTGGACATGCAGGACGCGCGGTCCATGCAGGTTTTTCAGGCGCTGCAGGGCAAAGACCACCTGCTCGATGTCGTTCCCGTCGATGGGACCGAAATACCGGAATCCCAGGGCCTCGAAGAGGGCGCCGCCCGATTTGCGGACCAGGTTCGACTTCGTGTCCTTGGTCATCTTCTGGATGGTATCGCGGAGCTTGGTCTGGCCCAGGCGGTTCCAGAGCGAGGTTTTCAGCCGGTTGTAGGTGGAACCGGTGGTGAGCTTCAGCAGGTAATTGTGCAGGGCGCCCAGGTTACGGTCGATGGATTGGTCGTTGTCGTTCAGGATAATGAGGATATTGGCCTTGGAGCCGCCGGCGTTGTTCAGTCCCTCAAAAGAAAGGCCGCCGGTCATGGCGCCGTCGCCGACCAGGGCTACCACCTTCTCTTGGCGTCCCTGCAGCCGGGCGGCCTCGGCCAGGCCCAGGGCAGCCGAAATGGCTGTGGAAGAATGGCCGGCGCCAAAGGCGTCGTACAGACTCTCGTCCATCTTGGGGAAACCGCTGATGCCCTTCCGGGTGCGGTTGCCTTTGAACGCTTCGCGACGACCGGTCAGGATTTTGTGCGCATAAGCCTGATGTCCCACATCAAAGACCAGCTTGTCCTTGGGGGTGTCGTACACATAATGCATGCCTACGATGAGTTCCACGGCGCCCAGGCTGGAACCCAGGTGCCCTGGATTCACGGCACAGCACGCGACCATATAGTCCCGTACCTCGGCGCACAACTGCCGCAAGCCCTCCATATCCAGCCCTTTGATGTCTTTCGGGCTGTTGATTGTATCCAAAATCGTAGTCTGCATGCGTTCGCATCTATAAATCAGACAAAGATAAGCATTTTTGTGATTATTGGGAAAAATGGTTACCTTTACGTGAATAAAAGATGATGTTATGAGTGAAAAAGCCCGTACTTTCCTGAATGATTACCCGGCCGCGCGCTGGGCGGCGCTGGTCCTGGTGGCGTCGATGATGTTTTTCGCCTATATGTTCGTGGATGTGATGTCCCCGTTGAAATCGCTCGTAGAGAGCGCCCGCGGCTGGGACAGCGGTGTGTTCGGCACCTATGCTGCATCGGAATACATCCTGAACGTGTGCGGCTTCCTGATCCTGGCGGGTATTATCCTGGATAAGATGGGCATCCGGTTCACGGGCGTGCTGTCCGCCTCTATGATGTTTATCGGCGCAGCCATCAAATTCGTCGGCATTTCCGACTGGTTCCAGACTACGGAGTTCTGCAATTGGCTGAATTCCTGGTGGGTCACCATGCCGGGCAGCGCCAAGATGGCATCGCTGGGCTTCATGGTTTTTGGCTGCGGCTGCGAAATGGCTGGAACCACAGTTTCCAAGGCCATTGCCAAATGGTTCAAAGGGAAGGAAATGGCGCTTGCGATGGGCCTGGAGATGGCCATCGCACGGCTGGGCGTGTTCGGCGTCATGTGGATTGCGCCGCTGGTGTCCGAGGCTTACGACCACTCTATCGTGGCTCCGGTCTCTTTCTGTGCCGCCCTTACCCTCATCGGCCTGATTTTCTACTGCGTCTTCTGCGTAATGGATGTGCGGCTGGATAAGCAGCATATCGCCGCCGGCGAAAAGGTGGAACTGGATCCGGAAGACGAATTCAAGGTGAGCGACCTGGGCAAGATTTTCTCCAGCAAGATGTTCTGGATCGTGGCCCTGATGTGCGTCCTGTATTACAGCGCCATCTTCCCGTTCCAGCGCTACGCTACCAATTACCTGGAGGTTACGCTGAATATCGAGGCGGCTGCCGCCGCCCGCTTGTTCAGCTGTTTCCCCATCCTGGCCATGGTTCTGACCCCGTTCCTGGGGGCCTTCCTGGACTTCAAGGGTAAGGGTGCCAGCATGCTTATGATTGGGTCCATCATCATGATTGCCTGCCACTTGAGCTTTGCCTTCCTGTTGCCGGCTTTCTCCAGCAAGGCCCTTGCCCTGACTCTGATCGTTATCCTGGGCGTCAGTTTCTCGCTGGTTCCGGCCGCGCTGTGGCCCAGCGTTCCGAAGATTATCGATGAAAAGGTCCTGGGCAGCGCCTATTGCCTGATTTTCTGGGTGCAGAACGTGGGCCTCTGCCTGGTCCCGCTGCTCATTGGCTTCGTGCTGAAGGCTACCGGCGGCTACCTGGCCCCGATGATCATCTTCTCCTCCTTTGGCATACTTGCCTTCTTCCTGACCTTCCTGCTGAAGGTGGAAGATAAGAAGAAGGGCTACGGCTTGGAGTTGCCGAACGTGAAGAACTAGCGCTCGATGGTGGCTTCGCGGTCCGGTCCGAGGGAGATGATGCTGATGGGCACGCCCAGGTAGTCTTCCATAAACCGGATATAATCCTTGAATTCTACCGGCAGATCGGCTTCCTTACGGATGCCGGTGAGGTCGGTATTCCAGCCTTTGAAGTCGGTATAGACCGGCTCGATTTCGGCCGCGGTATCGAACGGGAACTGCGTGGTTTCCTGGCCGCCGATGCGGTATGAGGTGCATACGCGGATGGTCTCGAAATCGTCCAGACAGTCGGCTTTCATCATGATGAGGTCGGTGACGCCGTCCACCATGACGGTGTATTTGAGGGCAACCAGGTCCAGCCAGCCGCAACGGCGCGGACGACCCGTCACGGCGCCGAATTCGTGGCCGATCTGGCGAATCTTTTCGCCCGTCTCGTCAAAGAGTTCGGTCGGGAAGGGACCGCTGCCCACGCGGGTGCAATAGGCCTTGAAGATGCCGTACACCTTGCCCACCTTGGAGGGCGCCACACCCAGGCCGGTGCAGACGCCGCCGATGGTTGTGTTGGAGGAGGTGACGAAGGGGTAGGAGCCGTAGTCGATGTCCAGGAGGGAGCCCTGGGCGCCTTCGGCCAGCACCGGCTTGTCTTCCAGCCACTCGTTTACGAAATACTCGCAGTCCACCAGGCGGAAAGAGCGCAGGAAGTCGATGGCATCCATCCATTCGGCCTCGTCTTTGTCCGGGTCGCAGGTGAAGCCCATTGCGGCGAATTCCTGCAGGTGACGGTTCTTAAGGGCGGCGAAGCGCTGCTTGAAATCCGGGGCGAGAATGTCGCCCACGCGCAGGCCGTGGCGGCCGACCTTGTCCGTATAAGTGGGACCGATGCCTTTCAGCGTGGATCCGATCTTGCCTTTACCGGCGGCTGCTTCCAGGGCGGCATCCATCAGTTTATGGGTGGGGAGGATCAGATGGGCCTTCTTGGAAATAACAATTTTTTCGCGGGCGTCGATGCCCATTTTGGCTACGTTGCCGCATTCCTCGCGGAATGTCACGGGATCCAGTACGACACCGTTGCCGATGATGTTCTCGCTGCCTTGGCGGAAGATGCCGGAGGGGATGCTCCGGACCACGAAACTCTTGCCATCGAAATGCAGGGAGTGCCCGGCATTGGGACCGCCCTGGAAACGGGCGACGGCCGGATATCTTCCGGCCAGGACATCTACAATCTTACCTTTTCCTTCATCGCCCCACTGGAGGCCGAGAACGACATCAATTTTTGCCATATTTGTTAAGTTTCAATAATTTTAGAACGGAAGATCGTCGGCCGGACCGTCGGTAGAGATGTCAATCGGCTCTACGGGTGCGGCCGGAGCGGACTGGGATGCCGGCGACGGGGCCTGTACGGGTGCGGCTGTGCCGTCGGGCCGTTTGCCCAGCAGCTGCATGTTGTCTACGACCACTTCCGTGGTGTAGCGCTTGGCACCGGTCTGGTCTGTCCATTGGCGGGTGCGGAGTTTCCCTTCGATGTACAGCTGTGTACCTTTGCGGATGAATTTTTCGGCAACCTCGGCCGAATTGCGCCAGGCTACGATGTTGTGCCATTCGGTATTTTCACGCAGCTCATTGCTGCGATCGCGGAAGCGCTCGGTGGTTGCGAGCGTAAACGTGGCCACCTTGGTGGCGTTAGCGCTGCCGGAAGCGCTGTCCAGATACCGGATCTCGGGATCTCTCCCGACATTGCCGATGAGCATAACTTTGTTGAGTGCCATATCCGTAAAGTTTTTTTCAATTCCGAAAGATAGCAATTATTTCTTTAAAAACCTATTCCACGGTGTGGAATATTTCTTCCCAACTGCTGATGCCAATGGTAGAGAGGTAGGGGGCGAAGACCGTATTCTCCGAGGCGGTTCCCCCGGCCTGCCAGACATCCCACACCGGTTTGGGAGTGGAAGGATTCTTCCCGTCGTTGCGGCGCAGACCGATGTGGAGGCCGTCTTCGGCCGGATTGTCCCACCAGTTGTGCCACTGGATGGCGTCGATTCCCTGGAGCCGGAAGACTTTCTTCAGGGCCCAGGCGGCGCCGGCGGCCTGTTTGGCCAGGTCGGCATCGGAATAGGAAGGTGAGTTGGTTCCGTTTTCGGAGAGGAAAAGCAGACGCTTGGTGGTGCCCTTGTACAGGTTGGCCGGCGTGCGGATCCAGTCGTCAATCACCTCCAGGTTCTTGAAGGTGACGTACTTGGAGTCGCGCGAGTAGGTGGCCTGGGTGTCGTTTTTCCAGAATTCCGGCAGGGTGAGGTTCTGCGGATAGGGATGATGGGCGATGCCCCACCAGAAGTCTCCCTCGGCAGCCGAATAGCCCTTCAGGTCTTCCAGCAGGCTCTTGGGAGCATACTGCCCGTCCACCTTCGTCCAGCAGTGGGTGAGGGAGATCAGCACGGCGGCGTTGCTGTCGTACTGGCGGGCGATGTTGCTGCACAGGCGCATGGATTTGACATAGGCGTCCATGTAGCAGAGTTCCGGTTGTTCGCCCATATTCGTCCACTCCTTGCCGAAGTCCACTTCGTTGTGGAGGATCCAGTGGTGGATGCGGCCCGGACTGGCCTGGCTGTAGCGCTTGGCCAGATAGTTCAGGGAAGCCGCGTAGAGGTTCACCGCCGCAGCGGTGGTCATATTGGGCATGCTGTAGTGGCCGCCGGTGCACTCGGGATGCTTCATCAGCGACGAGGCGGCCGTCGTACCGGCCGTGGCAATAAGCAGGATGGCTTCGGTCACGATGCCCCGCTGCTGGCACTGGCCCAGGATATCGTCCAGTTCCTTGCGGTACGAGGAACTGATGTAATAGGTCTTGCCACCGTAGGAATATGCTTCGGAATAGTTGCCGTCGCTGGCGGTATTGATGAGTCGGTTCAGGACGATGTTCACGGTGACGCTGGTAATGCCCAGATTGTCCAGGTCGCCGGTCTGGAGGCTGTGGGCGAAGTATCCACCCAGACCCTTCTTGCTGCGGGTCGATACGGCAGCGGGGGAGCCCGGCGCGGCGATTTCATCGGCATAGCGGGCGTGCGATACCAAATTCTGGCTGGTGCCGGAGGTCTGGACGACGGCCCATCTGGAGAGGGCCCGGTCGTAGGTAAATCCGTCGCGGGCGACCTTGCGGTCAAGGGTCACGCTGAACGACGGCGAGGAGAGAGCCTGCTTGTTGGGGAAGGTTTTCATCTCCGTAATGACATCGTACGGCATGATTTCGGCCAGGCTGAAGGTGCCGGAAGCGGGGGTGGTGCCCTGGATGGTCACCTTGTCGGACGTCACGCTTACATGGGTGACCGAGGCGGCATAGGTGGCCTTCAGATAGGTTTTCAGGTGCTCGGCGACCACTTCCTTATCGGCCTCCTTGCCTTGTTGTTCTTCGTAGGCGGCCCGCTCGGCATCCGTGAACGGACGGACGCGCAGGTTGCGGATCTGGATGGTATTGTTGTCGGTGTGGCCGAAATCGAGCCGGAGATAGTGCTTGGATGCGCCCCAGCTGAATTTCTTGCGGATGGCCATCACCGGGAGGGACATATCCTTCCAGGAGGAAGTCTTGGCCATTTTTCCGTAATGCTCGGACCGTTCCTCGCTCATCGGCGGGCAGAAGAACAGCTGCATATCGTCGATGTCCTTGGTGGCGGTGTATTCGAAGGCCACGACGGCCAGGTCGGAAGCCAGCTCAGTGTCGAAGAGTTCGGTAAAAACGTACGGATCGGTTCCCGAGGTAGAGATGGAATAGACCCCGTCCGATTCGGTAAAGGTCATCTGGTTGATGTTGCTCTGCCGCAGTTTCAGGCTCCGGTAGGTGGGTACGACACTGCCTCCGCCTTCCTGTATCAGACTGATGTTGGCTTTCAGGAGCCCGTTCTTCTTGAAGGATAGGGTGGTGGCCCGTGGAGTCGTGCCAGTATGGGTGTCCAGGGTCAGGGTAACGCGGGTGTCGCCGGCTTTCCCGGACTCGGGAGTCAGGCGGGCCCAGTCTTTGGCGGACGAGGCCTGCCAGTCGAAATTGGTGCTTACCTTCAGGATGTTGGGGGCGTTGGCGGCCGTGGCATTCAGCGTGGTAACGAGTTGTCCGGCCTCATCGGTAATGGTGATGGAGTCCTGGGTGGCGGGTTTGTCGGGTTCTTCCTTGCTGTCGCCGCAAGCGGTCATCAGGGCCGCGCAGGCAAGGGCCGAAAGGATATGGAGGTACTTTTTCATTATTCTATGCAGAAAGAAAATTGGTCGTAGGGTTCAGTACGGTTGGCCAGGTGCCGGGTGAGTTTGGAGATGCCGAACAGGGGCGAGTAGGTGCGGACCTTGACGGTCTTGCCGTCGGGGAGGAACTCCAGGATGCGCAGCCAGCCGTCGCCGCCGTTGCCTTCCCAGCCGCCGCCCAGGGTCTGGACGTTGAACATCATCTGAAAGACTTCCTTGCCGGCGTTATTGCGGTCCACGCGCCAGCCGATGCTCTGCAGGTAATCGTCAATGCCGTCCGGGGCCAGGCCGTGGCCATGGTGGCCGCAGAGTACCAGCCGGAGGTTGGGGACCTGTTTCACAAGTTTCTCCCAGATCTGTTCGCCGGAATTGTTGCCGGGCGTCTGGCTGATGCCGTATTTCTCCTGCTTCTGGAGGGCATTGCCGCAACGGCCGCTGCAACACAGGTACGAGTGGGTCAGGTAAACGGCGTAATGGTCTTTGTATTTTTTCGATGTGCAGAGTTTCTGTGCCCATTCCAGGGCTCCGTCGCTGGGGCAGAACTCCGAGGTGATGACCAGCAGTTTGTGGTCCCAGCCGGGGAGGGTAAGTTCATAGGCCGAGTTCTCCAGCGAGGCGCGGCCTTCGCGATTTGGGTATTCGGCTACCAGGCGTTCCTTGATGGCATCGCCCTGCCGTTCGAAGGTAAAATAGTCCGGCAGGTAGGTGTGGGGGTCTTCGGCGTGCTTGAATCCGTAATCGTGGTTGCCTCCGCAGATGATGTAGGGCACCTTCCCGTCTATCCGGCGGATGCCGTTCGATACGGCTTCCCACATCTGCCGGCTGCTCTGGTTCAGCATGCGGCGGTCCAGGGCGTTGTTGTCGTTCTGTTCCACCATGTCGCCCGTAAAGAGGACGGCCTGGATGTTCAGAGGCTGTACGTTATCGGCCACCCATGCCATGCAAAGGTCGAACAGGGGCTGGTTGAGGTCGTATTTGATGTAGCCTTGCGGGTCGCCGAAGAGGATGAGGGTGGAGCCGCCCGGCTGGCTCAGGTGCTGCGGGTCGGCCCGATGCTGGGCGTGTGCCAGGCCCATTCCCGTCCATCCGGCCGGGAAAAGGCACCATGCGGCCACTGCCGCCAGGAGAATGTTTCTGTATCTCATAAAAGTCATTTCTATTGTGCCTGTTACAGGTTGACGCTTATCGGTTGGCGCCTATAATTCGGCGCCGAAAACGGCGGCGATGTCCGGCGCCTGCCCGGTCATCAAGGCGTAGCCCGTGATGGCCTGGGCCTTCAGCCACCGTTCCCCACTCACATATTTGCATCCGGCAGTTTCCATCCGTTCCTGTACCGTTCCGGTGTGTGAAACGGCAGTCTCCGCCTGCGTTTCGGCAGCACCCGGCAGGTGCCCCTGATGAGCATATACCCAATTTCCCTGCGAAGAAGGGGCACCTGCCGGCGCTGCCGATGCTGGAGCAAAGGCGGGTGTCTTGTAATTGGCTTCGAGGATAATTTTGGCGGGCCGCCGGTAGGTGTCACGGTCCTCGCCGGCGAAGTCTTCGACCGTCAGCCGGTCAATGTCATCCAGCCGCATCGGAAGGGTATAGATGATCAAGTCGCACTCTTTCACCGCGCCGCAGAAATCGTTCAGCGGAACCGGCAGGAAGCCGTATTCGGGCCGTTCCTGTGCCAGGGCCTGGGCTTTTTCAAACGTCCGGTTCATCAGGGCCGTGGCAAATCCCAGCTCTGCCGCCGCCACTGCCGCCGCCCGCCCGGCACCGCCGCATCCCACAATCAGGGCCTGCGGTCCGCGCGGATAAACTTTGTCTATCTGCTGGCGGACAAATTGATGAATTTTGATGGGGGCCCGGGAACCGAATTCGCGGTAGAATTCTTCCGTTATCCCGGGGAAGATGGCTTCCGCCACGCTGAGGACTACGCCCGTAAAATCGGAATTGTGGGCCTCCAGAAAGGGTTTAGGTTCGCTGCCGGGCCTTTGCTCCGTCCCTACAGGGCTGCTGGCCTCGTGCTCTCCTGTCTCTACAGGTTCGCTGCCGGGCCTGCGGACCACCAGGTTGGTGGCGCCAATCTTGAAACAGGGCCCGTCGATGCTGCCGCGCCCCTCGCGGGCCGCCTCCAGCACCTTGGCAAACGCCATCTCCTTAAAGGGCGCCGTAACGTTGATGGCCGTATAGCCACTATTCCCGCCGTCTCCCGTCTGCACAGATTCTGTGCCCAGGAATCGATGCCAAGCGGTTTCAAAATCAGGCTCTTCGATTAAGTCGTAGGGATACTTCCCCCCGTATGCTGCCTTGAACAAGACCGGACTCTTAGAACCGGATACGGGATTTCCAATCAGACCAAACCTATTTGTGGAACTGTCTGCCATGCTATCATTGGCCCCTACAAAAATACGGGCCAACAAATTTAGCTTATTTCTCTTAAATACCCAATTAATATTATATATCCCGCCACCTCCGCCCTTACCGGCTCTGTCTCTGGTATTGGCAGGGAAAGTGTCACTAGTCTCGGTCAAAACAGGGAGACTACTAACACCCAGACCACCGACCTTCCGGGATTGAGGGCTCCTATGTGGATAGTCACCTTTCAAAACAGGGGGCCATCCACGCCAGAGGCCGTTTTCCCGGAAGGTCACCCCTTCCAACCGGGGACCGTCCACGCTGGAACCTGTTTTCCCGGACGGTCACCTTTCAAAACTAGGGACTGTCCACACCAGAGGCCATTTTCCCGGACGGTCAACGTTTGGAGCGGGGCGGGACGGTACGAGGCGACATGCCACCCCCGGCTAGGGGGTGCCTGCGAAGCGAATGGCCTTGTGCGGATCGCGCAGGCGGGGGTCGCCGGTGCCGCCCCAGCCCGCGACGTAAAGAAAGCTTGCTCTGCGACGCCAACAAGCCCACCCCGCGACGTAAAGAAAGCTTGCTCTGCGACGCCAACAAGCCCACCCCGCGACGCCAAGAAGGCCGGCACCACCGCCGCCGGGCGGCCAGGAGCGGCGGCTACGGCTCGGCCGGGCTGCGGGGAACTCAACCCAAAAGGTTCTCCTCCCCGGCCGGCCGTTGCCGGGAGGGTTAGCGTTGGCGCTGGCGGACGGCTTCGTAGAGGAGGATGGCGGCGGAGACGCTGACGTTGAGGGAGTCCAGGCGGCCGAGCATGGGGATGAGGATGTGGGCGTCGGCGGCCTGGCGCCAGGCGTCGGTAAGGCCGGTGGCCTCGGTGCCCATTACCAGGGCGGTTCCGCCGGTCATATCCACGTCGTAATAAGACGCGGAGTCCTGCAGTTGGGCCGTGAGGATGCGGATGTTGTTTTCTTTGAGCCAGGCAATGGCTTCGTCCGAGGTACAGGCCACCACCGGTACGGTGAATACGGCGCCGATGCTGGCGCGGATTAGGTTGGGGTTGTAGAGGTCGGTGAGGGGGTTGCAGAGGATGACGCCATCTGCACCGGCGGCATCGGCGCTACGCAGCACCGCGCCCAGGTTGCCGGGTTTTTCGACGCTTTCCAGCACCATAATCAGCGGTGCATGTTCCTTGGGCAGCAGGTCTGCCAGGGCGCGTTCTTTCCAGCGGACTTCGGCGATGACGCCTTCGGTCCCTTCCCGATAGGCAACTTTCGCATAAACTTCTTTCGATACGTGTACGATCCGCGCCGGGAGCCCCTTGCCCCCTGAAGACCGTGCCGCCCTCGGCATCGGAAGAGGGGGGACCGTGAACGGAGTGAACGGTGGGGTCGAGCGAAGCGAGACGTCTGAAGGGGGCTGGGGGCACCCGGCAGGGTTAAGGCCGGCAGGGTCAGGCCCGGCAGTGAGGTCAGGGCCGGCAGGGTTAAGGCCGGGCAGGTCAGGACCGGCAATCTCGGGGCAGAGGAAGAGGGTGTCAAGCTGGAAGCCGGCGGCTAGGCAGTGCTCCAACTCGCGCCGACCTTCGACCACAAACAGACCTTCCTCCCGGCGCAGGCGGGATTTCTCCTGCAGCGCGAGCAAGTGCTTGATCTTCGGGTTCTGGGCCGATGTAATACGCTCAATCATTCTTTGCGCCCGTCTATTGGTATTCGAGGACCGCTTTGATTAGCTTGAACTTGCTCACCATGCCGGTCTGGCTGGTCTCATGCGACCGGGTCCGGGTATTGTAGGCCAGGTATCGTTCTCCGTTGATATAGACGAATCCCGGCGCCGCCAGCATCCACTTCTCGTCGGCTTCCACCCAGCGGTTCAAGGCGCAGGGCAATTCGCGGACGAAGGGACCATCAGCCAGATAGCAGCGGAAGAAACAGGCATCGGTGGTGCCCCCGTGGGTATTATAATACGTGGGGAAGAGCAAATCGTACCGTTCGTCCACCTTACAGGCCGCGGTATTGTACAGGAAATCGCCGGCCAGGATTTCCGTATCGCTGATTTGCTCTCCGTCCTTGTCGAATTCCGCAACGGTCATCCGCCGGTTCTTAAAATGCTCCTGCGTTACCCGGGAATAGAGTTTCCAGCGGTTGCCGCGGGGAATCATCACGTTCTGGGTATCGTGCAGGAAATCGTACAGCATCTTCCTGTCCGTGAACGTAATACCGTCCTTCGACTTCCACAGGAACATGCCACGTTCCCAGCTCTTTTCCCCAATCCACTGGTTGCCCACCATACGGTAGGGATACTCCTTATCCTTCACCAGGAAAACGGTCTGCTCCACCAGCTCGTCCATCAGCTTACCCTTCAATTCATAATGGAAACCATCCTGCGATTCGGCATAATACAGGTTCTGGAGGTGCTCGTTTTCCGCAATTCCATCCTTGGGATTGGCGATAAAGTACATCCGGTAGGTTCCGTCCGGTATCCGGATGATATTGAACATGTTAATCAGTTGCATCCCGAAATCCGCGTTGGACACGATCTCCACGGGCGGATCAGGGAAGGCGACGCCAACCAGCGTCTTGGGGCGGCATCCGCACGTCAGCCAAGCAGCCAACATGCACGCCAGGGCGCAGGGAAGGAATTTTTTCATATAGAGGGATTTATTCTTCTTCGTCTTTCTTGACCACCTTCTCCGGCCGCATCTGCGGGAAGAAGAGGACGTCCTGGATGGTCGTCTGACCCGTCATGAACATGGTCAGGCGGTCGATTCCCATGCCCAGGCCCGAGGTCGGAGGCATTCCGTACTCCAGGGCGCGGACAAAGTCGTAGTCGATGAACATGGCCTCGTCGTCACCGCCGGCCTTCAGCTTGGCCTGCTCCTCAAAGCGCTCCAGCTGGTCAATAGGGTCGTTCAGCTCGGAATAGGCGTTGGCCAGTTCCTTTCCGCAGACAAAGAGCTCGAAACGCTCGGTCAGGGTAGGGTCGGTCCGATGCCGTTTGGTCAGCGGGGACATCTCTACCGGATAGTCAATCACAAAGGTGGGCTGGACGAAATTCTTCTCGCAGTATTCGCCGAAAATGGCGTCGATCAGTTTGCCCACGCCCATCGAAGGGGCATACTCCACATGCAGTTTGTCGCAGGTGGCACGCAGCTGCGCCACGTCCATTCCCTTCACATCCACGCCGGCGTACTCCTTGATGGCATCCAGGATGCCGATACGGCGATAGGGAGCCTTGAAATCCACCTCGTTCCCGGCGATATTCACCACCGTAGAACCGTTCACGGCAACGGCCACCTTCTCCAGCATCTTCTCCACGAACTCCATCATCCACAGGTAGTCCTTATAGGCCACATAAATCTCCATGCAGGTGAATTCGGGATTATGGGTCTTGTCCATGCCTTCGTTGCGGAAGTCCTTTGCGAACTCGTACACACCGTCGTAACCGCCCACGATGAGCCGCTTCAGGTAGAGCTCATTGGCGATACGCATGTACAGCGGGATATCCAGCGCATTGTGGTGGGTGATGAACGGACGGGCCGTAGCACCGCCCGGAATGGCCTGCAGGATAGGCGTTTCCACCTCCAGGCAGCCGGCGGCGTTGAAGTATTCGCGCATGGTGGCGATAATCTTCGCCCGTTTGATGAAAACATCTTTCACCTGCGGGTTCACGATCAGGTCTACATACCGCTGGCGGTAGCGCAGCTCCGGATCGGCAAAGCCGTCGTGGACGGTTCCGTCCGCATCGGTCTTCACGATGGGCAGCACGCGCAGCGATTTGCTCAGCAGCACCAACTCGCGGGCATGAATGCTCAACTGCCCGGTCTGGGTGATGAAGGCAAAGCCTTTGATGCCAATGATGTCGCCGATGTCCAGCAGTTTCTTGAACACGGTGTTGTACAGGGTCTTATCCTCGCCGGGGCAGATATCGTCCCGTTTTACATATACCTGGATGCGGCCGGAGGCGTCCTGGAGCTCCATGAAGGAGGCGGCGCCCATAATGCGCCGCGACATGATGCGGCCCGCGATGCAGACGTCCTGCAGGTTCCCTTTTTCGGGATCGTATTTGTCGGCAATTCCCTGGGCGGTTTCGTTAACCGGATACAAGGCTGCCGGATACGGTTCAATGCCCAACTCCTTGATTTTCGCCAGGGATTCCCGGCGCAAGATTTCCTGCTCGCTGCGTTCGATGTTTGCCATAAAATTCTTCTATACTGGTTTACAATTTTGCAAAGGTACAAAAAAATTGCTATTTTTGTCTGATTAATAACTGCCGTATGCTCAAGGAACGGAAATGGATCATCAAGGAAGCGGCCGACCCCGCAAAGGCCGGTGCGCTGGCGGCCGAACTCGGGATTGACCGGGTCCTGGCCGAATTGCTGGTCAAGCGGGGCGTGGAGACCTTCGAACAGGCCCGCTCCTTCTTCCGTCCCAGTCTGGACAACCTGCACGATCCCTTCCTGATGACCGATATGGACGCCGCCGTGGAGCGCGTCCGCAAGGCGGTCACCGAAGGTGAAAAGATCCTGGTCTACGGGGATTACGATGTGGATGGCACCACGGCGGTGGCCCTGGTCTATTCCTTCTTGCGGCGCTACACGGAACAAATCGACTATTACATCCCGGACCGTTACGACGAGGGGTACGGCGTTTCCTACAAAGGCATTGACTGGGCCTCGGACAACGGCTTCTCCCTGATCATCACCCTGGATTGCGGCATCAAGGCCATCGAAAAGGTGGAATACGCCCGCGACAAGGGAATCGACATGATTATCTGCGACCACCATCTTCCGGAAGAGGCTCTTCCGAAAGCGGTCGCGGTCCTGGACCCCAAACGGGAAGACTGCCACTATCCTTTCGACGACCTGTCCGGTTGCGGCGTGGGCTTCAAGCTGGTACAGGGCTATTCCCAGCGGTACGACATTCCGTTTGAGTCGCTGCTTCCGCTGCTGGACCTGCTGGTGGTGAGCATCTCGTCGGACCTGGTGACCATGGTGGGCGAGAACCGCGTACTGGCCCATTTCGGCCTGCGCCGGCTCAACGAAGATCCCCGCAAGGGCCTGCTGGCCATGATCAACCTCTCCAAACTGGAGCCCGGCCACGTGGGCATCGACGACATCGTGTTCAAAATCGGACCGCGCATCAACGCGGCGGGCCGGATGGAGAGCGGACGCCTGGCGGTGGAGCTGCTGACGGCTTCGGACGACCAGACCGCCTTCCGCATCGGCGAGCAGATCAACGACAACAACAACGACCGCAAAAATATCGACCGGGAAATTACCCAGGAGGCCCTGGATATGGTTGCGCAGGGCAACTGCCTGGCCCACGAGAATGCGACCATCGTCTTTAACCCGCAGTGGAACAAAGGCGTGGTGGGCATTGTGGCGTCCCGGCTGGTGGAGGCCTATTACCGCCCCACCATCGTGCTCACCAAATCGAACGGATTCGTGACGGGTTCGGCCCGCAGCGTGGCGGGATTCGACCTGTACGAAGCCATCGAAAGCTGCGCCGACCTGCTGGAAAACTTCGGCGGACACGTCTATGCCGCCGGCCTCACCCTCAAGGAAGAAAACCTGCCGGAATTTGCCTCCCGAATCGATTCCTTCATCGCCGGAAAGATTACTCCGGAGATGCTGACCCCGTTCACGGAGATCGATTCCCGCCTGGATTTCTCGCAGATTACCCCGAAATTCTTCCGCATCCTGAAGCAGTTCCAGCCCTTCGGACCGGGCAACAGCAACCCCGTATTCGTCACGGAAAACGTGTACGATGCCGGCAACGGACGCAAAGTAGGCGCGGGCGGCGTGCACATGAAACTGGACCTCATCCAGGAATCGCAGCCCTACCACCAGATTGCCTCCATCGCCTTCAACATGTCCGAATACTACGACTACATCAAGGCCGGCAATCCGCTGGACATCTGCTACTCCATTGTGGAGAATTATTATCGGGGAAATTCCACCATCCAGCTCCGCCTGAAAGATATGCGTGAGCGGGAAGAATTCATTTAGAGCTCTTTACGTAACCTCGCCTTGGGAATATTCAGCATGTCGCGATACTTCGCGATGGTGCGCCGTGCCACCTTGTAGCCGCGCCGCGTCATCTCGTCCACCAGCTGGTCGTCCGTGAGCGGCTTGCGTTTGTCCTCGGCCTCGATGCACTCTTTCAGCGCCTTTTTCAGTTCGCGGGTCGATACCTCCTCTCCCTCCTGGTTTTCCAAACCCTCGGAGAAGAAATATTTCAGCGGGAAGATGCCGAAATGCGTTTCGATGTATTTGCTGTTCACCACGCGGGAAATGGTGGAAATGTCGAAGCCGGTGCGCTCGGCGATATCTTTTAGCACCATGGGCCGGAGGTTGCTCTCGTCCCCGTCCACAAAATAATCGTGCTGGAAATCCAGGATGGCCCGCATGGTCTTCTCCAGGGTATTGTGGCGCTGTTTCAAGGCCTCCACAAACCATTTGGCCGAATCCAGTTTCTGTTTGACAAAGGTTGCGGCCTCTTTCTGGGCGCGGTCCTGGGTATACTGGGCGTTTTCCAGGATATCGGCATACTTGCGGTTCACGCGGATTTCCGGGATGTTGAAACGCGGCATGCTCAGTTCAAACTGCCCCCCGTTATAGTCCAGCACGAAATCGGGGATGATTTGCTGCGCCTGGTCGCTGTAACTGTCGTCAATCTGGCCGCCGGGCGAGGGATTCAGTTTCACGATGCGTCCCATGGCGGCTTTCAGCTGGTCTTCGGAAATGCCGGCGCGGGACATGATTTTCTGGAAATGCCGGTTAGAGAATTCCTGGAAATAGTCTTCCAGGATGCGTTCCGCCAGGCGGACGTCCTCGGTCTGTTTTTCGGACTGCAGCTGCAGCAGCAGGCATTCGCGCAGGTCCCGGGCCCCGACACCGGCCGGTTCGAACTCCTGGATGACTTTCAGCAGGCTTTCCACTTCTTCGTAAGTGGTTTCGATGCCGGCCCGGAAGGCCAGGTCGTCCACCAGGGAATCCAGGTCCCGGCGCAGGTAGCCGTCCTCGTCCAGGCTGCCGATAATAAACGCGGCCACTTCGCGCTGATGCTTGTCCAGGTCGCGGAAACCCAGCTGCCGCATCAGGCTCTGGGTAAAACTCTCTTTGACGGAAAAGGTATTGTATTGCGGCCGCTCGTCCTTGCCGTAATTGTTCACGTGCAGGCGATAGGCGGGGGTAGGGTCGTTCTCGTCGATTTCATCGATGGAAACGTCCTTGGGTTCGTTGTCGTCGCTCTCGCGGGTGGGGGCATCGTCGTCAAGCACAGGATTGTCCTCGAACTCACTTTTGATCCGCTGTTCCAGTTCCTGGACAGGGAGCTCGATGAGCCGGATGGTCTGCATCTGCAGCGGGGAAAGCCGCTGCGTCTGCTTCAGTTCGAGTCCTTGCTTGATTTGTGTCATGCGTTATTGCACGGGGTTGACGGCCGGATAATTGATGCTTTCGTGCACCAGGAAGGCGGCCGGGAATTCGTATTTGATCTTCGACAGCAGGCGCAGCGCCTCGGATTTGGTCCGGAAATCGCCCACCGTGACCCGGAAGAAGGAATTGGAGAAATTCCGGTAGGCGGGAATGTCCGGATAGCTGGAACGGAAGCGGATCAGCGCCGCTTCGGAATCGGTGCGGGAGGTCTGCTTGTTGTCGAAAAAGATCCGCACCCGGTAGCCGTAGACGGACTTGTCCTCGTTTGCGCTGACACGACGCAGGACCGCCGCCCGGATGGCATCGGACTGATGCACTTTGACCTGGTCGGGCAGCAGGTTGAAGATGCTGCGGCCCACGAGGGTGGAATCCACGGTATAGACGTTCAAGGGGGCCAGCGTGTCGGCCGGAGAAGCCGTTACAGGAAGGTCCTGGGCCTTCAGGGCGCCGCAACCCAGCAGCAGGGCGGCAAGCAGGAGCAGTTTCTTCATCATTTTATCCAGTCTTTGATGGAAATATCGGAATAACGGAGCGTCTTGGAAATGCCTTTCACCCGGACGCGTGCCACCACATCCACGTTCAGGTCATCCAGCTTTTGGGTCTCCATAAGGGCAAACACATGCAGGATGGTGAACCCGTCGCACAGGGAGAAGGAACAGGGCACTTCGTAAACCTGCTCGCTTTTCCCGGCCAGCTGGATGCCGGAAGTGGTCTCGAATCGGGCAAATTCCTTTTCGTTGGTGTGGATCAAGCCTTCCAGCCGGTCGATGGTGACGCTCATGGCCGGATTGTCGATGCCGACCGCAATCGTCGCGTTCAACCCGCGGAACCCTTGCGGCTTGACATCCCGGATTTCCCACGAGGTAAGGCGGATATCTTTGACCTTCTTGGCCGGGGAACACCCGGCGACAAGCAGCACGGCCGTCACCAGGAGCAGGATATGTTTGACTTTTCGCATAACGCAAAGATACGAATATTCGTTGAAAAATCCTATCTTTGTACATCAAGCACCATGCCAATGGAAAAGAAACTCTATATCGAAACATACGGATGCCAGATGAACGTGAATGACACGGAAGTCATTTTCTCGATCCTGGCCCGAAAAGGCTATGCCCGCACGGAGGAAATGTCCGAGGCCGATGTCATCCTGGCCAACACCTGTTCGGTGCGCGACAATGCCGAGCAGCGCATCCACGGTCGCATAGACGTCTTCGCCCAGCAGAAAAAGGCCCGTCCCGGGGTCATTGTGGGCATTGTGGGCTGCATGGCGGAACGTCTGAAAGACAAGTTGTTGGAGAGCGGGAAGGTGGATATCGTAGCCGGGCCGGACGCCTATCGTTCGCTGCCGCGGCTGCTGGATGCCGTATCGCCCGGAAACCCGCAGATCGACGTCCTGCTTTCCCACGAGGAGACCTATGCCGACATCGCCCCGGTGCGCATCGACAAAGGAGGCGTGTCTGCCTTCATTTCCATCATGCGCGGCTGCAACAATGTCTGCTCCTACTGCGTGGTGCCCTACACCCGCGGGGCGGAACGAAGCCGGGACCCGCACAGCATTGTCCGCGAGGCGTGCGATGTCTTTTCCCGCGGCTACCGGGAGGTGACCCTACTGGGACAGAATGTGGATTCCTACCGCTGGACTTCGCCCGAAGGGGAGGTGGTGGATTTCGCGCAGCTGCTTGCGCGGGTGGCCGATATCGACCCGAAACTGCGGGTGCGGTTCGCGACCTCGCATCCCAAGGATATTTCCGATGCCGTCCTGGAAACAATGGCTTCGCGGCCGAACATCTGCCGGCATATCCATCTGCCTGTCCAGTCGGGCAGCGACCGGATGCTGGAGAAGATGCGCCGCCGCTACACGCGGGAATGGTACCTGGAGCGGGTGGCGAAAATCCGGGAACTGATGCCCGACTGCGGCCTCACGACCGATGTCATCGCAGGTTTCTGCTCGGAAACCGAGGAAGATCATGCCCTGACGCTGAGCCTCTTCCGGGAGGTAGGCTTCGATTCGGCCTTTATGTTTGCCTATTCCGAGCGCCCCGGCACCCTGGCCGCCCGGCATTATCCGGACGATGTGCCGCAGGACGTCAAGGTGCGCCGGCTGAACGAGATTATCGCCCTCCAGAACGAGATGAGCCTGCAGCGGTACCGCGCCCAGGTGGGCCGCACCCTGGAGGTACTGGTGGAGGGGCCCTCGAAACGCGACCCTGGCCGGCTGTGTGGCCGGGCCTCCAACAATATGATGTGCGTTTTCCCTGCCGGAAGCTATCAGGCGGGCGATTATGCTACCGTGAAAGTGACCGACTGTACCAGTGCAACCCTGCTTTGTGAACTTGTGTAATATGGAAAAATGTATCCTTTCCCTGGACCAGGGGACCAGCTCGTCCCGGGCCATCGTTTTTGACCATGCCGGCAATGTGCTCAGCGTGGCGCAGAAGGAGTTTACCCAGCATTTCCCGCGACCGGGCTGGGTGGAGCATGACGCCCGTGAGATCTGGGCTACCGAGGCGGCCGTGATGACGGAAGCCGTGGCTATGGCCGGGCTTTCCGGTGAACAGGTGGCAGGCATCGGCATCACCAACCAGCGGGAAACCACCGTTGTCTGGGACGCCCGCTCGGGCGAGCCCATCTGCCATGCCATCGTTTGGCAGGACCGGCGGACGGCCGATTATTGCGACAGCCTGAAAGCGCAGGGCCTCACCGCCAGCATCCGGGAAAAGACCGGGTTGATCATCGATGCGTATTTCAGCGCGACCAAGGTGCGGTGGATCCTGGAGAACATTCCCGGAGCGCGTTCCATGGCCGATGCGGGATACCTGCGGTTTGGTACCGTGGACAGCTGGCTGGTGTGGAACCTCACCGGCGGGAAGGTGCATGTGACCGATGTCTCCAATGCATCTCGCACCATGCTGTTCAATATCAACACGTTGCAGTGGGATACCGAGTTGCTGGATCTTTTCGGGATCCCGGCGTCGATGCTGCCGGAGGTGCGTTCCTCCAGCGAGGTGTACGGCCATACGGCCCTGCTGGGAGGCGAAGTCCCCATCAGCGGGATGGCGGGCGACCAGCAGGCAGCCCTTTTCGGACAGATGTGTACCGAGCCCGGCTCGGTGAAGAACACCTATGGCACCGGCTGTTTCCTGCTGATGAACAGCGGCTCCAAGCCGATCCTGTCCGCGAACAACCTGCTGACCACGGTGGCGTGGAAGATCGGCGACCGCACGGATTATGCCCTGGAGGGCAGTATTTTCGTGGGCGGTTCCGTGGTACAGTGGCTGCGTGACGGGCTGGGCATCATCGGGTCCTCTTCGGAGGTCGAGGCCCTGGCCGCCTCGGTGCCCGACAACGGCGGCGTGTATTTCGTTCCGGCTCTGACCGGCATGGGCGCCCCGTACTGGGATCCTTACGCCAAGGGCGGCATCCACGGGATTACCCGGGGCACCACCGCGGCCCATATCGCCCGGGCGGCCCTGGAGGGGATTGCCTTCCAGACCATGGACATTGTGCGGGCCATGGAGCGCGACGCCGGGGTGCATCTGTCGGAACTGAAGGTGGATGGAGGCGCTTCGCGGAACAACCTCATGATGCAGTTCCAGGCCGATATCCTGGGGGCGGAGGTTATCCGGCCGAAGGTGACCGAGACCACGGCCCTGGGCGCCTGCTACCTGGCGGGCCTCGCGGTGGGCTATTGGGGCTCCATCGACGAAATCAAAGGCCAGTGGCAGGTGGAGAAGGCTTTCTCGCCGCAGGCAGACCCGCAGCGGGTCTCTTCCCTATGTGCGGGTTGGGCCGATGCCATCGGACGAACGGTAAACTGTAACCAATAACGATATGGAACTGACCCTTTTCCACAAATGTGTGTTTGAGTTTCTGGGCACCATGGTGCTCGTGCTGATGGGAGACGGCGTCTGCGCCGCCGTTACGTTGAACAAATCCAAGGCGCAGGGCGCCGGCTGGGTCGTCATTTCCCTGGCCTGGGGCCTTGCCGTCATGTGTGGCGTGTTCATTGCGGGCCCGTATTCGGGTGCACACCTGAATCCGGCCGTTTCGGTGGGCCTGGCCCTTGCGGGTAAATTCGCCTGGAGCGCGGTGCTGCCCTATGTGGTGGCCCAGATGCTGGGTGGCTTTGCCGGTGCGGTGCTGGTCTATGCCTTCTATGTGGATCATTTTGCTGCCACGGCCGATAACCCCGACGGGATGCTGGGCTGTTTCTGCACCATGCCGGCCATCGATCACCGGACGGTGAACTTCTTCAGCGAGATGCTGGCCACTTTCGTGCTGGTGTTCATTATCCTGGCCTTTGCCACATCCGGCAATACAGCGGAGGTGGGCCTGGGTTCGCTGGGCGCCTTCCCGGTGACGGGCCTCATCATGGCCCTGGGCATGTCGCTTGGCGGAACCACGGGCTATGCCATGAATCCGGCCCGCGACCTTTCCCCGCGTCTGGCGCACGCCATTTTGCCCATCCGCGGCAAACGCGACAGCGGATGGGGCTACAGCTGGGTCCCGGTGCTGGGTCCCGTTACGGGCGCCTGCGTGGCAGCTGCTTTGTATCTGCTTGTATTTTAGGGAAAGATGAAAACGCGTTGCATCATTACGTCGCGTTCGTATAACGGCGACGAGACCTATTTCCGTGGCAAGGACATCCCTTGTGCGCGCCTTGCCCACGGCCGCGACCTGGTTGCCGGCCTGGGACTGAAGGACAAGGCCAAGGTGATCGAATTTACCGGTGAATTCCTGGCCTTCTCCTGGCATGGCGAAGAAATGGCCGTCCCCCTGGACGACCAGTCCTATCTTCTTCCCGACGCGCTAACGGCCGACGGCCAGCACGTCGATGTCATGATTGAATTTGACGAGGAATAATCTCAGGCTGTAACGGCCTGTTGGCAGGTATGGGCGGCATCGGCGTCGGGGAGGCACTTGAGGTGCCAGCACGGCGTATGGGTCACGACGGCCTCGGCCGTTTTGCTCAAGGCATCCATGATATCCTTGCGCCAGCGGATGGAGGCAGCCGATGCAATGACGTTGGCATACGCCTTGATGCCGGCTATCTGCACCACTTCGTTCTTCGGCGCCTGTTCCAGCCGGACAATGCCGCCGATGACTGCTTCTACCTTCCGGTAGCAGGGGGTCTTGCCGCTCCAGGGCGATCCGTAAACCCGGACCCCCTGGTCTGTTACCCGGATGACGGGATTGTCGTCGTTGAGTAGCTCGGAACCTTCTATATGCTTGAGCCACAGGCGGCTGTGTGTGCTCTTTCCCGTTCCGCTCGTACCCAGAAAGACATAGGCCTTCCCCTGGAACCGGACCGTTGAGGCGTGCATCAGCAGGGCCCCGTTCAAGGCGGTGTTATAGGTATACAGGATCATCAGCACCGTGCTGATTTGATGGATCGTGGAATAAGGACCGATGTTCGGGGCGGGGAAATAGTCGGCATCGCGGTCGCCCTTGTCCACCACCAGATACCCCGCGATTTTGCCGGGCGTCGGTTCGAATTCGTACAGCGTCCGTCCGTCCGGCAGGCGGAAGATGTAATACCAGGGGAGTTGGTTATCGACCCGGAGGATTTCCTGGAGCACGGAACGGTCTTGCAGCACCTCTTCCAGCCATTGGGGATAGGCTGCCTGTATCCGCAGGGTGAAGAGCGATTCGGCCTGCCCCTGTTCCGCAAAGGGCTCATATTGCGAGAAATCCAGCGTATAGCGGTCCATATCGGCCGGCAAGTCTTCCTTGGCCGTCACATACGTGCGGGCAGGAACATCGTCTCCGGCACGCACAGGGGTAATACCGAGGACCTCGCCGGCGGCAGCCCGTTGAATCCGGTCTGCTACGACCGGCGTATAGGTCATAAAGTGCCACGGCTCTTCCAGTGCCACGGTGAAGGTCTGTCCTGCAACGGTATAACTCCTGATCTGCATTTCTCTTGACATTTCTAAGTAGTTGATGTATAGCTAATTCGCTAAAAGCTGGTTCTTAATTTTTGGGAACCGGGTTTATGGTAAAATGTTGGTTTTCAATTGATTAGGAACCGCATCCAAGAGGGCCAAGGCCTGTTCCAGCGACAAGGCGTTGCTGATGGAAAAGTCTCCCGTCCGGGTGCGGCAAAGGCTTTCCAGATGGGCGCCGCTCCCCAGGGCCTCGCCCAGGTCGCGTGCAAAGGCCCGGATGTAGGTGCCTTTGGTACAGGCGATCCGGATGGTGGCCACCGGGAGTCCCAGCGCCGAGTTATCCGTCACCCGGATCCGGTTGCTCGCCCCGGCAGCCTCTGCCGAGAGAGCTCCTCCGGGACAGGGTCCGGCGAGCATTTCCGCAGCGGAGCGGGCCGGGACCGCGCAGCGAGGACGCGTTTCTGCGAGCTGGCGCCCTGTCTCGGATGGAGTGCCGGCCGGCTGAAACGCTTCCAGGCGAAGGGAGTGGATGGTGATGCGCTGACGGGAGAGCAGGGCGGCGGCTTCCGTGTTGTCGCGGTGCTCGCGATACAGTTTGCGCGCAAGCTCATAGGCCCGCTGTCCATCGACCGATTTGGCAGAAAACAGCGGTGCAATCTGCTCTTGCTCACCCAGGAACCGGGGCAGAACTGCTTCCACAGCCTGGGCGGTAATGTGTTCGTACGGGAAGAAACGGTCGATTTCCTTCTCGCGATCGTACGAGGGAGTGGTAGCCCCGAAGGCAATCCCCGCCAGGTACTCTTTGTCGTGTTTCTGCAGCGTCTCTGCCTGGCGCGTAGCGGCGCCGATGCATACAAGCAGGACACCCGTGGCAAGGGGATCGAGGGTCCCCGCATGTCCCACCTTCAGGTTCTTCTTTCCGAAGTGTTTGATTGCAGCGTACTTAACCTTTCTGATGACATCGGCCGATGTCCAGCGATAGGGCTTGTCTATCGGGAGGATGATTCCTTCCGGGTAGGCATCGATGCTGCGCTCCAGGACCATTACGCGCAGGGAATTTTGCTGATGCGACGCGCGTGGCGGGCACCTTCAAAGGCAGTGGTAAGCCAGGTGTTGACGATGCGGGTGGCCATGGCGTAGGAGATGAAGCGCGCCGGCATGACCAGCACGTTGGCGTTGTTGTGCGCCTTGACCAGCCTGGCAATCTCACTGTTCCAGGCCAAGCCGGCCCGGATGCCCTGATGCTTGTTCAGCGTCAGGGCCATTCCGTTGCCCGTACCGCACAGGGCGATACCGGCGTCAACCGTCCCGTTTTCCACGGCCTTGGCAAGGGGATGGGCAATGTCCGGATAATCTACGCTTGCCGGCGAGTCGGTTCCGAAATCCACCACCTCATATCCTTTTTTGCGCAGCAGGGCAATCAGTTTCCCTTTGTATGCAAACCCGGCATGGTCGCTTCCAATTCCAAGTTTCATACGAATGGATTAGAATTTATAGGCAAGGCCGATGTGCAGGTAGTTGAGATGGCTCGTTCTACCACTGACCTGGGAGATATTGAGCAGACTCCAGTCATAGCCCACGCGGAACTCGATCAGGTCATTGTAGCAAACGCCGGCGCCAATACCCAGTTTGATGTCAAAACGCTTGAGGTAATTCTCGAACAGGTCAAGGGTGGCACCATTATCTTTGTTCGTGGCAGACAGACCCAGGGCGAAGGTGGGACCGGCCAGGGCGAAGAAACCAAACTCGTTGTTCAGCGGAAAACTGTATTTGGCTTTTACCGGAAGGTTGAGAGCATGGAAATTCTCTTTGACGCCATCCGTCTTGTCCGTGAACCAGGAATAAACCAAACCGGCTTCGATACCCAGGTTCTCCACCTCCTGGATCGGCATCTCGCCGAGAACACCGACGAAGAGACCGTTGTCGGGATCGGAAACCGTCACGCCCCCGGATTTCTCAGACAGGGTTCCCTGGCCAAAGCCGGCGGTAGCACTCCAACGGATCTGGGCAAAACTGTTTGCGGAAATCATCGCGGCGAACAGAACGGCCGCAAGGGTAATAATCTTTTTCATAATGTTTTGATATTTAATAAGTTTTATTTCATTAATGCTTTTTCGGCGGCAGCCACGCGGGCGGCCACTTCGTCTCTGCCGAGCAGGGCGGCCAGGTCGGCGATGCCCAGACCACTGGCGGCGCCGGTGAGGGCGAGCCGAAGGGCGTTCATCACCTTGCCCATGGGCCATTCCTGGGAGCGGATATGCTCCACGAGGGCTTCTTCGATGCCCTCCTTGGTCCATGGACCGCTATAGTCCTTGCAGAGCCAGGAGGCGGCGGCGCTCACCAGCGGGGCATTTTCCGCCGTCCAGAATTTGGCCGCATCTTTTTCATCATAGGTGTCGGGAGCCACGAAGAGACACTTTGCCACGGTCCAGAAATCGGCCACGAAGGTCACGCGCTCGCGGGTAAGGGCCACCACGGCGGCCACATAATCTTTTTCGCGATGGATGCCGTTCTGTTCCAGGATGGGGATAAACAGATCGGTCAGTTCTTCGGTCGATTTCATCCGCAGGTATTCGCGGTTGTACCAGTGGGCTTTCTCTACGCTGAAACGGGCTCCGGAACGGACGATGCGGTCCAGCGAGAAGGCCTGCACCAGTTCGTCCATGGAAAGGATCTCCCGGTCATCGCCGGGGTTCCAGCCCAGGAAGGCCAGCAGGTTCACGAAGGCCTCGGGGAAATAGCCGTCCTCGCGGTAGCCGCGGGACACCTCCCCCTCGGAATTCACCCAGCGGAGCGGGAATACCGGGAAACCCAGCTTGTCACCGTCGCGTTTGGAAAGCTTGCCTTTCCCGTCGGGTTTCAGCAGCAGGGACAGATGTGCGAAGCGCGGCATCGTATCTTCCCAGCCAAAGGCCTTGTACAGCATATAATGCAGCGGGAGGGAAGGAAGCCATTCCTCGCCGCGGATGACCTCGGTAATCTCCATCAGGTGGTCGTCCACGATGTTGGCCAGGTGGTAGGTCGGCAGTTCATCGGCCCGCTTCCAGAGGACCTTGTCGTCCAGCGTGTCGGTATTTACCTCGATGTGACCGCGGATGAGGTCGTCCATCACCACGACGGTATTTTCCGGCATCTTGAAACGGATGGTCCAGTCGGTGGTGGTCTCCAGCAGGCGGGCGGTTTCTTCGGCGGGCAGCGTCAGGGAATTGCGCAAGGTTTTGCGCGTAACCTGGTTATAGATGAAGGTTTGTTTCGCGGCCTCGGCCTCGGCGCGCCGTGCGGCAAGTTCGTCGGCCGTATCGAAGGCGTAATACGCGTAACCGTTCGCGATGAGCTGCTCGGCATATTGCCGGTAGATGGGTTTGCGCTGGCTCTGCCGGTAAGGTGCGTGCGGATGCCGCGCAGAAGGGGTTTCGACCACCTTTCCGGAAGCGTCCACACCCTCATCGGGAACAATCCCGCACCAGGAAAGGGCCTCAATGATATATTGCTCGGCTCCCGGGACAAAGCGGTGCGAGTCCGTATCCTCGATCCGGAGGATGAAATCGCCGCCGTTCTGCTTGGCGTACAGGTAGTTATACAAGGCTGTACGGACACCGCCCATGTGCAGCGGCCCGGTTGGGGAGGGTGCAAAACGCACCCGTGTCTTTCTGTTCATATCTGTTTAATTGATAACGTCGTTTGTAAGTTCGGGATTGGGAACGGCCGGGTCGGGGAAGCGTCCCAGCAGGTAGGGGCGAACCTCGCTCCAGTGGTAGTACACCCCGTTTACGGCTTCCAGGGCCGGAATCGTCCGTTCGCGCTCATTATAAATAAATTTCACCAGGATGTCGCCCTTGCGGTTGCGGAAGAAAACCCACTGGATATTGGAGGCCATGGAAACCTCGTTGCCGCTTTTCCAGCGCTCGTGATTCTCCGGGGTCAGGCGCTCGTCAAATCCCTCGATCCCCATCCAAGAGGCCAGGGCAATCAGGCCCCAGTCGTGTCCGAAACGCAGGTCGGCGCAATAGCGGCCCGTGTCCAGGCACTCGTCGGCCTTCTCTACGAAATCCTTTACCAGCGTGCTGGCATAGGGCATCCGGAGGTCTCCGAACGGTGCCGAATTGCAGTGGTTGAAATACAGGTTCGCGTTCTTGATGCTCCAGAGTTTATAGGCTTCCTCGAAGGGAAGGTATTCGTACATCGGCGTAGGGTCGAAGTTCTGGGCAATGGAGCACACCACGTGCAGGTAGCGTTCGAATTTCACGGGATGATGCATGATCTTCATCGCCTTTTTCAGATTCGTCACCAGCGGGGCGATGGCATCCTCCGGCACCAGCCAATGCTCGTACAGGCTGTCCAGGTAGGGTTTCACCCGGTCGTGTACGATGGAATCGGGCGGCGTGACCATGATGTAGGCCATGAGCGCCTGGGCGGAATCGGCATCGAAGGAGAGCTTGCGGTTGCAATCCCGGAGCGCGGCGGTAAAATGCCGCATGCTGGCGTGGCAGCGGTCCGATACGCTGCTGACCTCCCGCACGGCCTTGCGGCCTTTGAATACGGGTTTGAACGATGCGTACAGGTTCCGCGCGAGGCGGTCATGCTCGCCGGCCCCCTTGGCCGTGAGTTTTCCCTGGCGCGGTTCCTGCCAGTCCCATTGGCGCCGTGCATGTTCCAGCAGCGCGGCTCCCTTGGGGGAAAGCAGCCCCGCATCGCCCAGTTCCGTCAGCTTGCGGATAACGTATTTGTGTGCCGAGGAGTAGGTGATCAGACGCGATCCGTGGCGGCCGTAATGGCTGATATAGAAGGGTTTATATCCCTTCGGGGCGGGGGTGTACGCCAGCGGATGGAACTCGTACCCATGGTAGTTCGCCGCCACCCGGTCGATATTCTCCTGCAGGTAGGCCCGGCCATCCTGGTCACGCATCTCGGGAGTCTGCGCAAAGGCGCCGACTCCAAAAAGGAATACCGTTAGAATTCCAAAGACAAATCGGACATTTCTCATAACTTACAAAGATACGAAAAATGTCCGAATCGTCAAGCATTAGAACGACATTGACCAGCGGAATGCGGGGAGAATAGGAAGCAAGCTTACCTGGCGCCAGCGACCGTCGTCGTTGTAGATGGCAAAGACATTGTGCCGGTTGGTGACGTTATACACCGACAAACTAAGTTCGTGCACGGTCTTGGGACGGTGGAACGTCCAGTTCCAGGCGATATCCCATCGCAGATAGTCGGGCAGGCGGAAGCTGTTTTTCTCCGACATTTCAATACGGGAATACGACAGGACAATGGCCTGATGCGATAAATGCCATCCGCTCTGCCTTCCGGACCAATAAGGAAGGTCCGCTCCCT
>Ga0256407_10000520_pt1 | contig 91651 bp, 94 predicted proteins | sample RumenRJG_04DNA_FD_193489 | JGI IMG/M metagenome (GOLD analysis project Ga0256407, IMG submission 193489) | Bovine rumen microbial communities from Lethbridge, Alberta, Canada - RJG_04 | ecosystem: Host-associated > Mammals > Digestive system > Stomach > Rumen | place: Canada: Alberta... | reverse complement strand
TGGTATAACAATAAAAGACTAAAATTGAGGTTAAAAGGAATGAGCCCGGCACAATACCGAGCTCACTACTATAGAGAGTTGAATAATTAATGTTTAATTTAATGTCCAACTTTTCGGGGTCACATCACATTTCGACACACCCTATTTTTTATTTGATGATTCTATAATAGTCTTTCTTCCTTTCTTTTATAGTATGAGGGTGACTGGATGCATATCCTAATGCGAGAGCCCCTATACCTAAAAGATTATAGTCTTTTAGTCCCCATTTCTCTAGGAGTGACTTACCTTCTTCAGTTTCGAACATTTTGTCTGCTCTGTTTATCCAGCAAGAAGCTAAGCCTATTGAGTGAGCTGCAAGCATCATGTTACCAAGAACCAATGAACCATCTTTTACGTTATTCTTGTTCTCCATTGAAGCAAATACGAGAACAATGGTTGGCGCACCATAGTATGGATCTGATGATACTCCCATAATTTCCGCGTTCATTCTGATAAGTTCTTCTCTTTGCTCTTGATTCTGTACAGCCACAATCCATGGGTCTTGTGTCCCCTTGCCTGTAGCTGCCCAAGTACCAGCTTCCAATACAGCTTTTAGTTCATCGTCGTTGATCTGTTCAGGCTTAAAGCGTCTGATACTTCTTCTTTCTTTAATGGCTTTTAAAACTTCGTTTTCCATAATTGTAATATTTAGTTTCTAATTACATAGGGCATCCCATTCTGCTTTCTTCTTCTATATATTGTCCTAAGATGCGGGCTATACGGATGAGACCTTTCTTTAAAGTTTCTCTTGGACAAGCAAGATTGATGCGTAAGTATCCTTCTCCGGATTTCTTGCCATATAGAGTTCCACTATTTACAAGTACTTTTCCATCGTTGAGAAGTTCGTTGTAGGCTTCATCACTGGAAAGTTCAAAGCACATGATATCTATCCATGCTAAGTAAGTTCCTTCCAATTTTATGACTTCTACCTGTGGCAATTCTTCTAGAATAAATTGTTTAAGGTAGAGATAGTTCTCATAAATGTATTGGTTGAGTTCATCAATCCATTCTCCACCTTTATTATAGGCAGCTTGTAGGGCTACAATTCCGAACGGGTTGACATCACAGATCTCAAATATGTTGATAGCGCGATTTATCCTTCTTCTCCATACTGTATTCTCACATATAATGTTTGCAATCTGTAACCCTGCAATATTAAATGCTTTGGATGGTGAATTTAAAATGATACTATTGTTCTTGCATTCTTCGCTGATAGATGCAAATGGGGTATATGAATAGCCCGGCATAACCAACTCACAATGTATTTCATCAGTGATAACTTTTACGCCATGTTTTAAACATATGGAGTTCATCTGCTCTAACTCGTCTTTGGTCCATACGCGTCCTGTTGGATTGTGAGGGTTGCAGAGAAGAAATATCGTTGTCTTCTCGTCTGCACATTTCTTCTCAAAGTCTTCGAAATTGATTTTGTATGTTTCTCCTTCTCTAATTAATTCATTCTCAACGACACAGCAACCTTGGTTTCGAATGCTGGAGAAAAAACAATTGTATACAGGTGTTTGAACGAGTACATTCTCACCAGGCATTGCCAAAGCTTTGATTGTTGCGGATATGGCTGGTACGACACCTGACGTGTAAATGATAGAATTTCTATCTATCGACCAATTGTGGCGGCTCTTAAACCATTGAATAATGGAATCATAATATGAATCGGGTACAAGCGTATATCCAAAGATTCCGTGATTGGCTCTTTCTATGATAGCCTGTTTGATTTCTGGTGCAACCTCGAAATCCATGTCGGCTACCCAAAGTGGAAGAATATCATCTGCGACGATATCCCATTTATATGAATTCGTATTCTTTCGTTGAACAACTTGATTGAAATCGTATTTTGCCATATCGTATTTTGTTTTATTATATTTCCTTGATTACACAGTCCTTACCTTTGGCAAAAGAATCGTATGTTATCTTTTTTATTTTGTTGGCTACGATTCTTCCCGATATTGGGTTCTTGATTTCTGTGATATTGCCATTTATCGTTGCGTCAATATTTTTACTATCCTCGAAAATTCTGTCGCATTCCTCGTCAAAAGTACAATCTTCTAGTTTTATTCCGTTAAGATAGCATAAAGGTTGTTCGCCACAAATGTGACACCTTATTAATTTTATATTACTACTATGCCATGCGAGATATTCTCCGTTCAGTTCTGAGTCGTATACGGTTACGTTCTCGCATTCCCAGAAACTGTCTTTTGTCGTAATCTTGGCATTATGTATCTCCACATTTTTACAATATTGAAATACGTACTTGGAATCTGTGATTAATCCATCTATGTATATATTCTCAGAGAACATAAAAGGATATGTTCCATCGTGTAATTCTACATCCTTTATTTTTAATCCTTTGACTCTCCAAAAGGTTTCGTCGGCGTCTGTAATCTTGACATGCTTTAGTTCTAAATTATTCATCTCTCTGAAAAACTTTGGCCCATCTATGGTACAGTCTTTCATGAGCATATTATTGCTATACCAGATTGCTGATCTGCTGTTGGGAGCAAAATAACAATTGGTGATGATGCTATTGTCTACATGCCACAAAGGGTATTTTCCATAGAAACTTGAATTGTGACATTCAATATCTTTACAACATTTAATACCCGATTCGCCATCTGTAATTGTAATGTTGTCTAGATATACATCGTGGATTCCAAATAAAGGGCGTTCGCCACCAAATTTATTATCTTTTATGATTTCCATACCTCATTATTTGTTTAATGCTGCAAATATACAAATAAAGAATCAATTTACAACTACCCCGATTACGGTTGTTGTTACATAATTAATATTTGTTAGAAGAATTATTCGTAGTCCTTGATTTCTTTCGTGCTTGTGGAATAACAGAACTTCTGGGATGAAATAAAAAAAGAAGCTAGGGCTTGAATCCTAGCTTCTTTACCTATTTTGTGTAGAAACAAATCTATCAAGATTAGATGTTTGGATTCATCTCTTTCCACTGATCTACTGGTGGAACGATGCCCAACTCTACGATCTCATCACGCATCTTGCAAAGGTGATCGTATGATTTCTTAAGATCAGCTAACTCTGCATCAGTTCCTGTTGGTTCTGTGAAGTGTACACCAGTCTTATCGATAGTTGTAGGCATAGCCATCATTACATTCTTGAAACCAAGAGCATCGTTGCTTACGAAGCAACCAGCTGGCAAAGTAAACTTCTCGCCACCCATAGCTGCTGCAATCATCTTAACAGCGTTGTAAGCTGGGCTCTGGAAAGAACTACGGCCACGTAACTTGATGATGTTTGAACCACCCTGTACGGTGTGATGCTTGATTTCTTCCCAACGCTCGTCAGAAAGACCCATCTCTGCCAATGGCTTACCATCGATCTTAACTTGTGAAGCAAAAACTGCCATCTGCTCACCGTGACCACCATAAGTGTGTGCACCTGTAACCTTATCTTGCTGTACACCAAACTCCTCAGCCAAAGCCTGCTGAAGACGAGTAGAGTCAAGAGCTGCAAGTGATGTAAGCTGATTTGGTTTCAAACCAGAGTGAATCAAAGTTGTCAATGCTGTAACGTCAGCTGGGTTGAAGATAACAACAACGTGCTCAACGTTTGGACAATATTTCTTGATGTTGTCACCAAACTCAGCAGCAATCTTACAGTTGCCTTTGAGAAGGTCCTCACGAGTCATACCCTCTTTACGAGGTGCACCACCTGATGAGATGATATATTTAGCACCGGTAAATGCTTTTTCAGGATCTGTTGTCCATGTGAGATTTGCTCCAGGGAATGCACACTGTGCCATTTCATCATATACTCCGTGTACACCTGGCTCGAAAATATCATAAAGACAAATGTTTGGAGTAAGGCCAAGCATCATTGCGCTCTGTACCATGTTTGAGCCAATCATACCGCCTGCGCCTACGATGACCAGCTTGTCGTTTGTTAAATAGTTCATAACTACGTCTCTTTATTTAATTGTTTTAAATGTTTTTATGCTTGCGACCGCAAAGTTAATAAAATATAGTTTAAAAATAGCATTTATTTTGTTTTTAATTTGTTGTTTATTCTTAAAAAACTTACCTTTGTAATGTCTATATAGCAAAAAAGTATGAATGTAGAAATCTGTAATCATTTACGTTCCCTTCGAGAATTCATGGAGCGTGAGCGTTTTTCGGCCTTTGTCTTCCTTAGTTCTGATGCACACCAAAGTGAATATGTGCCGGAACATTGGAAGGGAAGAGAATGGATATCTGGCTTCGATGGGTCGGCTGGCATTGCTGTCGTAACGATAAAGGGAGCGGCCTTGTGGACTGATTCTAGATATTTCCTAGCTGCTGAATCTCAACTTCGAGACACGGAATTTGTATTGATGCGTGAGAAGATTGCCGGAACTCCTTCTATCTTTGAATGGCTGGGAGAACAACTTGAAAATGAACAGAATAAAGTTGTTGGAATTGACGGTAATACGATTTCTTATGGCTTGGCAGATGTTTTCATGAAGTCTTTAGATGTGTATGGGATTTCTGTGAGATTCGATACCGATCCTCTGGATTCTATTTGGAAAAATCGTCCGTCTATTCCCTCGAATGAAATCCGAAGGCATCCCGAAGAATTCTGTGGCGAAAATAGTTTGTCAAAAATAGATAGGATAAGACAAAATCTGAAAGATTTGCGTTGCGAAGGAATGTTGGTATCTTCATTGGATGATATTTCTTGGACGCTGAACCTTCGAGGGGATGATATTCATTGTACTCCAGTGTTTGTCTCTTATCTCTTTATCGGTAAGAAACATGTGGTTTTGTTTGTCAATGATGAGAAAATCTCTGCAGATGTAGAAAATTATCTGCAAACGATAAATGTTTGTGTGGCTCCTTATAATAGTATTGATACTTATTTCTCTAAGGTAGAAACGAAATATCCTGTCCTTCTTGACCCTAAGGAGACAAGCTATCGCGTATATAATGCGTTGAGAGATAGAGAAATATCTATTATTAGTGGAGAATCTCCAATTCCGAGAATGAAAGCTATTAAGAATTCAACGGAGAGTAAGGGATTTAAGAAAGCAATGGTCAAAGATGGCGTTGCTTTGGTTAAATTTCTGAAATGGTTGCGCCCTGCAGTAGAAGCTGGAGGACAGACGGAACTCTCTGTTAGTGATAAACTGGAGCACCTTCGTTCTGAAAACAAAAATTATGTAGGTCTTTCTTTTGACACAATTGCAGGTTATGAGTCTCATGGCGCGATAGTTCATTATGAAGCAGATGCCACTTCGGACGCGGCGTTGCTCCCTAAAGGATTTTTACTTTTGGATAGTGGGGCTCAATATCAAGATGGCACTACTGATATTACGAGAACAATTCCGTTGGGCCCTTTGACAGATGAACAGAAGAAAATTTATACCTTGGTTCTTCGCTCCCATATTCGATTGGAGATGGCTAAATTCCCGGAATTTGCTGCCGGAACCCAAATCGATGCGATCTGTAGGGAACCTTTATGGGAGTATGGCCTGAATTTCCTGCATGGTACGGGTCATGGTGTTGGTTCTTTTCTAAGTGTCCATGAAGGACCACACCAAATTAGAATGGAATATGTTAAAACACCATTAGTTGCCGGTATGACCGTGACGGATGAACCTGGTATCTATGTGGAAGGAAAATTCGGAGTACGAATCGAAAATACATTATTAATAAAGAGATATAAGGAAACAGATTTCGGAAACTTCTTACAAATGGAACCTCTAACTTTATGTCCGATAGATGTAGAACCGATAGTTTTAGAGTTAATGGAACCAAAAGAAATTAAATGGTTGAATAATTACCATAAATTGGTAGAAGAAAAATTGTCGCCATACTTAAATACGGAAGAAAAAATGTGGCTAAAAGCAGCAACAAGACCAATCTAGACCTAAAAATATTAAAAATATTGAGAAAAAGTTGCTTGTTTCATAAAATAGATGTAATTTTGCACCCGCAAATTGTGGCTTCGGCTGCAATCAATCGTTATAACATATTAATAATTAAAAGATTAAAGCATGATTATTGTACCAGTAAAAGATGGTGAGAACATCGAAAGAGCTTTGAAAAAGTTCAAGAGAAAATTCGAAAAAACAGGTGTTGTTAAAGAACTTCGTGCTCGTCAGCAGTATGACAAACCATCTGTAAAGAAGAGACTCAAGATGGAGCACGCTATCTACGTACAGCAACTTCGTACTAACGAAGAATAAAAACTTCGTTAAAAATTTGGTGGATTGAATTAATTTCCGTATATTCGTTGCCATAAAGATGAGCAACGTATATGATGAAAGAAGACTTTTTGAACTATCTTAGGCTTGAACTTTGTCGCTCAGAACATACAGTGAAAGGTTATTCTGACGATTTGGATGCCTTTGAATCGTTCTTTAAGAAATCTGACACTCTAAATTCTTGGGAATCAGTCGACGCCGATGTCGTACGGAATTGGGTGGAGTCTATGATGGATGCCGGAAGTTCTGTGGCTTCGATAAATCGAAGGCTAAGTGCTCTGCGCTCTTTTTATAATTTCGCCGTTTCTCGTAATATGATAAGGTCTAATCCAGCTCGCTTGGTTCGTGGCCTTAAGCAGGGTCGTCCTCTTCCTCAATTTCTGAAAGAAAAGGAGATGGATGCTCTCTTGGACGAACGTATGTGGAATATGGATGATTACGAGGATGTCTTGTTTCGTACAATTATAATGACCTTTTATGAGACAGGCGTTAGATTGTCGGAATTGATCGGCTTGGATGATTCTTCGGTGAATCTGACAAATCGAGAAATAAAGGTTACCGGCAAGAGGAACAAGCAACGTATAATACCTTTGGGCGAAGAATTATTGTCAACCCTTCAAGGGTATATGAACTTTAGAAACTCTAAAGTGCCGCGTAAAAGTGATGCGGTATTTCTCTCTGTAAAAGGATGTAGACTTAAGAGTTATCAAGTTCAGTACGGGGTTAGAAAGAATTTGTCACGGGTTTGCTCTTTAAAAGAACGAACTCCTCATGTATTGAGGCATTCCTTTGCAACGGCAATGCTGAATCATGAGGCGGGGCTTGAAAGTTTGAAAAAGCTGCTAGGACATGCGAGTCTCACAACAACAGAGATATATACGCATACGACCTTTGAACAGCTTAAAAAAGTTTATAAGAATGCCCACCCGCGGGCTTAACCTTTAATAAAATAAGGAGGTCATTATGGAAATTAGAATTAAATCGATTCATTTCGATGCCACTGAGAAATTACAGGCGTTTATCGAAAAGAAAACAGCCAAGTTGGAAAAATCATTTGAAGATATACAGAAAGTAGAGGTGCAATTAAAAGTCGTTAAGCCTGCTACCGCATTGAATAAAGAAACTTCTATTACGGTTGATGTCCCTGGTAATACATTGCATGTGACAAAGACATGTGACACTTTTGAAGAGGGAGTTGATCAGAGTGTGGATGCGTTGAAGGTTCAATTGACTAAATACAAAGAAAAAATACGTAATCATTAAAAAAAACACGAAAAAGTTTTGGTGATTAAAAAATAATTCGTATCTTTGCAGCCGTTTTACAACAGGTCTTAAAAGCCGATTGTCGGCTGCATAGATTTGCCTCTTTAGCTCAGTTGGCCAGAGCACGTGATTTGTAATCTCGGGGTCGTTGGTTCGAATCCGACAAGAGGCTCAAAAGGGTAGTTTCCAGAGTGGCCAAATGGGGCAGACTGTAAATCTGCTGCTTCTAGCTTCGGTGGTTCGAATCCATCACTACCCACATTTGCGGAAATAGCTCAGTTGATAGAGCACTAGCCTTCCAAGCTGGGGGTCGCGGGTTTGAGCCCCGTTTTCCGCTCTAACGATGCTGTAATAGCTCAGTGGTAGAGCACTTCCTTGGTAAGGAAGAGGTCCTGAGTTCAACTCTCAGTTACAGCTCTGCATAGGTCTTTTAGCATCTTGGCAGAAAAACATTAATTGATAAATCATTTATTTAAATAAAAAAGAAAAGCTATGGCTAAGGAAGAATTCGTACGTACCAAACCGCACGTTAATATTGGTACAATCGGTCATGTTGACCACGGTAAAACAACTCTTACAGCTGCAATTTCTAAAGTTTTGAATGAGAAACTTGGTACAGCAGAGGATGTTAAGTCTTTCGATCAGATTGATAATGCTCCTGAGGAGAAAGAGCGTGGTATTACTATTAACACTGCTCACATCGAGTATGAAACTGCAAAGCGTCACTACGCACACGTTGACTGTCCGGGTCACGCTGACTATGTAAAGAACATGGTTACTGGTGCTGCTCAGATGGATGGTGCAATCTTGGTAGTTGCTGCAACTGATGGTCCTATGCCTCAGACACGTGAGCACGTACTTTTGGCACGTCAGGTAAATGTTCCTCGTTTGGTCGTTTTCTTGAATAAGTGTGATATGGTTGACGATGAGGAGATGCTTGAACTCGTTGAAATGGAAGTTCATGAGATCCTTGATCAGTATGGCTATGAGGAGGATACTCCAATCGTTCGTGGTTCTGCACTCGGTGCTTTGAACGATGTCGATAAGTGGGTTGACTCTGTTGTTAAATTGATGGACACTGTAGATGAGTGGATTCAGGAGCCAGAGCGTGAGGTTGATAAGCCTTTCTTGATGCCTGTTGAGGACGTATTCTCTATCACTGGTCGTGGTACTGTAGCTACAGGTCGTATTGAAACTGGTAGATGTAAGGTCGGTGACGAAGTTCAGTTGCTCGGTCTTGGTGAAGATAAGAAGTCAGTTATTACTGGTGTTGAGATGTTCCGTAAGACATTGCCAGAAGGTGAAGCTGGTGATAACGTAGGCTTGCTTCTCCGTGGTATCGATAAGGAAGAGGTTAAGCGTGGTATGGTTGTTGTACATCCAGGTGCTATCACTCCTCATGATCACTTCAAGGCTTCTATCTACGTATTGAAGAAAGAAGAGGGTGGTCGTCATACTCCATTCGGTAATAAGTATCGTCCTCAGTTCTATCTCCGTACTATGGACTGTACTGGTGAGATTAAGCTTCCAGAAGGTGTAGAAATGGTTATGCCTGGTGATAACGTTGAGATCGAGGTTGAACTTATCTACAAGGTTGCTTTGAACGAGGGTCTTCGCTTCGCTATTCGTGAAGGTGGTCGTACCGTTGGTTCTGGTCAGATTACTGCAATTCTTGACGATATCAAGTAATTAAAATATATATTTAGTCTCCGCTCTTTGCGGAACGGAGACTATCTACGGGTTTAGCTCAGTTGGTAGAGCACTGGTCTCCAAAACCAGGTGTCGAGAGTTCGAGTCTTTCAACCCGTGCTAATTGATAAACAATATGCTTAATAAGATAGTAAATTCTTGCAAAGCTTGTTTTGATGAGCTTGCGCATAAAACTACTTGGCCGACACCTCGTGAATTGACTCACAGCGCAGTGGTTGTTTTATCTGCTTCCCTTGTCATTGCTCTGGTAGTATTCGCTATGGATTCAGCTTTTAGTTGGATTATGGGTGTTGTTTATCCAGGTTAATATTAAAGGAAAATGGCAGAATTAGGAAATAAATGGTATGTGTTTAAGGCTGTTAGCGGTAAAGAAGCTAAGCTGAAAGAATATATCGAGGCTGAGATGAAACATAATGATTTGCTGGCATCTCATGTTTCTCAGGTTTTGATTCCTTTGGAGAAACATGCTTCAATGCGTGCTGGTAAACGTGTGGTTAAGGAAAAGGTTTCTTTGCCTGGCTATGTTTTTATTGAAGCTAATCTTCAAGGTGATGTCGCTTCAACCTTGAGATTTATGCCTAATTGTTTAGGAGTCTTAGGTGGACTTGATAATCCTACTCCAGTTCCTCAGTCTGATATCAATAGAATGTTAGGTACTGCTGAGGAAACTGAAATCGAAGAAAATCTTGATATTCCATATGTAGTAGATGAAACTGTTAAGGTTATTGATGGTCCTTTCAGTGGCTTTAGTGGTGTAATCGAAGAGGTTAATGCTGAAAAGCATAAACTGAAAGTTATGGTGAAGATTTTTGGTCGTAAGACTCCATTGGAATTAGGTTATATGCAAGTTGAAAAAGAAGGATAAACTTGGTGTTACGATAGTTTGTCCTAATATGGCTAAAAGGGCTTCCACTTTTATAGCTTATATTAATCAATTAATTTATTAACAAAAGAAATGGCTAAAGAAGTTGCTGGATTAATCAAATTACAGATTAAAGGTGGCGCTGCAAATCCTTCTCCTCCAGTAGGACCTGCTCTGGGTTCTAAGGGTATCAATATTATGGGATTCTGCAAAGAATTTAACGCCCGTACCCAGGATAAGGCTGGTAAGGTCTTACCAGTTGTTATTACGTACTATACTGATAAGTCATTTGATTTCATCATTAAGACTCCACCTGCAGCTGTTCAGTTGAAAGATGCTGCTAAGGTAAAGAAGGGTTCTGGTCAGCCTAATCGTCAGAAGGTTGCTACAATTACTTGGGATCAGGTAAAGGCTATCGCTGAGGATAAAATGAAAGACTTGAATTGCTTTACTGTTGAGTCTGCAATGAGATTGATTGCTGGTACAGCTCGTAGTATGGGTATTTCTGTAAAAGGGGACTTCCCTGGTAAATAATTTAAAACTTCAATTAAGAAAATGAGTAAACTGACAAAAAATCAAAAATCAGTAGCTGATAAAGTTGAAGCAGGGAAGGCATACACATTGAAAGAGGCTGCAGAGTTAGTAAAGGAGATTACCACTACTAAGTTTGATGCATCTCTTGATATTGATGTACGTCTAGGTGTAGATCCACGTAAAGCTAACCAGATGGTTCGTGGCGTTGTTTCATTGCCAAATGGTACCGGTAAGGTTACTCGTGTTCTTGCACTTTGTACTCCTGATCAGGAAGCTGCTGCTAAAGAAGCAGGTGCTGATTACGTTGGTCTTGACGAGTATGTTGAAAAGATCAAAGGTGGTTGGACAGATGTTGATGTAATTATCACAATGCCTTCTTGTATGGGTAAAATCGGACCTTTAGGTCGTGTGTTAGGTCCTCGCGGACTTATGCCTAACCCTAAGAGTGGCACTGTTACAATGGATGTTGCTAAGGCAGTTAAGGATGTAAAGCAGGGTAAGATTGATTTCAAAGTTGATAAGGCTGGTATTATCCATACTTCAATTGGTAAGATTTCTATGTCTGCTGATCAAATCTACGGTAACGCAAAAGAGTTTATCTCTACTGTTATTCGTTTGAAACCTGCTGCTGCAAAGGGTACATACCTTAAGAGTATCTTCCTTTCTAGCACTATGAGTAAGGGTATCAAGATTGATCCTAAATCAGTTGAAACACTCTAAAAGTTTGTAAAGATGAAGAAAGAAGAAAAAGATACTATTGTAACCGAGCTTGGTCAGAAGTTGGCTGAATATCCTCATTTCTATCTTGTAGATGTTACAGGTTTAGATGCTGAGGCAACTAGTAAGCTTCGTCGTAAGTGTTTCCAGAGCGAAATTAAAATGGTTGTTGTTAAAAACAAACTTTTGATTAAGGCTTTGGATGCTTCAGAGGTCGATTTTGAACCTTTGTATGCAAGTTTAAAGGGTAATACTGCTGTTATGTTTGCACAGACAGCTAATGTTCCTGCTAAACTTTTGAAGGATTATAAGAAGGAAGGTATTCCTGCCCTTAAAGCTGCTTATGCAGAGGAAAGTTTCTATGTTGGAGCTGATAAACTGGATGAGCTTGCTGCTCTTAAGAGTAAGAACGAAGTTATTGCAGAGATTGTTACTTTGTTGCAGTCTCCAGCGAAGGATGTCGTATCTGCTCTTCAGTCAGGTGCAAACACTATTCATGGTGTGCTTAAGACATTAGGCGAGCGTCCTGAGTAATTTTTAATGTCACATCAAAATTAAAGTATAAACAAAATTAAATTTTTAGAATAAAATGGCAGACGTAAAAGCTATTGCAGAAGAATTAGTAAATCTTACTGTTAAGGAAGTTAATGAGTTGGCAACAGTCCTGAAGGACGAGTATGGTATTGAGCCTGCTGCTGCAGCTGTTGCTGTAGCTGCTGGTCCTGCAGCAGGTGGCGCAGCCGCTGCTGAGGAGAAGTCAGAGTTCGATGTTGAGCTTACTGACGCTGGTGCAAACAAGCTTAAGGTTGTTAAGGCCGTTAAGGAGGCTTGTGGTCTTGGTTTGAAGGAAGCTAAGGATCTTGTTGATGCTGCTCCTGCTGTAATTAAGGAAGGTGTTGCTAAGGACGAGGCTGAGAACTTGAAGAAGACTATCGAGGCTGAGGGTGCTAAGGTAACTCTTAAGTAATTAGAGCCTAATGGAGTAGTTCCTACTCCAATTCATATATGGTTAGGATTTGCCAAGTAGGTATGTCCTAACCATTTTGTGTCTTTTGGCACTTGATATAAAACTGTTTTATTCAGATTAATAACACTGTTCAATTTCTTCTAATGACAAAATTAGTTAATAATAGAATTAACTTCGCAAGCGTACATAATCCGTATCCATATCCGGATTTTCTCGATGTGCAGTTAAAGTCTTTCAGAGATTTCTTACAGTTGGATACTCCGCCTGAGGAACGTAAGAACGACGGCTTATACAAAGTGTTCGCTGAGAATTTTCCAATTACCGATACGCGTAATAATTTCGTTCTTGAGTTCTTGGATTACTATATTGATCCTCCTCGTTATTCTATTGATGAATGTCTCGAGCGTGGCTTGACTTATAGTGTACCTTTAAAGGCTAAGATGAAACTGTATTGTACTGATCCTGATCATGAGGATTTTGGTACATTTATTCAGGATGTTTTCTTAGGAACCATCCCTTATATGACAGAAAACGGCACTTTTGTCATTAATGGTGCTGAACGTGTTGTTGTTGCTCAGTTGCATCGTTCTCCTGGTGTCTTCTTTGGCCAGGGTGTACATGCAAATGGTACTGTTCTTTATTCTGCTCGTATTATTCCTTTCAAGGGTAGCTGGATTGAGTTCGCAACTGACATTAATAGTGTCATGTATGCTTATATTGATCGTAAGAAGAAGTTGCCAGTTACAACTTTGTTGCGTGCTATTGGCTTTGAGCAGGATAAGGATATTCTTCAGATCTTCGACCTTGCAGAGGAGGTTAAGGTTAATAAGAAGAATATGAAGGCTGCTATTGGTCGTAAATTGGCAGCTCGTGTCCTCAAAAGCTGGAATGAGGATTTCGTTGATGAAGATACCGGTGAAGTTGTTTCCATCGAACGTAATGAGGTTATTATGGAACGCGAAACCGAGTTGACAGAAGATAATATTGAAGAAATCCTTGAAAGTGGTGCTTCTACAGTTCTTCTTCATAAGGATGAGGAGGCTGCTAATAAGTATTCTATTATCTTTAATACTTTGGCAAAGGACCCAAGTAATTCTGAAAAGGAGGCTGTAAATTATATCTATAGACAGTTGAGAAATGCTGATCCTGCAGATGATGCTAGTGCACGCGAGGTGTTCCAGAATCTGTTCTTCTCTGATAAGAGATATGATTTGGGAGAAGTAGGTCGTTATAGAATTAATAAGAAACTTGGCTTGGATATCGATTCTGATACTCGTGTCCTTACAAAGGAAGACATTATTGAGATTATAAAGTATCTCATTAAACTTATTAACTCGAATGCTACTGTTGATGATATTGACCACTTGTCAAATCGTCGTGTTAGAACTGTTGGTGAGCAGCTTGCTAACCAATTCTCTATTGGTTTGGCTCGAATGAGTCGTACTATTAGAGAGAGAATGAACGTTCGCGATAATGAGGTGTTTACTCCAACAGATTTGATTAATGCTAAGACAATCTCTAGTGTTATAAATTCTTTCTTTGGAACTAACCCTTTGAGCCAGTTTATGGATCAGACCAATCCTTTGGCTGAAGTTACGCACAAGCGTCGTCTGTCAGCGTTAGGTCCTGGTGGCTTGTCTCGTGAGCGTGCTGGATTCGAGGTTCGTGATGTGCATTATACGCATTATGGTCGTCTTTGTCCTATTGAAAGTCCAGAAGGTCCTAACATTGGATTGATTTCTTCATTATGTGTCTATGCTACTATTAATGAATTAGGCTTTATTGAGACTCCTTATCGTAAGGTTACGGATGGTGTCGTTGATATGTCTAATGATGATGTTGTCTTCTTGACCGCTGAGGAAGAGGATGGAAAACTTGTTGCTCAAGGTAATGCTCCATTAAATGAAGATGGCACATTTATTCGTAGTGTAGTACACTGTCGTGAAAATGCTGATTTCCCTGTTGTAGAACCTACACAGGTTGATTATATGGATGTTGCTCCACAGCAGATTGCATCTGTTTCTGCATCTTTAATTCCATTCTTGGAGCATGATGATGGTCACCGTGCTTTGATGGGTTGTAATATGATGCGTCAGGCTGTTCCTTTGCTTCATAATGATGCTCCAATTGTTGGAACTGGTCTGGAAAAACAGGTTTGTGAGGATTCTCGTACTCAGGTAACAGCTGAAGGTGAGGGTGTTATTGAGTATGTTGATGCAACTACAATTCGTATTCTTTATGATCGTACAGAGGAAGAAGAGTTTGTAAGTTTTGAGCCTGCTCTTAAGGAATATAGAATACCTAAATTCCGTAGAACAAACCAAAACATGACAATAGACTTGCGTCCTATTTGTAATAAGGGACAAAGAGTTAAGAAGGGTGATATTTTGACTGAGGGTTATGCAACAGAAAATGGTGAATTAGCTTTAGGTCGTAACCTTCTTGTTGCTTATATTCCTTGGAAAGGTTATAACTACGAGGATGCTGTAGTTATTTCTGAGCGTATGGTACGTGAGGATGTTCTGACTTCTGTACATGTGGATGAGTATTCTCTTGATGTTCGTGAGACAAAGAGAGGTACTGAGGAGTTTACTTCTGATATTCCTAATGTTAGCGAAGAGGCTACTAAAGATCTTGATGATAATGGTATTATTCGTGTTGGCGCACGTGTAGAACCTGGCGATATCTTGATCGGAAAGATTTCTCCAAAGGGTGAAAGTGATCCTTCTCCAGAAGAGAAGTTGCTTCGTGCTATCTTCGGTGATAAAGCTGGTGATGTTAAGGACTCTTCTTTGAAAGCTAATCCTTCTTTGAGTGGTGTCGTAATTGACAAGAAGTTGTTCTCTAGAGCTGTTAAGACTCGCGAGTCTAAGAAGCAGGATAAGATAATCCTTGCTAAGATTGATGAGGAATATGAGGCTAAAGATAATGACTTAAAGGATATCTTGGTTGATAAACTTTTGACTCTCACTGAGGGAAAAACTTGTCAGGGCGTTAAGGATTATAGTGGTGCAGAGGTTATTACCAAGGGTAGTAAGTTTACAGCACCTGCTTTGAAGAATCTGGAATATGATGGTATTCAAAGTAATGATTGGACTGAAGATGAGCATGTAAATGGTTTGATCCAGAGCCTGATCATGAATTATATACGTAAGTACAAACTTCTTGATGCGGAGTTGAAACGTAGAAAGTTTGCTATTACTATTGGTGATGAATTACCTTCTGGTATTTTGCAGATGGCCAAGGTTTATGTGGCTAAGAAGCGTAAAATCCAGGTTGGTGATAAGCTAGCCGGTCGTCATGGTAATAAGGGTATTGTTTCAAAGGTTGTTCGAACAGAGGATATGCCTTTCCTTGAGGATGGTCGTCCTGTTGATTTGGTTCTGAACCCAATGGGTGTGCCTTCTCGTATGAACTTGGGACAGATCTTTGAGGCAATTCTTGGTGCTGCAGGTAAGAAGTTAGGAGTTAAATTTGCTACCCCTATCTTTGATGGTGCAAAACTAAAGGATTTACAAGAGTGGACTGATAAGGCTGGTCTTCCACGTTTATGTTCTACCTATATTTATGATGGTGAGACTGGTGAGAAGTTCGATCAGCCTGCTACTATCGGTATGACATACTTCTTGAAGTTAGGTCATATGGTAGAGGACAAGATGCATGCCCGTTCAATTGGACCTTATAGCTTGATTACTCAGCAGCCACTTGGTGGTAAGGCTCAATTTGGTGGCCAGCGTTTTGGAGAAATGGAGGTTTGGGCCATTGAGGCATTTGGTGCAAGTCACGTTCTGCAGGAAATATTAACAATTAAGAGTGATGATGTTGTTGGTCGTTCTAAAGCTTATGAGGCTATCGTTAAGGGCGATACAATGCCAACTCCTGGTATTCCTGAATCTTTGAATGTCTTGCTTCATGAACTCAGAGGTCTAGGACTTAGCATCAAGCTTGATTAAATCACAACCCTAAATTAGAAAGTAAACATGGCTTTTAAAAAAGATAAAAAGGTAAAGAATAATTTTACGAAAATTACCATTAGTCTCGCTTCGCCGGAGGAGATCTTGGAAAATTCGTATGGTGAGGTTACAAAACCTGAGACCATCAACTATCGTACCTATAAGCCTGAACGCGATGGCTTGTTCTGTGAGCGTATTTTCGGTCCTACAAAGGACTATGAATGTGCTTGTGGTAAGTATAAGCGTATCCGTTATAAAGGTATTGTATGTGATCGTTGTGGTGTAGAAGTTACTGAGAAAAAAGTTCGTCGTGAGCGTTCTGGCCATATCGAATTGGTTGTTCCTGTAGCTCATATATGGTACTTCCGTTCTCTTCCTAATAAAATAGGTTATTTGTTGGGCTTACCAACAAAGAAATTGGATGCAGTTATCTACTACGAGAAGTATATCGTGGTAAAACCTGGATCTATGGAAGGTAAAAAAGATGCTGAGGGTTTGGAAGTTAATGGATCTCATAAAATGGATCTGTTAACTGAAGAGGAATATATTGATATCATCGATAATAAGTTGGACCCTAACAATGATCGATTGGATGATGATGATCCAAATAAGTTCATTGCAAAGATGGGTGCAGAGGCTATCTATGATCTCTTGAAGGATATTGATTTGGACTCTCTTAGCTATGAGCTTCGTGATCGTGCAAATAATGATTCAAGTCAGCAAAGAAAGAATGAGGCTTTGAAGCGTCTTCAGGTTGTTGAGGCATTCCGTTCTAGTAAGGGCGTAAATAACCCAGAATGGATGATCATGAAGATTATTCCTGTCATTCCACCTGAGCTTCGTCCTTTGGTACCTCTTGATGGAGGTCGTTTCGCAACATCAGACTTGAATGACCTTTATCGTCGTGTTATTATTAGAAATAATCGTTTGAAGCGACTCGTTGAGATTAAGGCTCCTGAAGTTATTCTACGTAATGAGAAACGTATGCTTCAAGAGGCTGTTGACTCTCTCTTTGATAATAGTCGTAAGAGTTCTGCAGTAAAGAGTGAGAGTAATAGACCTCTTAAGTCTTTGTCTGATTCTTTGAAAGGTAAGCAAGGACGTTTCCGTCAGAATTTGTTGGGTAAACGTGTTGACTATTCAGCTCGTTCTGTTATTGTTGTAGGACCTGAGCTTAAGATGGGTGAGTGCGGTTTGCCTAAACTGATGGCTGCAGAACTTTACAAGCCATTTATCATTCGTAAGTTGATTGAGCGTGGCGTTGTTAAGACAGTTAAGAGTGCAAAGAAGATAGTTGATCGTCGCGAGCCTGTAATTTGGGATATTCTAGAAAATGTGATGAAGGGACATCCGGTTATGCTAAACCGTGCTCCGACATTGCATAGACTTGGTATACAAGCTTTCCAGCCTAAGTTGATAGAAGGTAAGGCTATACAGTTGCATCCATTAGCATGTACTGCTTTTAATGCTGACTTTGATGGTGACCAGATGGCTGTGCACCTTCCTCTTAGTAACGAAGCTGTTCTTGAGGCTCAAATCCTTATGCTTCAGAGCCATAATATTCTTAATCCTGCTAATGGTGCTCCTATCACAGTGCCTTCTCAGGATATGGTGCTTGGTCTTTATTATATTACAAAGATTAGACCAGGTGCAAAGGGTGAAGGCTTGTCTTTCTATGGCCCGGAAGAGGCTATCATTGCTTACAATGAAGGTCGATGTGACTTACACTCTCAGGTGAAGGTTATCGTAGATGACCTTGTAGATGGTAAGTTCCAGAAGAGAATGATTGATACTACAGTTGGTCGTGTTATTGTAAATCAGATTGTACCTGACGAAATTGGTTTCTTTAATGATGTTATATCAAAGAAAACTCTTCGTGGTATTATTGCTGATGTTATTAAGGCTGTAGGTATGGCTCGAGCATGTGAATTCCTTGATGGTATTAAAAATCTAGGTTATCACATGGCTTATGTTGCTGGTCTTTCATTTAATTTGGATGATATTATCGTTCCTGACGAGAAGAAGGAAATTGTCCAAAAGGGTCAGGATGAGGTTGATAATATTACGATGAACTATGATACAGGTTTGATTACAGATAAGGAGCGTTACAATCAGGTAATTGATGCTTGGACTCACGTAAACTCGAATCTGAAGAAATCTGTAATGAAGCATATGACCGAGGCAGATCAGGGCTTCAATGCTGTTTATATGATGCTGGATTCTGGTGCCCGTGGTTCTGCTGACCAGATCGCACAGTTGGCTGGTATGCGTGGATTGATGGCAAAGCCTCAGAAGGCTGGTGCTGAAGGTGCTCAGATTATTGAAAACCCAATCATCTCAAACTTTAAAGAGGGTATGTCTGTACAAGAGTACTTTATTGCGTCACATGGTGCAAGAAAGGGACTTGCTGATACCGCTATGAAGACTGCCGATGCTGGTTATCTTACAAGACGATTGGTTGATGTCTCTCATGATGTGATTATTACCGAAGAGGATTGTGGTACTCTTAGAGGACTGGAATGTCGTGCTTTGAAGAATGGTGATCAGGTTATTTCTACATTGTATGAAAGAATCTTAGGTCGTGTTTCTGTTCATGATATTGTTAATCCTACAAATGGTGAACTTATTGTTCGCGCTGGTGAAGAGATCACTGAAGATAAGGCACGTGCTATAGAGGATTCTCCAATCGAAATGGTTGAGATTAGATCAGTTTTGACTTGTGAGAGTAAACATGGTGTTTGTAAGAAGTGTTATGGACGTAACTTGGCTACTGCAAAGATGGTTCAGTTAGGTGAGGCTGTCGGTGTGATTGCAGCTCAGGCTATTGGTGAGCCAGGTACACAGCTTACTCTTCGTACGTTCCATGCTGGTGGTGTCGCTGGTAATGCTGCTGCCAATGCTAGTATTGTGGCTAAGAATAATAGTAGAATTGAGTTTGATGAACTTCGTACTGTTCCTTTTGTTGAGGAAGGATCTGATGGTAAGGATGTAACTTGCGAAATGGTAGTAAGTCGTTTGGCTGAAATTCGTTTTGTTGATCCAAATACGGATATAGTACTTTCTAGTATGAACGTTCCGTATGGTTCTTCATTATATCATAAAAATGGAGAGGTTGTCGAAAAAGACACTCTGATTGCAAGATGGGATCCATTTAATGCGGTCATTGTAAGTGAGTATGCCGGTACCTTGAAGTTTAATGATGTTGTCGAAGGAAAAACTTTCCATGCAGAGACTGATGAAACAACCGGTTTGACTGAGAAGATTATCACTGATTCTAAGGATCGTTCTTTGGTTCCTACCTGTGATGTCCTTGATGCTTCTGGAGAGGTTATTGGTACATATAACTTCCCTGTAGGTGGTCACGTCGTTGTTGAAGATGGTCAGACTATAAAGAGTGGTGAAACCCTCGTGAAGATTCCACGTGCTGTGGGTGGTGCCGGTGATATTACTGGTGGTCTTCCACGTGTTACCGAGTTGTTTGAGGCTCGAAACCCATCTAATCCTGCTGTCGTATCAGAAATTGATGGTGAGGTGACAATGGGAAAAGTAAAACGTGGTAATCGTGAGATCATTGTAACTTCGAAGACAGGTGATCAGAAGAAATATCTGGTTTCTTTGTCTAAGCAAATATTGGTACAAGAGCACGATGCTGTTCGCGCTGGTACTCCTCTTTCTGATGGTGTAATCACTCCTGGCGATATTCTTGCTATTAAGGGTCCTACGGCTGTTCAAGAATATATTGTAAATGAGGTACAGGATGTATATCGTCTACAGGGTGTTAAGATCAATGATAAACACTTTGAAATCATTGTTCGCCAGATGATGCGTAAAGTTCGTATTGACGATCCTGGTGATACTACATTCTTGGAGCAGGAGCTGGTTGACAAACTGGATTTCTCAGATGAGAATGATAGAATCTGGGGTAAGAAGGTTGTTACAGATGCAGGAGATTCTGATAATCTTAAGCCTGGACAAATCATTTCTGTACGTAAACTCAGAGATGAAAATTCTTCTTTGAAGCGTAGAGATTTAAAGCTTGTTCAAGTTCGTGATGCTGTTCCTGCAACTTCAACTCAGATATTACAGGGTATTACTCGTGCTGCTTTGGCTACAAAGAGCTTTATGAGTGCTGCATCATTCCAGGAGACTACAAAGGTCTTGAATGAAGCTGCTATCCGTGGTAAGATGGATCATCTCGAAGGTATGAAAGAGAATGTTATTTGTGGACATTTGATACCTGCCGGTACTGGATTACGTCAATGGGAGAAATTGATAGTTGGTTCAAAAGAGGAATATGAACGTATGCAGGCAAACAAGAAGAATGTTCTTGATTTTGCAGAACAAGATGTTGTCACAGAATAGTATGTGATAATATGATAAAAAACTGTGGGGGATTTCCTCACAGTTTTTTTATCCTTTTCGATGGATGCTTAAACTTTATTTTTTATAGGATAAGTAAAACAAAATCCTTAAAAGAAGTTATATTTAGTTAATTTAATCGTGGTATTAGGGCTTGAAGGTATATATGATTAGGTAATATCAAGTAAAGTTTGTACCTTTGCAGCCCGAAACGGCATGTTGAATCCGTTTGTAAAACGTTGATAATAAACAAAATAAATATATAAATTAAAAAATTAGAATTATGCCTACTATTTCACAATTAGTAAGAAAGGGCAGAAAGGTAATGGTAGACAAGAGCAAGTCACCAGCTTTGGACAATTGTCCACAACGTCGTGGTGTGTGTGTTCGTGTTTATACTACAACACCTAAGAAGCCTAATTCAGCAATGCGTAAGGTTGCTCGTGTTCGTTTGACCAATCAGAAAGAGGTGAACTCTTACATTCCAGGTGAAGGTCATAATCTTCAGGAGCACTCTATTGTATTGGTTAGAGGTGGTCGTGTAAAGGATCTTCCTGGTGTGCGTTATCATATTGTACGTGGTACTCTTGATACTGCTGGTGTGGCTAATCGTACACAACGTCGCTCTAAGTACGGCGCTAAGCGTCCTAAAGCTAAGAAGTAAAATTGAATATGACTGATAGCCCACAGGCGGAGAAGTCTGAGGGCTTAGGTTTCTTTTATTTATTATTAATGTTTTGCTGGAGAAATTACTATCAAGGTTGAGTAAATGTTCTGGTGAGAATGTTGAAGACGTGTAAGTACAGCCTCCGCAAGATTTATTTATTTTAAACTAATGAGAAAAGCAAAACCAAAGAAGCGTGTGATCTTGCCAGATCCTGTCTTCAATGACCAGAAGGTCTCAAAATTCGTGAATCACTTAATGTATGATGGTAAGAAGAATGCATCATATGTTATTTTCTATGCTGCACTTGATGCTGTGAAGTCAAAGATGAATAATGAAGAGAAGTCTGCTCTAGAAATTTGGAAGACAGCTCTTGATAATGTGACTCCGCAGGTTGAAGTTAAAAGCCGTCGTATCGGTGGCGCAACATTCCAGGTTCCAACCGAAATCCGTCCAGATCGTAAAGAGAGTATTGCAATGAAGAATCTTATCGCCTTTGCTCGTAAGCGTGGTGGTAAGTCTATGGCTGAGAAATTGGCTTCAGAGATCGTTGATGCTTTCAATAATCAGGGTGGCGCTTATAAGCGTAAGGAGGATATGCATCGTATGGCTGAGGCTAACCGTGCGTTCGCTCATTTCAGATTTTAATGTTTAAGATAAGAAGAAAATGGCAAATCGCGATTTACATTTGACTCGTAATATCGGTATTATGGCTCATATTGATGCTGGTAAAACTACTACATCAGAGCGTATCTTGTTTTATACCGGTAAAACTCATAAGATTGGTGAGGTTCATGATGGTGCTGCTACCATGGACTGGATGGCTCAGGAGCAGGAACGTGGTATTACTATTACTTCTGCAGCCACAACTTGTAACTGGAATTATCTAGGTAAATCTTATAAAATTAACTTGATCGATACTCCGGGACACGTTGACTTTACTGCAGAGGTTGAGCGTTCGCTTCGTGTTTTGGATGGTGCAGTGGCTACTTATTCTGCAGCTGACGGCGTTCAGCCTCAGTCTGAAACTGTTTGGCGCCAGGCTGATAAGTATAATGTACCTCGTATTGGTTATGTTAACAAGATGGACCGTTCTGGAGCAGACTTCTTTGAGACTGTTCAGCAGATGAAGGATATTCTTGGTGCAAATCCAATCGTAATTCAGATTCCTGTTGGTGCTGAAGAGAACTTCAAGGGTCTTATTGACTTGATTAAGATGAAGCAAATCCTTTGGCATGATGAGACAATGGGTGCTGAATATGAGGTTGACGATATCCCTGCAGAATTGATGGATGAAGCTACTGAGTGGCGTGAAAAGTTGCTTGAGGGTGCTGCAAACTTCGATGATGAATTGATGGAACTTTATCTTGATGGTAAGGATATTCCTGAGGATATGATTCTTAAAGCTATCCGTAAGGGTTGTGTAGCTATGGAATGCTGCCCAATGTTGTTGGGTTCTTCTTACAAGAATAAGGGTGTGCAGCCTTTGCTTGACTATATCTGTGCATTCTTGCCATCTCCTTTGGATACTCCAAATATCGTTGGCACAAACCCTGATACAGATGAGGAGGAAGATCGTAAGCCTTCAGAAACAGAGCCAACATCTGCACTTGCGTTTAAGATTGCTACTGATCCATTTATGGGTCGCTTGGTATTCTTCCGTGTTTACTCTGGTAAGGTTGAAGCAGGTTCTTATGTTTACAACCCTCGTTCAGGTAAGCGTGAGCGTATTAGTCGTTTGTTCCAGATGAACTCAAAGCAGGAAATCCCAATGGATACAATTGATGCTGGTGATATTGGCGCTGGCGTTGGATTCAAAGATATCCGTACTGGTGATACTCTTTGTGATGAACAACATCCTATTGTTCTTGAGTCAATGACATTCCCTGATACTGTTATTTCTGTAGCAGTTGAACCAAAAAGTCAGGCTGATGTTGCAAAGATGGATAATGGTCTTGCTAAGTTGGCAGAGGAGGATCCTACCTTTACTGTTCGTACAGATGAGCAGAGTGGTCAGACAATCATCTCTGGTATGGGTGAGCTCCATTTGGATATTATTATCGACCGTTTGAAGCGTGAGTTCAAGGTTGAGTGTAATCAGGGTAAGCCTCAGGTTAACTATAAGGAGGCTATTACTCGTGAGGCTCAGAGCCGTGAAACATATAAAAAACAGTCTGGTGGTCGTGGTAAATTTGCATGTATCGATGTTACTATCGCTCCTAAGGATGAAGACTATAAGGAAGGTGATCTTCAATTCATCAATAATGTAAAGGGTGGTAATGTACCAAAGGAATTTATTCCTTCTGTTCAGAAGGGCTTCCAGGATTGTCTTTCTAATGGTGTTCTTGGTGGATTCCCAATGACAGGTTTGAAAGTTACACTTAATGATGGTAGTTTCCACCCTGTAGATTCAGACCAGTTGTCTTTTGAGCTTGTTGCACATCAGGCATTTAAGGTATTGTGCCCTAAGGCTGGTCCTGTATTGATGGAGCCTATCATGAAGGTTGAGGTTGTTACTCCAGAGGAGAATATGGGTGATGTTATTGGTGACTTGAATAAGCGTCGTGGCTTAGTTCAGGGTATGGATGAGGCAAGAAGTGGTGCACGTATTGTTAAGGCCATGGTTCCTCTAGCAGAGATGTTTGGATATGTAACAGCTCTCCGTACTATTACATCAGGTCGTGCTACTTCATCAATGGAGTATGATCATCATGCAGCTCTTTCTTCTTCAATTGCAAAAGCTGTTCTTGAGGAAGTTAAGGGTCATAGTGAATTGCTATAAAACTTTGTTGAAGGAGGCGTCGTTTAGCGAATGACTCTTAAACGACGTACCTCTTTCACTATTAATTTATATTTAACAACTTAATTAAAATGAGTCAGAAAATTAGAATTAAGCTGAAGTCTTATGACCACATGTTGGTTGATAAGTCAGCTGAAAAAATTGTGAAAGCTGTAAAAGCTACTGGTGCTATCGTTAGTGGACCTATTCCATTGCCTACGCATAAGCGTATCTTTACTGTGAATCGTTCTACTTTCGTTAACAAAAAGTCACGTGAGCAGTTCCAGTTGTCAGATTTCAAGCGTCTGATTGATATCTACAGTTCAACAGCAAAGACTGTTGATGCTTTGATGAAGCTAGAATTGCCTTCAGGTGTTGAGGTAGAAATTAAAGTCTAATTTTTACTTAATTAAATCACGTATTTTTCACATTTAAAAAATTATTGAAATGCCAGGATTAATTGGAAGAAAAATCGGAATGACATCCGTTTTCAGTGCCGACGGTAAGAATATTCCGTGCACTGTTATCGAAGCAGGTCCTTGTGTTGTAACCCAGGTTAAAACTGAAGAAAAGGATGGTTACAAAGCTGTACAGTTAGGTTTTGGTGAGGCTAAAGAAAAGAGAACTTCTAAGCCTATGATGGGAACCTTCAAGAAGGCAGGCACAACACCTAAGAAACACTTGGCCGAGTTCAAGTTTGATGAAGAGTATAATCTCGGTGACACTATTACAGTTGAAATCTTTAGTGATACTAAATTTGTAGATGTTATTGGTACATCTAAGGGTAAAGGTTTCCAAGGTGTTGTTAAGCGTCATGGTTTTGGTGGTGTTGGTCAGTCTACTCATGGTCAGGATGACCGTGCCCGCAAGCCAGGTTCTATTGGTGCTTGTTCTTACCCTGCTAAAGTTTTCAAGGGTATGCGCATGGGCGGCCAAATGGGAGGTGATAGAGTAACAACTCAGAACCTTCAGGTATTAAAGGTAATTCCAGAGCAGAATCTTCTTATTGTTAAGGGTTCTTTTGCTGGATGCAATGGTTCAACTGTTTTAATTCAGAAGTAATGGAAGTTAGTGTTTTAAATATTAACGGTCAGGAGACCGGTAAAAAGGTAACTCTTAATGAGAATATCTTTGAGATTGAGCCTAACGAACACGTTCTATGGTTGGCTGTTAAACAGTATCTTGCTGCTCAACGTCAGGGTACTGCAAAGTCAAAAGAAAGAAGTGAACACAACGGTTCTACTCGTAAGCTTGGTCGTCAGAAAGGTGGCGGTGGCGCTCGTCGTGGTGATATTAATTCTCCTGTATTAGTTGGTGGTGGTCGTGTATTCGGTCCAACTCCACGCGATTACAGCTTTAAATTGAACAAGAAAGTAAATATTCTTGCTCGTAAGTCTGCTCTTTCTCAGGCTGCTAAGGACAATGAGATTATTATTGTTGAAGATTTCAATTTGGACGCTCCAAAAACAAAAGATTTTGTAAATATTGCTAAAAATCTTAAAGTCGACAATAAGAAGGCGCTCGTTGTTTTGTCAGAAGTAAATAAAAACGTATATTTGTCCGCTCGTAATTTGAAGAATGCTGAGGTTATGACTGCAAATGCACTTAATACGTATAAAGTTTTGAATGCGGATGCTGTCATTTTAACAGAAAGCGCTTTGAAGGCAATTGACGAACTTTTAACAAAGTAATAGGAGATATTAGAATATGGCATTTATCATTAAACCATTGGTTACTGAGAAAGTTTCCAAGATTACAGACAAGCAGCCTAATCGTTACGGATTTGTTGTTAAGCCTGAGGCTAATAAGCTCCAGATCAAAAAGGAAGTTGAAAGTCTGTATAATGTTACGGTAGTAGATGTGAACACAATTCTTTATGCTGGTAAGCGTCAGGCTCGCTACACTAAGGCAGGTCTTGTTAAAGGTCAGAAGAATTCGTTCAAAAAAGCAATCGTCACTTTAAAAGATGGCGATACAATTGATTTTTACAGCAATATTTAAATAAAAAATGGCAGTACGTAAATTAAACCCGGTAACTCCGGGACAAAGACACAAGGTTATTGGCACGTTCGAGGATATTACTGCATCCGTGCCAGAGAAGTCTCTCGTTTACGGCAAACGTTCTACTGGTGGTCGTAATAACACTGGTAAGATGACCGTTCGCTATATTGGCGGTGGTCATAAGCAGAAGTATCGTCTTATAGACTTTAAACGTGAGAAAGATGGTGTTCCAGCTGTAGTTAAGAGTATTGAGTATGATCCTAATAGATCTGCTCGTATTGCTCTGTTATACTATGCTGATGGTGAAAAACGTTACATTATTGCTCCAAATGGATTGAAGGTTGGCGCTACATTGATGTCTGGCGCAGAAGCTGCTCCAGAGATTGGTAATGCTCTTCCTTTAGCAAACATCCCTGTTGGTACTGTAATTCACAATATTGAGTTACGTCCAGGTCAGGGTGCTTTGTTGGTCCGTTCGGCTGGTAATTTTGCTCAGTTGACTTCTCGTGAGGGCAGTTATTGTGTGATTAAGCTCCCTTCTGGTGAAACTCGCCAGATTTTAAGTGCTTGTAAAGCAACTGTAGGTAGTGTTGGTAATTCAGATCATGCTCTTGAACAGTCTGGTAAAGCAGGACGTTCTCGTTGGTTAGGTCGTCGCCCTCACAACCGTGGTGTTGTTATGAATCCTGTTGATCACCCTATGGGTGGTGGTGAAGGTCGCCAGTCTGGTGGTCATCCACGTTCACGTAAGGGCTTGTATGCTAAGGGTCTTAAGACTCGTGCACCTAAGAAGCTTTCTAACAAGTATATTATCGAAAGAGCTAATAAGAAATAATAAAGAGTAAGTTATGAGTCGTTCACTTAAAAAAGGTCCTTACATCAATGTATCACTCGAGAAGAAAGTTCTTGAAATGAACGAGAGTGGTAAGAAGAATGTTGTAAAGACATGGGCCAGAGCTTCAATGATATCTCCTGATTTTGTAGGTCATACCATTGCAGTTCATAACGGAAATAAATTTATCCCTGTTTACGTTACTGAGAATATGGTTGGTCACAAACTTGGTGAGTTTGCTCCAACACGTCGTTTTGGCGGTCACTCAGGAAATAATAAGAAGTAAGCGGGTTAATCCATTTAAAAAATTGAAATTATAATGGGAGCAAGAAAACATATCGCAGCTGAAAAGATTAAAGAAGCTCGCAAAAATCAGTACTTCGCTAAGCTTAATGGCGTTCCTTCTTCTCCACGTAAAATGCGTTACGTAGTAGATATGATTCGTGGTATGGAGGTTAATCGTGCCCTCGGAGTACTTAAGTTCTCTAAGAAGCAGGCTTCAGCAGACGTTGAGAAACTGTTGCGCTCAGCAATTGCTAATTGGGAACAGAAAAACGATCGTAAGGCTGAAGATGGCGAACTTTATGTTAGCCGTGTCTTCGTTGATCAGGGTGTTACAATGAAACGTATGAGACCTGCACCTCAGGGTCGTGGTTATAGAATCCGTAAGCGTTCTAACCATGTTACTCTTTTTGTAGATGCAAAAACTAATGACGAAAAATAATAAGTAGAATGGGACAGAAAGTTAATCCAATAAGCAACCGTCTAGGTGTAATCCGTGGTTGGGATTCAAATTGGTTCGGTGGTAAGAACTTCGGTGATAACCTCGTTGAGGATCAGAAAATCCGTAAGTATCTTAACGAGCGCCTTGCTAAGGCTAGCGTTTCTCGTATCATCATCGAGCGTACATTAAAGCTTGTTACCATCACTATTTGTACAGCCCGTCCGGGTATTGTCATTGGTAAAGGTGGTCAGGATGTTGATAAGTTGAAAGAAGAGTTAAAGAATATCTTCAAGGAAGAAATTCAAATTAACATATTCGAAGTTAAGAAACCTGAACTCGATGCTAATATTGTTGCAAATAACATCGCTCGCCAAGTAGAGGGTAAGATTGCTTATCGCCGTGCTATTAAGATGGCTGTTGCAAATACAATGCGTGCAGGAGCAGAGGGTATTAAAGTACAAATTACTGGTCGTTTAAATGGTGCGGAAATGGCACGTAAGGAGATGTTCAAGGAAGGTCGTACTCCATTGCATACATTCCGCGCTGATATCGATTATTGCCAGGCTGAAGCTTTGACTAAGGTTGGTCTCTTGGGTATTAAAGTATGGATTTGCCGTGGTGAGGTTTACGGAAAGCGTGACTTGACACCTAACTTTGCTCAGGAAAGCAAGAATAGTGGCCGTAATAACGGTCGAAATAATCGCCGTGGTGGTAAGAGAAACAATAATCGTTAAAATTAGAAGTTATCATGTTACAGCCAAAAAGAGTAAAATATAGAAGACCTCAAGATGGACGTGGCAATAAAGGCAACGCTCATAGAGGTACACAATTGGCTTTCGGTTCATTTGGTATCAAGACGCTTGAGGCAAAATGGCTCGATAGTCGTCAGATTGAGGCCGCTCGTGTCGCAGTTAATCGCTACATGAATCGTGAAGGTCAAGTCTGGATTCGTATCTTCCCTGATAAACCTATCACTCGTAAGCCTGCTGATGTCCGTATGGGTAAAGGTAAAGGTGATCCTGCAGGATGGGTTGCACCTGTTACACCTGGTCGCATCTTATTCGAGGTTGAAGGTGTTTCTTTTGATATTGCTAAGGAGGCTCTTCGCCTTGCAGCTCAGAAGTTACCAGTTAAGACTAAGTTTGTTGTTAGACGTGATTACGATAAAAACGCTTAAGCTATGAAGATGAAAGAATTACGCGAACTTGAAACCAGCGCATTGGTTGAGAAGTTAGAAAGTGCAGAGGCAAGTTTGAATCAGATGAAATTAAATCATCAGATCACTCCTCTTGAGAATCCATCACAGATTAAGTCTACTCGTCGTGATATTGCACGTATGAAGACAGAACTTCGTCAAAGAGAACTTAATAAATAATAATGGTCCAGATGGAAACAAGAAATTTAAGAAAAGTAAGACAGGGTGTTGTTATCAGCAACAAAATGGATAAAACTATTGTTATTGCATCTAAGTTCAAAGAGAAGCACCCTATTTATGGTAAATTTGTGCAGCACACAAAGAAATACCATGCACATGACGAGAATAATGAGGCAAATGTAGGTGATACAGTTCAAATTATGGAAACTCGTCCTCTGTCTAAGACAAAGAGATGGAGATTAGTACAAATTGTTGAAAAAGCTAAGTAATTATGATACAAGCAGAATCAAAACTTACAGTATGTGATAACAGTGGTGCTCGTGAGGCTAAGTGCATTCGTGTACTTGGTGGTACAGGTCGCCGTTACGCAAGTGTTGGTGACGTTATTGTAGTTGCTGTACAGAACGTTATACCATCAAGTGATTTGAAAAAAGGTGCGGTATCTAAGGCTTTGATCGTTCGCACAAAGAAGGAGATTCGTCGTGCAGATGGTTCTTACATCCGTTTCGATGATAACGCTTGTGTATTGCTGAATAACGCAGGTGAGCTTCGTGGTAGTCGTATTTTCGGCCCTGTTGCTCGTGAGTTGCGTGCAGTTAACATGAAGGTCGTTTCTTTGGCACCTGAGGTTCTTTAATAATTTAAAATTTAAAGTAATGAGTAAGTTACATATTAAGAAAGAAGATACAGTCATTGTTCTTGCTGGTCAAGATAAGGGCAAGACTGGTAAGGTGCTCAAGGTTTTTGTTGATTCAAACCGTGCCATCGTAGAAGGTGTAAACATGGTTTCTAAGAGCACTAAGCCTTCAGCTAAGAATCCTCAGGGAGGCATCGTAAAGCAGGAGGCTCCTATTCATATCTCAAATCTTAGCTTGATTGATCCTAAGAGTGGTAAAGCTACTCGTATTCGCATTGAGCGTGAGGGTAAGTCAATTAAGCGTATTGCAAAAAAGTCAGGGGAGGAAATTAAATAATGGATACAGCACAGTTAAAGAAGGTCTATAAAGAGACTATTGCTCCTGCTCTTCAGAAGCAGTTCAATTATTCTTCAGCAATGCAGATTCCTGCCTTGAAGAAGATTGTTATTAACCAGGGTCTTGGTGATGCGACTCAGGATAAGAAGATCGTTGATGTTGCAATCAATGAGATTACAGCGATTACAGGTCAGAAGGCTGTTGCTACATATTCTAAGAAGGATATTGCAAACTTCAAGCTTCGTAAGAAGATGCCTATCGGTGTAATGGTAACTTTGCGTCGTGAGCGTATGTATGAGTTTTTGGAGAAGTTGGTTCGAGTATCTCTTCCACGTATCCGTGACTTCAAAGGTATTGAAAGTAAATTTGATGGTCGTGGTAATTATACGTTGGGTATTACAGAACAGATTATCTTCCCAGAGATTAATATTGACCAAGTAGATCGTATCCAGGGTATGAACATTACTTTCGTAACATCAGCTAATACAGATGAAGAGGGTTGTGCTCTGCTTAAAGCTTTCGGTCTTCCATTCAAGAATGCTAAAAACGATTAATAGATATGGCAAAAGAATCAATGAAAGCTCGCGAGGTAAAGCGTGCTAAGCTTGTTGCTCGTTATGCAGAGAAGCGTTCAGCTTTGAAGAAGATTATTGCTACTTCTAATGACCCTGCAGAGGCTTATGAGGCAGCTCGTAAACTTCAGGCTATTCCAAAGAATGCAAATCCTATCCGTCTTCACAACCGTTGTAAGATTACAGGCCGTCCTAAGGGTTATATCCGTCAGTTCGGTTTGTCTCGTATTCAGTTCCGTGAGATGGCTTCTCAGGGTTTAATTCCTGGTGTTAAGAAGGCAAGCTGGTAATTAAATAAAATGATTAGTGATTAGCTTTAAAAAGTTTTTCACTAATCATCTTGCTAAAGAATTTATTTTTAATATTGTCGGGGTTGTCCCGATTAATTAAACATTTATATTTTATGACAGATCCAATAGCAGATTATCTGACAAGACTCAGAAATGCCATCATGGCTCATCACCGTGTTGTTGAAGTTCCTGCGTCTAACTTGAAGAAATCTATTACAAAGATTCTCTTCGAGAAGGGTTACATTCTGAACTACAAGTTCATTGAAGATGGACCACAGGGTACTATCAAAGTAGCTTTGAAGTACAATCCTACAACTAAGCAAAGCGCTATTAAGTGTTTGAAGCGTGTGTCTACTCCAGGTTTGCGTAAGTATACCGGTTATAAGGACATGCCGAGAGTTATTAACGGATTAGGTATTGCAATTATATCTACATCTAAAGGTGTTATGACAAACAAAGAAGCTTCTGATCTTAAGATTGGTGGTGAGGTTCTTTGTTATGTTTATTAATTGGAGGATTGAATATGTCAAGAATAGGAAAATTGCCAATTAGTATCCCAGCTGGTGTTACTGTTAATTTTGATGAGAAGACTAACCTAGTATCTGTTAAAGGTCCTAAGGGTGAATTATCTCAGAAGATTGATTCTTCTATTAAGTTTGAGAATAAGGATGGTCAGATAACATTTAGCGTTGATGAGAATAGCCCAGTAGATTACAAGCAGAAGCAAGCATTCCATGGTCTATATCGTTCACTTGTTAATAACATGGTTATTGGTGTTAGTGAAGGTTATACAAAGGTTTTGGAGTTTGTCGGTGTTGGTTATCGTGTAAGTAATCAAGGTAATGTGATCGAATTCTCACTTGGTTATACACACCCTATTTTCATGCAGCTTCCTAAGGAAGTAAAGGTAGAGACAAAGTCTGAGCGTAACCAGAATCCAATTTTGACATTGGAATCTTGTGATAAGGCTTTGTTGGGACTTATCTGTGCTAAAATTCGTTCTTTCCGTATGCCTGAGCCTTATAAGGGTAAGGGTATCCTGTTCAAGGGTGAGGTCATCCGCAGAAAGTCTGGTAAGACAGCTGCAGCTAAGTAATTTTATTTTTTAATTTTACGATTATGACAACAAAGAAAGTAGAAAGACGAATTAAAATAAAGTTCCGCATTCGCAAAAGTGTTAATGGAACTGCTGAGCGTCCACGTTTAAGTGTTTTCCGCTCTAATAAGCAGATTTATGCTCAGGTAATTAACGATTTGGAAGGTAAGACACTTGTTTCTGCATCTTCTTTAGGCCTTGAAAAGCTTCCAAAGATTGAGCAGGCTAAGAAAGTTGGTGCACTTGTTGCAGAGAAAGCAAAAGCTGCAGGTGTAGAGGCTGTTGTATTTGACCGTAACGGTTACCTTTATCATGGTCGCGTTCAGGCATTGGCAGATGCAGCTCGTGAAGGTGGTCTTAAATTTTAAACGATTATGGCAATGAATAAAGTAAAAGTAAATAGTGATGTAGAACTGAAAGATCGCTTGGTTGCTATCAACCGTGTAACAAAGGTTACAAAGGGTGGTCGTACTTTCACATTCGCTGCTATCGTCGTAGTAGGTGACGGTAATGGCGTTATTGGTTATGGCCTTGGTAAGGCAGGTGAAGTTACCGCTGCTATCGCTAAGGGTACAGAAGCTGCAAAGAAGAATCTTGTAAAGGTTCCAGTACTTAAGGGTACAGTTCCTCATGAGGTTGAAGTTAAGTTTGGTGGTGCTCAGGTTATTATCAAACCAGCTGCAGCCGGTACAGGTTTGAAAGCCGGTGGTGCTATGCGTGCTGTTCTTGAGAGCGCTGGTGTTAAGGATGTCATTGCTAAGTCAAAGGGTTCATCAAATGCCCACAACTTGGTAAAGGCTACTATCGCCGCCCTTGCTGAGATGCGTGACGCATATCAGGTAGCAGGTGAGCGTGGTATCAGTATGGACAAAGTATTTAACGGTTAATTAGGGATTATACAAAATGGCAACAATTAAGATCAAGCAGATTAAGAGTAGAATCGGTGCCCCTAAAGATCAGAAGAATACTCTGATTTATCTTGGGCTTCATAAGATTTCTCAGGTTGTTGAGGTTGAGGATACTCCTAGCAACCGCGGTATGATCCGTAAGGTTCATCACCTAGTAGAAGTAGTTAAATAATTAATTAAATTAAGCAGCTATTATGAAATTAAATAATTTGAAACCAGCTGAAGGCTCTACACATTCACGTCGTCGTATCGGTCGTGGTCCTGGATCAGGACTTGGTGGTACTTCTACCCGTGGACATAAAGGTGCAAAGGCTCGCTCTGGTTATAAGAGAAAGATTGGTTTTGAAGGTGGTCAGATGCCACTTCAGCGTCGTATTCCGAAAGCTGGTTTTAAGAATATCAATCACAAGGAGTATTTTGCAATTAACCTTTCAACACTTCAGTCTCTTGCAGAGTCTAAGAATCTTACAAAGATTGGACTAGAGGAATTACGTGCTGCTAGCCTTGTAAAAGGTAACGTACTTGTTAAGATCCTTGGTAATGGAGAATTGAAGGCAAAAATCGATGTTGAAGCAAATGCTTTCTCAAAGTCTGCCGAAGAAGCAATCAAGGCAGTTGGTGGAAATGCAACTATAATCTAAGTAATGAAAAAGTTTATTGAGACACTAAAGAACTGTTGGAAGGTAGAGGATTTGCGTCAGCGACTCCTTATTACCTTCTTGTTTACAGCCATATACCGTTTTGGCTCGTTTGTTGTACTTCCAGGTATAAATCCTGGTATGTTGGAAAAACTTCAGTCGCAAACTTCAGGCGGCCTTATGTCGTTGTTGGACATGTTCTCTGGTGGAGCATTTTCCAATGCATCAATCTTTGCATTAGGAATTATGCCTTACATCTCAGCTTCTATCGTAATGCAACTTTTAGCTGTAGCTGTACCTTATTTCCAAAAGATGCAGCGTGAGGGTGAAAGTGGTCGCAAAAAGATTAACTGGTATACTAGAATTTTGACGGTAGCAATATTGTTGTTTCAAGCTCCAAGTTATCTTTTGAATCTGAAATATCAGGCTGCGGGTGCACTTTCATCAGGTATTAGTTGGACTGTGTTTATGATACCAGCAACTATTATTCTTGCAGCAGGAAGTATGTTCATCTTATGGTTAGGTGAACGCATTACAGATAAAGGTGTAGGAAATGGTATCTCGTTGATTATTATGATTGGTATCATCGCTAGACTTCCTCAGTCATTCGTTCAAGAGGTATCTTCGCGTTTGACAGCTATTTCTGGTGGTGGACTGATTATGTTCATTGTTGAGATCATTATCCTTTATGCTGTAGTATGTGCATCTATTCTATTGGTGCAAGGTACACGCAAAGTTCCTGTACAGTACGCAAAGCGTCTTGTTGGTAACAAACAGTATGGTGGAGCCCGTCAGTACATTCCTTTAAAGTTATTTGCTGCTAATGTTATGCCAATCATCTTTGCTCAAGCATTGATGTTTATTCCTTTAGCTATTGTCAAATACAATTCAGAGAATGCTGCATGGTGGGTACGTGATTTGATGGATAATCGTAGTTTGCTTTACAATGCTATTTATGTAGTTTTAGTAATTGCATTTACCTACTTTTATACTGCGATCACTCTTAACCCTACTCAGATGGCAGAGGATATGAAACGTAACAATGGATTTATACCTGGTGTAAAACCGGGTAAGGATACAGCTGAGTATATCGACACCGTAATGTCTCGAATTACTTTCCCAGGTTCATTGTTCATTGCATTTATTGCAATCATGCCTGCATTGGCTGGATTACTTAATGTTCAACAGTCTTTTTCTCAGTTCTTCGGTGGTACATCTCTTTTGATTCTTGTAGGTGTTGTTATTGATACGTTACAGCAAGTAGAGAGTCATCTGTTGATGCGTCATTATGATGGACTTTTAAATTCTGGTCATACTAGACAGAGCGGTGTTTCTGCCTATTGATCTTTAGAATGAAAATATTCCTGAAGACTGAAGATGAAATTAAACTAATGCGTGAGGCGAATCAATTAGTTGGTTTAACCCTTGCGGAGTTAGGTAAAAATATAAAACCAGGTGTTTCGACCCTCCAATTGGATGTTATAGCGGAGAAATTTATATATGATCATGGAGCAATTCCAGTATTAAAGAATTTTCCCAGTCCTTTTGGAGGGCCATTCCCAACTTCGATCTGTACTTCCGTTAATCATGTGATAGCCTATGGCATCCCTGATGCCTTGACTATTTTGAAAGAAGGTGATGTAGTTTCTATTCATTGCGGAATTCTTTTGAATGGTTATGTAGGTGAAAGCAGTTACACATTTTATGTAGGAAAGGTTGACGAGAAAGTCGAGGATTTGTTGAAGGTCACCCAAAAAGCTCTTTATCTAGGTATAGAGCAAGCTGTATCAGGACATCATATTGGTGATATAGGTTATGCGATACAGCATTATTGTGAAGGCCTTGGTTATGGAGTAGTAAGAGAACTTACAGGACATGGAATTGGTCGTGAAATGTTTGAGGCTCCGCAAATACCAAACTATGGTACTCGTGGTAATGGCTTGATGTTAAAGTCGGGGATGTGCATTACTATAGAACCTATGATAACGACCTGTGATAATAGAGTTTGGATGTTACCTGACAAGGTAGGAATTTATGCACGTGATAAAAGGCCGACAGCCCATTTTGGGCATACGGTTGTAATTCGGAAGGGTGAGGCTGAAATTTTATCTTCATTTGAAGAAATTGAAAAAATAGTTGTAAATTAAATATGGCAAAACAATCTGCAATAGAACAAGATGGTACTATAGTCGAGTCACTCTCTAACGCGATGTTTAGAGTCGAACTTGAGAATGGAGTACAGATTATTGCGCATATCTCTGGCAAGATGAGAATGCATTATATTAAAATTTTACCTGGTGATAAGGTTAAGGTTGAAATGAGTCCTTATGATCTTACAAAGGGTAGAATCGTTTTCAGATATAAGTAATCAAAATAAAGATATGAAAACAAGAGCATCATTAAAGAAGCGTACACCTGACTGCAAAATCGTTCGTCGCAAAGGTCGTCTGTTCGTTATTAACAAGAAGAACCCTAAGTTTAAAATGCGTCAGGGTTAATGTTAAAGAATTGTAAAAATACTGATAATACAAAATATATTGGTAAATTTGCAAACTCTTTAACTAGAAAGTAATATTTATATTTAATTATTTTACAAAATGGCAATAAGAATTGTTGGAGTAGATTTGCCCCAGAATAAGCGTGGCGAAATCGCATTGACCTACATTTATGGTATTGGTCGAAGTAGTTCAGCAAAGATATTGGATAAGGCCGGCGTAAGTCGTGACTTGAAGGTCAGCGAGTGGTCTGATGATCAGGCAGCCAAGATCCGTGAGATTATCGGTGCTGAGTTTAAAGTAGAAGGTGATCTTCGTTCAGAGATCCAAATGAACATTAAGCGACTGATGGATATTGGTTGTTATCGTGGAATCAGACATCGTAATGGTCTTCCTGTTCGTGGTCAGAGCACAAAGAATAATGCTCGTACTCGTAAGGGTAAGAAGAAGACTGTTGCTAATAAGAAGAAAGCTACCAAGTAATTTCTAAGGAGGAATTTAATTATGGCAAAGACAAAAGCAACATCTAAGAAAAGAAATGTAAGAGTTGATGCGATGGGTCAGCTCCACGTACATAGCTCTTTCAATAATATCATTGTATCTCTTGCTAACAATGAGGGTCAGGTCATTTCTTGGTCTTCTGCTGGTAAGATGGGTTTCCGTGGTTCTAAAAAGAACACCCCTTATGCTGCTCAGATGGCAGCTGAGGATTGCGCTAAGGTAGCTTATGACCTTGGTCTTCGTAAGGTTAAGGCCTTTGTGAAGGGTCCGGGTAATGGTCGTGAGTCTGCTATTCGTGCTGTGCATGGTGCAGGTATTGAGGTAACAGAGATTGTAGACGTAACACCATTACCACATAATGGTTGTCGTCCTCCAAAGCGTCGTCGTGTTTAATTCACATTAGATATTATTAAAAAGAATTTTAATTATGGCAAGATATATAGGTCCAAAATCTAGAATTGCACGCCGTTTTGGTGAGCCAATTTTCGGCGCAGATAAAGTTTTAAGCAAACGTAATTTCCCTCCAGGGCAGCATGGTAACAACCGTCGTCGTAAGCAGTCTGAGTATGGCGCACAGTTGGCTGAGAAGCAGAAGGCAAAGTATACTTATGGTGTTTTGGAGCGTCAGTTCCGTAACCTTTTCGATGCAGCAGCTAAGGCTGATGGTATCACTGGTGAGGTTCTTCTTCAGAGCTTAGAGAGTCGTCTTGATAACGTAGTTTATCGTTTAGGTATTGCCCCTACACGTGCAGCAGCTCGTCAGCTTGTTAGTCATAAGCACATTGTTGTTGATGGTCAGGTTGTGAACATTGCTTCTTATCAGGTTAAGCCTGGTCAGGTAGTAGGTGTTCGTGAAAAGGCAAAGTCTCTTGAGGTTATTGAGGCAGCTCTTGCAGGTTTCAACCACAGCAAATATCCTTGGATTGAGTGGGATGAGAACACAAAGAGTGGTAAGTTCTTGCACAAGCCAGAGCGTGCAGATATCCCTGAGAATATTAAGGAACAGTTAATCGTTGAGTTGTACTCTAAACAATAAAAATCATTAAATTAATGGCGATATTAGCATTTCAAAAACCTGATAAAGTAGTAATGCTGGAGGCAAATGACCATTTCGGCAAGTTCGAATTCCGTCCTCTTGAGCCTGGCTTTGGTGTAACCATTGGTAATGCCTTGCGCCGCATTCTCCTTTCATCTCTTGAAGGCTATGCTATCAACACTATTCATATTAGTGGAGTTGAGCATGAGTTTTCAACAGTACCTGGTGTGAAGGAAGATGTTACCAACATTATCTTGAATCTCAAGCAAGTTCGATTCAAGCAAGTAGTAGAAGAATTCGAGAATGAGAAAGTTAGTATTACCGTTGAGAATTCAACAGAATTCAAGGCTGGTGATATAAGTAAGTATCTGACTGGATTTGAAGTGTTAAACCCTGATTTGGTGATTTGTCATTTAGATGCCAAAGCTTCAATGCAGATTGATCTTACAATTAACAAGGGTCGTGGCTATGTACCGGCTGATGAAAATCGTGAGTTCTGCACTGATGTTAATGTACTTCCAATCGATTCCATCTACACCCCTATACGTAACGTTAAGTATTCAGTAGAGCCATATCGTGTTGAGCAAAAGACCGATTATGACAAACTGCTTATTGAAGTTACAACAGATGGTTCCATACATCCAAAGGATGCTCTTAAGGAGGCTGCAAAGATTCTTATTTATCACTTCATGCTTTTCTCTGACGAAAAGATTACTCTTGAGAGTCCAGAGTCAGAAGGAAATCAAGAGTTTGATGAAGAGATCTTGCATATGCGTCAATTACTTAAGACTCGTCTCGTAGATATGAATCTTAGTGTTCGTGCGCTCAACTGTTTGAAGGCAGCTGATGTTGAGACCTTAGGTGATTTGGTACAATACAACAAGACAGATCTTCTTAAGTTCCGTAACTTTGGTAAGAAATCGCTTTCAGAGCTTGATGATTTGCTCGAGAGTCTGAATCTTTCGTTTGGAACTGATATTTCAAAGTATAAACTGGACAAAGAGTAACTCGTTACTAACTAGTTCAAAATAAGATTAAAAAATGAGACATAATAAAAAATTCAACCATCTGGGTCGTACTGCATCTCATCGTGATGCTATGCTTGCTAACATGGCAGTATCATTGATTATGCACAAAAGAATCACTACGACTCTTGCAAAGGCTAAGGCCCTCAAAAAATATGTAGAACCATTGATCACTCGTTCTAAGAACGATACAACAACATCACGTCGTGTTGTATTCCGTTATCTTCAGAACAAAGAGGCTATCAAGGAACTTTTTGGAGAGGTTGCTGTTAAGGTTGCAAATCGTCCTGGAGGTTACACTCGTGTTATTAAGTTGGGTGCACGTCAGGGTGATGCTGCAGAGATTGCTTTCATCGAGCTTGTAGACTTTGATGAGAATATGGCAAAAACTCCTAAGGCTGCTGCTAAGAAGACTCGTCGTGCTGGTCGTAAGGCTAAAGCAGAGACAGTTGCAGAAGCTCCTAAGGCAGAAGAAGCTGCAGCAGAGGCTGAATAATCTGAATAAGATTAAATATCTCTATAATAAGCGTTTCCATTATATAATGGGAACGCTTTTTTATTGTGAAACACGAATATATTTTATGGGAAAACCATATTTATTTTAAATTTTATATATCTTTGCGGAGTATCAAGTTATATAAATATGAAAAAAGTATTTCTTCTTTCTTTATGTTCAATCTATTTATTGAGTAGTTGTGGAACATATACAAGTGATGTCATTTGGGCAGGAGGATCTTTAGGTTCTGTTCTTGGTTCTGCTATTGGGGGAATTGCAGGAGGACCAAGGGGGGCAGATATCGGTACTATCGTTGGAATGGTTGGTGGAGCAGTTGTCGGAGCCAGTGTCTCACAAAAGAAAGAATGCGAGAGTCAGGAAGAATACGACACCTATGGGCATGCTGTGACTGCACAGTCTGATTCAGACCTCAGTGGATTTGATGCAAGTAATAGTGGTGACGATCGTCTGTACGATTGTGAATCGAGCAGTTTAGAAATACGTAATGCACACTTTATAGATGCAAATCAGAATAATGCAATTGACAGAAATGAAGTTTGTAAATTGGTTTTCGAAATATACAATATAGGTAATGAACCTATTATGAATGTGATGCCGATGGTTGTTGATTTATCAAGTAATCCACATATCCATATATCTCCAAGTGTATATGTAGAGAAAATCTCCCCAGGATATGGCATAAGATATACAGCCATAGTAAAATCAGATAAACGATTACGTGATGGTATGTTAAAGTTGTGTGCTTCTGTGGCCCAAGGTAATAAGCTCGCTAGTAAAACAATAGAATTCCATATCCCTACCCGCAAAGGTTAAAGATATGTGTTGACCTATAACTTATCTAGTTCGTATATATTCAGAAGAAATCCGATTACACGATACCTTGTGCTATCATAGCATTAGCGACTTTCATGAACCCAGCTATGTTAGCTCCCTTCACATAGTTGACATATCCATCAGAAGATTTTCCATATTTTACACATTGTTCATGAATAGAATGCATGACACGATGTAGATGCTCATCAACATCATTCTCACTCCAGTGTAGTCGCATAGAATTTTGGCTCATTTCAAGTCCACTTGTTGCCACACCACCAGCGTTAACAGCCTTCCCAGGGGCAAATAAAATTTTTTCTTTTATAAAGAGTTCAGTAGCTTCCTCCGTACATCCCATATTACTAACCTCAGCGACACATATAGGATGATTACCCAGAATCATTCGAGCATCATATTCATTCAGTTCATTTTGAGTCGCACAAGTTAAATAGATGTCAGCCTTCTTAGTCCAAGGCTTTTCTCCCTTTACAAAAGTTGCATTGAATTTCTCTGCATACGGCTGACATACATCATCGCCACTGGCTCTGAGTTCTAACATATAATCAATTTTTTCTCCAGAAATACCATCAGGGTCGTAAATAAAACCATCCGGTCCACTTATCGTAATTACCTTAGCCCCCAGTTCAGAAGCCTTTTTTGCAGCCCCCCAAGCTACATTTCCGAAGCCAGACAAAGCTACAGCCTTTCCTGCGATATCCACATCTTTTGTTTGCAGCATTTGGTTCACAAAATATAGAGCCCCATATCCAGGAGCCTTAGCCCGTATTTCGGAGCCACCCCATCCGATACCTTTACCCGTTAATACACCATTCCATTTATGAGATAATCTTTTGTATGTACCGAAAAGAAAACCTATTTCTTTTGTTCCAACACCAATGTCACCTGCAGGTACATCCTCGTCAGGACCAATATAATGAAATAATTCCTCCATGAAAGATTGGCAAAAATTCATGATTTCGTTAGAAGATTTCCCTCGGATAGAAAAATCACTCCCACCTTTTCCTCCGCCCATAGGAAGAGTCGTGAGTGCATTTTTGAAAGTCTGTTCAAATGCTAAGAATTTCAAAATAGACAAGTTTACAGAGGAATGAAATCTTAATCCACCCTTATAAGGTCCAATAGCACTATTAAATTGAACACGATATCCAAGATTAACATGCACATCACCGCGATCATCTGTCCATGGTACCCTAAATGTAATGACCCTTTCAGGTTCAACCAACCGTTCAATAAGTTTCACCTTTTCAAATTCAGGATGCATATTATATACATCCTTTATGGAAAGCAGAACCTCTTTAACAGCCTGTAAATATTCTAATTCTCCAGGATGCTTTTGTTCCAAGGCAGTCATAAGATTATTAACATCCATAGTAATTGAAGTTTAAGTTGGTTATTTTATTTTTAATTCTCGACAATACAAATATAGGATTTTTACAGATAAGGGACAAGAAAATTCAAGAAAAATCGTATCTTTGCGATGTTAATACAAGCAGTGTATGAAGAATATAGTACCACAGGAATGGAATGAATTTTATTTAAAAGACGTATCGTTTGTAAATCTGATGATGCGTCGAATTTATAATGTACTTATTGTAGCAAATCCTTATGATGCCTTCATGCTTGAGGATGACGGTCGAATAGAAGAGAAAATCTACAATGAATACATGGAGTTAGGACTTCGATATCCACCAACTTTCACCCAAGTATCCACTTCAGAAGAAGCAGCCGAGGTGTTGAAATCAACCAATATAGATTTAGTGATCTGTATGCCTGGTAATGCCGATAATGACGCCTTTGATGTGGCACGAGATATCAAAGTAAAGTTTTCCGATATCCATTGTGTTGTGCTTACGCCATTTTCCCATGGAATAACAAAACGTATGCAGGATGAAGACCTGTCTATTTTTGATTATGTATTCTGTTGGCTAGGAAATACAAATTTGATTTTGTCGATAATCAAATTACTGGAAGACAAAATGAATCTGGAACACGACATAGAAGAAGCTGGTGTCCAGACGATACTGCTTGTAGAAGATAGCATTCGGTTTTATAGTTCAATACTTCCCAACCTTTATAACTATATATTAAAGCAAAGTCAGAATTTTGCAACGGAAGCATTAAATCCTCATGCAGCCACAATGCGTATGCGAGGTCGACCTAAAGTCGTGCTAGCTCGCACCTTTGAAGAAGCCATGGATATCTATGAAAAATATTCTGAAAATATATTGGGAGTGATTAGTGATGCGCGTTTCCCGATTCATGAGATCAATCCTGACGAACAAGATAATAAGCCTGCCCCCTTACGTGACTCAAAAGTGTTTAAGGATCCAGAAGCAGGTTTGAAACTGCTGAGAACGATTCGAGCACACAACGAGTATATTCCCCTTATCATGGAAAGCTCTGAGGCGAGTAATCGGGCAAAAGCTGAGCAAGAACATTTCCTTTATGTTGATAAGAACTCCAAAAAGATGAGTGTAGACCTTCGTCATATGATGGAGGAACATATGGGATTTGGCGATTTTATATTCAGAAATCCCCAGACCCATGAGGAAATTATGCGAATACATAGTTTAAAGGAATTGCAAGATAACATATTCAAGATACCAGACGACTCGATGCTTTATCATATAAGCCGAAATCATATGAGTCGTTGGTTGTCAGCTCGTGCAATATTTCCAGTTTCAGCCTTTTTAAAACATGTTACTTGGCATAAACTTCAGGATGTTAATGCTCACCGCCAAATTATTTTTGATGCCATCGTACAATATCGTCACATGAAGAATATCGGAGTTGTAGCAGTCTTCGATAGAATGAAATTTGATAAGTATGCTCATTTTGCTAGAATTGGTGAAGGTTCTTTGGGAGGAAAAGGGCGTGGTTTGGCCTTTCTAGATAATATCATTAAGCGTCATCCAGATTTCAATCAGTTTGAGAAAACAAAGGTACAAATTCCGAAGACCGTTGTACTCTGTACAGATGTCTTTGACCAGTTCATGGAAGATAACAATCTTTATCAGATAGCATTGAGCGATGTTTCCGATGAAGAAATCTTGCGTCATTTTCTAAGGGCTCAGTTGCCGGATTCGTTGATTGCCGACTTCTTTACATTCTTTGAAGCTACCAAGAGTCCAATAGCCATTCGTAGTAGCTCTCTTCTAGAAGACTCCCACTATCAACCTTTCGCAGGTATTTATAGTACCTATATGATACCATTCTTGGAAGACAAATATCAAATGCTCCAGATGCTTGCCAGTGCGATAAAGGCCGTATATGCTTCTGTTTATTATAAAGATTCCAAAGCCTATATGATGGCTACTTCTAATGTTATAGACCAGGAGAAAATGGCTGTCATTCTTCAGCAAGTCGTGGGACATCAATATGGAGATCATTTCTATCCTAATGTAAGCGGCGTTCTACGCTCATTGAATTATTATCCGATAGGAGATGAAAAGGCAGAAGAAGGTGTAGCCTCGTTAGCTTTAGGTCTTGGTAAATATATTGTTGACGGAGGGCAGACTTTGAGAGTTTGTCCATATCATCCATCCCAGGTTCTGCAGACCTCCGAGATGGATATAGCACTAAAAGAAACACAGACACGTTTCTATGCTCTTGATATGTCACAGTTCTGTGAAGACTTTAAGGTAGACGATGGATTTAATATTTTGAAATTAAAAGTCAAAGAGGCAGAAAAAGAAGGATCACTTCATTATCTGGCTTCTACATTCGACCCTTATGACCAAGTTATACGTCCAGGACTTTATGAAGGAGGAAGAAAAATTATCTCCTTTGATGGGATATTGAATCAAGGAGCATTTCCTCTGCCAGAAATTATGCAAATGTCAATGAAGTATGGAGCAGAATCTATGCGTCGTCCTGTTGAAATTGAGTTCGCTTGTAATATTAACGAAGACAAAACCGGAGAATTCTATCTTCTTCAGATTCGTCCAATCGTCGACAGTAAAGAAATGTTGGACGAAGATATCACGTTAATACCAGATTCCAAATGTATATTACGCTCTCCTAATTCATTAGGACATGGCATTCTTGAAGATGTAACCGATGTCGTCTATGTAAAATATGATGATAATTATTCTGCCATGAACAATTATTATGTGGCAGATGATATAGAGCGAATCAACCGAAAGTTTCTAGGCGAAGGCCGCAATTACGTCCTTATAGGTCCAGGAAGATGGGGATCAAGCGATCAATATCTAGGTGTTCCCGTTAAGTGGCCACATATTTCAGCAGCAAAGGTCATCGTTGAAGTTGCATTAAGGAATTATCGTGTAGATCCCAGTCAAGGAACCCATTTCTTTCAGAATCTCACATCTTTTGGAGTAGGTTATTTTACGATAGACACCAACATACCGGAAGGGGGTGGGGTGATTAGAAAGGAAATTCTCGATGCCATGCCAGCTATCGAGGAGACTGAATATGTCCGTCATGTGCGTTTTGATAAACCAATGCGTATCCTGATGGATGGAATGAGACAAGAAGGAGTAGTGTTGTTACCAGAATAAAACGAATATGGAATTAAGAGAATATTATTCATCTCACGTACAGAAGAATTCTATAGAGGTACAGAAGAAAAAACGTAAAAGTAGACGTTTCGTTATTTTTGAAATTGTCAGTTTCTTGGCAGCTGTAGGCTCTGTAGTTGGATACTTTTCTATATCATCATCATCTTTCTGGTGGGTGGCTTCAATTGCCGCCTTTGTAGTATATGTTCTCGTAAGGAAGGCTGATGCCCAAAACAATGTGTGTATCAAATCTCAGGAAGCCCTTGTGCGTGTCTATCAGAAAGAACTTCAGGCCTTGGATTCTCATTTTGAAGAATTCCGGGATGGCAGTGAATATCAAAATCTACACCATGAGTTTTCCTTTGATTTAGATATCTTTGGTCCAGATTCCCTCTTCCATAGGATGAATCGTACAGTAACCTCCGGTGGAGGAGACCGATTGGCTCATCTGTTATCAACAATAGAATGGAATCGTAATCGTAGGATAGCTATTCATGAACTTTCATGTCATGAAGATTTTCTTGCTTCTTTTAAGTCAAATGGGGAATCTCAGTATATAGATACACATGTTGTGACCCAAGCAATTGATGCCATAGAAAAAATAAAGACACCTACATTGTTTCTATCTCCCGTGGTAAAAGTCTTATTCTGTTTGGATATTATCTTTTTTATGGTATGTATTATTGCTTCATTTTTAGGATGGATAACTCCTTCTGTGCCAGTATGGTTGGGCGTTGCTAATTTCTTCATCATGATGGCAATTTGCCGACATCCGATATCGCAGATGAATCAAGTTGTGGCAAAACTCCATCAACAGTTGTCTTCATTGATTCAAATTGTTCGTCTGATAGATAGAAGCAAGTTCACCTCCTCATATCTCTGTGCTATCCACGAACAACTTATCATGGCAACAGACTCATTCGTAGCGTTAAAACGCATATTAAATAGTCTTGAAAGTAGAAGTAACATCTTGGGATTGATAATATTCAATATCATGGGTCTTTCCGATTATTTTCTAGTACGTCGTTTCGTCCGTTGGCAGCAAAGTTTTGCAAATAAAATGCCTTTATGGGTCGAGGCTATCAGCAATTTGGATGCACTCGTTTCTATGGCAACCTTTGAATATAACCATCCAGAAGCAAAAGAAGCGGAAGTTATAGAAACTCCACAATTGGTTTTTGAAGCTGAGAATTTGTATCATCCTTTCCTTGGTATTACAGCCAAGAAGAATGATTTCCAGATAAAAGACCGTAATTATTATATCATTACAGGTGCTAATATGGCCGGTAAGAGTACGTTTCTTCGCGCCATAGGGGTGAATTATATTCTTGCTATGAATGGCATACCAGTTTTCGCCGATTCCCTTCGTGTATCATGTTTTAAACTATTTTCCAGCATGCGCACACAAGACGATTTGAGTCATGGTATTAGTTATTTCAATGCAGAACTGCTACGGTTACAGCAACTTATAGATTATATATCAGGAGATGAACGTCCTACTCTGTTGATACTCGATGAGATATTGAAGGGTACTAATTCTGCAGATAAATTGAATGGCAGTCGCCTGTTTCTAGAATCTATGTCATCGAAGAATGTCAGTGGGGTGATAGCGACTCATGATTTGGAACTTTCACAAATGTCCGAACAGCGCCCGATGCAGTTTCATAATTATTGCTTTGAAATTCAAGTTGGTCAACATGTGACATATGATTATAAGATTACATCTGGTGTGGCCCGTAATCAGAATGCCACTTATTTATTGAAGCAATTATTATATAAGTGTTGATAAAACAATTAAAATCTTTTAAATAAAGACATGAAAACATAAATAAAGTGTAAAAATTGCACTTATCTACACCTTGTATTTGGTGGATAAAACGATTGTGTGTATTTTTGTACGTGTGTTTTTCATAGTATTAGATTTAAGGTTAACAAGATTGGTCTACGGCGGTAGACCATTTTTTTTATAATCCTTAACGCGGAACTGTTAAAAGAAGAATGTTCAATTTCTAGCTTCATCCGGAACATACGGGAAGTATAATTTTCTCGAAAGTATAGAAAATACCCCTTCAAAAAGGAAAAATTCAATATGGAGTTAACTTCATCGGCTTACGAAGTTAACTGCGTAAGCTTATATGAATAGGAATGTAGACATATGTAGTTAACTAAAAAAGCCTATATTTCCGGTATATTTTGGAGATAAATCAGGCGCGATAAATGTAGTAATCTGACAATCAGTATGTTATGGTTTTCTTATACTTTTGATATTTGTGAATAACAAGTTTCTTATTTTTGAATTTGCGAATTATGAGCACATTTCTTCAATTGAAAATTAAGGAAAGAAAAACATTTTTAACGTTGCCTGAAATCAACAGGAACCCGCGGAAACAATTAATAAAAGCTCATACAGAATTTGTAATAGAAAGAAAAGGAAGAAAGAGACAAAACGATAGAATTGTAAGACGTAGTTTACAAAATCCAAAGAATTATAGCTTCTTTAAAGGATAATTAACCATTTTAACTTGATTGCAACATTAAAAAACAATGATATTTTTGTCAACCGAAAATAATATGTTAAATTTGCAATCGGTTTAGTTTAAACATGACTATTCATTTTTTAAATATAACAAAATTATGGCAGTTAGTTACAAAGAATTAGGTCTCGTAAATACACGCGAGATGTTCAAGAGAGCCGTAAACGGTGGTTATGCAATCCCTGCATTCAACTTCAACAACTTGGAGCAGCTTCAGGCTATCATTGCAGCTTCTTCAGAGTTGAAGTCACCTGTAATCCTTCAGGTTTCTAAGGGTGCTCGTAATTATGCTAACGCTACACTTCTTCGCTACATGGCAGAAGGTGCTGTAGAGTATGCTAAGGAACTTGGTTGCAAGGCTCCTGAAATTGTACTTCACCTTGATCATGGAGATAGCTTCGAGCTTTGCAAGAGCTGTGTAGATATGGGCTTCTCTTCTGTAATGATCGATGGTTCTGCACTTCCTTATGAGGAGAATATCGCATTGACGAAGAAGGTAGTAGAATATGCTCACGCTCACGATGTAACTGTAGAGGCTGAGCTTGGTGTCCTCGCTGGTGTTGAGGATGAGGTAGTTGCTGCTGAAAGCCACTACACAAAGCCAGAGGAAGTTATCGACTTCGCTACTCGTACAGGTTGTGATAGCCTTGCTATCTCTATCGGTACTTCTCACGGTGCTTACAAGTTCACTCCAGAGCAGTGTACTAAGGATCCTAAGACTGGTAAGCTCGTTCCTCCTCCATTGGCATTTGACGTTCTTGCTGAGATCGAGAAGAAGCTTCCTGGTTTCCCTATCGTTCTTCACGGTTCTTCATCAGTTCCTCAGGAGTATGTTGAGATTATCAACAAGTTCGGTGGTAAGTTGCCTAACGCTATTGGTATCCCTGAGGATCAGCTCCGTCAGGCTTCTAAGAGCGCTGTTTGCAAGATCAACATTGACTCTGACTCTCGTTTGGCTTATACAGCTGGTGTTCGTGAGACTTTGGCTCAGCACCCAGACTACTTCGACCCACGTCAGTATGGTAAGGTAGCTCGTCAGTACATGACTGATATGTACAAGCACAAGATCGTTGACGTTCTTGGTTCAGACAACAAGCTTGCTAACCTCGACTAATTTTTAAAAGATTATGTCATGACGTGAAAATTCACGTTGAGGATAAATAAAAAGAAAGGCAGAAATGATGTAAGTCGTTTCTGCCTTTTATTATTTCTTTAAGGATTAACTTATTCGTTCATTCTGCGGAAAGCCTGTGGTAGATATGCTATAATATCGCTTGCGATGAGGCTTTCTTTGCCAAGATCTTTTGCGGCTAAGTCTCCGGCAAGTCCGTGCAGATACATACCAACACGACATGCGTCAGCCTCGTTGTATCCTCGTGCTAACAGTGCTGTGATAATACCTGTGAGTACATCGCCACTTCCAGCGGTAGCCATTCCACTGTTTCCAGTTGAGTTGAATTCAATATGTCCGTCAGGCATACAGAGTGCAGAGTAATGACCTTTTAGGATGATATATGCCTGTAAATGCTCGGCCATCTGTTGCGCCCGGTGCAGTCTGTCGTAACACCCATTACTAATAGCTCCAGCAAGTCGGTCAAATTCCTTAGGATGTGGAGTTAGAATGATGCCTTTAGGCAACTGTTGTATCCAAGCACGATGATTGCCCAATATATTGATAGCGTCAGCATCGATAACTATAGGACATGTAGCTCTACGAATCTGCGAAATAAGAGTGATAGCTGTATTCTCCTGCATACCAAGTCCTGGACCTATTGCCATGGCGTTATAAGCCTCAGTGTCTACTGTTTCTGAGAAATAAGTCTCCTCGCGATCAGTCTGTAAAATAGCCTCTGGAACAGATATCTGCATAATGTCGTAGTTACGGCGTGGAGTATGCGTATATACTTTTCCGACACCAGCTCTCAAACAAGCCTTTGTGCAAAGAATGGCTGCTCCTGCCATTCCGTAACTACCAGCTATGATCAGTGCCGAGCCCATAGTACCCTTATGTACAAAGTCGCTTCGGCTAAGTATTCTGGAACGTATATCACTCTCTTCAAGAATGCGATACTGGCAATCTGTGGCTGAAATATATGTCGGTGAGAGACGAATGTCGAGGACTTTCAATCTTCCGATATATACTTGGTTATCAGCCAATAACATAGATAGTTTTTTCTGCTGCAGAGTAAGTGTCAAGTCAGCATGAATGATATTCTGATGAATATTATATGTGTTGTCTTCACACATCAATCCAGATGGAATATCAATGCTAACAACCTGTGCAGGACTCTGATTGATATACTTTACCATTGCAGCAAATCCTCCCGCTAATGGCTTGTTGAGCCCGCTGCCAAAAAGACCATCGATAACTAATGTGTCAGCGGTAAGCTCAGGTGGATCGAAGTTTAAAGTGATTTCAGTAAATGATTTTACCTTTTTCCCATCGATGAGACGTTGCTTGTTGGCAGCACAATCTTCAGAAAGGTGATTTAGTACATTGAATAAGAAAACACTGACAGAATACCCATCCTCAGCCAAAATCCGGCTAATAGCCAAAGCATCTCCACCATTGTTTCCTGGGCCCGCAAACACGACAATAGGTGTGCGGTTAGTCCATTCTTCTTCTATAGCACGGGTTAGAGCTTTTGCGGCTCTTTCCATCAGATCGATGGAAGAAATCGGCTCGTGTTCTATAGTATATTTGTCAAGCTCGTGAATTTGAGCACTCGTAAAAATCTTCATATGAATGCAAAAATACGAAATTTACTTAAATCTTTGCCCATCGTTGGTATATTTTTAGTAATTTTGCACCAAATATATTTTATCACATCATGAGCAAAGTTAAAATCAAGGACAAAACCTTTAAGACATTCATTCCGGAGTCTGATATTCAAGAGCGTGTAAAAGCAGTAGCCGAGAAGATTAATAAAGACATGGATGGCAAGAACCCATTACTTCTTGCTGTTCTCAATGGTTCTTTTATCTTTGCAGCTGATTTGATGCGCAATATTACGATTCCTTGTGAAATCTCATTTGTCAAACTCGCCTCTTATCAAGGTACAACTTCGACAGGTAAGATAAAGGAAGTTATCGGTTTAAACGAAGACCTAGCTGGTCGTACAGTAGTTATAGTAGAAGATATCGTTGATACTGGTTTTACAATGAAGCGTATGGTGGAGAGCCTAGGTACTCGTAACCCAGAGTCTATTCATATCTGTACATTGTTGCTTAAGCCAGGTAAACTTCAGGTTCCATTGAATATAGAGTATGCTGCGATGGAGATACCTAATGACTTTATCGTAGGTTATGGTCTTGATTATGATCAGCAAGGTAGAAATCTTCGCGATATCTATGTACTTGATGAAGATTAAGCAAATTTACACTTATCTAAAATAATAATGAAGAATATTGTAATTTTCGGTGCTCCAGGTGCTGGTAAAGGTACACAGAGCGACAAGATGATCGAAAAGTATGGTTTTGGCCATATTTCTACAGGAGATGTGCTCCGTAATGAGATTAAGAATGGTACAGAATTAGGCAAGACTGCTAAAGGTTATATTGACAACGGTCAGTTGATTCCTGATGCATTGATGGTAGACATCCTTGCAAGCGTATATGATACATTTGGCAAAGAACATAAGGGTGTAATTTTTGATGGTTTCCCTCGTACAATCCCACAAGCTGAGGCTCTTAAGAAGATGCTTGCAGAGCGTGGACATAAGGTAGCTGCAATGATCGAACTTGCTGTGCCAGAGGATGAATTGATGACTCGTCTTATCAATCGTGGTAAGGAAAGTGGTCGTAGCGATGATAATGAAGAGACTATCAAGAAACGTCTTAACGTTTATCATACACAGACATCACCTTTGATCGACTGGTATGAGAAAGAAGGTATCCATCATCATGTAGAAGGCCTTGGCACTGTAGACGATATCTTTGGTCGTATCTGTCAGGTTATTGATGCACTTGCTGATTAATTTATTTTGAACAATTAAAATTTGATATATGGCTGTTGAATCCAATTTCGTCGATTACGTTAAAATCTACTGCCGCTCGGGTAAGGGTGGCCGAGGCTCTATGCACCTTCGCCACGTGAAGTATCAACCAAACGGTGGTCCTGATGGTGGCGATGGCGGTCATGGAGGCAGCATTTATCTTCGCGGCAACCATAATTATTGGACTTTGCTGCATCTGAAATATCAGCGTCACGTGTATGCCGAGCATGGCGGTAATGGCGGACGCGATAAATGCCATGGTACCAACGGTAAGGATGTTTATATTGATGTGCCGTGTGGTACCGTGGTTTATAATGCCGAAACGGGTAAGTATGTATGTGATGTGACCTACGATGGGCAGGAGGTACTTCTTCTAAAAGGTGGTCGTGGTGGTTTAGGAAACTTCCAGTTCCGTACTTCTACAAACCAGGCTCCGCGATATGCACAACCTGGAGAACCTATGGAAGAAATGACGATCATCCTCGAGTTGAAGTTGTTGGCTGATGTGGGTCTGGTAGGATTCCCTAACGCGGGTAAATCTACATTGCTATCTTCTGTGTCGAGTGCTCGTCCGAAGATTGCCAATTATCCATTTACTACTTTGGAACCATCGCTCGGCATTGTCGGTTATCATGATAATAAGTCTTTCGTAATGGCTGATATCCCAGGTATCATCGAAGGTGCCAGTGAGGGTAAAGGTCTTGGACTTAGATTCCTGCGTCATATTGAGCGCAACTCTCTGTTGCTTTTTATGGTGCCTGGTGATACCGATGATATAAAGCACGACTATGAGGTGCTGTTGAATGAACTGAAGCAATTTAATCCGGAAATGCTTGACAAACATCGTGTACTAGCTGTCACGAAGAGTGATTTGTTGGATGACGAGTTGATTGAGATGCTTCAGGAAACTCTCCCGGATGATCTCCCTGTTGTATTTATTTCTTCTGTGACGGGTAAGGGTATCGATGAACTGAAAGATGTGTTATGGAGAGAGTTGAATAGCGAGAGTAATAAACTTCAGGAAATCACATCCGAAGATACCCTCGTACATCGTGATAAAGATATGAATAATTTCCAAGCAGAACTTCATGCAGAAGGTGAAGATGATGATATCGAGTATCTCGATGAGGATGATATCGAAGATGCTGACGACTTGGAAGACTTCGAATATGAAGATGTCGATACGGATAAGTAATCGACATGGCTTTATGACGAAACCTGTTTTAAAATATTTTGACTTAGGAAATGCAGTAACGGCATTCTCGACGACACGTAAAGGTGGCGAGAGTAGTGGTAGTTACGGTGAATTCAATATTAACTGTTTTTGTGGCGATGATTTGTCATGCATCGCAGCAAATCGTAGATCTTTGGCGCAGGTGCTGGGAGTGGATGAGGATCACATTATTCAGTCTCATCAAACTCATGATACTGTGTGCCGAATGATTACCAGTAATTACTTTCAATTACCGGTAAGTGCGCGCAAGATTCTTCTTGAAGGGGTGGATTGCGTGATGACAAACGAATTAGGAGTGTGTGTTGGGGTATCAACAGCAGATTGTATCCCAGTACTATTATATGATGAAAAGCATCATGCTGCAGCAGCTGTACATGCAGGATGGCGAGGCACCGTTGCTCGTATCGTAGAAAAGGCTGTTGTGGAAATGCAGTATGGCTATCAGACTGTCCCTGAAGATATAAAAGCTGTTATCGGACCAGGTATCTCGTTACATGCTTTTGAGGTGGGACAGGAAGTGTATGATGAATTTGCTCATGCTGGTTTTGATATGAGCAGAATTGCGAAAATGTATAATAAATGGCATATTGATTTGCTTGAATGTAATCGAATTCAACTTGAATGTGCAGGGGTTACTCCCGCACAAATTTACATGTCAGGTATATGTACATATTCTCAGCCGGAGGAATTCTTCTCTGCTCGACGCTTGGGAAAGGAATCGGGTAGAATTTTCACCGGTATACTCTTGAAATAATAATTGTTGTGCGAAGATTATTTACTTCGTTATGTTTAACCTCTAATGTTAAAACCTTTTGCGAAAATGAAGATGAAAATGCGACAGGTCTTTATGGCGGCAGCTGTCATCGTGACGACATCAGCCTTTGCTCCCGTTAAAGACAATTTCTCTACTGCTGAACAGCAGCAGATTAGTATTGCGACGACGGGATTATTCGATCGTAGCAATACCTTTGATATTAATTTTGCCGTTCTTAGTGAACGTGAGTATTGTTTTCCTTTACCAGTAGGTAAAGCTAAACTTCTGCCTAGTCATATTGTTGAGATAACAACTTCTAAGGGTGATGCTGTAAGGGCAATGTTTGACGGCGTCGTGCGCTTGTCTCGTAAAGTCGGGAATATGGGTAATGTTATTGTTATCCGTCATGACAATGGAATGGAGACGGTATATGCTAATAATGCACAGAATCTTGTTGAAGTCGGAAAACATGTGAAGTCTGGTAATACTATAGCTATCGTAGGTGAGAAAAATGGTAAGACCTATTGTGATTTCTCGATTATGATTAATGGTGGTAAGATAAATCCAGAAACAGTTCTGGACTTAAATAGCCATCGTCTCCGTAAACAGACGCTAACTTGTAAGAGGGTAGGACGTCACGTTCGTGTGTCTGTGGTTTCTGATGAAAAAAAATCAAAGGCTATGGTAGTTGTTCCTGTAAAACGTAGGACGATTACTAATTTGGATCCTTCTGATGAGGTGGTTAACGACAATGATGCGACCTTTAAACTCAATCTTTCTAATATAGAGCGATCACATTGGGCATATCCATTAGCAGGTAGTCATGTGATTAGTCCTTATGGTGGACGGAGAAATCATTCCGGTGTTGATGTGAAGACATGTGCCGGTGATAAAATTCTGGCAGCTTTTGATGGCGTTGTTACTCGTTCTGGTTGGTATTTTGGATATGGTAAATGTGTTGTTATTAAGCATGCCTATGGTTTTGAAACCCTTTATGGCCATCAATCAAAGAATCTCGTATCCGTAGGACAGAAAGTGAAAGCTGGCGATGTGGTAGGCCTTACAGGCCGTACTGGTCGCGCTACTACAGAGCATTTGCATTTTGAGGTGCTTTATAAAGGGCATAGAGTTAATCCTGCTATGATATTTGATCATGCTAATAAATCTCTACAGCAATCTACACTTACTTTAAATGCAAATGGCAAGTTATCTTCTCAGCGCAATCTTTATGCACAGGGAAAATAATGATATGATGTAATGTTAAGACCTTTCTTTTTAAGCATGCTTAAAAAGAAAGGTCCTTTAGAAAACATTTTATTTCTTACGTTGAGATTTTCGGTTGGCTCTCTGCTGACGATACTTTGCTTTTTGTCGAGCAGAACCGCTACCGTGTGCTCCCGTAATGTACTTCTTCTTCTTGGCTTTAGTCTTTACCTTATCTTCTTTAGGACCTCCTTTTGGGGCACTTTTAAAGACAATACCGCCTTCAAGAATTTGATCAAATTCATCTGCCATATAACAGTAGATTAATGGTGGAACAAACGAACACCTGTGAATGCCATTGCAATGCCATATTTGTCACAGGTTTCGATAACATTATCATCGCGGATGCTGCCTCCTGCCTGTGCAATATATTCTACACCACTCTTATGTGCACGTTCGATGTTATCACCGAATGGGAAGAATGCGTCACTGCCAAGGGCAACATTTGTATTCTTTGCAATCCATGCTTTCTTCTCTTCGCGTGTCAAAGGCTCTGGCTTCTCTGTGAAGAACTGTTGCCATGTGCCCTCACGTAATACGTCTTCCCACTCTTCACTAATATATACATTGATGGTATTATCACGATCGGCACGTCGGATACCTGGTTTGAAAGGAAGGTTCATTACCTTTGGACACTGACGTAACCACCATTCATCGGCTTTGCTGCCTGCCAGACGAGTGCAGTGGATACGGCTCTGTTGACCAGCTCCGATACCAATGGCTTGTCCGTCTTTTACGTAACATACTGAGTTACTTTGAGTATATTTCAAAGTGATGAGACTGATCATCAAATCACGGATAGCTTCTTTGCTGAATGTCTTGTTTTGTGTAGGAATATTTTCGAATAGCTTAGGGTCGTTGAGCTTGATCTCGTTGCGTCCCTGTTCGAAAGTAATTCCATATACCTGTTTATGCTCTACAGGCTCTGGTACATAGTTAGGGTCTATCTTGATGACATTATAGGTACCCTTGCGCTTGTCTTTGAGGATTTCGAGTGCTTCAGGAGTATAGTCAGGAGCGATGACGCCGTCACTTACTTCTCGCTTGATAAGGCGTGCTGTAGCTTCGTCACAGGTGTCGCTTAAAGCGCAGAAATCACCATAAGAACACATTCTGTCTGCACCACGTGCACGAGCGTATGCACTCGCTAATGGAGTTAGTTCAAAGTCGATATCATCGACGAAATATATCTTCTTAAGTGTGTCGCTTAAAGGGAGTCCTACTGCGGCACCGGCAGGAGATACATGTTTGAAACTGGCTGCTGCTGGAAGGCCTGTAGCCTCCTTCAGTTCCTTTACTAACTGCCAACTGTTTAGTGCGTCCAAGAAATTGATATATCCAGGGCGACCATTTAAAACTTCAACCGGAAGTTCGCCGTTTTCCATATAGATACGTGCTGGCTTCTGGTTTGGATTACATCCATACTTTAGAGCTAATTCTTTCATTTTAGGTGGTATAAATAAATCTTTGTGCAAATTTACTACTTTTCTTCGAATTATATGACTAGAAAACTGCAAAAATAGTTACCTTTGCACATATTTTATTACGTTAGGATATGAAACGGGATTGGAAGCTTCTGATAGATGAAGTTGAGAAGAAAGTAGGGGATTCTATTCATGTCCAAAAGGACTTGGATAAGATTGTAGAAATTTTTAAGAAACATCATTGGTCTTTTAATTCGTTGTCACCGGAGGTGAAAGATCGTATAGCTCTGTTTGCAGGGTTTCAATGTTGGGCTGACTTTCAGGAGGCTCTTCGTGGTGATGATGATGGTGAATCCAACTATGAAAGTGATTAAAATGAAAAAGAGGTCTTACTCTTCCGAGTAAGACCTCTTTTTATTTCTTTTCGTGTCAACCGACGATTACTCGCCTGCAACTGTTCTCTTTTCAGCGATACGAGCCTTCTTACCAGTAAGGTTACGGAGGTAGTACAACTTAGCACGGCGAACTTTACCACGCTTGTTAACCTCGATGCTATCGATGTTAGGTGACTCGATTGGGAAGATACGCTCTACACCTACGGTACCAGACATCTTACGAACAGTAAAACGTTTTTTGTCACCATGACCAGAGATCTTGATAACAACACCACGATACAGCTGAATACGCTGCTTGTTACCCTCGACGATTTTGTAAGCGACAGTGATAGTATCACCAGGGTTGAACTCAGGGAACTGCTTGCCGGTTGCAAATGCTTCTTCAGCAACTTTAATTAAATCCATTTTGTTTAATAATTAAATTTGTTTGTCGTTCCAACCTAACATTGCAAGTAACTCTTCTACTGCTAGCGGTTAGGCCGAAAAGCGGTTGCAAAGTTAATAAGTTTATTCGTAACTTCCAAATTTTCAAGCTTTTACTTTGTTATTTTACAATTATTTTATTATAAATCAAGTATCCCAAACAGTATTTGTTTATTTTTTACTAACTTTGCATGGAAAAATAAATTCGCTTATTATGCAAAGTAAACTTATGTTTTTATCAATGGCATCAGTACTTATGCTTGGTGCTTCTTGTTCTTCTCATTATGTGTTGACGGGAATTCATCGTTCTCGCATATTGGTTGATGATAGATATGATGCTTCTCCAGATGCTAAGGCTGTGGCTTTCATAAAACCTTATCAGCATCAGGTGGATAGTGTTATGAGCCCTGTTGTAGGTACTATTTCTAAGTATGTTGCTGCGCATCAGCCTGAGAGTGAAATTTCTAATCTTTTAGCTGATATTCTTATCTGGGGTGGAAGAGAGTTTAATGAGCATCCTGTGGTTTCTGTTTATAATATGGGTGGAATCCGTGCTCCTTTTGCCAAGGGAAATGTTACTTATGGTGATGTTGTTGAGGTCGCTCCATTTGAAAACAAGATTTGTTTTCTTACCTTGAATGGCTCTGAATTGATGGAGCTGTTTGGACAAATTGCCAAAAGAGGTGGTGAAGGTGTTAATCATGGTGTTAATCTTGTGATTAATAAGGATGGCAAACTCTTGGATGCAAAGGTAAATGGTGTTGAGGTTGATCCAGCCAAAGATTATCGTATTGCAACAATAGATTATCTTGCTCAGGGTAATGATGGTCTTAGTGCTCTGAAAAAAGGTAGAAATCTTCTCTCTCCACAAGAAAAGAAGAATGATACTCGATTCATTATCATGGATTATTTCCGTGAGCAAATGGCTAAAGGAATTACTGTTGACCCCCAAATAGAGGGACGAATTGTTGTAAAGTAATGTATGTTGAACTTAGATATTTTATGTGATGAATAAACTGAATTCTTTTATATTGTTCTGTTTCCTTTTGATGTCTTCTGCATCTGCTTGGGCTCAGAAACAATTGGTGATATTACATACGAATGATACGCATAGCTGTGTGATGCCTTTGAGTAAGGATCTTGCCGACACTTTGTTTGCGGGTCGTGGAGGATTTGTGCGTCGTGTTGCAATGATTAAAGAACAACGTGCGCAGAACCCGAACTTGCTGCTTTTCGATAGTGGCGATTTTTCTCAAGGTTCTCCTTATTATACTCTCTATAAAGGTGATGTAGAGATAGGCTTGATGAATGAGATGGGATATGATGCTGCTACGATAGGAAATCATGAATTCGATTTTGGAATGGATAATATGGTTCGTATCTTCAAGAAGGCAAAGTTTCCTATCTTATGCTCAAATTATGATTTCTCGGGTACGAAGTTAAAGGATATAGTAAAGCCTTGGACTATTATCAAGCGTAATGGCATAAAGATTGGTTTGTTTGCACTTTGTCCAAAGTTGGCAGGCCTTGTCTCTACTAAAAATTATGGTCCTATTAAGTATCTCAATCCTGTGGAAGTAGGGGAGAAAATGGCAAATTTCTTGAAGAAGGAGAAAAAATGTGATCTTGTGATCTGTATCTCTCATCTTGGTTTTAATATTGGTGGAGATGATGATGTCAAATTGGTAGAGGGTACTAGAAATATTGATTTGGTTCTTGGCGGTCATTCTCATACTTATCTAAAGCAGTTAGAATATCGAAAGAACTTGGATGGGAAAGAAGTAGGTATCGATCAGAATGGTAAGCATGGAATCTTTGTCGGTAAACTTGTTTTAGACCTTACTCGAAGTAAAAAGTAAGGGCTATTATTTTTGATCGAGCTTTATTAATAGAATTGGTATATGGCAGCATACTAGGATCTCTTAGTTTGTTGCCATGTTTTGTATCTAATGAATTTATCAGGCTATACATGAATTTTAGTTCTGGACGGAGCTTGAAATATGGGAGATAAAAGTCACAGCCGACGCCAATTTCTGCATAGCAATCATATTTCTTGAGTTTGATGTAGCTGTCGTTGGCATTATTTAGATTTAACATAGGGTTTAGTCCAACCAGTACGTATGGTCGGTGGTTGTTGAATCTAGGGGCTGCTGTAATGATCTCAAAAGCTGATGAAATGTATGTGGATTTAATCTCTTGTCTTTTTTCAATAGCGTAATGATTTGTGTCAAACTCTGAATGGTTCATGAGTTTTATGTGTCGTGTGCCGAAATACATTGCCGGTGCCCATCTAAATTGTAGATAAGTGTTCAGTTTTACTTCTCCTAGCAGACCAACGGTGAATCCCATATCCCATCTGTCTTGGTCTGTTGATATGACAACTTGCTTGGAATCGGCTTTGTCATCTGAAATGTTTTGTATTCCAATATTATTGAATTCGATATCTTGTAAGTGACTGCCTACCAATACTCCGAAATGGATAGGACGTAGGTCCATATAAGGTTTGTTCTGTACAGTCCTTTCTTGGGCCTTGGTGTTTAAAAATAGTGCTAATAGTATGATTATACCAATGATTCTTTTCATGGTTTAATAACGTTTTTGTTTCTGTTCTATTGTTCAGAACTTATTTCAATCTTTATTTTTTTGTTGAGGCTTGCTTATCATCCTTAAACACATTTTATCGACTATATATTACCTAAATAATTGGATATCGTATAAATTATTTAAAAATGTATACTTAATTCTAGGTATTACGAAAAATATTATTATCTTTGCATCATGCAAAATGGGGGCTCCCCATATTGATAGAAACAATATTATTAACAATAAATTATTTAATTATGGCTTACGTAATTGGTGATGATTGTATCGCTTGCGGTACATGTATCGATGAGTGCCCATCTGGTGCAATCTCAGAGGGCGAAAAGTATTCTATTAATCCAGATGTTTGCACAGAGTGTGGTACTTGTGCTGATGTTTGTCCTAACGAGGCTATTAGCCTTCCATAATAGAAGCATACTTTTAGTTACATAAAAGAATAAAAAGGCGACCTAATTTAGGTCGCCTTTTGTAATATTGATATAAAAAAAAGAGATTCATTACGAATCTCTTTTTCTTATTTATTTTGTTTATTCAATTCCAAGAGCTGCTTTGGCATTCTTATCATCTGGACTTAGTTCTAGAAGCTTCTGATAATATGGTTTTGCTTCTTCCAGATTATTCTTGGTACCCCAGTAGTAGTAACCAATATTTTGTAATGCAGAAATCAAAGTACCTTTGTCATCTGCACTTAGGTTGTCCTTATTAGGCTCGAGGTTATTGATAATCTTCAAGAGATACTCTGCACCTTTGTCATCGAAACCACAAGATGTACCTTGGATACCAGCCTGCAAATATGCCCAATTCTGTAAAGAAGGCCATTTCTTTGCCATGTTCTCATAAATAGCGATAGCTTTGTCGAAGTTAGCTTGTTTATGGTCGTTCTTCTTTACTTTCTGTATATAAATGTTAGCGAGTTTAGCGAAGTCTGATGGAGTAGTGTTATCACTATTATCCATATATTTTTGGCTCCACTCAAGTGCTTCGTCCTCTTTACCTGCTGCTGTATATACCTCTGAAATATACTGATAAGGCTTAAAGTCTTTGTTGTTCAATTCAAAGGCTTTCTTGAAGGCTTCCACTGCAGCATCGTATTGTGTAGCGCCCTTTAATGCCAATCCATAGTATGTATAGTCACGTGCAGACTTCTTTACTGTATCATTCTCAATAACGAGTTTGGCATTCTTCAAAGCTTCGTCATATTTTTGCAAGTCAACAGCATCCCACATAGATACTCTGTAGAAAGAAATGTCATTAGGGAATTTGTTGATACCGAATTGCGCTACATCAAAACTCTTGTCTTTGTTGTTATTCATGTAAGCAGATACAGCATACTCAAACAAATAGTATTCTGATAATGTATTGATATCGCACTTGTTGAAATATTCTACAGCCTTGTCATATTTCTGTCCTGTATAGAAAGTATTTGCTGTTTCTGCATTGATAGGGAAGTCTGGACGAACTTCTTGTAACTTTAACAGAGCTTTAGCAGACTCTTCAGGATCGACCTTCTGGTAGATACGTGAATAGCTCATATATCCCTGAGGATTTTGCGGATCCATGATCATGGCCTGCTGATACCAACTTGCAGCATCACCACCGTTGTCTTTCATTACTTGAATGTCACCTAAAAGGATATAAGCATCACCGAAATTCTTATTCTTAGCGATTGCAAGATTTGCCATCTCCTCAGCTTCAGCATATTTCTTGTTCATCGCAAAGATGTTTCCAAGTGCTACCAATGCTTTTGGATCTTTCTTAAATGTCTTCTTGTAATTCTTGATGAGGTCTTTTCCTGCTTCAGCATTATTAGGGTCAGCTTTTAAGGCTTGCTCAATAGGGGTAAGTAAATTTTTGAAATTTACATCCTGTGCCATTGCTGGAGTTGATAAACTTAGTACCAAGGCGCCAGCTAATAAATATTTCTTTGTTTTCATAATCAATTTCTTTAATGAATACAATATGTATTTATTGGTAAGACGTTTAACGTCCTAGAAAGTTTATATTTTTTTATCTCTTAACATCGACAGTCTTTATGGTTATATCACCACGATAAGGTAACAAACCCGATTTAAATATGATCAACTGTCCTCTAGGGTTGGTAATGTAGTTGGCAAAACTCCATGGTAGTGCTTTGCTTGGGTCTACTACATTACAATATAGTGTTCTTACGAATGGGTATCTTCCATCCAGTAAGTATGCCTGGTATGGTTTCCAACTATTCATTGGAGTCGCTTCTTTAGCTATAGATACCGACATAACATGAATATTCTTCTTGAATGTAGTGTTTGTGGAGTCTCTCTTGTCATTTAGCCAATTGGAACCAATGATTCCGATCGCATTTGGAGTCTTATCAACGTAGTCAATAACGGTTTTACTATTCTTAGCTGCAAATACCGATGGACTTGTTATGTGTTTACCTCCTAAGATCGAATCCTCAACATAGTGTAAAGTAGCACTTGCTCTGTTGTCAAATACCACTTCTATATCTCCTCTTTTGCTATTTGGATTTATATCACTCCATTTTGTAGCTTGACCAAGCAAAATCTTCTTCACGTTATTTACGGTGATGCATGTGTCGTTATTTGCTCGGTTTACAATTAGCGCTAAGCCATCGTAGCCAATAGGGAATACTTGAGGAATAATATTCTTGGACTTGAAATATGCAATTTGCCCATCTGATAATCCTCTTGATGTTATAAGCAAACAAGTTTTCATACCTTCCAGCATCTTAAAACCTGTTATTTCATCTGTATAAATAGATTTTAAATGTGCTTTAGGATATTCAAATTCGAACTGTTGACGTTCTTCTTCGATAATGGGACTAAAACTTTCGTCAGAGACGAATGTTATCGTCCCTGACGTCGGTGTATCTGTTCTACTACCTTTTTTCTTGTTCCCGCCACAGGCAGAGAACAAGAAAATAGTAGACAGTGTTAATCCTACTAATATGTAAGATAATGTTCTTTTCATTATTACTGTAATCTGAAAGTTACAGGTACGTTATATTTCACACGTACAGCCTGACCATTCTGTTTACCAGGAGTCCAGCGTGGCATGCTACGTACTACACGTGCTGCTTCACGATCCAAAGATGGGTCTACTGACTTCAAAATATTTACATCAGTAATAGAACCATCGCGCTCAACAACAAAGCCTACGATAACACGTCCTTGTACTCCATTCTCTTGTGCAACAACTGGATATTTGATGTTGCTATTAAGGTAAGACATCAAAGCACCTGTACCACCTGGGTAAGAAGGCATCTGCTCTACGACATCGAATACCTTATTGCTTACTTCTGGTTTTGGAGCTGGTGGTGGAGGTGGAGTACCTACGGCAATATCATTACGTACTGCTTCAACAGTACGGTCAGTAGTACCTTTTACGTTCTCTGTACCTACTGCTACCTTTGCGTCCAACTGGTCCATCTGCTTAACCTGATTTTCCTCTTTTACGAGTTCATCTTTCTTGATGACAGGTGCTGTAAATTTCTGAGTTTGACGTGCTACTGGGATTTCCTTCTTAGGTTCAACCTTTGGCTTAACAACATCTTTCTTCTCTCTCTTCTTTGCTTGTTCTTGAAGCTTAGAAAGTTGTAGAGCCTCGAGACGTGCTTGAGCAGCTTCATCAGCTTTTTGCTTTTGAATCTTATAAACAAGGAATCCACCAATCAGAAGTGCAGCTACTACCAAGATTGTTAAGGCTTTGATGTTACGACCAGAAGTTCCCATACGGAGCTTGTAGGCACCATATGCTTTGTTCTTGTCGGCGAACACCAAGTCGACCCATTTAGGATCATATAAATCTATTTTTGCCATTTTTCTTGTTTTAATTGTTTTACGTTATATTAAAGTTTAATGTTACGAGATTTCAAGAGTCTCAAATCATCGTCATTAATCTTGTCAATAACGTAGGTTCCAATATTCAATATCTGCATTTCATCGAGAGCGTCGACCATATTCTTATATGTAGCATTATCACTAGGTTTGATAATGATAGTCAAAGTAGGAATCTTTTCTCCATCAGGAAGCTGACCACCTTTGAGCTCACTAAGTTTCTTCTGATAGATGCTATCAGGATACATCTTAGGATTCTGAGCTTTCTTCTGGTTAAGTTCCTTAACAGCTAAAGAAATTCTCTCAACAGGGCGTGTTCCGTTCTCTGTTGCATGGTTACGAAGAACAGTACGGATACCATCCTTTGCATTTCCCCATGTAGCTTCCTTCAACCAAGCAGGGTTGTCATATTGAGGGATACCCTCGCCATAGTACAACTTGTTGTCTGCAGTTACATATAAGGTAACAGACTCTGAAGCCTTAGCCTCATTCTTCTGGTCCTCTTGTGTGTTCTGGTCATTACTTGGCATGGTTAATTCCATGGTCTGAGGCTTACTCAATGTGGTACAAAGCATGAAGAATGTAATCAACAACATCAACATATCCACCATTGGCGTGAAGTCGACGCGTACATTGACTTTCTTCTGCTTACTTTCTTTACTTTTTGCCATATTATTCGTCCTCCTTCTTTAACTGAGTAATCATGTAGTAATGACTCTCGTCCATATCCTGAAGCTCGTTCATAACCTTCTTAACAGTTTTGTAAGGAGTTGCAGCGTCAGCCTTTAAAGCGATCTTGATATCTTCATTAACTGTACGTGCAGCATTTACCCACTGCTGGAACTCACTCATACCACCATCGATAGAATCGAGAGGAATACCCTTTGTAGGAAGAGCTTTCTGACGAGCTTGTGATGGAAGAGCAAGATATGCTGCGAGCTCTTTCATAGGAACTCCAAATGTAGACTCACCAGCGAAGGTTTCCTCTTGCTTTGGACTTAAAGTGATGTTGAAAGCACTAGTCATAGAGCCGAGAGTATTCTTCAGGTTGTCTGCATTATCAATACTCATAAATACCTGACCTTCTCCAGTAGGTTTGCCAGCGGCATCCTTTTCTGGGCTTACCAGGATTGTTAATACGCCGTTCTCAGGCACCTTGATTTCAGACACAGAACCTGGTGTGTTTACCTTCACAGGCTCACTCTTTACGAATGTAGAGGTAAGCATGAAGAAAGTAAGCAACAGGGTCATAACGTCTGACATAGGCGTCATATCGATCCAAACGTCACTTTTCTTAATTTTTACTTTACCCATAGCGATAAAATTTTAAAGGGTTAGCAAAAATTAAGCCTCTTCTGTGTGGTTAGCTTCGTATGTCTGAGCAATTGAGTAACCTACCTCGTCGAGTGCGTATGTCAACTTATCAACCTTGTTTGTGTAGTAGTTGTAAGATACAACAGCACACCAAGAAGTTGCGATACCGAAAGCTGTATTGATCAAGGCCTCAGAGATACCCTGTGATAGAGCAGCAGAGTCAGCACCACCACCTGCAGACAAAGCAGAGAATGAACGGATCATACCGGTTACAGTACCAAGAAGACCAGTCAATGTACCCAATGTTACAATAGTAGCGATGATTGGGAGGTTCATTGTAAGAGTAGGCATCTCAAGCTGAGTTGCTTCCTCGTGAGCCTGCTGGATCTTAGCAACCTTCTGGCTCTTCTTAAGAGCAGCGTTAGCACCTGATTCCATATCCTTGTAAGCAGCAAGTGAAGCGTTTACAACGTTAGCTACAGAACCACCTTCTTTGTCGCAGAGCTGCTGAGCTTTAGCGATGTCACCTGCATTCATTGCAGCCTTGATGTTAGCAACAAACTTTGGAAGAGAACCCTTACCGAAAGCAGTCTTAAGAGCCAACCAACGCTCAATAGACATAGCCAATACTGTATACAACAAAGTGTGGATAACTGGAACGACTAGACCACCTTTGAAGATAGTACCCCATACGTCTGCTGGGTTAGTTTTAGCCTCACCATCCTGGAAGTGTGAAGGATCACCGAACCATGTGTAGAACAAGACGAAAGCGATTACTGCGCATACGACGATAATCCAGAATGCGCCTCTAACTCCCTGGAAGCCCTTTGACTGTTTCTTAGGGCTTGACTTTTGATTTGTAGTTGCCATAATTTTAAAATTTAAATTTTAGTTATTAATGAATTATAGTTATTAAATTTCCTTATAGTTAAAGTTAACATTTTGCGTTTTTACGCATAAAGTGCATACTTTTTCTCTCGGCAAAGATAACTAATTAGAAGTAAATACGTGCCTAATTAAGAAGTTTTAACGGGATAATCGCATAAAAAGTGCGAATATCCCGATAAATGCAGCTTGGCAGTAATATTTTACTTCAACTTTGCTAGATTCTCCTTGATTCTGCGCATTGCTTCGATGATGTTTTCATCACTTGTTGCATAACTCATTCTGAAGCAGTTTGGATCTCCGAAAGCATCTCCTCCTACTGTCGCAACGTGAGCTTTTTCCAAGAGGTACATTGCAAAGTCTGTGGAGTTGTTGATTGTCGTTGTTCCGTCGCTTTTACCAAAGAAACTTGAAATTTTTGGGAAAAGATAGAAAGCTCCTTGTGGAACGTTCACTTCGAATCCCGGAATCTCTTTTGATAGTTTTACGATTAGGTCTCTTCTGCGCTCAAATGCCTTTCTCATGTCCTCTACACAGGTTTGGTCTCCAGTGTATGCAGCGATAGCAGCCATCTGACTTACAGAACTTGTTCCACTGGTGTATTGTCCTTGGAGTTTATTGATTCCCTTCACGATCCATTCGGGAGCAGCCACCCATCCAAGTCGCCATCCTGTCATTGCATACGCTTTTGAAACACCGTTGCAGATGATAGTTTTTTCTTTCATTCCTTGGAACTGAGCGATACTGTTATGTTTACCGATATAGTTGATATGCTCATAAATTTCGTCAGAAAGTACGAATAAGTCTTCATGCTTACTTATTACTTTTGCGAGCTCCTCTAGTTCTTCTTTGTTATATACACTTCCTGTAGGATTGCTAGGAGAGCAAAGAATAAGCATTTTAGTTTTTGGTGTGATGGCTTTTTCTAATTGTTCTGCAGTAATTTTGAAATCTTGCTCAAATCCTGCATTAATAATAATAGGTGTACCACCTGCAAGTTTTACCATCTGTGGATAGCTTACCCAATATGGTGCAGGGATGATAACTTCATCTTCAGGATTTACCAAGGCGAGGATAGTGTTACATACGCCTTGTTTGCCTCCTGTCCCTACAATAACCTCGCTTGCTTTATATTCGAGTTGATTTTCCTTCTTTAATTTGGCAACAATTGCATTTTTCAAGGCTGGATATCCAGGAACTGGAGAATATTTAGAATAGTTGTCTTCAATAGCTTTCTTTCCAGCTTTTTTAATGTGGTCTGGTGTCATGAAATCAGGTTCTCCGACGCTCATGTTGATGACGTCAATGCCCTGTGCTTTCATTTCACTACTCTTTTGTGACATTGCTAGCGTCGCAGAAGGCGCTAAACGATTTAAACGGTTAGATAATTGTGCCATAATTCTTTCAATTCTTGTAATTGATTGTTTTTGCAAAAGTAATCATTTTATTCGTTTTAAAGAAAAAAATATGGCATTATTTCACAATCTTGCTTTTATTTGTGAAATAATGCCATGATAATCATCTATAAAACTGAAGATGTTAATCCAAATGTAGGGTATGTCCCATTCTGTCTCTCTTGGTTTTCAAGTATCGAACATCGAATCTGTTAGGACTTACCTCGATAGGTACATTTTCTACGATTTCCAATCCGTAAGCTTCTAGTCCAACTCGTTTTGTTGGATTGTTTGTCATGAGTCTCATCTTGTGTACACCTAAGTGACGGAGCATCTGAGCGCCACATCCATAATCTCTTTCGTCAGGTTTGAAGCCGAGGTGAATGTTCGCGTCAACAGTATCTAGTCCTTGTTCCTGAAGCTTGTATGCAGCGATCTTGTTCATGAGTCCAATACCTCTGCCTTCTTGCTGCATATAGATAAGGACGCCCTTTCCTTCTTTTTCGATCATTTGCATGGCTTTGTGTAATTGTTCTCCACAATCACAACGTTGACTTCCTAAAATGTCGCCAGTAGCACAAGAAGAATGTACACGTACGAGAATAGATTCTCCCTCTTCCCATGTTCCTTTGATGAGTGCCATATGTTCCAAACCGTTGCTTGTCTGACGGAAAGGAATAAGATGGAAGTGACCATACTCGGTAGGTAGATCAACTTCTTCGCCTACTTCAATGCTTGATTCTTTCTTGAGTCGATATGCGATAAGGTCTTTTATTGTTATGATTTTAAGTCCCCATTCTTTAGCTCTTTCTTGTAACTCGGGCATACGTGCCATGGTACCGTCTTCGTTCATGATTTCCATTAAGGCACCTGCAGGATATAGGCCTGTGAGTTTGCATAGGTCGACGGCAGCTTCCGTATGACCACTTCTGCGCAAAACTCCATTGTCTTGAGCGTAAAGAGGGTTGATATGTCCTGGTCGGCCAAAGGTCTGAGGAGTAGATTTCGGATTTGCAAGGGCTTTGATTGTTTCCGCTCTGTCGTGAGCAGAAACACCAGTAGTACAACCTTCCAGTTTATCGACAGTAACAGTAAAAGGTGTACCAAGCATGGAAGTATTTTCTTCTACTTGTCGTGGTAAATCCAACTCGTCAGCACGCGACAATGTTATAGGCGCGCAAAGTACACCTCGTGCGTTCTTGAGCATAAAGTTAACCTTTTCTGCTGTTATCTTTTCTGCTGCTATGATGAGATCGCCTTCGTTTTCTCGATCCTCATCGTCAACGACGATAACGAATTTACCGTCTTTGAAATCCTTTAAGGCATCTTCAATCTTGCTTAATTTAAACTCTTCCATATTAATACCTATTTTAGTTACATGTCTTTTGTTCTATTGATAATATTCTCGTTTGTGACTTTAATGACTTGTAGGTCATGTAATAGACGTAAACGGAATGACCACATTCTTATATATAGGAATGCTCCTACAGGGATGAGGATAGCTGCAATAGCGTTCATCCATTTGTTTTCGAAAGGTCGGGTATGAGCTTTCGTAGAGATGATAGGATATTTGTTGATTTCTGTCAATATGACTTTATCCTTGGTGTTACTGAGATCTTCAATAATTCTTTCCAAGTGTTCATTCATTTCCTCTATTTTGTGATCAGGCTTGAACTTGAAGAATACATCGATAAAGTTAGGAGCATGCTTTAGGTTGTGTTCTAAATTGTAGATGCTGATAGATTTGTTGATGATTTCAAGTTCTTTAGCATCATCTTCGTATTTAGGTTCTTCGATGATTACCTCCTTACTAAAGATGTGACGCTTCATGCGAAGTCCAAGAAGATGCATGAAGAAGCTGCGATATACGTCCATGTTGAAGACCACAGAATCCTTGTTGGCCTTGTAAGTTACAAAGCATGCTAATGGGATGAGGATAGCTGGAGATAATCCCTTTCCGAACCATACCGTCCACATACCTCCGCGTGCCATTCTGTATCCTGTGTTGTCTAGAATATAATAGATAATGAATACCAAAACGGAAATGATGACTGGGAGACCAAGACCACCTTTTCTGATAATAGCGCCGAGTGGAGCACCAATGAAGAAGAATATTAAGCATGATAAAGCCAGCGTAAACTTATTGATGGCTTCGATTTCATGTTCACGGATAATCTTATCACCATCTTTTGTGATCATACTTTTGAAGTCAAGGTCGCTTACAGCATTTTGGACCCTGTTCATGGCTATAGATATAGCCTGCTGTTTCTTTTGAGGAGGCAGATGCATGTATGCAGAATCAAAGTTGCATGCATTATTGTCAGCCATCTTCAGATATTTCAGAGAATCCCTTTTGCTGATGCCAGAGTGATAGAAATAAGAAGCTTGAGCTTGTGCATAATAGCTTCTTCCGATGCTATCATATATAAGGTTTAATGAGTCCAAGTCGTTATGAATCTGTGCAAGTCCTTTTCCTCTTGCGTTGTTTGAAAGACTTGCCATATCCGTCATGTTAAAATCAGCATCGAAATCGATAACAATTTTCTTTGCTGTGAAAGTTTCTCGGCGATATGGTACGGCAGCGCTGTTTCCGAATTCTGAGCTTTGCATATTCTGAAACCATTCACCGCTCCAAAGCTTAAGAATCAAATGTTTTTTCTCAGCCGTCGATTGTAACATTCCTGAGTCCGCAAGAATGATAGCTTGATCCTCGTAACTGTTAGTCATACGATATATCATGATGCCATACAACTTGCCAGTCTTTACATCTTTCTTCTGAACGTATAGATTACTGTTCGGGATGCCATCGTAGAAGATGCCCTCAGGAATTTCAAGTTCTGGACTCTTTTGCTTCATAGAAATCAGCATCTGAGCGAGCTTCATGTTAGCATCCGGGCCGATGTTATTCTCGAAGTAGAAAGACATACTCATGATACAAATCGTGATAAATATCAACGACCTAAAAGCTTGCATGAGTGATATACCTGCAGCTTTGATAGCTGTAAGCTCAGAAGATTCACCTAAATTACCAAATGTAATCAAAGACGATAGCAGGATGGCGAGCGGGAGAGCCTGAGGTACTAGCATCAAACCCATATACCAAAAGAACTGTGCCATGATTTCCATAGACAGTCCTTTACCAATAAGATCATCGATATATCGCCAAAGGAATTGCATCATTAGCACAAACTGACATATAAAGAATGTGCCCATGAATAGTAAACCAAACTGTTTGGCAATGAAGATATCTAGTTTTTTAATACGAAGATTCATTTCTATACTTACTTAGGTAAACTAATTACCAACTTGCAAAATTAATACAAAAAAGTCAAATACTCGCCATTTTACGTTTTTTTTTGATTTTATATACCTATTATTTATAGTAGGTATTTGTTGTTGTTCGTTCTGAATATAGTATTTGTTATTTCTTCAAGACATAAAAATTGCAGAAAACGAAAAATATTTTGCTAAAAATTTGGTGCATTAAAAAAATATGTCTATCTTTGCACCCGCAAACGACAAATTTAAGTTTCGATTGCTACGTTGGCGGGATAGCTCAGCTGGTTAGAGCGTCGGATTCATAATCCGGAGGTCGTGGGTTCGGGTCCCACCCCCGCTACAAGTTCCCTTGTAAGTCAAAGACTTATGAGGGATTTTTTTTATAACTAAATTATATGTACAAACCAAATTTTAACAAGCGCTTTATCTTTAAGTTCAAGCATTTCTCGAACAAAAGATATTCGCTCTTTTCTGTATTAGGAAAGGAAGTGCTTGTTGGCACATTAAGTGTGGCTACTCTTTCGCATGCTAAAGCGGAAGGTATAAGCACAGATGTCAGCAAGGTTTCTGCTGATTCTGCGATGCAGACAAAGACTTATGAACTGGATGAAGTCCAAGTGACTGCGTCTAGAGCGCCACTGACGTTGAGTCAGCAGGCTAGAATGGTAACTGTATTAGGGCGTGAGGATATCGCCGCTGCCCCTGTACAAAGTGTAAACGATTTGCTGAAATACGCTGTAGGCGTTGATGTTCGTCAACGAGGGCCTTTGGGAGCTCAGACGGATGTTGGTATACGAGGCGGAAATTATGAGCAAGTCACAATCCTTCTGAACGGCATCAATATCAATGATCCGCAGACAGGACATAATGCCTTTGATTTCCCTGTCGATTTAAGCGAAATCGAACGAATCGAAGTGTTGGAAGGTCCTGCCGGTCGCGCTTATGGTACATCGTCGCTTCTCGGTGCCATAAATATTGTGACCAAGATTCCTTCGAAAAGTAGTATGTCGGTAAATGTCAAGGGAGGAAGTTACGGATATTGGCAAGCCGGAACTAGAGTAAACTTGGCGAAAGGATTATGGAATAACTCATTCTCTGCGAGTTATAGTAAGAGCGATGGTTATCAGAGAAGCAAGTCGGGAAAACTGAATTCTGACTATTCCGGAGGAAAAATCTTCTATCAAGGTATCTATAATGATGGCTTATGGAAGGTTAACTGGCATTGCGGAATGAGTACGAAAGGCTTTGGAAGTAACACCTTCTATAGTGCTTATTCTGATGAACAGTATGAGAGAACCTTAAAGACTTATACAGCTATTCAGGCCGAAAACATTCAAGGAAAGTTCCATATACGACCATCAATCTATTGGAATCGCAATTTTGATAAATGGGAACTTTTCCATCAGAACCCTGCTGCATATCCTTATAATTATCATCGCACAGATATTTATGGGGTAAACCTGAATGGATATTTTGATTGGAAGTTAGGACGAACTGGGTTTGGTGCTGAATTAAGAAACGAAGACTTAGTTAGTGGAAACTTAGGAGAAAAACTCCAATCCCCCAAACATATTCATGGGACAGACCGAGATTATGAATATGGAATGAACCGTACAAATGTGCAGTTTGTTATTGAGCATAACATCCTTTTGGATAATTTTACGATGTCTTTGGGTGCGGTTGCCGTAAAGAACAGTTGGTCAGAGATGCATATGCAAGTATATCCAAGTGTTGATGCCGGTTATTCGATAGATAAACGTTGGAAGTTGTATGCATCGTATAATTCTTCGTTACGTATGCCTTCTGCTACAGAATTATACTATAATTCCAAAGGATATAATGCAAACCATAATTTAAAGCCGGAAGAACTCTCCGCTTTGGAGTTTGGAGTGAAATACCAGTCTCGTCCTTTCTGGAGTAACATCAGCGTGTATTATAATCGTATGAAAAATCTAATAGATTGGATTATAGATACAAACTCAGACTCTCCTGTGCTGACGACGACTAATTTCGGAAAAATCAATTCTGTGGGAGTGGAACTTAACTCTTATGTAGATTTCCAAGAACTATTTCCTTTCCAAACTATTCTCAAGAAGTTACAAGTGTCGTATGCTTATGCTAATCAAGAGCAAGCAAAATATGATGGTATTGTTAGTCAATATGTATTGGAATACTTGCGACATAAAATCGTTGCAGACCTTCGATTCAATGCTTGGAAAAAAATGGATATTAATATAATATACCGTTTCCAAAAGCGAAATGGAGGATATGTCAGCGGTTATGACGAAGTGAGAAAAGTTAATGTATTCTCGAAATATTCACCTTATAGTGTTGTTGATGCTAGAGTCTCTTGGGTAGAGAAACTATATACATTCTATTGTGAGGCGAATAATATTCTAAGTCATAGATATGTTGATTTTGGACGCCTGAAACAACCTGGTATATGGGTGAATTTCGGAGTATCTTTAAATATGAATTTATAATCTAAAATACGTATATAACTGCGTTGGCTAACGCAGTTAACTTCATCGCTTTACGAAGTTAACTTCGTAGCTTGATGCAGTTAACTGTATCGGCTTACGCAGTTAACTTCGTAACCTTATATAGTTAACTTCGTAATTATGGCTTAGTTTTAGTATAAGGTTTGCTCGTTGATCTTGTGGTTTCGTAATCCTTTTCAAATTCCTAAATTTTGTTTATCAAATGCCTATAGACTTGCATATTTCGAATAATAGTGTTAACTTAGCACCTTGAAATCGAAAATCTAAAAATAACAAGATGAAACTACTAACATCACTTACATTTTTGGGGCTTAGTATGCAAGTACCGGCAGCTCCAAGTATTCAACCAACTTTTACCGAATGGCACGATATGCAGGTTAACGAAGTTAATCGCTATCCGATGCATACGAGTTTTTTCTCTTATGAATCGTTGGATAAAGCATTACAAGGTAATAAAATAGTTTCTGGTAATTTCTTGTCACTTGATGGTGACTGGAAATTCAATTGGGTGCCTAATGCTGATCAGCGACCTCAGAATTTTTACAAACTGGATTTTAATGACTCATCATGGAAGACAATGAAAGTTCCTGGCAACTGGGAACTGAATGGCTATGGTGATCCTGAATATGTAAATGTAGGTTTTGCGTGGAGAGGACATTTTCAGAATAATCCTCCGGAAGTTCCTGTGAAGGATAATCATATTGGTTCTTATCGAAGAGTTGTTACGATACCGGATTCATGGAATGGTCGTGAGGTAATTGCACATTTCGGAAGTGTAACTTCTAATATTTATCTGTGGGTAAATGGACAATATGTAGGATATGCAGAGGATTCCAAAATTGCAGCAGAATTCAATATTACACCTTATCTGAAAAAAGGAAAGAATCTTATCGCTTTTCAGACCTTCAGATGGTGCGATGGTAGCTATTGCGAAGATCAAGATTTTTGGCGCTTAAGTGGAACAGCACGTGAATCTTACCTATACACCAAGAATTTTTCTTCGAGTATTACAGATATTCGTATTACTCCAGACCTCTTGAATAATTATCAAGATGGAAAATTGGATATTGAAGTCAAGGTAAATACGAACTTGACACGTAATGCTCGACTTGATATAGAGTATCGCCTATATAATAAAGGTGTATTACTTGGCACAACCGTAAAATCGTTGACAGCCTCTCGTGGTAAAAATCGTGATATCGATTACAATCATGTGTGGACAATTCGTAATGCAAAGAAGTGGTCGGCAGAAATTCCTAATCTTTACACCGTAGTAGTTTTACTGAAAGAGAACGGAAAGGTTGTTGAGGCTATTCCGCAGCGAGTAGGATTCAGAAAGGTAGAAATTAAGAATTCACAATTGTTGCTGAACGGTAAACCTATTTATATAAAAGGTGCAGATAGACATGAGATGGATCCAGATGGAGGATATGTCGTTAGTCGCGAGAGAATGATTCAGGACATCCAACTGATGAAGCAATTTAATATTAATGCTGTCAGAACGAGCCACTATCCAAATGATCCGTTGTGGTATGAACTCTGTGATGAGTATGGTATCTACGTGGTAGCAGAAGCAAACCAAGAAAGTCATGGCTTTGGTTATCATAAAGACGCAATCTCTGGTACACCTTTGTTTGAAAAACAAATATTGGAACGTAACCAGCATAATGTCAAGGTGAATTTCAATCATCCAAGTATTATTATTTGGAGTTTGGGAAATGAAACAAAGAACAGTAAGAACTTTGAAGATGCTTATGATTGGATAAAGGGACAGGATGCAAGTCGCCCAGTACAATATGAGCAGGCTGGTGCAACAGGAAGAAATACTGATATTTTCTGTCCGATGTATTTCTCACAGGCGGGATGTGAAGGTTATTCTTTGGATAATCGATTTAACAAGCCTTTGATACAATGCGAATATTCTCATGCTATGGGAAACTCTTCTGGTGGATTCAAGGAATACTGGGATTTGGTTCGTAAATATCCAAAGTTCCAGGGCGGATTTATTTGGGACTTTGTAGATCAAGCGTTGCATGGAAAGGATGCACAGGGACGTAATATTTATAAATATGGTGGTGACTATAATAGTTATGATGCATCAGACAATAATTTCAACTGCAATGGACTTCTGAATCCTGATCGTGTGCCAAATCCTCAGACTTATGAAGTAGGGTATTTCTATCAGAATATATGGGCAACTCCTGTTGATATTAAGTCGGGGAAAATAAAAGTGCTTAACGAAAACTTCTTCCGTAATCTTGAAAATGTAAAGATGGTATGGCAGTTGCAGGCAGACGGAAAGGTCGTGGAAACCGGTGAGGTTGCAGAACTGAATGTCGCCCCTCAAGATTCTGCACTGTTCACACTTCCTGTTCATGCGGATAAATATCAGGGACGTGAATTGTTCTTGAATGTAGAATTTCGTTTGAAGACAGCAGAGCCTCTGATGAAAGAAGGACAAGTAATAGCATATCGCCAGATGAAGGTAGCAGATGGCGAAAAAGTTTCTGAAGATTTGAAGGCCGAAGGCAAACTGAAGATTAACAAGAAAAAGATGACAATCTCGAACGATGTCGTAGATATAGCATTCGATCCAGAAACTGGTTTGATGTCTAAATACGAGGTCGCTGGAAAATCTATTTTGGGAGAAGGTGGAACATTGAAGCCAAACTTCTGGAGAGCTGTTACTGATAACGATATGGGAGCGGGACTCCAGTATGAATATAAGGTGTGGAAAAATATAAAGTTGAACTTGAAAAGCGCAACTTTAAAGAAAGTTGATGGTGGAAAAGCAGAGGCAACCTTTGTATATGATATGCCAGAAACAAAATCCCTGTTGACAATTTCTTACAGCTTTAATGCAAAAGGAAAACTTCAGGTTACAGAGGACTTGAAAGTTTTGCAAGAGAGTGACGTCAAGGAGATGTTCCGATTCGGAATGCTACTTCAGGCCCCTTATAGCTGGGATAAAAGTGAATTTTATGGCCGAGGACCTATCGAGAACTATTCAGATAGAAATGAATCTCAGAACGTAGCGATATATAGTCAGACTGCCGATGAACAATTCTATCCTTATATCCGTCCTCAGGAGTCGGGAACAAAGACCGATATCCGTTGGTGGAATCAGGGAAATGGAAATCAGAAATTTAGAGTAACATCGAATGAATTGTTTACAGCTAGCGCCTTGCATTACAATACTGAAGATTTGGATGAAGGAAAGGATAAAGGACAAAGACATAGTCCACAGGTTCCGAAATCTAAATATACCAACCTGTTTATCGACCAAGCTATGACAGGTGTCGGTGGAATTAATAGTTGGAGTAAAGAGGCAAAAGCTTTAGCTAAGTATCGTGTTCAGTTTAAAGATCGAACATTCCGTTTTGATATTACTCCACTCTGGAATTAATCAGAAGAAAACTTAGATATCTCTTAAGATATCTTTATCTACCCCCAAAAGCGCCTTCAAAGGCGCTTTTTTGGTTAATAATTGTAGTTTTCTATAAAAATAATAGGTGTTTTTCCTCAAAATTAGTAACTTTGCAATCTCTAAATATATAATGTACATAATATATGGCTGAAACAAAAAAAATCAAGACTGCACTAATCTCAGTCTTTCACAAGGATGGTCTAGAGGATCTTCTTAAGAAATTGAATGAGGAAGGTGTTAAGTTTTTAAGTACTGGTGGAACCCAAAAGTTTATAGAGTCTTTGGGTTATGAATGCCAGAAGGTAGAAGACGTAACCACTTATCCGTCTATTTTGGGTGGTCGTGTGAAGACATTGCATCCAAAAATTTTCGGTGGAATACTTGCTCGCCGCGATAATGAAGGTGATCAAGCCCAGATGAGCGAGTATGAGATCCCTTCAATCGATCTTGTAGTTGTTGATTTGTATCCATTTGAGCAAACTGTAGCAAGTGGAGCATCAGAGCAAGATATTATAGAGAAAATCGATATAGGTGGTATTTCCTTGATTCGTGCAGGTGCAAAGAACTTTAAGGATGTTGTTATTGTACCATCAAAGGCTGAATATAGTGTTCTTCTTGATATTCTGAATGCCAATGGAGCGCAGACAGAAATCGAAGAGCGTAAGATGTTTGCAGAACGTGCATTTGGCGTAAGTAGCCATTATGATACAGCAATCCATGCTTGGTTTGCGAAATAACGTATAAAGGTTTCCTCTCATCCAAAGAGAGGAAATCATATAAATCAATTGATTTTAAAGCTTAAAAAATAATTATAATCATTAAGGATGGGACTTTTTTCATTTATTCAGGAAATTGCAATGGACCTGGGTACCGCCAATACTATCATTATCAGTGATGACAAGATTGTTGTTGACGAGCCTTCTGTTGTTGCCTTAGACCGCGGCACAAATAAGATGATTGCTGTAGGTGAAAGGGCAAAGATGATGTACGAGAAAACGCATGACGATATCCGTACAGTACGTCCTTTGCGCGATGGCGTTATCGCCGATTTTACTGCTTGTGAGCAGATGATGCGTGGACTGATTCAGATGGTTCACAAAGGAAGTCGTCTGATAACTCCATCATTACGAATGGTCATTGGTGTTCCTTCAGGTAGTACTGAGGTTGAACTTCGTGCAGTACGTGATAGTGCAGAGCATGCTGGTGGTCGTGATGTGTATTTGATTTTTGAACCAATGGCTGCCGCTATAGGTATAGGTATCGACGTTGAGGCTCCAGAAGGTAACATGATAGTTGATATAGGTGGTGGTTCTACCGAGATTGCTGTAATCTCATTGGGTGGAATTGTAAGTAATAATTCCATTCGTATTGCCGGTGATGACTTGACTGCAGATATTCAGGAATATATGAGTCGTCAACACAATGTTAAGGTAAGTGAGCGTATGGCAGAGCGTATCAAGATACACGTTGGTAGTGCTTTGACTGATCTTGGCGAAGAGGCTCCTGAGGATTATATCGTTCATGGTCCTAACCGTATTACAGCCTTACCAATGGAGGTTCCTGTATGCTATCAGGAAATCGCTCATTGCTTGGACAAGACAGTTGCAAAAATCGAAAATGCTGTTCTAAGTGCTTTGGAGAATACTCCTCCTGAGTTATATGCTGATATTGTTAAGAATGGTATCTATTTGTCTGGTGGTGGTGCTTTGCTCCGTGGTTTGGATAAGCGCCTTACCGATAAGATTAATATCCCTTTCCATATTGCAGAAGATCCTTTGCACAGTGTAGCAAGAGGAGCCGGCATAGCATTGAAGAATGTCGATCGCTTCTCGTTCCTGAAGAGATAACGATATGCGAAACCTTATAGAGTTTCTAACGAAATATAATCACTGGTTCGTTTTCGTTCTTCTTGAGGTAATTAGTCTTGTTCTGTTGTTTCAATATAACAGCTATCAGGGTAGTGTGTGGTTTTCCTCAGCCAATATGGTAGCAGGAAAGATCTATGAATGGAATTCAGCAATAGATTCTTATTTCTCGCTATCAAAGGTTAATGAACAACTTACACAACGCAATGTGTACTTGGAACATCAAATTAAGGCATTGACAGACTCTATAGAGAATTCTCGCAATGACAGTCTGATAATGCATAAACCACTTATAGCCTCACTTTCAGGTTATAGGTTGATTCCTGCTAAGGTCGTTGAGAATAGTCTTGATAAAAAGGACAATTTCATTACCCTCAATAAGGGAACTGAAGACGGAGTAAGGAAAGATATGGGCGTTGTCTGCGGCGTAGGTGTCGTAGGCATCGTTTATCTTGTCTCTGCTCATTATTCTGTTGTGATTCCAATATTGAATTCTCAGTCCAATATAAGTGTATCGATTAAGAATCGCAATTATTTTGGCTATTTGAAATGGAATGGTGGGTCTAGTAAATTGGCAAGTGTCGTAGATGTCCCTCGTCATGCACATTTTCGCTTGTATGATAAAATTGTGACGAGTGGTTATTCCTCTGTATTTCCACCAGGAATATTAGTGGGACGTATTTTGCATGTCTTCAATTCGCAAGACGGATTATCTTATCGTTTGCAGATAGAACTGTCTACAGATTTTGGTAGTTTAAGAGATGTTTGTATCATCGATGATGCTATTATGCAAGAACGTATGGAGATCTTGCATGCTGCACAGGATTCCATAAAACCTAGAGAGGAGAATTGATATGAATATAGAAACGCTTCGAAGCTTCTTTACATTTGTTGTTCTTTTGTTGGCACAGGTACTTGTGTTGAATCATATCCATCTATTAAACTGTGCTACGCCATTATTGTATGTCTATTTAGTATTACATTTCCGTCGGAATTATCCTAAATGGGGCGTACTATTATGGTCCTTCTCGCTAGGACTTATGGTTGACATCTTCTCGAATACACCTGGTGTTGCAGCGGCATCAATGACAATTTTAGGTGCTCTTCAACCAGTCTTGTTGAACCTCTTTATCCCGAGAGATGCCCGGGAGACTGGGGAGGATGTCATACCATCTATGAGAACTATGGGTGGAAGTTCTTTTGTATATTATGCATTGATTATGGTTCTTGTATATTGTCTCTTATTCTTTACATTCGAGACATTTACATTCTTTAATTGGCTTCAATGGTTGGAGTGCGTCTTAGGAAGCTACTTGATCACTATGATCCTTTTGCTTACAATAGAGAACTTTAGAAAGTAGATGAAAGAATATAGTCTTGAGAATCGGCGTTTTGTGATTGGTGGTATAGCCGCTGTTGTGGTGTTGGTTTATATCATCCGCCTTTTTACGCTCCAAATCATGAGTGATGATTATAAGAAGAATGCTGATTCTAATGCTTTTCTCAAGAAAATAGAATATCCTTCTCGTGGAGTCATCTACGATAGGAAAGGTAAGTTGATGGTATATAATCAACCGGCCTATGATATCATGGTTGTGATGAATGAGGAGAAGGGACATCTAGATACGCTTGAATTCTGTAAAACTTTGGGCATAACAAAGGAATTCTTTATCAAGCGAATGAATGATATCAAGGATTATTCCAAGAATCCAGGATATTCTCGTTTCACCCAACAACTCTTTATGAGCCAGATATCAGATAAGGAGTTCAGTGTCTTCCAAGAGAAGATGTTCCGCTTTCCAGGGTTCTATATGCAGCGACGTAGTATTCGTCAATATCAATATCCTTATGCTGCCCATGTGCTTGGTGATGTAGGAGAAGTTAATGATGCTGATATTGAAGAAGATGATTATTATCAGCCTGGTGACTTTATCGGTAAGACGGGTGTTGAAAAAAGTTATGAGAAACAGCTTCGTGGCGTAAAGGGAGTACAGATTCTTTTACGTGATGCTCATGGTAGAATACAAGGTAATTATCAGAATGGAAGGTTAGATCAGCGTCCTGTTCCTGGAAAGGATTTAACTTTGGGTATTGATTTAAACCTACAGGCCTTGGGTGAGCGTATGTTGCAAGGTAAGATCGGTGCTATTGTAGCTATAGAGCCTAGTACAGGCGAAGTCTTGGCTATGGTATCTTCACCAACATACGATCCACGAATTATGGTGGGGCGCAATAGAGGTAAAAATCATGCAAAGTTATCTTTGAATCCTTGGAAACCTCTTCTTAACCGTAGTATAATGGGCCAGTATCCTCCCGGTTCTACTTTTAAGACCACTCAGGCATTAACTTATCTTACGGAGGGAATCATTAATTTGCATACTCAGTATCCATGTAATCATGGATTCTCATATAAAGGTCTTCATGTAGGTTGTCATGGACATCCATCTCCATTAGCATTGATAGATGCCATTGCGACATCATGTAATGGTTATTTCTGCTGGGGCTTATATCATATGATGCAAAACCGTATAAAGTATAAGAGCGTGCAAGATGCGATGAATACTTGGCGTGATTATATGGTGAGTATGGGATTTGGATATAAGTTAGGTATAGACTTACCGGGTGAGAAACGTGGGCTGATTCCTAATGCTCAATTTTATGATAAAGCTTATCACGGTTCTTGGAACGGATTAACGATCATCAGTATTGCAATTGGTCAGGGTGAGGTAAACTTAACACCTTTACAGATTGCGAATCTGGGTGCTACAATAGCTAATCGTGGCTATTATTATATACCTCATGTCGTGAAAAAAGTAAAAGGCGAGCCTTTAGATACTCTTTATCGTCATCGCCATTATACAAAAGCAAGTCGACAAGCTTATAATTATGTTGTCGCTGGTATGAGGAGTTCCGTCCTAGGTGGGACATGTAAGTATTTAGGTCATTTGGATTTCCCGATTTGCGGAAAGACAGGTACTGCTCAGAATAGGGGACAAGATCACTCCGTCTTCATGGGATTTGCTCCTATGAATAATCCAAGGATAGCAATAGCAGTATATGTAGAGAATGGAGGATTCGGTGCTGATTTTGCAGTCCCTATTGCCGGTGTACTTTTTGAACAGTATATAAAAGGAAAGTTATCTCCGGCAATGGCGCGAGAAGCTGATGAATTACAAAAGCGAAGAATAGGTTATGGAAAGGCAAACAGGTAGACAAACTAGCATCTTACGTTCTCTTGATTGGTGGACGGTAGCCATCTATATATGTCTTCTTATATTTGGATGGTTTAGTGTTTGTGGTGCCAGTTATACTTATGGTGATACCGAAATATTTAGTTTAAGTTCCCGTTCGGGTATGCAGATTGTGTGGATAGGGACTTCGATAATGCTTGGTTTTGTCTTATTGATGCTGGATGATCGTTTTTACGATACATTTGCTTATGTGCTTTATGCAGCATTGGTATTCTTATTGTTTGTAACGATATTCAATCCCCATAGTATCAAAGGCTCCCGTTCTTGGCTTGTGCTAGGACCTGTGAGATTGCAGCCAGCAGAATTTGCCAAGTTTGCCACGGCATTAGCATTGGGAAAGTTATTGAGTACCTATGGTTTTGTTATGCAGAATTGGAAGCATTTTGCAACAGCTTGCTGTGTTATCTTCCTTCCGGTTTTGATGATTATTGGTCAGAGAGAGACCGGTTCTGCACTTGTATATTTAGTTTTCTTCCTTGCATTATATCGTGAAGGTATGCCAGGCTGTATTTTGTTTACAGCCTTTGCAATGGTCGTATACTTTGTTGTAGGTATAAAGTATGAGAATGTACTCTTATGGGATATTCCTACATCTGTAGGTAAGTTTGTTGTATTTCTTTTAATACAGATCTTTACCGTAGGTATGGTTTATGAGTATTGTAAAGACCGTGGAAAAGCTTTAGTAATAGGTGTTGGCTGTGTTTTAGTGACACTACTGGCATTGCTTTTCTCCGAATATGTGATACGTTTTGATATCATATGGGTACAATTGATGGTTACAGTTTCTACGGTAATCTACTTGTTGTATCACGGTCTTGGATCTAGAGCTAGAAGCTATTTCTTTATTGCAGCTTTTACACTTGGTTCAATGCTCTTCTTCTACTCAGCAGATTATGTTCTCAATAATGTCATGGAACCCCATCAGCGAGTTCGTATCAATGTATTGTTGGGATTGGATGAAGACTTGGCTGGAGCTGGATATAACGTCCATCAAAGTGAGATAGCCATAGGTTCCGGTGGTATTTGCGGAAAAGGATTTTTGAATGGAACACAGACCAAGTTGAAGTTTGTTCCAGAGCAAGATACAGACTTTATCTTTTGTACAGTAGGTGAGGAAGAAGGATTCTTTGGTTCAGCAGGTGTCCTTTTGTTGTTTCTTGCTTTGATATTACGATTGATACATTTAGCCGAGCGCCAACCATTTACGTTTGGGCGTGTTTATGGGTATTGTGTTTTAAGTATATTCCTATTCCATGTATTTATCAATGTCGGTATGGTATTAGGCTTAACCCCAGTTATTGGAATTCCATTACCATTCTTTAGTTATGGTGGATCATCATTATGGGGATTTACGATACTCCTTTTTATCTTTCTAAGAATAGATGCAGGACGGAATTTGGTAAGAGTGTAGATTATTTTTTCATACACTCTATACCTATCTCGCTTATTCCTGGTAGAATTTCCCGTTTCATATCATGTCGAATACATATATGGAGAGAGTCTCCCTTTTCTAGTTGAAGAGTTGATATAGGGAATTTATATTGAATAGAGGCAACCCCTTGTCCCTTATATGTTCCGTTCTTATTTATTAATTGACAGTTGACCGTATCAATTTGAGTTAGGTTCTGCGGATATTTAGTTTGTTCAATGATTAAAGTTAATCCAACGAAAGGATAAGCCCCATTGATTCTAAGTCCGAGGAATTCCTGATATGATCCACTATTTTTCATTGCAGGAACGTCAAATAACAAAGTATCATTTTTCTCCCAACCAGAGATTGGTGTATGATTATATGTATCATACACCTTATTCCCTGTGCAGGCTGTGACAGCCATTATTACTAATATTCCATAGAATATTTTTTTCATCATCCTTTATTTTCTTCAGACTTGTTATTCTTGGCTTGTCGTTGACGGTTATTAGAGCGTCTATTGTCTCCGTTCTTGTTAGCTCTATTATGCTCCGAAGCCTTGTTGTTCGGAACTGTTTGTTTGTTGTTTGGAGCCGTCTGCTTATTGTTAGGCTTGTTTCCTTCTGTTTGAGAGCTTTTGTTTCCCTTCTTTTTCTTTTTCTTCTTAGCCTTATCAAATCGGCTGACATCAGCATCAGCGAGCAGGTCAATATGCTTTTGCGTTTGTCTTTCCTTATTATCTTCCAATAAAGAGAGAGGCTTCTCACCGTGTTTATTCATCTCGATGATTTGGCGAGCACGCTCAGCAGTAATTGTTTCTAGATTTGAAGCAAGATTCTTGTCAGTGGAATAGCTGCACATGCCGGCAAGGATATCAGTCTTGAAAAGATAATAGTCACTATCTTTTGTTTGAAGGATAATCTCCTTGCTAGGTAGATTCTTACTTGCCTCCATATAGTCATCAACCTCATAATTGAGACAACACTTAAGTTTAGCGCACATACCAGCCAGTTTCTGAGGATTCAGAGATATGTCTTGAATACGTGCAGCGTTTGTGCTTACACTAGAGAAATTCTTCATCCAAGTAGCACAACACAATTCACGTCCGCAAGGTCCCGTTCCACCGATTCTTCCAGCTTCCTGTCTTGCGCCAATCTGCTTCATTTCGATTCGGATATGGAACGTGTCAGCAAGTACTTTGATCAATTGTCTAAAGTCTACTCTTTCGTCAGCGATATAGTAGAAGATAGCCTTATTGCCATCACCTTGATATTCCACATCACCGATTTTCATCTGCAAACCTAAGTCTTTTGCAATTTGTCGACTCTGTATCATCGTCCCATGTTCACGGCTTTTAGCCTCATGATACTTATCCATATCTACAGGCTTAGCAATTCTGTAGATACGTTTGATGTCATCAGCAGATTTCAGGTTAGCTTTTTTCAGCTGCAGTTTTACGAGACGTCCTGTCAAGGTGACGACACCAATGTCGTGTCCAGGATTAGCCTCCACAGCAACAATGTCACCCTTCTTTAAATCCAAGTTGTTGACATTATGATAATACCCCTTTCGAGTATTCTTAAATTGAACTTCAACAAGATCGGTGCTTTGTGCATTTCCAGGCACATCAGCCAACCAATCATATGTGTTCAATTGTCTATCTTGTCGTCCGACTGCACAAGCACAAAGACCTCGATCGCAGTCATTGCATGATTTAAAATCTAAATTATTATAATCCATATATTATTTTCTGATAAGCAATACAATCATATTTAGAGCGATATCGAAGAATACAATTTTTGCATTTGCATTTTGTCCGATATCACGCAATGCCTTATTTAGTAAATTTGAAATATCGATGATATTGGCCTCGTTGATGAATCTTGCAAAATTTTTGGAGAAGTTCTCCTCATTCTGCGTCATATAGTTCAGCTCAGGTTTTTGAAAGTTATACATGAAGTTCTCTCGGACCAATCTGAGGAAATACTCTAGCATTCTTTTTTGTTTCTCACGTCCGAAAGAAGTTACAGCCTCGCTCCATTTTTTAAGGTCATGGATATTTCTCATGTATGACAGGCGCATGAGCATGATAAACATGTCGAGAAACTGATTATTTTCATTTCCTGCGTCTAATTCCTCCAAGGCTTTGTTCCAGTTACCATTGGCGGATCTTGCTATTCTGTGCGCAGATTCACCGTCAATGCCCCTTTGCTCAACGAGTGCATTCTCCAAGTCCTCACTATCGATTTTCTTGATATCAAATCGTTGAGTTCTACTTCTTATCGTTTCCAGCAACTGGTCAGGATGTTCGCTGACAAGTATAAAGATTGTCTGATGAGGCGGCTCTTCCAATAGTTTTAACAACTTGTTGGCAGCAGTTCCATTCATACGTTCAGGCAACCAGATGATACTGATTTTGTAACCACCCTGACTTGATTTCAGACTAAGTTTTCTAGATATTTCATCACTTTCCGCTCCCGTGATGACCGCCTGTTGGTTTGCAGCCCCCATTTGTGTCATCCATTGCTCTAAAGAAAAGTAAGGACCTTGTAAGAGCAGTTCATGCCACTCTTTGGCAAAATCATCACTTATAGGTTGGTGGTCACTTGAGAAGGATGGAAGTTTTATCGTAGGATAGGTGAAGTGTAGGTCAGGGTGCTCCCATTTTCTCAGCATCGCTTCAGCCTGACGATTATTATTCTCGTCATCGCGATCCCCTAACAGATAAGATGCAAAAGCTAGAGCAATAGCGATTTTGCCAGATCCCTCAGGACCCGTGAATAATATTGCGTGCGGAACACGCTGCTCCTCTGCTAAATCGCGCAAATGTTTTAATGCCTCTTGTTGCCCTATAACTTCACTAAATTTCATTATTCTATTCTCGTATATCCTTGTTTAGAACGTTTATAATCTGTTTAAAATCTCCTTTACGCTGTCTACGGCAGATACCGTATAGAAGTGAACGTTCCTGATTCCATGTTCGTATAGATCCTCTATTTGATGAGTTGTCCATTCGATTCCCAGACTTTTAGCTTCCTCGTCAGTTTTGCATTTCAGAGCCTCTGTGGCTAATTCTTCCGGATAATCGATATGGAAAGTCTTTGGCACTATTGTCAGTTGAGACAGTTTTGCAAAAGGCTTGATACCAGGGATGATAGGAATAGTGATTCCCATATTCCGAGCTTTATCTACGAAATCAAAATATTTCTTGTTATCGTAAAACAATTGGGTTACAGCATACTGTGCCCCTAGGTCTTGTTTCTCTTTCAGGTGGATCAAATCCTGTTCAAGGTTAGGAGCCTCTTCGTGTTTCTCCGGATAGCACGCAACGCCATAATCGAAATGATGTCCAGGATGCTTGATAGGAGTGCCATCGACGAAGTATCCCTCATTGAATTGGTTAATTTGTTCGATGAGTTCAGTAGCATGGGCATATCCTTCTTTTACAGGAGTGAAATGCTTATCCTCATGAGCCTTATCACCACGAAGGACGAACAGGTTGCTTATTCCTAAGAATTGCAAGTCGAGTAATTCATATTCAATATCATCTTTTGTAGCCCCACTACAGATGATATGTGGAATAACAGGAATTCTATATTTGTTTTGTATAGCAGCAGCTATAGCTACGGTTCCAGGACGTCTATGTACGCGTCTTCGCTCAATAAGACCATTTTCCAACTCTTTGTATATGTATTCGCTAGAGTGGTTGGTGATATTGATGAATAAAGGATTATAGTCCTTTAAAATATCGATAGTTTTAAATAAACTAGTGGTTCCGTTTCCTTTTAGAGGTGGTAACACCTCAAAAGAGAAATGCTTTTCAGTTTTATTGTTGTGTAATAATTCAAAAATGTTCATCTTTTATTAGTCCATTTGGTTGCAAATATACTAAAAAAAAAGATGAATTCCTTATTTTTAGTAAAAAAACTGTATCAGAGAATTTCCGTTAATTGACAGAATTGTTGCAGGCGAATAAGATGATGATGGTCGTATTCATCGGTTACCTCATGTTTCCATTCAACATGGAATGGGATGTGAACGGCATAACCGCCTAACTGTAATACTGGTTTGATATCAGATTTGAAAGAGTTTCCTATCATCAACAGGTTATTGATTTCTGTATCATGTTCTCGACATAGTTTTACGTATTTCTCTCGGGTTTTGTCCGAGACGATGACGACATCATCGAAATATTTCTCCAGTCCAGAACGCTTGATTTTGTTTTGTTGGTCAAGTATTTCTCCTTTGGTGAAGATAACCAAATCGTATTTATCCATTCTTCTTATCTCATGGAGAGTTTCTTCCACTTCTGGGAGAGGAGTACTAGGGAGTTCTAGAAGTGTTTTGCTGAGTTCTATGATTTTTTGAATATCATTACCATTGATATCTCCGTGGCTTAATTTTACCGCATTTTCGATTAAAGAAATAGTAAAAGCCTTGCAGCCATAACCGAGTAAATCCATGTTTTTGGTTTCTGTTTGAAATAAGGCCTCAGATATTTCCTGGCTATTTCCCCATTTAGACAAGATCTCACAATATTCTTTCTCTACTTTTTCAAAGTATGACTGACAATCCCATAAAGTATCATCAGCATCGAAAGCAATTAATTTTATATTTGAAAATGTACTCATGATAAGGGAAATAGATAGGTTTGAAAATAAAAAAAGCAACTGCATTACTGCAATTGCCTCTTCTCTCTCGAGTGGCTCGCATGGGGCTCGAACCCATGACCCTCACATTAAAAGTGTGATGCTCTACCAGCTGAGCTAGCGAACCGATCCCATCTTTCTTTCGAAAGCTAGACCTATGTAAATAGGTGATTTTTTAAATCGAGTGCAAAGGTACATCTTTTTTTTGAAACTCCCAAATTATTTGCAACTTTTTTGCGAATAATCTTCATTTTTTCCAATTTCCTTGTCTAAATGTTCCTTGGTTACATATCTCTGCCAATAAGCCATAATGAGAGTTGTTAATGGTAAGGCAATGATCAAACCTATAAAACCGAGTATTGCTCCCCATACCGATAAACTTAGTAGCAAAATAGCAGGGTTCAGTCCCATGGCTTTTCCCATGACCTTTGGTGTTACAATCATATCTATAATGATTTGTACGATGCAGAATACCAAGACCGCCGAGCCGAATACCATCCAGAAACTTTGTCCAGTGTCGGCTGCTTCCAATACTGCGAGAAAAGCAGTCGGGATAAGCGCGAAGGTATGCAAATAAGGTACGAGATCTAATATTCCGATTAAGATACCCAAGCCTATAGCCATAGGGAAACCGATGATTGTAAATCCGATGCAAAAAAGGATGCCCATAATGAGTGCGATGACACCCTGACCTCTGATATAATTGTTCAATTCACGCTCCACATCACTTGCAAGTTCGTGCCAGAAAGGACGGTTCTTCTTCGGAAAAATTCTAATCCAGTTGGATGTCAGATACTCATAATCCATGAGGATGAAGAACATATATAATAAGGTGATGAGCGAAGCGATGATGCTGATCACAATATTTGCAGTTTGTCCGACGACAGCGAAAACCTTAGGCATGGTAGTCTTCATGGTGTCGGTAAAGTCCTTGCTTTTCAGAAAATTCTCTATCAACCCTTGATTCTCTTGGATCCAGTTCTGAATGAGTCCCGTGATGTTACTGGTGTGAGCAGTATGATGTGCCCAGTTAGACAGAATATCACTAAGTTTGGCAAACTGGTCAATCATAGGAGGAATGATGAGATACATGATTCCCGCAATAACGCCGATGACCCCAATCATTGTTATGATAATAGCGATGGCACGTATTTTGACATGCATCTTGTATTGCACGAACTTGACGATAGGGTATAGTAAATAAGCTAAGAGCCAAGCAACAAAGAACGGTAGCAAGACATTGCTTAGGTAATTTACCATAAACAGTACGGTCAGGACCAAAAGTGTGATTCCGATCCATCGTATTAGTTTATCGAAAGTAATCTTCTGTTCCATATCCTACTTGGTATTTTGTTTCTTTTCAGCTTCGATAGCTTTTTGGTAGCATTCTCGGCAAAGAGGTTCGTATTCATCCTTTTCGCCTAATAATACTCGCTTATCGTTCTTTACTAAACGGTGGCTCACATAAGCAAGAGCACCACATTTCACGCAGATGGCATGTACCTTGGTTACCTCGTCGGCAATAGCGCAGAGAGCTGGTATTGGTCCGAAAGGATGACCTTGATAGTCCATGTCAAGTCCAGCGATGATTACTCGAACGCCTCGGTTGGCCAAGGTGTTACATACGTCGATCAAACCGTCATCCAAAAATTGAGCTTCGTCAATACCGACGACATCAATATCATCAGCAAGCAGTAAAATACTAGAAGATGAATCGATAGGAGTGGAATGTATAGCATTATGGTCATGGCTGACGACATTCTCCTCAGAATAGCGTACGTCAATAGAAGGCTTGAAAATTTCAACCCTTTGTTTGGCAAACTTAGCGCGTTTCATTCTTCGAATGAGTTCTTCTGTCTTACCAGAGAACATCGAACCGCATACCACTTCAATTCTTCCCGGACGGTGTACTTCTCCTATTAAATTTTCCATCATATTCATTTGCAAAGGTAGTGTAAATCGTATATAAAACAAAATAAAAAAGCGGAAAATCATCCGACCCTTTAAAAATTGCAAAGAAATTACTGAATATTTTGTGCCTTGCAAATATTTGCATACATTTGTATGCTATATGGGAATATTGTATATCGTTCCTACTCCGGTAGGTAATATGGAGGACATGACACTTCGTGCTATCCGAATATTAAAGGAGGCCGATCTTGTTTTAGCTGAGGATACTCGTACATCGAGTGTTCTATTGAAGCATTTTGAAATAAAAAATCATTTACAGGCTCATCATAAGTTCAATGAGCATGGCACAACATCGAGAGTTATAGAAAAATTGAAAGCGGGACAGACAGTAGCCTTGATAAGTGATGCAGGAACACCGGGTATCAGCGACCCAGGATTCTATCTAGCCCGTGAAGCAGCGAAAGAGGGTATTGTAGTGCAGACTTTGCCGGGTGCAACGGCTTGCATTCCTGCCATCGTATCATCAGGATTACCTTGTGACAGATTTTGTTTTGAAGGTTTCTTGCCTCAGAAAAAGGGAAGAGTCTCTCATCTAGAATCTTTAAAGAATGAAACGCGGACAATGATTTTCTATGAATCTCCTTATCGTATATTAAAAACTCTGCAGCAGTTTGCTGATGTTTTCGGCGAAGACCGTCTGGTGAGTTGTTGCCGTGAAATCTCCAAACTTCATGAAGAGAGTGTGCGTGGAAGTCTGGCTGAAGTGATACTGCATTTCACCGAAGTAGAACCCAAAGGTGAATTTGTTATCGTCTTAGCCGGAAAAGATCCGAAAGTTCTAAAAGAAGAACTCAAGGAAGAGAAGAGAAATAGAAAACAGAGTAAGAACTAAAATAAATTTAATTATGAGAAAGTTATTGCTAATTGCCTGTCTGTTTACCTTGGCTTTGACAGGATGTAAGAACAACAAAACCGCAGATCTTGCCGGTTTAGCCCAGAACGATTCACTTAATAAGGTTATCGCTCAAAAGGACAATGAAATCAATGATATGATGGGAACCTTCAATGAGATAGAGGAGGGATTCCGTCAGATAAATGATGCTGAAAACCGCGTAAATTTGGCAAAGAGTGGTGAAGGTGCAAATCGTTCTCGTATGTTGAAAGAGAATGTGCAGTTCATTGCTAAGCGTATGCAGGCCAATCGTGAGTTGATAAACAAACTTCGTGAACAGCTCAAGGGTAGTAGTCTTAAGGGTGAGCAGTTTAAAAAGGCTATTGAAAACTTACTTAAGGAGTTGACAGAGAAGGATAAGCAACTTCAGAAGTTAAGGGAAGAACTTGATTCTAAGGATATTCATATCTCAGAACTCGATGAGACTATCAATAATCTGAATACGAATGTAAGTAATCTGAATAACGAGAGTGCTGCGAAGAGTCAGATGATCAGTCAGCAAGACAAGCAGTTGAATACGGCTTGGTATGTATTTGGTACCAAGAAGGAACTGAAGGATCAGCATATTCTTGAAGGTGGTAAGGTTCTTAATTCAAGTTTCAACAAGAACTATTTCACCAAGATTGATATTCGTGTTGATAAGCAGATCAAGTTGTATTCTAAGAGTGCAAGATTACTTACTGCACATCCATCAAGTAGTTATACATTAACTCGTGATAACAACAAGCAGTTTGTCTTGACGATTACAAATCCTCAGTTATTCTGGAGCACCAGCAAATATTTGGTTATCTTAGTAAAGTAAGAGGATAGAATAATTTTTTTGAGAAAAGAGAAATCGGACTTTATTGTTTGTCCGGTTTCTCTTTTTTTATGTTTGATGAAAAGGAGATGTTTGTCATTAATGGATTTGTAGATCTGGTAGCTTCTAAAGATTAATAAATTTAACGAAACGTCCTCGAATGTTAAAATAAAAAGTACCGACTTTTTTCGTCATCTAGAGGAAGTATGGTCTTTAAAATCCTCAAAAATATAAGATTTTCTTCTTAATAACGTGCTTTTCAGTCTTTTGTTATATGTATTTGCCAACGCAGTTAACTGCATAGGCTGATGAAGTTAACTTCGTATAGTTACGCAGTTAACTATGTAGGCTGATATAGTTATATGAATTTGGTCAAGAAAAGGCATATTGAGCCATTTTTTAACAGAAAATATAAAGTGCTAAAGTTGTAAGTGTCAGATAATCAAGCTTGTATAAATAATCTGTGCTTCGGATATTCACAAACATCCGATTGTAAAATGTGAATTCGCGAATTATGAGCATATTTTAGTGATGGTAAATTAAGATAAATAAAACAATCTTAACAATTCCTGAATTCAAGTTAATAACGCAACAAATCCCAGAATAAGTATTATCTTCTTTCCTTAAAGAACCTCTGCATTAGTTCGCGACATTCATCCTCAAGAACCCCAGAAACGATTTCTGCTTTAGGGTGCATCGCATGAGGAGCATATTCCCGGAATCCTCTTTTAACGTCTGGAGCACCATATACCACTCTTGGGATCTGCGCCCAACCTATAGCACCAGCACACATGATACAAGGTTCTACCGTAACATATAGGGTGCAATCGGTAAGATATTTTCCTCCAAGAGAATCCGCAGCAGAAGTGATAGCCTGCATTTCTGCATGGGCGGTGACATCGTGCAAAGTTTCAGTGAGATTATGAGCACGAGAAATCACCTGACCTTTGCAGACGATAATGGCTCCAATAGGAATCTCTCCTTCTTGATAGGCAGCTTCGGCCTCAAAGAGCGCTTTGCGCATGAAAAACTCATCCTTTTTCTGTTGACTTTCCTGTTCCATAATTTCTGTAATTTCTGCAAAAATACAAAGAAAACTTTGATGATGTAGCAGAAAAATCGTATTTTTGCATGTCCAATAGC